>Ga0187888_1001278_pt1 | contig 24265 bp, 19 predicted proteins | sample June2016WEW_7_40_FD_132987 | JGI IMG/M metagenome (GOLD analysis project Ga0187888, IMG submission 132987) | Peatland microbial communities from SPRUCE experiment site at the Marcell Experimental Forest, Minnesota, USA - June2016WEW_7_40 | ecosystem: Environmental > Terrestrial > Soil > Wetlands...
CCACTTCTTCGCCGGCAACCCCACGGTGGCCGCGACTCTGACCGAAGGCTCGCACATCCTCGCCCAGGCGCTGTTCGCGCCGCTGCTCGCCGTGTGGTCGATCGGGGTCGGCACCGCGATCTCGGCGCGATCCAGCGACGTGCGGGTCGCGCAGCAGTTGGGAACGCTGGCCAGCCTGCCACCCCTGGCGGTGACTGCCCTGGTGTCGTTCCAGATCGTGCCCCTCGGAGTGTGGACGGCGGTGGGGTTCGGGCTCGGGTTGCTGGTCATCGACATCGCCATGTGGCGGGGGGTGGTGGCCGCGTTCGACCGGGAGCGGCTGGTGACCGGCAGCCGGGCGAGGAGATCGGAGGGCGTTGGTGCTGCTCCGCTGGGTGAGGTCCGGCGGATCCGCGCATAGGAGGCTCGAGAATGGCCGAAGCGACAATCCGTCTCTCACGGGCAGGAAGCGCGAGCCCCCTGCTGGGGATGGAGACCTGGAACATCTCCATCGATGGCAGGGTGGTGGGCGCCATCGCTGCGGGAGAGACCGTCGAGGTTTCGGTCACCCCGGGCCGGCATTCGTTGCTTCTGCGGGGCCGGGGCCGGAACCGAAGCCCGCTCCGTGCCTTCGAGCTCGCTGAGGACGAGGTCGTGAGCTACCGCTGCCACGGTCCCCGGTACGGCCCGCCGCATATCGTGGCGGCGCTCATCAAGCCAGATCTCTGGATCACGCTTAGGCGGGAGTAACGATCGGAGTTCAGTTCAGCCGGAGCACTACCCCCTGCAGGACTCCAACCTGCGACCTGCGCGCTTAGAAGGCGGCTGCTCCATTGATTAGGCGATCGCTTAGTACATCGCGCATTCAGATGCACCATCTGCCTCTTCAAACAAGCTGCAAGGCAGGGGCTGCCTCCCACCTCAGGAAGTGGTTGGGATAGAAAGGTTTCCGAGCCGCCCCGTGTAGCTTGCACCACCGTCGATGTCGCCGAAGGGGACAGTCTGTCGAACGGCGCCTCCCGGCTGTTGGCTCAAGTGTGATTCCCGGACACTGGGCCAGCCCGGTGTCTTCTCATCCGCTCCTGGCCTGAGGGTAGCTTGCCCATCCGCAGCGGGTCAGCGGTGGGTCGTGCCCTATCCGCGTCTTGGACGGAACCTCACCGAACCCACGACGCCGAGTGGTGAGAAGTGGAGGCACGACTGTGCCGTCAGTCGACCGCGGCCACGTCGCTTCGAGTCGGCTGCGCGCGCATCTCCATGGTCTGCTGACGTGTGCGGCGGCTGGGGAGGAGGAGCGCTGGCGCGAGCGCCAGGACCGTGAAGCCGATCGCCCACCAGAAGGAGGTGTCGAAGGCGGCGACACGAAACGCCGCGGTCAGGACGGAGTGGCTCGCAAGTTGGCTGGCGAGGATGACCGCCAGGACCGCCGCGCCGAATGACCCGCCGACCTGCTGGACGATCCTCATCATCGTGCTGGCATCCGGGACCTCTTGGTGTGGGACTCCCTGAAAGGCACCGGCCATGACCGCGATCGTCACGGCCCCCAGGCCGGCCCCCCGGACGATCAGGGATGCCGACAGCAGCCAATCCGAGGGTGCAGGGCCGGCCAGCGCGAAAGCCAGAGTGCCGGCCACCGTCAGCGCGAGGCCGGGGATGACCACGAGGCGGGGACCCACGCGGTCGGTGAGCTTCCCCGCGAGGGTGCGGGGGAGCAGCGAGCCGATGCCCTGCGGGGCGAGCAGGAGCCCCGTGATCAGCGCGCTCTTGCCCTGGACATCCTGGTAGTAGAGGCCGAGCAGGAGGAGCGGGCCATAGAGCGAGAGACCAGCCAGGAGGAACACGCCGGCCGCGGCCGCGAAGGAGGGGATGCGCAGCACCCGGATGTTGACCAGCGGTCCGTCATGCCTCCGTGCCGCGTGGACACCGAACGCCGCCAGGAAGACCACCCCGAGAGCGATCGGCACGACGACGGCCGCGTTCGCGAAACCGGCCGGGCCCGACACCTGAGCCAGCCCGTAGAAGACCAGTGCCAGCCCGGGGGAGAGGGTGAGCCATCCCACGATGTCGAAGGGGCGGCGCTCCCCTGTGGGAACGATCGTCCGCATCGCGCGCCATGCCAGGACGATCGCGGCCAGGCAGATGGGGACGTTGACGTAGAAGATCCAGCGCCAGCTCAGGTCGGTGACGATGAGCCCGCCCACCACCGGGCCGAGGGCGGGCACCACCACCACCGGAAGGCTGGCGATCGCCATCATCCGCCCCAGCCGTCCGGGACCGGCGGCCTGCACCAGGATGGTGATGAGGAGCGGCGTCATGATCCCGGCGGCGGCACCCTGGACCACCCGGAAGACGATCAGGCTGGTCATGCTCCACGCGAGCCCCGACAGGGCTGAGCCGACAACGAAGAGCACCAGGGAGGCGATCCAGAGGCGCTTCGCCCCCAGGCGCTGGGTCGCCCAGCCGGTGACCGGCATGGCGATCGCCATGGCCAGGAGGTAGCCGGTGATGGTCCACTGGGTGATGGCGACCGACGCGTGCAGGTCGCGACCCACGGTGGCCAGGGCCACGTTGACGATGGTCGTGTCGAGGACGGGCGCTATCCCCCCCAGTACGAGGATCCAGATCAGCCGGCGGAGGGCGGGGTCGAGGCGGTCGTCCGAGGGGGTGCTGGTGGCCACGACATCCTCTGTAATTAGATACGCTCAGTTCCTTCCCCAGAGTGTAGCATACTAGGAGACGGTGCGTATCCAAGTGTCAAACTCCGCTCCCCCGGCGCTCACTCCCAGTGGGCGGTCGTCCGCTCCACCACATGCCGAGGGTGAGCGGCGCTCCCGGCGCCGTGGGGCGACGCTGGAGGACGCTCTCCTCCGGGCGGCGTGGGAGGAGCTGTCAGCCGTCGGCTACGCGAACCTCACCATGGAGGGGGTGGCGGTTCGCGCGGGGACCAGCAAGGCCGTCCTCTACAGGAGATGGCCCAATCGGGCAGAGCTTGCCGTGGCGGCGTATCGAGACCATGTCCGGGCGATGCATCCAGACCACATGGGCTCGGTGGCCGACCAGATCCCCGACACGGGGGATCTGCGCGAGGACGTGATGGCCGTGCTCCGCCACCTGCGGCGCAGCTCCGAGGAGATGAGCCCTGACATGCTCCATGGGTTGCTGGCGGAGCTGCGCACCATGCCGCCGGACCTCATGGAGGTGCTCCCCGGCGTGATGATGACCATCCTGCGCCGGGCTGCCGAGCGCGGTGAGGTCGACATCGAGAGGGTGACCCCGCGGATCGCGGCGCTGCCGGGTGACCTTCAGCGCCACCAGTTCCTGGTCACCGGCCGGCCCATGTCCGACGACTTCCTGGGCGAGATCGTCGATGAGATCTTTCTGCCCCTCGTGACCCCATCCCCGCTCCGATCACAGACAACAGCCGGCGGGTAGCGCGCTTTGCGAGCACTACCCCCTGCAGGACTCGAACCTGCGACCTGCGCGCTTAGAAGGCGGCTGCTCTATCCATCTGAGCTAAGGGGGCGCCGGGCTCCAGTGTAGATCGGGGTCCGCCACCCGGCCGGTGGGGCCGCCCGCCCGGCGCCCGTATAATCACCGGGCGCGCCGCCGCCGGCGCGATCCCTGTGCGGTGGCCATAGCTCAGCTGGTTAGAGTGCCTGACTGTGGATCAGGAGGTCGAGGGTTCGAATCCCTCTGGCCACCCGCCTCCGATCCGGCCCACTGGCCGCGCGCCTGGAGCACCTCGCGCAGCAGGCTGGGCCGGTCGGTCATGATCCCGTCCACCCCGAGGTCGAGCAGCCGCTCCATGGTGGCGCGGTCGTCGATGGTCCAGACGTGGACCTGCAGCCCGCCCCGGTGGGCGGCGCGGACGAAGGCGCGGTCGACGACCCGCACCCCCCACTGCGAGGTGGGCACCTGGACGCAGTCGGCGCCGAAGGCCGGCATCCGCCCGGCGAGCGAGGTGAACCGGGCGGCGGTGATGGAGCGCCTCCCCATCGAGGTGCACACCCGGCCGCCGCTCAGGCGGCGGAAGCGGCGCAGCCGCCGGTCCGAGAAGGAGCCGATGCAGATCCGGTCGGCGGCCCCCACCCGCTCGATCAGAGCGGCCAGCGGGGCGACGACCTCCGGTTGCTTGGCGTCGATGTTGAACCTGGTGTCGGGCAAGGCGAGCAGGACCTCCTCCAGGGTGGGGACGGTGACCCCGGTGCCCCGGAAGGGGTGGCTGCGACCCCCGTCCGTGCTGAAGCGGTACCCGGCATCGGCGCGCCGGACCTGCGCCAGGGTGTGGTCGGAGACGGGGCCGTGGAGGTCGGTCACCCGGTCGAGGGTCTCGTCGTGGAAGGCGAGCAGGACGCCGTCGCGGGTCAGCTGGGTGTCGGTCTCGAGGTGCAGGTAGCCGAGCTGGACGGCGGCCGCGAAGGAGGCCATGGTGTTCTCGGGACGCTCCTTGGAGCCGCCCCGGTGGGCGAAGGCGAGCGGGCCGGGTGTGGTCAGGTAGGGCCGGTGGGCGGCGATCATGGCGCGAACGGTACGACAGGCCCCTGAGGGCCGGGACGAGCGGCCCATGTGCCAGGGGCCTGTGAACGGGTAACGTGGGCCCATAGTGCATCCGACCGCTCAACGGCGTCTGCGCGCGCCCGGCTCGGGCGTCCGGTCCGCGCGGGCCGGCACCTCCCCGGTGGGCCCCGGTGACTGACCCGCGGGGATTCCTCACCCGGGGACGCCAGGCTCCGGGCCGCCGCCCGGTGGAGGAGAGGGTGCGCGACTGGCGCGAGGTGTACGAGCCCGCTTCCCGGGAGGCGACCGCCGAGCAGGCGGCGCGCTGCATGAGCTGCGGGACCCCCTTCTGCCACAGCGGCTGCCCGATGGGCAACCTCATCCCCGAGTGGAACGACCTGGTCCACCGCGAGCGCTGGCAGGAGGCCGCCGATCGCCTGCACGCCACCAACAACTTCCCGGAGGTGACCGGCCGGGTCTGCCCGGCCCTCTGCGAGGCGTCGTGCGTGCTCTCCATCAACGACGAGCCCGTGACGATCGCCCCCATCGAGAAGGTGGTGGCCGAGATCGCCTGGACCGAGGGATGGGTGGTACCCCGTCCGCCCGCGATGTGGACCGGCAAGCGGGTGGCCGTGGTGGGCTCCGGCCCGGCGGGACTCGCCGCCGCCCAGCAGCTCGCCCGCGCCGGTCACCACGTGGTCGTGTACGAGCGGGCCGACCGCCTCGGCGGCCTCCTCCGCTACGGCATCCCCGAGTTCAAGCTCGAGAAGTGGGTGCTGGAGCGCCGCCTCGACCAGATGCGCGCCGAGGGGATCTCCTTCGAGACCGGGGTGGAGGTCGGCCGGGACCTCCCCGCCGACGAGCTGCTCGCCGGCGCGGACGCCCTGCTGCTGGCGGGCGGGGCGACACTCGCCCGCGACCTGCCCATCCCCGGCCGGGAGCTCCGCGGTGTCCACCAGGCCATGGAGTACCTGACCCTGGCCAACCGAGTGCAGGAGGGAGACGTGGACCGGCCCTCGATCAGCGCCCGGGGCCGGCGCGTGGTGATCATCGGCGGCGGTGACACTGGGGCGGACTGCCTCGGTACCGCGCTGCGCCAGGGCGCGACCAGCGTCCACCAGCTCGAGATCCTGCCGCGGCCTCCGGAGCCGCGCGACCCCAGCACGCCCTGGCCGGTGTGGCCGCTGCAGCTGCGCACCTCCGCGGCTCACGAGGAGGGCGGGGAGCGCCACTGGTCGGTCTCCACCCAGCGCTTCCTCGACAACGGGCACGGACGGGTTGTGGGCCTCGTGATGGCGGAGGTCACCACGACCCTGGACGCCGGGCGGCCCGTCTTCACCGTGGTGCCCGGGACCGAGACCGAGCTCCCCTGTGACCTCGTCCTGCTCGCGCTGGGCTTCGCCGGGGCGGAGCGCTCCCCCATGCTCACCCAGCTCGGCATCGACCTCGACGCCCGGGGCAACGTCCCCCGCGACGAGCGCTGGGCCACCGGCCGCGATGGGGTCTTCGTCTGCGGCGACATGAGCCGCGGCCAGAGCCTGGTCGCCTGGGCCATCGCCGAGGGGCGCAGCGCCGCCGCCGCGGTGGACCGCTGGCTGATGGGGGAGACGGTGCTCCGCGCGCCGGTCACGGCGGTTCAGGGCCGCTGACTACGGCCCCCGGCGCTGCGGACTACGGCCCGCCTGGGGCCGCGGCGGGCTTCACGTCAACGGTGAGCCCGAGCGTCGAGCTCGAGGGCTTCCCGTCCACCACGACCCCCACCCCCCGCGCGGAGCCGTCCCATCCCCCACCCGCCGGAGGGGCGGCGGGGACGGTAAAGACGATCTTGGTGTCCTTCCACGCGGAGAGGTTGGCCAGGGGCAGGACGCCACCGTCGATGGTGAGAGAGGAATCCGTGCTGCCCAACCCGAAGTTGGCTCCGTACAGTGTCACCGGCGCGCCGATGGAGGCGATCGTCGGGACCAGGCAGCTCAGCGTGACCGGATTCCCGACGGCGTCGGCCACCTTCTTGCCGAGATAGCCGCCCTGCGAGAGGCCGGTCAGCACCATGAGCGTCCCGTCGATGTCGGGCAGGCCGCTGTTGGTGTGCAGGTTCAGGATCGACGCGATCGTGGTGGAAACCGTGTACAGATAGATGCCCACCGCGATGACGGTCCAGGTGAGCATCTGGACCTTGCTGAGGTCGGTGATCCCCTGGTCGTCGGTGAGCAGGTTGCCGCTCATGCTCGTGTTCTGGCTGTTGGCGGCGGTGGGCGGCGGCTCCTTGTTGCCCTGGTTGGCGACGGCGGAGGTCACGCCCTTGGCGATCGCCATGGTCCCGGTGGAGAACCCGAGGGCTGTCAGCACGTTGGTGGGCACGGTGGGGGCCACGCCGAGACCGGCGTAGGCCCGCGCCGCGAACACGGCGACGTAACTGCCCACGATGACAGCCGACCATGCGAACCACTGCGCCTTGGAGCTGCTCAGCCTGCCATCGGCACCCTCGATGAGGAGGAGAGGCTTCCAATGACGGGTGGCGGGTGGCTTGCCGGTGGCGGTCACCTGGCTCGTGCGGGGGACGACCATCACAACCAGGGCCAGCCCGAGGAAGAGGACCGCACCCCCTAATCCGGCCAGCAGCGCTGCCACTCCGCCAGACATCGGTGTCACCTCAGAGGACGCCGGCTGGGCGTCGTCCGCTCAGCGGTGCGGGATGGTAGCACGGGCTCACAGCAGCCGTGGGCACGTCTGAGCGGTTGGCCCTGGTTGGACGCCCGCACCCCACGATGCGAGCTCGGCCGTCAGCGTGCGGCGGCCAGGAACCGGTCGCAGGCCGCCGCCGCCTGGCGTCCCTCGGCGATGGCCCAGACGATCAGCGAGGCTCCCCGGGTGGCGTCACCGCTCGCGTAGACGCCGGGCGCGGCGCGGAAGTCCGCATCGACGGCCACCGCCCCCGACTCGCCGAGCCGCGCCCCGAGACCCTCGACCAGGGACGGGCAGGCCACTCCGTCGAAGCCGATGGCGAGCAGCACCAGGTCGGCGAGCATCAGCTTCTCGGTCCCCGGCTGGGCCACGAAGTCCCGGCTCGCCCCCTCGCGCCGGACCTCGCAGTCCACGGTCTCGATCGCCTCGACGCGCTCGAATCCGCGGAAGCCCGTCACCATCACCCCGAAGTGCCGCTGCCCCCCCTCCTCGTGGGCCGGGTAGGTCTGGAGCACCAGTGGCCACTCGGGCCAGGGGTTGCCCGCCGGGCGCGTCCGCGGCGGCTCCGGGTGGATGGAGAGGACCTCCACCGAGGCGCAGCCCTCGCGGTGGGCGTTGCCCAGGCAGTCCGCGGCGGTGTCCCCGCCGCCGATGATCACGACCCGGCGGCCGGCCGCCGAGATCGCGCGCTCCGGCGGGACCGTCTCCCCGGCCACCCGACGGTTCTGCTGGACCAGGTAGTCCATGGCCATGTGCACGCCGCGCAGCTCGCGCCCGGGGAGGTGGACGTCGCGCGCGCGCTCGGCGCCGACGCAGAGCATCACCGCGTCGAAGCGACGCCGCAGCTCCTCCGGACCGAGGTCGCGCCCCACGTCGTGGTTGCACTCGAAGACGATGCCCTCGGCCTCGAGCAGGGCGAGGCGCCGGTCGAGGCGGCGCTTCTCCATCTTGAAGTCGGGGATGCCGTAGCGGAGCAGCCCGCCCACCCGGTCCGCCCTCTCGTAGACGGTGACCCGGTGGCCGGCCCGGTTCAGCTGCTGGGCGGCGGCCAGCCCGGCCGGCCCGGAGCCGACCACGGCCACCCGTTTGCCGGTGCGGAAGCCCGGGGGCTGGGGCCGCACCAGGCCGTCGTCGAAGGCGCGGTCGATGATCGCCAGCTCGATGTCCTTGATGGTCACCGGGTCGCTGTTGATGGCCAGCACGCAGGCGGGCTCGCAGGGGGCGGGGCAGAGCGTCCCGGTGAACTCGGGGAAGTTGTTGGTGAGCTGGAGACGGGCGAGCGCCCGGGCCCAGTCCTGGTCATGGATCAGCTCGTTCCATTCCGGGATCAGGTTGCCCAGGGGGCAGCCCTGGTGGCAGAAGGGGACCGCGCAGTCCATGCAGCGCGCCGCCTGGGTCCGCAGCGTCGTGAGCGGGTGGGGGACGTATACCTCGCGGTAGTCGCCCACCCGCACCTCCACCGGTCGCTTGTGGCGCGGCTCGCGCGGGTGCTCCAGGAAGCCGGTCCGGGTCATGGGTGTGCGGTCTCTCCCGGCAGCGCCCGGGAAACGTGGACGCCCCGGATCACGCGGGGACGTCCAGGCGTGCTTTGAGGCTGAGGACCCGGCGCAGCTCGTTGGGCATGACCTTGACGAAGCTGGCGAGCGTCGCCGTCCACTCGTCCAGCATGCGGGCGGCCAGCAGGCTGCCGGTATACGCGTGATGGCGCTGGATCAGCTCATGGATCAATTCGGCGTCATCCCCATCGAGCTCCTCCAGCCCCACCATGGTCAGGTTGCAGCGCTCGTGGAGCCGGCCGTCGAGGTCGACGGCGTAGGCGATGCCCCCGCTCATGCCGGCCGCGAGGTTGCGCCCGGTGCGGCCGAGGATGACCACCCGGCCGCCCGTCATGTACTCGCAGGCGTGGTCGCCGACCCCCTCGACGACCGCCACCGCGCCGCTGTTGCGCACCGCGAAGCGCTCCCCGGCCATGCCGTTGACGAACATCTCGCCCGCGGTGGCCCCGTAGAGGGCGACGTTGCCGGCGACCACGTTCTCCTCGGCGGCGCGCGCGGCTCCCGGCGGCGTGGAGATCACCAGCCGGCCCCCGGACAGCCCCTTGCCGACATAGTCGTTGGCCTCGCCGCGCAGGCTCAGGGTGATCCCGGGCGCCAGCCAGGCCCCGAACGAGCCGCCGGCCGAGCCGTGCAGATCGATCCGGATGGTGTCGTCGGGGAGGCCCTGCTCGCCGTAGCGCCGGGCGACCGCGCCGCTCAGCATCCCCCCCACGGTGCGGTCCACGTTGCGCACCCGGAGCTTGAGCCGCACCGGGTCGCCACGCTCCAGGGCCGGGGTGGCCAGCTCGATGAGCCGCTGGTCGAGGACATCCTCGAGATGGTGCTGCTGGGCTCGGGTGTGCCGGGTCTCCTCAGCGGGGGCCTCGGGGCGGCGGAGCAGCGCCGAGAGGTCGAGGCGGCTGGCCTTCCAGTGGTCGACGCTTCGCGGGTGGAGCAGGTCGCTGCGCCCCACCATCTCCTCGAAGCGGCGGAACCCGAGCGCCGCCATCCGCTCGCGGACGTCCTCGGCCACGTAGAGCATGAAGCCGATGACGTGCTCCGGGGTGCCGGCGAACCGCCGGCGCAGCTCCGGGTCCTGGGTGGCGATGCCGACCGGGCACGTGTTCAGATGGCAGACCCGCATCATCACGCAGCCCGAGGCGATCAGCGGCGCGGTGCTGAAGCCGAACTCGTCGGCGCCGAGCAGGGCGGCGACCACGACGTCCCGTCCGGTCTTCATCTGGCCGTCCACCTGGAGCACCACCCGGCTGCGCAGCCCCTGGTCGACCATGACCTGCTGGGTCTCGGCCAGGCCCAGCTCCCAGGGGACGCCGGCGTGCTTCACCGAGGAGAGCGGCGAGGCGCCGGTACCGCCCTCGTAGCCGGCGATCACGATGTGGTCGGCCCGGGCCTTGGCGACCCCCGCGGCGACCGTGCCCACCCCGACCTCGGAGACCAGCTTGACGCTGATCCGGGCCCGCGGGTTGGCCATCTTGAGGTCGTGGATGAGCTGGGCCAGGTCCTCGATGGAGTAGATGTCGTGGTGGGGCGGCGGCGAGATCAGGCCCACACCCGGGGTGGCGAAGCGGAGCCGGGCGATGACCTCGTCGACCTTGCCGCCGGGAAGCTGGCCACCCTCGCCGGGCTTGGCCCCCTGGGCGATCTTGATCTGGAGCTCGTCGGCGTTGACCAGGTAGTTGGCGGTGACCCCGAAGCGGCCCGAGGCCACCTGCTTGATCGCGCTCCGCCGGTCGTCGCCGTTGGCGTCGGGGACGTAGCGGGCCGGGTCCTCGCCGCCCTCTCCGGTGTTGGACTTGGCGCCCAGCCGGTTCATGGCGATGGCCAGGGTCTCGTGCATCTCCTTGGAGATGGCGCCGAAGGACATCGCCCCGGTGCAGAAGCGGCGGACGATCTCGGTGGCGGGCTCGACCTCGTCAAGGGGGACCGGGTCCCCGCCGGATTGGATCTCGAGGAGACCGCGCAGCGTCTTGAGGGTCCGCGACTCGTCGTCGACCTCCTCGGCATAGGCGCGGTAGGTCTCGCTGCCGCCGCCGCGCACCGCGTGCTGGAGGAGGCTGATGGTGGTGGGATTCCAGGCGTGAGCCTCCCCGTCGCGGCGCCACTGGTACTCGCCGCCGCCGGGCAGGCCGGGGGCGTCCACGCTGCGCTCCGGGAACGCCGTCCGGTGGCGCATCAGGGTCTCCTCGGCCACGATGTCGAGGTCCACCCCCCCGATCCGCGATGCGGTGCCGGGGAAGTAGCGGTTGACCAGCTCGGGGGCCAATCCCACCGCCTCGAAGATCTGGGCGCCCGCGTAGGACTCGATGGTGGAGATGCCCATCTTCGAGATGACCTTGCGGACTCCCTTGTAGAGGGCGTGGATGTAGCGCTCCCGGGCCCGGGCGAGGTCGGTCCCGCCCGGCAGCAGGCCCCGGCGGTGCAGCTCGCCGACCGTCTCCAGGGCGAGGTAGGGGTTGACCGTCTCGGCGCCGAAGCCGACCAGGAGCGCGACGTGCATCACCTCGCGCGCCTCGCCCGTCTCGACGACCAACCCCACCCCGCTCCGGGTGTGCTCCCGGACCAGGTGGTGGTGGACCGCGGCGGTGGCCAGCAGCGAGGGGATGGGGGCGTGGTTGGCGTCGACGTGGCGGTCGGAGAGGACCAGCACCGTGTAGCCCTCGCGGATCTTCTCGGAGGCCAGCCGGCAGATCCGCTCCAGCCCCTCCTCCAGCGCCCTGACCCCGCCGTCGGAGTGGAAGGTGATCGAGACGGTGGCCGCCGGGAACTGGCGCTGGGTGACGTGGCGGATGGTCTCGAGGTCGGCGTTGCTCAGGATCGGGGTCGGCACCTCCAGCCGCTTGGCCTGGGCAGGCCCCTGCTCGAGGAGGTTGCCCCCCGCCCCGAGGCTGGTCGCCAGCGACATCACCAGCTCCTCGCGGATCGGGTCGATCGGCGGGTTGGTGACCTGGGCGAAGAGCTGCTTGAAGTAGGCGAAGAGGTTGACGGGGCGCTCGCTGAGGACGGCCAGGGGCGAGTCGTTGCCCATCGAGCCGACCGGCTCCTCGCCGTCCCGCGCCATCGGGGCGAGCAGCAGCTTGAGCTCCTCCTCGGTGTAGCCGAAGATGCGGTGGCGGACCAGCAGGGTGCCGGGGTCGGGCTCGGGGGGCTCGGCGACCGGGTCCAGCTCGTCGAGGCGGACGGCGCCCTGCCGGATCCACTGCCGGTACGGGTGGCGCCGGCTCAGCACGCTCTTGACGGCGTCGTCGTCGAGGATCTCGCCCGCCTCGGTGTCGACGAGGAGGAGGCGGCCCGGCTCCAGCCGCCACTTCTTGGTGATCCGCTCCTCGGGGATCGGCAGCACCCCCGCCTCGGAGGCCATCACCACCCAGCCGTTGTCGGTGACCAGCCAGCGAGCCGGCCGCAGCCCGTTGCGGTCGAGGGTGGCGCCGACCAGGCGGCCGTCGGTGAAGGCGATGGCGGCGGGCCCGTCCCACGGTTCGAGCAGCGAGGCATGGAACTCGTAGAAGGCGTGCCGCTCCTCGTCCATGAGCGGGTTCCGGTCCCAGGCCTCGGGGATCATCATCATGATCGCGTGCTCGACCGAACGGCCGGCCATGGTCAGCAGCTCGAGCGCGTTGTCGAACTGGCTTGAGTCCGAGCCCAGCTCGTCGATGACCGGGCGGAGCTTGGCGATGTCCGCGCCGTAGTGCGGGCTGCGGAACTTCGACTGGCGTGCCCGCATCCAGTTGACGTTCCCCCGCAGGGTGTTGATCTCGCCGTTGTGGGCGCTGAGGCGGAAGGGCTGGGCCAGGTCCCAGCGGGGCAGCACGTTGGTGGAGAAGCGGGCGTGGACCATGGCGAGCCGCGAGATCGCGGCCGGGTCGCGGAGGTCGGGGTAGAAGACCGGGAGCTGGTCGGCGGTGAGCATCCCCTTGTAGACGACGGTGCGGCTGCTGAGGCTCGCCAGGTGGAAGCGGTCGCGGGTCAGCCCCACCGCGTCGCTGCGCCGCTCGATGACGCGGCGCAGGACGTAGAGGCGGCGCTCCAGCTGATCGCCCTCCAGGCCGACGGCGGCCACGAAGAGCTGGCGGGTGACCGGCATCCCGGCCAGGGCGGTCGGCCCGGCGCAGCCAGGCTCCACCGGGACGTCGCGCCAGCCCAGCAGCCGGAGCCCCTCGTCATGGCAGGCGCCGGCGACCAGGGCCTCGCAGTCCGCCCGGCCACCCGCATCGCGGGGGAGGAAGGCCATCCCCACCCCATAGGCGCCGGGCCCGGGCAGGGCGAACCCCGCCTCGCGGCGGAGCAGCGCGTCGGGGGTCTGGAGCAGGATGCCGGCCCCGTCGCCGCTCAGCGGGTCGGAGCCGGTCGCGCCCCGATGGCCGAGGTTGCGCAGCGCCTCGAGACCCGCGCTGACCACCTCGTGGGTCGGCTCCCGGCGCAGGCTGGCCACGAAGGCCACCCCGCAGCTCTCGTGATGCAGCCGCGGATCGTGCAGGCCGCGAACCCGGTACGGGTCGCTGAGATGTGCGGCGAGGCCGGGCTGTGGTGGCATGTGGCGGGGGGTGCTCCGGAGCGAGGGCGAGCGGACCACCCGACGGGCACCGGCCGGAGGTTCCCCGGACCGCGGGCCTGCGCGGGGCGATCGTCGGGTTCGGCACCGAGAGTACCAGGAACTTGGCCCTTGGTGCCAATCGAGGGGACGCGTGGCCCAGCCCGACCGGGCCGGCGCGAGACGGGCGCAGGGGCAGGAGCGCCCGCCGCTCCCCGGCCACTGGTCCCGACTTCGCTAGGATCTGACCTCGATGGCAGCGCAGGCGTCGCCGGCGGCCCGCCTCGCCGGGAGGGGGCACAGCCTCGGGCTCTGGGCCCGGTTGCGACGCGACACCCCGTGGTGGGCCCAGCCCCTCGCCATCGTGGCGGCGCTCAGCGCCTTCACCGGCTACTCGGTCTGGACCTCCTTCTTCGGTCCCGGCCCCAATCACGTCAGCGAGCACGCCAACTACCTCTCGCCCTTCTTCTCGCCGCTGCTCTGGCAGACCGGCCCGGTGACCCCGGCGCTCTGGGTGCTCTGGATCCCGCTCGGCTTCCGGGCCACCTGCTACTACTACCGGAAGTCCTACTACCGCGCCTTCTTCTGGGATCCCCCGGCGTGCGCCATCGGTGAGCTGCGCCGGCGTGGCTATCGGGGCGAGACCAAGCTCCCCATGGCGCTCAACAACCTGCATCGCTTCTTCTGGTACCCGGCCCTGATCGTCGTGATCTTCCTCTGGATCGACGCCTTCGCCTCCTTCGACGACAGCGGCCATCTTTACCTGGGCCTGGGCACCCTGATCCTGCTGGTCAACGCCGTCCTGCTCTCCGGCTACAGCTTCGGCTGCCACGCCTTCCGCCACCACGCCGGCGGCGGGCTGGACTGCTTCTCGTGCTCGCAGAGCGGCCGGGCCCGGTTCGGGCTCTGGCGGGTGGTCTCCTGGTTCAATGGGCGCCACGCCACCTGGGCCTGGATCAGCATGTTCAGCGTGGTCATCGCCGAGGTCTACGTCCGCCTGCTCCAGGCCGGGATGCCCGACCCGCACCTCCTCTTCTGAGATGGCCGAGCCGTACATCACCCGCGAGTGCGACGTCCTGGTGGTGGGCGCCGGCGGCACCGGGCTGCGCGCCGCCATCGCCGCCGCGGAGGCGGGCTGCTCCACCCTGGTGGTCACCAAGTCGCTGCTCGGCAAGGCCCACACCGTGATGGCCGAGGGGGGCATCGCCGCCGGGCTCTCCAACCTCGACTCCGGCGACAGCTGGGAGGTCCACTTCGCCGACACCATGCTGGGCGGCCATCTGATCAACAACTGGCGGATGGTCGACCTCTACGCCCGGGAGGTGATCGACCGGGTCTACGAGCTGGAACGCTGGGGCGGTCTCTTCGACCGCACCCCCGACGGCCGGATCATGCAGCGCGCCTTCGGTGCCCACAGCTGGAGGCGGCTGGCCCATGTCGGCGACCGGACCGGACTGGAGCTGATCCGCACCTGCCAGGACCGGATGGTGCACACGGCCGGCGCCGACGTGCTGATGGAGTGCACCCTCACGCGGCTGCTCACCCACGGCGACCGGGTCTGCGGAGCCTTCGGCTACGACCGCAACAGCGGCGAGATGATCGTGATCCGGGCGGGCGCGGTGGTGATGGCGTCGGGCGGCTGGGGGCGGATGTACCGCCACACCTCCAACTCCTGGGAGGGCACCGGGGACGGGGCCGCCCTGGCCTACCAGGCGGGCGCCGAGCTCCAGGACATGGAGTTCATCCAGTTCCATCCCACCGGGATGATCTGGCCGCCCGGTGCGCGCGGGATCCTGGTCACCGAGGGGGTTCGGGGAGAAGGAGGGATCCTCCGCAACTCCGAGGGGGAGCGTTTCATGGAGAGGTACGACCCGGTCAAGAAGGACCTCTCCAGCCGCGACGTGGTCGCCCGCTCGATCTACAAGGAGGTCCAGGCGGGGCGAGGTTCGCCCCACGGCGGCGCCTACCTGGACATCGCCAGCCGGCTTCCCGCGGCGGAGATCCGCCGCAAGCTGCCCTCGATGTGCGAGCAGTTCGAGGCCCTGGCCGGGGTCGACATCACCCGCGAGCCGATGGAGGTCTACCCCACCATCCACTACACCATGGGCGGGATCAGGGTGGAGGCCGAGACCGCCGCCACCACCGTTGCCGGCCTCTACGCCGGCGGCGAGTGCGCGGCCGGACTTCACGGCGCCAATCGACTGGGCGGCAATTCGCTGGGGGACATCCTGGTCTTCGGCAGGCGCGCCGGTGAGGCCGCCGCCGAGTTCGCCAAGAGCCGCGCCGGCAAACGCCCGGCCATCTCCGAAGCCCAGCTCGCCGAGGAGGAGGCGGCGCTGGTCCGACCGCTCTCCGGCGACCCCGGAGGGGAGAACCCCTACCAGCTCCACCGCGACCTCCAGGAGGCGATGCAGGACGACGCCGGCATCGGGCGCAGCGAGGAGTCCCTGAAGCGGTCTCTCGCAGCGATCGGTGAGATCCGCCAGCGAAGCGCCCGGACGAGCGTGGGGGGCGGGCGGGTTCTCAACCCCGGCTGGCACACCTGCCGCGACCTCGACTCGATGCTCACCGTCTCCGAGGCGATCGTCCGCTCCGCCCTGGCCCGGACCGAGTCCCGCGGCTCGCAGTGGCGCTTCGACTTCCCCGAGGAGGACGACCGGTGGAGCCGGGTCAACCTGGTGGCGGTCCGGCGTGACTCGGGCATGGCCATCGAGGAGCGCGAGGTGCCTCTGATGCCCGACGAGGCCGTCCGCCGCCTGGCCCAGAGCCGCTTCTTCGCCACTGCAGTGATCCCCGCCCACTACGCCGGGAAGGTGGAGGGCGACGCCGGGAGGGCGGACGACGGCGCCGGCAAGGTCAGCGGCCACGGGGTGGTGGCGGAGCAGCCGGGATGATCGCCGGAGCGACCCCGGAACTGACCGGACGGACCCTCAGCCTGCGCGTCTTCCGGGGAGTCGCCGGCGGGGAGATGGGCTACGCCTCCTACCAGGTCCCGGAGACGGTGGGGATGGTGGTGCTGGACGCGGTCCACTTCGTCCAGCGCAACCTCGACACCGATCTCGCCTGTCGCTGGAACTGCAAGGCAGCCAAGTGCGGCTCGTGCGGCGCCGAGGTCAACGGCCGGCCCGCCCTGATGTGCAAGACCCGGGTCGATTCGCTGCCCCCGGGACAGATCACGGTGCAGCCCATGAAGGCCTTCCCGCTGATCAAGGACCTGGTCACCGACGTCTCGCGCAACTACGAGACCAACAAGCTGATCCCGCCCTTCACCCCGGCGCCCGACGACGGCGCCCCCTGGCGGATCCCGCAGATGGACATCGACCGCCTCTACGAGTACCGGCGCTGCATCGAGTGCTTCCTCTGCCAGGACGTCTGCCACGTCAACCGCACCCACGACCTGAGCGCCCGCTTCTTCGGGCCCCGCTTCTTCGTCCGGGTGGCCAGCCTGGAGATGCACCCCAAGGACATCCTCGACCGCCGCGAGCTGCTCCGCGACGAGGGAGGGATCGCCCTCTGCAACATCACCAAGTGCTGCTCCGAGGTCTGCCCCGAGCACATCCACATCACCGACAACGCGATCATCCCGCTCAAGGAGCGGGTGGCCGATCGGCACTGGGACCCGGTGCGCTGGGTGGCGCGCCGGCTGCGCGGCCGCGGCGCGAGCACGGAGACGGGGTGAGCCGGGTGCGACCCTGCGGCCGCGAAGCCACGTAGGTGCCCGCCGTCGCCATCGTCCTGGGGGTGGCGCTCGCCGTCCTGCTGGTCGCCTTCATCCTCTTCTACCGGCACTCGCGGACCCCGGAGTGGGGCGACTCCGAGTTCCGCAAGTCCATGCTCGGCATGATGGTGGCGATCGCCCCGCTCTGGGGGATGCGCTACAAGGAGCCGCATCACGAGCTCACCACGGTCACCACGCCCGGCACCGACCAGGAGCCGCTGCCGGTGCGTGAGGGGGGTGGGGAGTCCGACGAGGCTGGGCAGGGCTGAGGCGGCCGCCGCCAGTGGCCCCCAGCCGCCCCGGCTCAGACCGCGGATCCTCCGCAACTCGGCCCGTGCATGAGCGGGACCTCGTGGTCGGAAGCCCCGGGGCCCTGCCGGAGGGTCGGAGTCATGAGGGCCCGGAGACGAGCCGCCCTCCATCCACCCAGCCCATCCAGCCGTTGGAGCAGAGCACGCGAGCCCATGCTCCGCTCCTCTGGACGACCTGGACGGGGAGGCCACCCACCAGGGTGGCCACCATGGGAGCGCGGGGATCGGGCACTCCCCAGGCCGGCATCCCACCCGCCGGGACCCAGTGTCCAGGCCTCCAGCCCCCGTCAGCAGGCGCGATCGCCGCTAAAGGCTGCGCGGGGAGGCGGTACGCCGGCGACCCCCGGGACCTCGTCAGGCGGATCGCCACCATCCCGATGATGGGGAAGAGGATCGCCCCGACCAGCAGGGCGTAGGCAGCGGTGCCCACCCACCAGTAATAGCCCTGCCACGCGAAGGCGGCGTAGGACAACACCCGGTTCCACATGATGAGGACCGCGGAGAAGAACAGGAGCCATCCCCAGCATCCCAGGAAGAGGATCATCCTGGCGAACCGCGCCGCGGTCGGCCCGGGAGCCCCCAGCCCCACCGGAGACCGGCGGCGGCGAGGGCGAGGCTCGTCAGCGCGATGGCTACGGAGAGCAGCACGGTCGTGCCGTTCTCCGCGAATCCGATGGCAAAGGAGTCGTAACCGACGTACTCGAACCACACGAATGGAGTGGCAAAAGTGAGTATCAAGAGGACGAGCGCCAGACCGATCTGCAGGCCGGAGACCAGCCTGGCCGTGTTCGTCACCGCCGCACCGCCTGCCGATTCCGTGTGGACGGCCATTTCTTCCTATGCTGGGAAGCGACGCCTCTGAGCCCGGCTCAGGGAACAGAATCTGCGCGCAGCTTCGGCTGGGCGCAAGGGTAGGCCGACCCGGTGGGAGTACGCTCCTTGGGCTCGTGGCCGCTGTCATGGTCCTGCCGCGCCCCACCGGCCCCTGGACGGAGCGGCGGGCCACCCGGCGATGGTCGGACTGGGGGGTCCGAGCTTCTCTCTGGAGCTGCTCCAAGCTCATGAGGTACAGGCCCAGATGGCCCTGACAACTTCGTGACACTTCGGTCTGGCAGAGCGTGGCACGCGTCTGCCAACGCTCGGGCCGGCCTGAGCCTCGCGGGCGGGATTGGGAGGGATGAGTGTGCTGGCGGTGAACGAGCGAGCTCGGTTCGCCGGGCCGGCGCTTGGGGTTGCCCTTGGCGGCGTGCTGGCCGCCTGTGGAGCGACCGCGCCGTCACCCAAACCCTCGACAACGCCTACCGCAATTCCGGTGCCAACTCCGACGCCCGTGACGACGGTCTCTGTGTCCAGCGTTCCCATGGATCTGGCCATGGATTCGGACACCGGCACCTCTACGTGTTGACCAACACTGTGGGGGCACTTGGCGCGCCGCTTCAGGTGGACGTGTTCGACACGGCAATGTGCAACGCGCAGCGCATCTCCGCTTGCGCCATACAGCACACGGTGCAAGTCGGTGTGACCGCATACAACATCCCCGGCCGGCTCGCGCTCGACCAGGCCACTGACACGGTCTACGTGACGTACGCGGGCAGCCTATGGATCATTGACGGAGCCACCTGCAATGCGACGGTGTCGTCTGGCTGCACCAACACGCCAGCGAGCGTGCCCCGGGGGTCGACGGCGGGGCCAAGCGCCGTGGCCGTGGATCAGGCCACCGATACCGTGTACGTGGACACGCTCGCCGCGGACTCTACTCAGACCGTCTCGGTGATCAACGGAGCGACCTGTAGCACGGGGGACACGTCTGGCTGCGGCCTGACGCCGTCGTCGGTGAAGGCCGGGACGGGGGACAAGCAATGGTACGGCAGGATCCGCATGGACCAGGCCACCGAAACGCTCTACGTGCCGAACTACGGTGGCGACACGGTGTCAATGATCAACGCGGCTACCGGCAACGCGACATACATTGCCGCTTGCCCAAGCCCCACGCCGTTGTAATACCCCTCACGGGCGGCGGCTGGCGCTTGCGAGGTTGTGAAGGCGGGTAGCCCGAGATTCTCTCCATAGCCGCCCGGACGTCGTCGGCATGCCCGCAGGACGCCCCAGGAAGCCCGGAATCTGCCGGGGCGGTCCTAGCCTGCACGCCTTCGGGAGCGGCGAAGGTTCGGCACCCGACGGGAGGAATCCGTCAGTCCAGCGCCGAGTGGCACCATTGGGGACATGGTGTCTCCTCGACTCCGAAACTACTGGGCGTACAGCGCCAGCTTCGGCCTCGCTTGGGGCATCGTCTTGGCCACGGTTGCGGCCACCAAGAGGGACCGGCTCAACACCTACCTCTTGGTCTTCGGCGGAGTGAGCATCGGGTGGGCGTCGGGCACCATCGCCAGGTATGTCTACCCACCGCCGCAGCGGTGGCATCAGCAACCGTAAGCAGCCTCGATTCCCGGGGCCTGGGAGAGGGCTTCACTTACCCTCCCCGAGTGGGAGCTATCGAACCGCTCCGGCCACACGCTCCAGGTTAGCCAAAGCCATCCGATCGCCCAGGCGACGGGGCTGATCGCTCCTGATCGTCGTCGGCGCGGTGGTGTTCGCTGGCAGACCGAGATTCTCTCTACCGCAGCCTTCCTAGCGTCCTCCTACCATTCACGGCCTTGGACGCTGAAATCAACTTCCGGATCCCTCAGCCCTTTCGGACCTTCTCCGTCGGATGGTTTTCCGTCCTCGCACTCGCGGCCGTCTTCTCCGCGATCGAGGCCGCCATGCATGGCGCTCTCGCCGAGCTGCTGATCTCTGTGGTCGCGGCGGGGCTCTTCGCGGCGGTGGCCTGGCGCTGGAGCAGGGTCGGGGTCCGGAGCACCAGAGGCGCGCTCATCGTGCGCAATTTCGCCTCGACGCGAATCATCGCTCGCCAGTCGGTGGCAGGCTTCCGGCTCGGTGGGGTTCGACGCAAGTATGCGGGGCGAGCCATCCGCGTTCTGCTGACGGATGGATCCTCCGTGGTGATCGCGGCCACCGAACGGTACTCAGGCTCGCCGGTTCACCACGACGAGCAACTGGCCAGGCTACGAATCTGGCTTGCGGGCGCGAGGGGGCTGGACGGGAGCGACGCCAACCCCATGTACTAAGCGGTGAATGCGGCCCGCGACCTGGCCGCGGCACCCTGGCTCGGCTTCGCGGTGGTCGCCGTTGCCACCGGCGGGCGATGGCCTGAGCCGGGTTCAGCGCCCTGGCCGCAGCCAGGACGCGGTCAATTCCCTCGATGTGGACGACCAGGCACGTCGGGGTGATCTCGATTTGCCGAGGGCGAGAACGTCCGAGCTGACGACCCAATCGTCGCGATCTATCCAGAGAAGCTCCGCGAGTGCATCTGGATGCCCGGGCCACGTCGTCCATCCCACAGAACCCGCCGTCGCGTCGGTAGGTCCGTCGGCCCCCGGCGGGTGGTACGTGATCACTGCATGGCTGCTGTCTATCCAGCCTTCGGCAACGACGCCTGAGCGGGCGCCCACCGCCGGAGCGCGGCGGCCCGGGCGGCTCGCGGCCGCGAGGAACCGTCGGGGAGGCGGACGTCAGCGAGGCATGCTAGCGTCGCCATGATGCCCTTCACCGCCCGCAACTCGGCCGAATTCGAGGCGCCGGCGGGCATGACCGCGGTGCCCGTGGTGCTGGCTCCCCTGGGAGGGCGCCTTCACGTCCTCTTGGTCCGCCGTGACGACCCCCCCGACCCCGGCGCCTGGGCCCTTCCGGGCGGCTTCATGAGCCGCGACGAGCGTCCCGAGGAGACGGCGCAGCGCAAGCTCACCGAGAAGACCGGTGTGGGTGCCGTCTACCTGGAGCAGCTCCAGACCTACGGGGATCCCCACCGCGATCCCCGGGGCTGGATTCCGACCGTCGCCTACCTGGCCCTGATCGACGCGGCCGTGCTGCGCGCCGACGAGAGCCAGGCCCGCTGGTGGCCGGTCGATGATCTGCCGACGCTGGCGCTGGACCACGGCGGGATCATCGCCGACGGGGTCGCCCGGCTTCGGGGCAAGCTCTGGTGGTCGAACATCAGCGTCGGGCTGCTCCCCGAGCGCTTCACGATGCCCCAGGCGCGCCGTGTCTTCGAGGCGATCAGCGGTGTTCGCTACGAGCCGAGCAACTTCCGGCGCGAGCTGGAGCGCAGCGGGCTGGTGCAGTCGACCGGGCTGGTCGCCAAGGGTGGCCCGGGACGGCCGGCGGCCCTCTACGAGTTCGTGTCGCGCCAACCCGCGTGGTCCTTGCGCCGCTCCCGTCCGCCGGCGACCCTGGGCACTGCGCTGGCCAGGGGGGGGGCTCGGCGGTGAGCGACGAGGCACGCGTGATCCCGACCGCCGACGGGTCCCCAAGTCTGGCCCTCCACTGTGACGAGTACCTGCTGATCATGGCCCAGTCGTTCTGGCGCCACCGGCAGAACGAGGACTGCGTGTTCGAGCTGGCGGTCCGCGACCTCCCGCCCCATCGCGCCTACCTCGTCGCCGCCGGGCTTCAGACCGCCGTCGAGTACCTGAACGGACTTCGCTTCGACGAGGGGATGCTGGCCTGGCTCGGCAGCCTGGGGGCCTACGATCGCGGCTTTCTCGACTTTCTGGCCGGGCTCCGTTTCGGCGGGGACCTCGACGCCGTCCCCGAGGGGACGGTGACGGGCGCGGCAGTCCCGCTGCTGAGGGTCCGCGCTCCGCGGATCGAGGCCACCCTCCTGGAGTCCGCCCTCCTCGCCATCGTCGACCACGAGACCATGGTGGCGAGCAAGACCGCCCGGATCGTCGAGGCGGCGGCCGGCCGCCCGGTGTGGGACTTCTCGCTGCGCCGGCTCCACGGCGTCGGTTCGGGCCTGGGGGTCGCCCGAGCGGCCTACATCGCCGGGGCCGCCGGCACCGCCACGGTGGTCGCCGGCCGCCGCTACGGCATCCCCCTGACTGGGACCATGGCCCACCAGTACCTGCTCGGTTTCGGCCCGGATGGCGAGCAGGAGGCATTCGAACGCTTCCTGGGCGACTATCCGCAGCGCGCCATCCTGTTGGTGGACACCTACGACACGAGGCGTGGCGTCGAGCGGGCGATCGCCGCTTCGCGCAGCAGCGGCATCTCGCTCGGCGCCATCCGGCTCGACTCCGGCGACCTCGACGGCCTGAGCCGGGAGGCCCGCGCCCTGCTCGACGCGGCCGGGATGGACGAGACCCGGATCATCGTCTCGGGCGATCTCGACGAGTGGCGGATCCAGCTTCTGGTGCGGGCCGGCGCCCCCGTGGACTCCTTTGGGGTCGGGACCATGCTGGGGACCTCCGCCGACGCCCCCCACCTGAACGGCGTCTACAAGCTGGTGGCGGTGAGCCGGCCGGAGGGACTGGTGCCGGTGATGAAGTGGAGCTCCGCCAAGGTCACCGACCCGGGGGCGCACCAGGTATTCCGGACCGCGGAGGGAGACACCGTCGGGCTCCTCGCCGAGGCCCTCGAGGGCAGGCCACTGCTCGAGCCGGTGATGCGCGCAGGCCTGCTGGTTGCCGCCCTCCCCGGTCTCGACGCCGTGAGGGAGCGCTGCCGCGCTGAGCGGGAGGCGCTGCCCGCCGAGGTGCGCCGGCTGGATGATTTCGCGGTGTGGCCGGTGCGCCGGAGCCCGGCGCTCCTCCGGCTGCGGCGCACCCTCTCCGGCGACCATCGAGCAGTCCAGGGAGGTGAGCCAGTGAGTCAGCGGAAGAGCGTCTCCGGGGGCACCGCCCTGATCGCCGTCGACGTCCAGGCCGACTTCCTGCCCGGCGGAGCCCTCGCGGTCCGCGGCGGCGACGCGGTGGTCAGCGAGCTGGTCGCCCTGGCCGGAGAGGTGGATGTGGTGGTCGCCAGCCGGGACCTCCACCCGCCCGGGCATTCGAGCTTCACGGATCAGGGGGGGCCCTGGCCGGCCCACTGTGTCGCCGGCACCCCGGGTGCCGCCCTCCACCCGCAGGTCGACGCCATCGCCGACCTGGTGGTGAGCAAGGGGCGAGACCCGGGAGCCGACGCCTATTCGGCCTTCGACGGCACCGACCTCGCCGGGCTCCTGCGCAGTCGTGGGGTGACCCGGGTCGTGGTCGGAGGCCTCGCTACCGACTACTGCGTTCGCGCCACCGCTCTCGACTCGCTGGGGGCGGGGTTCGAGACCGAGGTGGTCGAGGCCGCGGTGCGGGCCGTGGACTTCGCCGCCGGGGACGGCGATCGCGCCCTCGAGGAGATGCGCCGCGCCGGAGTCCGGGTCATCTCGCGCGTGCCCGCGGGAAAACGGCGATGAGCCGCCTGGTCAACGAACACTGCCAGGCGTGCCACTCGGGCACGCCTGGGGTCGAGGGTGAGGAGCTGGCGCGGCTCCACGGGGAGCTGAGCCCGGATTGGCGGGAGGCGGTGGCCGCGGCGGACGCCGGGCCTCCGGCCGGCAGGGCTGGCCGCTGAGCCTCCGGCTAACCCTCAGCCGGCCGCGCGTAGATCCGGACGTGATGGACCAGCATCCGGTCGGTGACCCACTTCCCCTCCGGACCGCTACCCGGCCGCCAGCCGCGGCATCGGTGGCGGCGACAGACTGGAGCAGAGCGATCTGGCCATGTCGGGCTGAGCTGGCCCCCCGGATCACAGGTTGCGGGCGATCAAGCCAGCGGTGCACCTCCGTCTGTGGGTCGATGGCGCGGCAGGATCAGCGTTGTCGATGCTGCCGGGGAGGCGTAGCCTGATAAGCCCGGCGATGGTGCTGCCGCTCCAGCCGGACTAGGTGATCGGTGAGCCGCTCGACGGCCTCGCGCGCCTCGGCAGCAAGTTGATGCGATGTCGGATCGTCGATCGCTCCGGTCGCGGTTGCGACCTTCTCGACGCGACCCAAGAGCGAACGTGCCTCTCGCAGGAGCGCCTGGGTCTTCTTGGCTGCCTTGGTGGCAACGGCGTCCGGGCGCTGGTCAGCAGGGGCCTCGTCGGTCATGGCGCCAGTATCCCCTTTCCCGCCGCGGCCGGC
>Ga0187888_1001285_pt1 | contig 24202 bp, 28 predicted proteins | sample June2016WEW_7_40_FD_132987 | JGI IMG/M metagenome (GOLD analysis project Ga0187888, IMG submission 132987) | Peatland microbial communities from SPRUCE experiment site at the Marcell Experimental Forest, Minnesota, USA - June2016WEW_7_40 | ecosystem: Environmental > Terrestrial > Soil > Wetlands...
AAGGCTATGACTTGATGTTTCTTTTCTTCGTTCAAGACATTGCTCACAATGTCCTGGATGGCGGTCTACAACTGGCCGGTTTTCAGGTGACCCCGACTGGCCGGTTTTGGGTGACCCCCGAGGCTACATACGTCAAAGAACGATAGAGAGTAGGTTACGGTATTTGCATGGCCGACGCTAGAACGATTTAGCGTAGATTTGGACAATCGTGCCCCAGGGCGGCGGTCAATTTGACAGTCGATCAGGTGCAGAGATTTTGAGGCTCAGTAGCTCATGGGCCCGGCACGCTTCATTCCCCGGGCCACAGAACAGCACCAAAACCAGGCAGAACCGCTCGCGGAACTCCAGCGTCAGCACCCCCGCCTCTACATTGGATACTTCCCCTCCTGTGCCCCGGAATTTAATCCCAACGAGGGGGTTTGGGCGTAGGCCAAGCGGGGGACGTACCGGTCGACCTGCCGTCAACCTAGCGGAGTTGACGCAAGTGCCGCGCAAAGATCCGGCCTAGATCCGAAGCCAGCCTCGGCGAATTACATCTCCATCAGGTATGGATTTTTGTCGCGGGCGACCAGGATTGTCCAAGTTAATAACCAATCCTCCTAGCTGCCGACACGCCAGCAACTCTATACTCCAGGGATAGGAGGTTTAATACGAAACAAGCAATTTGCGTGCATCTTCTTGGCAAACTGCGTGACCGATTTTGCGAGTATGGGAAAGACTTCACGCTGACCGAAAGACTAGAGCAGGTCGCCCGAATTCCCGAGTTGGCCGGTGTGGAAATCATTTACCCAAGAGATTTGAGCACCCTGGAGGGGTTGGCCGCAACCCTAAAACGATTGAAGCTTTCGGTGGCCGCTGTTAATGTGAACATCAAGGCTGATCCGGATTTCGCAGCCGGAGCCCTGACCTCGCCGGACGAGAAAGTACGCCAGAAGGCAGTGTCGTATATCCGTCGTGGCAAGGACTGCGCGGTGGCCTTAGGTGCCTCCCGAGTCACGTGCTGTCCGCTTGTCGACGGACACGACTACGCTTTTCAGTCCCACTACGGCGCAGCTTGGGACAGAATGAAGGAAAGCATCAAGGAAGGCGCGTCGTACCTGCCCGAGGTTACCCTGTGCCTCGAGTTCAAGCCCTCGGAAGCCCGGGTTTACAACATGCTCAATTCTGCTTCCAAAGCGATCTTAATGTGTCAGATGGCTGATGCGCCCAACGTGGGAATAAACGTCGACACCGGACACTCCACGTTAGGAGGCGAATCGCCGGCCCAGGCGCTGATGCTGGTCAAGGCGAGTGGACTTCCCTTATACATCCATACCAACGATAACAACGGCAAGGGCGATTGGGATTTGGTGGCCGGTGCGTGCAATGTATGGGAGTACCTGGAATTCCTGTTCTACTTGAAGGAGATCGGCTACGATGACTGGATCACCTCGGACGCCGTGCCATTCCGTCTGAACCCGGTAGAATTCTTTACGCTGAACGCTCGATTCACTGCCCGGTTATGGAACTGGCTGGACGAAGTGGACCGCGATGAAATCCACCAGCGTCTGCTGCGGAACGACTTCTTCGGACTGCGGAAGATGCTGGATCCATATATGTTTTCATTCGAGCCTGTGGCCGTTCCAGGGCACGCGCGGCCATGAAAATCGGAATGACCAGCTTCGGTTTCCGTTACCTGATGCTGGATCCAACACGAGCACCCTTGCTTACAAGCGTGGTTCAGAGAGCGCGTGCGTTGGGCTTCGATGCGCTCCAAATCTGCGAGAACGCACGTCCCATGGAATTGAGCCGGGCGGAATGGGAGGATGTGCTGCATTCTGCCGGTGAAGTGGGTATTGACGTTCAACTCGGATGCAATACGGTGGACCTGGCGGTATTGCGGCTTTATGCCGAACGTGCCGCCGGCCTGCCGTCTCGGATGTTGCGTGTGGTGCTCGAACGAGGGAGTGGGCCAAGGCTTACCCCAGCGGAAATCGATACTTTCTTGTTGGGAGCTCTGCCCCTGCTCGATGCGCACGACCTGCAGTTGGCGATCGAGAACCATTTTGACATTTCCTGCCGCGTGTTGGCGGACGCTGTGGCGCCGTACCCAAAAGGACGAGTAGGCTTCTGCGTGGATATGGCCAATTCATTGCGAAATTTCGAATCGGCTGATGTCGTTCTCGATCTCCTTGGTAACCGCGCATTCTGTTATCACATTAAAGATTATCGCTTAGAAGACGACAAGCCAGGATTTCGCGTTAAGGGCGCGCCCCTGGGTGAGGGGAGGTTGAATCTGGATCGCGTGTTGGAGCGGATTCTGAGCCGCGATGCGGCTCCGCAGATCTTTATAGAGAGCTGGAGAGCTGGAACGGGCGACTGGGCCACGGACGTGCGCGAGGACGACGCCTGGCTTCAGCGCTCGCGTGAGACACTGCAGCGGCGGCTTTCCATTATTGTAGGTTTCAGCTCTAATGAACACAATTCAGGACCCAAGACCCACACGGATTCGTTGTCGCCTCATCCAGCGTGATGCTCGATAATAAGTCAGCAACGTCGAAGAAAGCAGTTCCAGAAACAGTGGGATCTCAACTGAGGCGGCCGGACGGAACCGGTGCCAAGTCGAACGTGCGTTGGTGGATTGTGGGGCTGTTATTTCTTACCACAAGCCTCTCGTACTTGGATCGCATCGTCTTCTCCTTCCTGGCGCCGGAGATCCGCCAGGAATTCCACTTTACTCCTCAAGTCTACGGCTACATGACCGGCTCCTTCGACATTGCCTACGCGGTTGGATTTTTATTCGCCGGGATTTGGATCGATCGCGTGGGCGCGCGCATCGGCTTGGCCTCGACCCTCGCTTGGTGGTCGATAGCGGCAGCTCTTCATGCCATCGTGAGAACAGCTCTCCCTGGGTGGCGCAACGCAGAAGGCCTTTCTGGTTTTGCATGGATTCTGGCGTGGCTGGCTGCCCCCGTCATGAGCCTAGCTTTTTGGCGAGCCATGTTGGGCCTTGGCGAATCAGGTAATTTCCCGGCCGCCATCAAATCGGTCGCTGAATGGTTCCCTGCCAAGGATAGGGCGCTGGCTACCGGTATTTTCAATGCCGGGTCCAATGTGGCCGCAACCGTGGGGCCCCCGATGCTCGCTATACTGTCTGCGGCGTATGGTTGGCGGCCTTGTTTTCTAGTTACCGGTTCGATTGGTCTCGTGTTCGCGGTGCTTTGGTTCGTCACATATCAACACCCAGAGCAGCATCCGCATGTGAACCGCGCGGAACTCGACTACATCCGCAGCGACGGCGTGGAGGAGGAGAGCGGACCAGTGATACGGTGGAGAAAGGCCTTGATGTTGCCCGAAACCTGGGGTTTTCTTGTTGCCAGATTCCTAACCACTCCTGTTTGGATGATGTATCTCTGGTGGCTGCCGCTATTCCTCAATGATGTGTATAAGGTTACCCCCAAAGAGCGCGCCTGGGCAGTCATGGGGGTGTATGTGACTGCCGATATCGGCAGTGTCCTGGGCGGTTGGGTCTCCGGCCATTTCATGCGTAGAGGCTGGGCGCACGGCCGCGCCCGTAAAGCAGCAATGGCAATGTGTGCCTTTTGCATGCCGGTTGGGGCCATGGCTGTACTGGCGCCCAACGCGGCTCTGGCTGTAGCGCTGGTGAGTCTGGCGGCGGGTGCACACCAGGGCTGGTCGGCCAATCTATACACCACAATCTCGGATATATTTCCCCGGAGAGCTGTCGCCTCGGTGGTAAGTATCGGCGGCGCCGCCGGTAGCTTAGGCTCGTTCTTCTTCGCATCGACCATCACCGGCTATGTGGTTGCGCATTGGGGTTACCGGCCGGTATTTTTGTCCATGGGTTGCTTTCACCCGATAGCGCTTGCTCTGGTGCACTGGTTAATGCGTGATATGCACAAGGTCACCCTACAAACAGTATGAGCCTATTGCACACGGTGACCCTAGAGACAGTAAGACCCCGCCATAAACCTGACTTTAATGGCAAAAGGAGACTAGATGACACGGAAAAGCAGCACAGGTTTTACGCCTGTGGCGGTCGCCGACTCGGGCGCCGAGAAGGATGTCCAAGCAGCCATGGAGGCGTGGAGAGAGGCCAGGCTTCAACAAGATCGCGATGCCCTCGAGAGGCTGTATGCGCCGGACCTCGTCTTTTCACATTCGTCGGGCAAAGTGGAGGACAAGGAGGAAGCCATTGACGCCGTCCTCCGGGTTCGCATGGATGCCTGTGAGCTTGCCGATGTGTCCGTCCGTGTGTACGGCAGTACCGCACTGGTGTGGGCGCGGATCACCCTGCGCAAGACGACCGACGGTAAGGCCGATACTACCATCCTCAGTGTGCTCCACATTTGGGTGAAAAGCAGTCCGGGTTGGCAGATGGTAGCCCGACAAGCCACCCGCCTGAACCCCTCGACCGGCAAACCAGCCTGAACGTCGGGTGCTTTGCCATCGTGGGCGCCGACAGCGGCCGAGGCATCTGCAAAGGGTTGCTATACAGGGAATCCGAGTCGGCTTCCTGCCAAGCTGCGGCATAACGGCGCTGATAACGATACATGCGGCTCCGTATGACCAGCACGTCGGAGACGCGCTGCGCCGAAGGCACGAAAACCGCAGGGGAAACGCTGCAGCGAAGTACGGTCGAACTGCAAGGCGTACTCGAAGGGTTTGTTCGCACGCTCACGATTCGATTTGAAGTGCCAGACGAGCCGCTGACCTCCGAAGCCCGGTCGAGGTCTGCAAGAGTACTCATCGCTAGCGGTGCGATCTTGACTGGCGACTCTCGCAGGCGTGCAACGATGCGACTCGCCAGCATGCGCAGCATTTGACGATCCTCGCGGGAGCTATTGATGGCCAAGGCCATGATCGCAGCCGAATTCTGCTCGAATAGTGCCTGGGCCTCTCGCGTTTTCTTGTTGGGCGTACCCTTCGGACGTCCGTGGCCGCATTTGTTACCGGGCTCGAAGGGGCGGCCTCGACTCATACGCTGACTCCTTTGGTGTGGACCATGTTCATACGCAACTGATGCTCGGGGTTGTAGCCAACTGACGCGCCGATCTCTAGAGGTTTCGGCCCCTGCCGACAAACGGCCACCGCCTAACGGGCGCCACGGATAAGCCGGTGATACGTTCCACATCCCACTCTTTGTGGGGTTTCAATCCTGTTTTGAACTGCTTCCATTTCGCAAATCCTCGTTTGCCCTGGTTGGGACACCTTCAGATTCGCTCACCAGTGGTGGGAAAGTCGGGGAATCCTCCTGGGAATGTTGGGGAGAATTTGGACTGCACCCCAAAATTGAGACACGGAAATTAGGGACACTTTTCATTAAATGGAAAGGGGCCGAAGTTGTCTGTGAAAAAGCGTGTTTTCAGCCAGGAGTTCAAACAAAATGTGGCGCGGCGGATTCTGAACGGCGAAAGCGTGAGCGGGTTGCACTACGAGCTACAAATCAAACGCAGCGTGCTGTATCGCTGGCGCGATGCGTACCGCAAGGATGGTGCAGCCGGGCTGCAGCGGCCCGTGGGCCGGCCGCCGGGGATTCCGACCGCACCCCGCCCAACGGCGAATCCGGAGCAGGCTGCCGCGCAACGCATCGCGGAGTTGGAACGCAGCAATCGCTGGATCTGGATTTTTTTCGAAGAGCCTTCAAGCGTGTAAGGGAGTCACGCCCGAACAACACCGGAACGGGCGCGACAGCATCCACACCGAGATTCGAACCATGATGCAGCTTGAGGGCTTCCAGGCGGGCCACGCCTGCGAGATCGCGCGCGTGAGTCGGGCTGGGTTCTACCGCCATTATGCAGAGCACTCGCCGCGCCAGCCGACGTTGGGTTGCGCGATCCGATCCAGCAAATCGTGTTGGAGAATCGCTTCTACGGTTACCGCCGGGTGGCCGCGGAGCTGCATCATCGGGGAGTGGTGGCCAACCGCAAACGGGTGTTGCGGCTGATGCGCGCCGACAACCTGCTGGCGCTGCGCAAGCAGCGGTTCGTCTTCACCACCGACTCGCGGCATGGCTATGCGGTGTACTCGAACCTGGCCGCTCGCCTGCAACTCACCGGCATCAATCAACTCTGGGTGGCCGACATCACCTACGTGCGGCTGCGGGAGACGTTCCTGTATCTGGCGATCGTGATGGACGCCTATTCGCGCCGAGTCGTGGGCTGGGAACTCGGCGAAGACCTACGCGCCGAGTTGGCGCTCCAGGCTCTGAACCGAGCCCTGGCCGACCGCTCGATCGCGCCAGGCATCGTGCACCACTCCGACCGCGGGGTGCAGTATTGCAGTCAGGCGTACGTGGAGCGCTTGCAGTCCTGCGATTTCGTCATCAGCATGAGCCGCACCGGCAACCCCTATGACAACGCCAAGGCGGAGTCGTTCATGAAGACCTTGAAGTCCGAAGAGGTCTATCTGCACCAGTATCGGGATCAGCAGGAAGCGCGCGCTTCCATCCAATGTTTCATCGAGGAGGTCTATAACCGCAAGCGGCTGCACTCTTCGCTCAGCTACTTGTCGCCGGCCGCCTTCGAAGCCGAGCAACGCCCCCGCCCCGATGCGGACCGAGGGCCAACCATATGAGTTTTCCGAGGCATGCGGAAATCTATCGGTCCGATGGGGCCCCGATCTTCGAAAGCCGGGGCGGGGTACCGCCTCCCGTTGGTCGGCCCCCGAGCCCAGCCAAAGGGCGCGACCGAAACGCCGCACCCTGCTCATCGTCCGCGATGAGTTTCCGGGCTGGCTATTCCTTGGCGGGTTGCTCTCCAGCAGAGCCCGCCTCCGCTTCACCAACCGCCCCCAGTATGCGCTGGGGGATTTCCGCTAGCAAGAACTTGCCAGCGAGTGGTAATCTGTCCCTAGTTTCCGTGTCTCAGCACAGGGGTGCAGTCCAATTGGGGAGAATCCAACGGGAAATCGGGGAGAATTGGGGAAGTCAGTCTTGCGGGATGTCGAAAACCATAACCTTGGTTGTCTTCGAGAGCGCGTTCGCCAGCTTCTGTAGCACGTCGTTTCGCACAGGTTCGGCCCGGAGAATCTTCTCAATGGTCTTGCGGTCGGGCCCGCCGAATTCCGACGGATCGGAATGGCTCCACCCGCGTTCAAGTAGCTTGTCTTTCAGCCACAACGCGCGATTTGGGAATCGCTGCATGAGAGCCGCGCCCTTGCCGCCTCCGGCCTTCCGAACATCACCCTTCGAGCCCTCTGCTAAGCGCCTCAGTTCTTCGCGGCGCGCCCAGGCGGTTCCTTCCTTCACGAGAGCCGCAAGGGTGTTCTCGACCGCCGGCGCGCACGCTCTCTTATACCAACGGTCAACGGAATTCGATCCACTTCCCCATATTGAAGCAATTTCCTCGGTAACCTTCCGTTTGAGCCCTTCGAGCCAACCGACGAAACGTTCATATCCGTCGCCGGACGAGAGCCAGAGCCGCCAGTACTCCGCCACGAGGTCGTTGAAGCGCCCTTCCGCCACTTTGACGGACGAATGGATGCCCACTTCGTCCGTCGCCCGAGCATCACGCCAGCCCGATCCTTGGCCCGGACTCTGCGCGGCAATTCTCTTTAGTCGATCCCGCTCCCGCTGGTGCCAGTGAAGGTGATCACCCGCAAGTTGGTTGGCATCCAGTACAGCGCCCCAGCGAAGCGCCAATTTGCGATTCGTCGAATCAGAGAGTTCGGGTAAATCAGCCATCGCTCCGTTAGCGACCCCAATCGGGTGGCCGCACCTACGTACGGTACCCTTCGGTCCACGCCGGCGGCCAAAGCCAAACATATCACGTTTCGATTGTTGTGGCAGGCCCGGTGTGTCATCGAATCGCTCCAGAAGAGTGCCCGCCGCGAGGATCGCTGGATGTAACGCTGCGATGACGCCAACTGACGCCAAAAATAACGTAAGAATAACGCGAAGGTTTTCGACACGCGGAAACCACTTAGAGGAAGTGGCATACGTCGCGCTTCAGTGCAAACGTAAGGAAACACGGGGCTTGCTCTGAAATTCAAAAGTGCTGAGCAGCTATTTCAGGATGTGAATATCCGAAACTTCGCGTTATTTCAGCGTTAATTAACGCGAATCTCTCTGTCACCCGCGCTTGGTAGATACCTTCTATACCCTCTCTGGAGAGTCGCCTCGAACTTCGCAACATATGCGGAGCCAAACATCTCCAGGACGAACTCTCTGCTCTTCTGGTTAAGAGGGCCGCGGCGCTGGTTCGCAGGAAATGGCCAAATATTGCGGGAAGGCCGCTCTCACCGAGGCATGGCAACGTCACCGCTGGCTGGCTGATCGGGCCGCCAACGACTTTTCAGGAGGAATTTCTCGGTCTCTCACCACGCCGTGCACCTTTGGTTAACGGCCCGCAACCGGACGCCAGTGGCCGTGAATCGCGCACTTGACGGTTTTGTGCGGGCCGCCGGAATTGGCCAGCGCGAGTCCCAGATTGCTGTGCGCTGACGCGTCGCCGGGCTCAAGACGGAGCACCGCTTCAGACTGGGCGATGGCGTCCGGCAGGCGGCCGGGCAGTTGCGACAAGGCGTTTCCCAAGTTGTAATGCGCCTCGGCGTAATCGGGGTCAATCCGCAGCGCCGCCTGAAACTGGGCGATGGCGTCTGGCATCCGGCCGGGTAGTTGCGCCAGGGCGCTCCCCAGATTGCTGTGCGCCGCGGCATAATCGGGGTCAATCCGCAGCGCTGCTTGTAACTCGGCGATGGCGTCCGGCAGGCGGCCGCGCAGTTGCGCTAAGGCGTGGCCCAGGTTGTTGTGGGCCCTGGCGCTTCCCGGACAAACGTCCTCGGCGCTGGTCCAGAGGCTGCGGTCATCGAGCCAGTCGGAATTCCGGGCATAGGTTCGCGCGGCACATGCCAGGCACAGGAGCCCCAGCGCAATCCATGCAGCCCGCATGCTCACGGTGCTCGGTGTCTGAGCGTGGACTATCGCGCATAGATTCAGTGGGTTCCGCAGACGGCTCTGGGCCGATCTGGCGCGACTGTCAGGCTTGCACTCCGGTGCCGAACAACCTCGACAAACCCGGCGCAAGCACTTCTTCCACCAAAACCTGACCTCAATCTCACGACTGCCATCTCCAAGTCCGGTAACCTCATACTTCACGAGGTTCAAGAGTTTTAGCGAGAGATGAGGCGCCAAGATGAGTTGCAGCAACATCGTCGTTTTGGAAGGACGGGAGGCGAACTCCTTCTCCCGATCTTCGCGTAGCTTTGCGGGACTGTCACCCAAGGCATTCAGGGACCAGGGCTCAGCCACTCCGATCGAGCCACTGGTCGCACTGGATTACTGCGCCAAAGAACAAGAGGTCTTTGAAGGCATCGTGGGACGCAGCGCGGCCTTGCGCAAAGTGCTGGACCAGGTACAAACCGTGGCCCCGACGGACTCCACGGTTCTCATCGAAGGAGAGACCGGGACCGGCAAAGAGCTAGTCGCACGCGCCATTCACGCCCACAGCCTGCGGCGGGCCGGCGCTTTCGTCAAGATGAACTGCGCGGCCATTCCGCGTGAACTGCTGGAAAGCGAGATCTTCGGGCACGAAAAAGGCGCCTTTACGGGGGCTGTGGCGCGTAAAATCGGCCGTTTCGAGTCGGCCGACGGCGGTACGCTGTTTATGGATGAGATCGGCGATATGCCGCTCGATCTGCAGGCGAAGCTGCTGCGTGTCTTGCAGGAACAGGAGTTCGAAAGAGTCGGCGGCACCATCACGCAGCGTGTCAACGTGCGAATAGTGGCCGCCACCAATCAAGATCTGGACCGCCTGGTTTCGGAAAAACAGTTCAGGAGCGATCTTTTCTACCGGCTCAACGTGTTTCCAGTCTTCATTCCCCCGTTGCGCGACAGGCGTGACGACATTCCCTTGTTGGTGGCACATTTCGTGAGCACCTATGCGCAGCGGATGAACAAGCATATCGAGAAGATTCCCTCAGATGCCATGGAGGCGCTCCTGGACCATGAGTGGCCAGGGAACATTCGGGAACTGCAGAACTTTGTGGAACGATCGGTGATCCTGACCACGGGCCGCATCCTGAATCCACAGATACCGGAATTATTCAGGAGAGGAAGAGTCGCCCAACCGACCACGCTGAGGGAATGCGAGCGCGAACATATTCTGAAGGCCGTTGAGGCGGCGAATTGGGTGATCGCCGGACCGGATGGAGCGGCTGCGCGCCTGGGAGTTGCGCGATCTACGCTCATGTACCGAATGCGGAAGCTCGCGATCACAAACGAGCGGCCTTTGCGAGCTTCGTAAGAGTGGAGGGGCCGGAGCGGGCTTCATGGCGCCTGGGCGTTCGCGTTAAACCCCGCTGAAATGCCGGTGAAGGATTCCGCCACGGCGCTACTGCGGTTTTGAAATCCGCGGGAGAGGACCTCTCTAAAGCGGAACCGTCAGCACTGGGCCGGGTCCGAGTTGGATCACCCGATACGTGTTGGAACCGAACGCCGCCAGATCCAACGAGTTGCGGCCCCGAACTCCGGTGACGATAAGGTCTGCCTGCATCTCCGAGGCAAAGTCGAGGGTTTCCCGATATGGCTTGCCGAGACATACCCGCAGTTGAGCCTTCGTGGAGCCAGGAGTGGCAGGTGGGAGCAGTTTCGCAAGGTTCTCGATGGCAGCGTCCGTTTCCTGAGCGACGTCCGCCGACTCGGAGACGTGGTCCAAAACGTGAAGGACGGTTACGTCCGCGGAATAGGCGTCCGCCGCCGACAGCGCATAATCCAAAGCCCGTCGCGAGTGCGCCGCGAAATCCACGCAGCAAAGAATCCGCCGGATGGGGACGGGTTCATCGGGCGCACCCGGATGGTTGGAACCCGGCGCCGCTGGTCGGACGGCCAACACAGGGCAGGACGCGTGCCGCAAGACGCGCTCCGTGACCGATCCTATCATCAAGCGATCAAAGCCCCGCCGCCCGTGGGTCCCCATTACAATCAAGCTGATTGCGCGGGTTTCAGCCAAGGACAGAATCGCATCCGCCGCAGAGAGACCAGCTTGTACGATGCATTCCGGTTGAATGATGCCCCCGGATCCGTCTACGAACCGATGCAAGGCAGCCAGCCCATCGGCTACGAGGCTTTCGCTGAATTCCACAAAAGCGGGCATCGATGGGGTATAAGAGGCGGATACATATTGCGAATACTCAATTACTTTCTGGACGATGAGTGATGCGTGATAATGCGCGGCGATCGATTGCGCATAGCGGTAAGCCGTCGCCGAAACGTCCGAGGGATCGATCGGACACAAAATGCGTTCGATTCGTATATCGGGCCGTGCACCAACGAGTGTTTCAACGTCTGTCACTGCATTCATTTGAAATCCTCTCTTACGAGTTCCAACAAACGAGTTTCATGGCGTCAACCGCTGTCTGGCCGCAATTGGATCCGAAACTCGCGCACAAGTGCCGCCAAGACCGAGACCATGACAGGTCCCAGCAAGATGCCCAGTGCGCCAAATGCACTGGCGCCTCCCAACACAGAGAGCGCAATGAGCAGCGGCGGCTGGCGGAGCCGTGTGCCTAGGATTCGCGGAACCAGCAACAGCGCCACCGCCTGTTGCCCCGCGAAGCACACTACACCGACCAGCGCCGCTTTCACATAGGCTCCGTGAATCGCCAAGGTGACCGCAACAGGCAGCCAGACGGCTGCTGCGCCTATGAGCGGAATCATGGAGGCGAGTCCGGCAAAGGCGCCCCACATGGCGGGCAAGCCGATCCCTGCAATCCAAAAGATGATCCCGTACAAGAGAGCCTCGACGGCACCCTCAGCGAGAATACCGTCCACGTTCGCCACGATCGCGTCGCGGATGGTGGCCAGGATTCGATTGGTCACCGAGGTGTCGAGCGGGAGCATCGCTGCCAACTGCGATACCCAGCCTTTCCCGTATACCAGCACCACGTAGAGAAACACCACCGCCATAGCCCCCGTGAAAAGACCTCCCGCAACCTGGCTGAGGTCCGCCAGGGCTTGTTCAATGGCGTGGCGATCGATAGAGGCGCCCCCGGTCAGCCGCTCCCCTGCGCGTACGATGTCGCCAAAAGCGCCGGATCTGATTTCACGGTTTATCGCCGAACCCACAAGCAGAAAGACCGTCACGACTGGTCCCACAGCCGCCAGGGTGGTAAGCAAGGCTGCCACCAAAGGGCGCTTCACGAGGCGACCGGCTCGCTTCTGCAGCGGATCAAGAGCTACAGCCAGAATTGCAGACAGCACCAATGCGGTCAGGAACGGCCGCGCCATCCGATACGCGGCAGGCAGTAAAGCCGCTATGGCGATGCCGAGGACCACCAGGGCAACCCTGCGACTATCTCTCCAACTCGCCGGATCGAGCGGGCTCAGGTTCGAAGGTGTCACCGGTGTCGAGGGAGTCATCGAATCCGAACCTCATTTGGACGCAATTAAGTTCATTTGAATGCCAATCGCCACGATAAGCTTGGATGGAACGCCCCGCTAATTCGAACCGGGCTCAGAGTATGATCACGCCCCGGTCGCCGCCGCCGGGTGTCTTCAGAAGCGAAAGCCTCTGGAATTCCTCCTTTTAACGTGAACTGCGGCTGTCCAGACTTAACGGTCCCGCGCCAAACTGCGAAATGAACAACGCGCTACCGACCAGGGCGATGTTCTTCATTGAACATGACCATCTGCGTCTGCGCCGCCACCGGATCGCTAATGCCCCAGAATTTGTGCATCATGAATGTCACCGGAAGCAGGAACAGCACGATCAGCCATGCGCCGAACTTGACCCGATAGCCCAAGAGAATGCTCAAGCCTCCGAGCAGGGCGAGAATTCCCGAAGCCGGAACCGCGAAATGTGCCAAGGGAACGCCCTGCGATGTGGCAAAGGCGATCGTCTGCTGCGAGAAGTGGCTGGGAGCGGCCAACAAGAAGATCAACGCGAAGAGAAACCGTCCCAGGAGCACGACCGCGCCATTGGGAAGGGTTCGAGTTTCCACCGTTTGAGAAACCCTCACAGTACTTGCTGCCATTCTTTTGTCTCCTTTCCGCGACGCCTACCGGCGCCCGTCGATCATCGAATTCATTTGAAGAACGTTAACCCGCGGCCGCCTTTTCTTCATAATCGCGGCGAACCTCGGCGATTCGCGCCTCCAGCCGCCGCCGGTTCTCTCCCTGTAACTGACCGGCCTTCGCTTTTAGTGCTTGGACCTTGGCGTCCCGCTGATTCTGCCGGACCTGCATCTTGCTGCGGTCGCGTTCAGTGGCGCTTTCCAGCTTCTTCCGCAGGGCGTCAATGCCGGCGTCGATCTTAGCCAGGCGCTCGGACTTCGCCTGGGCCCGTTCGGCCTTGAGCTGCTCCATTTCGGCGCGATGTGCGGCCACGTCGTGGTCGTGATGCATGCGCTTGACCTCACTGCGAGTTCGCCGGAAGACCACGCCGCCAATCTGTTCCATTCGCGTGTCCAGAGGCGTCACCCAGTCCTCGGAGACATCGGCAACCACAGCGAACTTGCCGACTGTCATGGCGGTATTCACGTCGTTGACGAACTCGTCGGTCACACCGGCATGTACCAGATCGCCGATTGAGCCAATTAATCCGCCCGCCATGCCGCCGACAAGCGCTCCGAGGGGCCCCCCGAGAAGTCCAACGAGGGCGCCCACGGCAGTACCGCCGATCACCGGGAAGGCCAGTTCATCACTATTGTCGATGTACCGGATGCCGCCGTTTGGTTCCTTGGCGATCATTTGCGCCTCGTACACCGAGATCTCACCATCGCGGTCCAATTGGCGCAGGATTTCGAAGCCCGCATTGGCCTTCGTTTGGTCGTCGAAGACGATTACGATCAGCTTTTCCATGGTTGTGTTCCTCCTTTAGAAGCCGCGGTGGTATCCGCGCGCGCATGCTGCAGGGCGGTCTTGATTTCGGCGATAGCCGCCAGCACGCCGCGATGCAGCTCGCCGAAGGCGCCTTCGTTCGCCTGCTTGAGGGCATTCACTTTCTTCTGGGCTGCTTCATGCTTGGCGTGCAGGTCCGCCATCTTCGCCTGAATAGCGGCCGTCGCGGCTGCCTTCTTCTCGGCCGCCACGTCATAGGCGGCGCTGATGCGCGCCTTCCATTCGACGAGTTCCGCCTCCAGACTCGCGGCCAGGGCGTGCCGCGCAGAGTCGTATTGTTCGCGGACAGCTTTGGCCTTCGCCTCCGCCACAGCCTTTCCCTCCGCAGCCGCGTGCTTCAGTTCCGCGTTGATGGATTGGATGCTCTTGTGGAGTTGCTTCATGCGCTCTTCGATCTCGGCCTGTTGCTCTTTGCGTGCCGCGTCGAGGTTCTTCGTCAGTTCGGTGACGCGAGCCTTGGTTTTGGCCTTGGCTTCGTCGGTCTGTGTTTTCAACTCGCCGCGAAGTTTGTTGACCTCCGCGGTGGTGGCGTCGATTTGTTTTTGCACCTTCGCCATCGAGTCATGAAAGGCCTTTTTATCGGCCTCGAAATTCGCAGTCAATTTGTCCGTCAAATGCTGGGGTTCGGGAATCATGCGATGCTCTTTCGCATCGCTACAAGGCAACTCGCGGGCCAATACCTGATGCCGACACGAGTTTCACCCAACTGGCCGTGGATGAGATATTTCGAGACTGTGAATGATGCCGGATGTTGGCTGATCGTCGTGAAGTGAGCCCGCTTCTGGACTCGGTGTCCAACACTTCGGCACCTCGTCGCGGATAAAGCGATTGGCTTTGCGCATCCAGAATCTCTCGCTCGTGGACGTGGATTCGGGGAGGCTCGGGGTGGGGCCGGAATCCGCCAACGCTGATTGTTCAACGGCGGGTTTCTAATCCGGGCTGCTCGTGTATGTCGCGGAAGGGCATCCGGAGTTTCGGGCGATCTCAGGCCAAAACTCCCGGAGCACGTCGAAACCGACGTCCTGAGCGACGGAAGAAGCGACTGAAGAACCGACTTGCCTCATGGCCGGAGCGAATCTATGCTCATCACCGGGATGGTAGGCGCTGGTGACAACGACAGCACTAACTGTTCCCAGCCACTCCGAAACATTGAACACGTACTTGCCGCTATCGCGATACGCGACGAAGGCATGTGCCGCCGCATGAAATAGGCGTTTCCCCTTGCTCCCATGACCCAGGCGGTTGAAACAGGGTCCTCCGAGAATACCGTCGGCTAAGCGAAATCCTTGAAGAATCTCCAGGTTGTCTGCCCGGCGAAGTCAACGCCGAAGCGTTTCCCATATCCTGTAGCGCCCTGCCCCAAGGTCGGGTCCCGGTCGGCAGCCTGATCCAGACTTGCGTTGAAACCGGCGGAAAAGAATGAGGCCGAAACCGCGTTCGGCCTCTCATAGGTTCGGACCTATCACTCTCAATGCGCTGTCGAGTAATGGACGGTTAAGTCCCCCATTCTTCGGTGCGTGACGAGTTCTCAAAGAGCCGTGCGGTAAGTGCTCCAAAAATGAAGCCCCCGACGTGAGCCACGTATGCGACGCCACCTGTCTGCACGTCGGCCACTGCGCCGACCCCGCTGAAAAGCTGAATGAGAAACCAAAGGCCGATCAGAAGCGCGGCGGGAATCACAGTAACGCGGGCGAACCACCCAAAGAAAAGCACCATCTTCATCTGATCGCGGGGGTAGGTGACGAGAAAGGCGCCCATCACACCTGCAATGGCGCCGCTGGCGCCCAGATTGGGAACCGTGGAACCGGGCATGGCTGCGATCTGCGCCAGCGTGGCTGCCAGGCCGCTAAGCAGGTAAAACGCTAGGTAGCGCAGCCTTGGCATGGCATCTTCGACTTCCGGACCAAATGCCCATAGGAACACCATGTTGCCCAAAATGTGCATCCAGCCGCCATGCATGAACATGGCCGTCAAGATGGTGATCCAGTGCCGGCCTGCGACAATATCGGCGGGGATCACCGACCATTGCTTTACGAATGCATCGCCTCCCATCAACTCCAACAGGAAGACGAATGCGTTCACCGCGATGATTGTAGCCGTCACGACAGCGAAACGCCTGGGCCGTCGAGATGCATCCGCCAAGGGGATTATACCTCCCATTTTGACCTCCTCTGCCGACCGGGACATGCATCGCCTTCAGCGAGGCGCTGCGCCGGACTTGTTGGTTGCTCATAGTTCCGCACTGAATTCTCCCGGCTCAATCCTTCGTTCGGCAACACGCCTTCCCGGCAGGTACTCGACCGTGGGGAAACGTCGCACTGGCTGGGGATAAAGTGTCATCAGTTCCAGGACCTCGGGCGGCATCTCGGAGCTCACATGCAATCCAAGCCTCTTAGCGTAATCGAAGGTTATGGGAAAATCGTGTGTCCACTTGCCTTCGGAGAGCAGAGCCGCCAGGCTGTTCGCGGCTGCAATCATCTTCGCCTCCTAAGAGTTCCACAGTATGGCAAATTGCAGGCCAAACGTCCGTGACGGCCTGTTCCGAGGGCAATAGGGGTGGCTAGTCGTCGCACGTACCCACTTCTGGACTGGGTGTCCAACACTTCGACACGTTGGGCTTAATGCCCGCGGCCGCAGCTGAGAAGCACATTCGCTAGCCCGAAACCGCCAATGGCAATTGCTGCCACGTGGTTCATCCAACGCATCGTGCGATCGGTAATCCTGCTGCGCAGACGGTTCGCCGCACTGACCAGAATGGTCCACCAGATCATCGATCCGCAGAATATGCCGGCCACCAGAAGCGAGGTCTGCCACAGCGGTCGTTGCCGTCCAATGCCGAGCGTGGCCAGGACCGCCAGAAACGAGAGTACCGTCGTAGGGTTGGTCACGTTCAGGAGGAACGCGGAAACAAAGTCCGAATTGACGGATGACACGTCCGGGCCCGCTTCGAGCGACCGTGACGGCATACGGTAGTACACTACTCCGATAACCATTAAAAAAGATGCCACCGACCAGGTGGATACAGAACTCTTCGCGGATGAGAGGCTGAATCGCCAAGGTGATGCTGAACCCGGCGATAGCGCCGTACAGGGTGTCCGCGAGGGCCGCGCCCAGACCCGAAACCATGCCCGATTTCCAGCCCTTCTCAAGCGTCCGCCGAATGCAGAGCAGGTTGACCGGGCCCACCGGCGCTGCAATGATCAGGCCGGCGGCCAGCCCGCGGATTGGCAATTCCAGGTCCATCGCTATGGCATTAGATTCCGGTATCGAAGTGAATCGATGCAGCAGTCGAAGGGCAATATTCCCTCCACTGACTTGACTATGCCGCGCGGTGGCGCTCTCTGCCCGACCTTCGGATTGCAGGTATAGCCATGCTTGCGCCACCTCGCGAGGCACGGATTCGCAATGTGCGCCGAGCGCTCTCCGAAGGGGTGGCGAACAGCGGAACCGGGAATTCGCCTGGCGGCAGCCCGATCAGAACGCAGGTGCCACGCTTCCGGGTCAGGCCAACGCCCTGCTGGAAAGCCCACTTTCTTCTCGAGGGTCTCCTGGCCGCCTTCTCCGGCCAGCCGGTAGGTCGGGTAGCCGCCAACCACCTCCCCAACAGTGTGCTTGAATCGTGAACAAGCTGTCTGAATATTGGCTACCAGCTTGCATCGATACCCCTGCGGCGCCCAAATTCCGGGCCAGTAGAAGTAAGATAGGCCTGCGATTGCGTAGAGTCCGAGGTGTCCAAGACGAGACAAGCCTCGCTGTGCGCCGCGGACCATTGAGGTGACGAAGTGTTGGACGCCGAGTCCAGAAGTGGGCTCGGCCGCTGTACGATTGGCCAACACCACGCACGATTGCAGCCAGCAAATACTTCGTCGGGGCAAACTCTACGAACTTAGGTCGGCATCGGCGTTTGGCCTACAACTTGCTCCATGGCAGCGCGAGAGGAGCAACGAACCATCCCGCCGCTCGGGAACATAAGGCCGTGCGGGTCCCAGGCTCTGACCGCCGACGCCAGGAGTTGCGCGAACGCCGGTCCCGGCAAGAGAAATGAGCATCAAGTGCCTGCAGCTCGAGGCTGCGCAAGGATGGGTACGTCGCGGCTTGACGATTTGGTCGAGCGGCTACGAACGGATGTTCCTGCTGAAGGGGGTAGACCATGAACGAAACGGAATCATCACCAAAAAAACACGACCGCGTCGATGAAAAGAAGCGCCAGGCGCAAAGCCGGCGTCAGCTTCATTTCGGCATCAGCTACTTGATCACGAGCTTAATTGTCTTGTGGCTGTTCCAGTTATTCGTCTTAACTCTTCTGACCAGTAACACAGAAATTCCTTACAGCGAGTTCAAGAAAAAGCTGGCTGCTGCTCAAATCGTAAAGGTAACCATCGGCGAAAGGGGCATCGTTGGTGAGATGAAACCTCCCAAACCGGATGGAACGGGCGAGCATGAAAACGGAAGCCAAAGTTGGCGCCTTCGTTTTGGTCTGCGCGGCGGTGCTGCTCGCCACCATCTATCACGTAAGCAGCGCGCAGATCAGGGGAGCGCGCACCCCCTACCGGACGTACTTGCAGTATGCGGGCGGCCTGGAGCCCGGAGCGGACGTCCTGTTTGGCGGCATCAAGGTGGGCCAGGTGACAGCCGTCCGGCCCGACCCGCAGGACCCCACCCGGATTGAGATTCTGCTGGATGTCCGGGAGGGCACGCCGCTCAACGCCAAGTCCGTGGCAAAGCTGGGATCGGTGACCGTGATTACCAGCCCGGTCATCTCTATCAGCATGGGATCGAATGACGCGCCCCGGTTGCCGGCCAATAGCGCGATCCCGTCGCTCGAAACCATCAGCCTCGACGACACTGAGCGCAAAATCGTGGCCCTCGCCGATTCCGCGCAGGAACTGCTGGAGGCGGTGCATACGGACGTGAACGAAGTCACGGGCGACGCCCGACAACTCATGTCGAATCTGAACGGAGTCACGAGCAAACCGAACCAGCAGCACATATCGGAGATTCTGACGAACGCGGATGCCATGGTGACGCGGATCTCGCCGAAGATCGACCGGATCAGCGACCAGATAATGACGCTGACGGACAACGCGAACAGTGTCATGGCCAAGATCGGTCCCGCCGTCGACAACGTGAACACAACCGTGTCCAACGCGAACGGCACCATCACTGCGGTCCGCGATCCCCTGCAGACGGACCTTGCCGAAATGCGTAAGACGCTCGAGCAGGCGCGCGGCCTGATCGTGAATTTCCAGGGCGCGGTGCGCGCAAATGATCAAAATATCGCCGACACAATCGAGAACCTTCGCATGACGACTGAAAAACTGAACGATCTGACAGAGTCCGTGAAGGAGCGTCCGTGGAGCCTGGTACGGATCAGGCAGCCCGAGGACCGGAAGGTTCCCAAAAAATGAGGACCAGATGACGGCCAAAACTCTGGGAAGTATGAGCGCTTGCGCGATGACGCTGTGGATGGCCGGTTGTGGCGGCAAGATCCTGTATCCGCGGTACTACGCGCTCGACATCCCTCCTGCGCCGAGCCCCGCGGCAGCCGATGCGCGCCTGGCCGCGACACTGGCCGTACGCCGGTTCGAAGCACTGCCATACCTGCGGCAGGGGCGGATTGTGTACCGTCCAGGCCCGGCGGAAATTGGCTTTTACGATTATCACCGGTGGGCTGCCGATCCCGCGGCGACGGTGACGGCGGCAATGATCGATTTACTCCGCTCCTCGCGGCTATTCTCATTCGTGAGGCCGTACGACGGTCAAAGCCAGCAGGACTATTTCATGAGCGGCCGGCTCGAACGGCTGGAAGAGATCGATTCCGCTGGCAGTGTCCGTGTGGAAGCCAGGCTATCCGCCGAGCTGGTTGATCTCCGGACCGGCGAAACCGTATGGACCGGCGATGCAGATGAGACTTCCGAAGTAGAAACACACAACATAAACTCGGTAATCCTGGAAATGACTCATGCTGTGCAAAAGAGTATAAGCCGGCTCGTGGCCAGCCTGGACCAGCAACTCGTTGCGAAATCAAGGGAGATGCGATGAGCACTCCGACCCAGTCTGCTGCCCAATCCGTCGGTTCCCCACCGGTGGCCGGCGGATTGACCTCACAGGAAGCCGAGGCGCGGCTCGGCCAGTTTGGTCCCAATGATCCCGTCCCTTCCAAGCACCAATCGGCCATTGTCGACTTTCTGCGCCTTTTCTTGAATCCGCTGGTGCTGATCTTGCTGATCGCTGCCCTCCTTTCCGCCTTTCTCGGAGACGCTGCGGACTCGGCGATCATTACCGTCATCGTCCTCCTCAGCACCGCGCTCGACTTCACCCAGACCTATCAGTCGCGGCGCGCCATCGAGCAACTGCGGCAACAGGTGGCGCCTACCGCTACCGTGCTGCGCGACGCCAAGTGGCAGGAAATCCGGCGAAGCGACGTCGTGCCCGGGGATGTCGTGCGGTTGTCGGCCGGAGACCGGCCGATGCGGATGGCGGGTCTCCTTTATGGTCACGGGTGCATGCGGATTGGTGCTGATTCCTCCGTGGTTGCAGTTGCATCGCCGCATCCGCCGTATCTATGGCACGGCGGATCCGTCTCCAGCATTGAATCACGGTGTACAACAGGTTCAAGCGGTGGGGCTGGCCCGTGTACTGAGGACACGCAAGTTCGCATGCTCACTGGCAGCACGGAGTTGTTCGGACGCAGCTTGGTATTTCTACCTCTTCTGGATGCCAGGTTATTTTCAAGAGGCTCGCGGCATGCGCTTGGCTTCGGTAGGGCAGATTCTATGGATTCCCTACCTGGCGGCAGGACTCGGAGCCCTGCTGGGGCCTGGCTCAGCAGCGCCCTGATTCATCGTGGATATAGTATAGACCGGGGTCGAAAAATCGTTATGGCACCTTCGGCATTGCTGGCCGCGATGGGCGCCGGCGTATACTTCGCTCCGGGTCAGATGCTTGCCATAGCCATCATGGCCGCCGCGCTGTGCGGACATCAAGCCTGGTCCTCCAACCTCCACACCGCCATTTCAGAGATTTCGCCATCCGGTGAGAGCCGGATTCCCGCAGTATTTGGCCATTTCTCGCAAGGCCATGCCGCCGCCCTGTCAACCAAAAGAGCAGAGAGTTCGCCGTGGAGGTGTTTGGCTCCCCAAGAGGAACCCTGTTCCTAACACGGAATGGAGAATTCCTAGGGTCTTTTGACCGGTGGGCGGACTCTGCCATGGTTCAGTTTTCAAAGACCAAGACAACTAGTTCAGCATACACCCCGAGTCTCGCTTGCGCGCGCGATTCTTGACGAGAAATGCAGCCGGTCCCATGAACCTCACGCCGTCTTCGAGTTCCCGGCGGGTCAGACACGCAGGAGATGGGAAGAGTACCGACTGCGCTACTTGATGGCCGCCGATTTCGCCTGCTGTGAAGTCCCAACCGGAACAACCAGCAACCACGGCGACTCGACATGCGACCAGACAAACTCGAGCGGGAGCCGGGTGCTGCTGATGAGGTACTGGATCTCCGACTCCTTCATGGTGGCGTTCACCCCGATCAGCGCCTTTTGTGGGTGCCAGCGAATCTCGCCACAAACGGAACACCGCTGCAATGTCGCGCTGATCTGCTGTAGTACGTCCGGGCGGCCGATCCGCGATAGATCGACGACAATGATATGCACCCCTGGAGTGAACCCAAACTCGCGGGGGTCAATCCTCCGCGCGGCCTGTTGAATGGCCTCCTGTTCCCTATACAGGTGAGCGCGCAGGTTGTTCTCCACGCGGATATCCCCCACGCGGTCCGCGCCGTCGAGATAGTTCATGCCCCGCCAGAACTGCATTGCCATCTCCAGCATCCCTGCCCGATCCACCCGCAGTCCCCGGTGCTGCATCTCCAACACCAGCACAGCTTGGTCAGTGGCCTGGAGCGGCCCCGGTTGCCTGCCGATCCTGAACCCTTCCACCAGCATAAAGCGGCGGAGTTCATCCTCCAACTCCAGGTCGGTTAGCGCGCCGAAATCCTGGCGCACACGCCTTTCCAACGACACATTGCGGCGGAATTGCGAGTCACAGCGATCCCACGGGACTTTCAACGCCGTGCCGAGGATCTGGATCAGATTCGCGGCCATCGTGTCGTAGATTGCGTCCGAGGAGTCCTGTGTAATCCGGATACGGGAGCCGATGCCGAAGCCGTTCCCGCCTACATACAATTCGACGCCGCGGTTGTTCTCCGTTTGTTGGACGAAGATGCGGTACCGGGCGCTCGCACCTTCCACGTCAAGGGAATCCCGAGTTTCGAGCGTGAGCGCGATGGTGATCGCGGTCACTGTGCGGCTATGGTCAGAGGTTGCGCCGCCGTTAGTGGCGGTCCAGCCGCCACCACCTTGACCGTCCAGACGGCCGTTGCCTCCCTTGACGACCACCTGTTCGGCGCTTTCGATTACACCAACAAGGCGGAAATCAGGCTTCGGTGGCGTCCCGCGATCCCGCAGCAACTGCGGTAGCACAAACCCCGATGAGCCTTTCGAAGCCGCGGCTTCTGGCAGGGTGCGGAAGGTGCGGGGGCTTTTGCGTGGGCGAGAGGGGTTCAGCGCCGAGAAACCGGACGACATCGGCCGGAATGGTGGGTGGCTGGAGCGAGTGCGGCTAACCGAAAGAGCACCCCGTGTTGAGAAACTGAGAATGCCGTCGCTGAATTCGTTCAAGCGAGCGGTCGCGCACGATGCCGAGCCGCCTGGAGAGCCGCACGCCTGCAGAATATGGCAAATTCCAGCCACTGAAGGGCCCCACGCCGTTAGCCGAAAGTATGGAGAGTTCGCCGCGCGGAGGTTTGGCTCCTCAAACACGATTCGAACCCGAACCCTTTGGTTAACTTCGCTACTGAGAGAACCTGAGGGCGCGCGAGGGTCAAGGCGTGGTATCGGTAGCGCTCTGGCCGTCGAGGCCTTCACCGCCTGCCCAGGCACATTTATGGTTTGAGTATTTGGCACAGCTCGGCTCGCGCGTAATGAAAATGCGTGAGTTCGTGCCTGCGGCAGTTGCTGCTGATCTCCCCAGCGGCCCTTTGGCCTCCGCGTCTTTCGGCGTGGACAAATATCATAAACCCGGCCTACTCCGATTCCCATCGGCGAGCGGCGCAAACCGCGACCGCAAGGCCGTCCAGGCACGCCGAGGCTGTCGATCAATTTCATCGCCAGTATCTGAATCCCTACGTCAACTTCCACCGGCCCTGCGCGATTGCGCAGACCCTCGAAGATCCCAATGGCAAGCGGCGCCGCATTTATCGACGCTGGGCCACACCGTTCGAGATCTTCAGCCAGGCGCCGCAGTGCGAAACCTACCTGCGGCCCAACGTAAGGCTGACCGAACTGGAGCGATTCGCCAAAATCCAGTCCGACACCGAAGCCGCCATCGAGATGCAACGCGCCAAACGGCGACTCCTGGCCAAGACCGCGAAGCAAAGCGCCTGATCGCCACCCGGTTTGGCAGCAAACCCCGGAACGCCGTGGAAATGACGGGCGGTGGAAAGCGAGGAAAAACCCAAAACCGGTTTCCCTCTCTTTCTACCGCCCTTGGTAATCGCTGCCGCGATTCCCACATTCCCACCGCGTCGACAAACTGGTATATCTCTCAAAATCAAAACCGAAAGGAGCACCCAGATGACCGCAACGCTCGACTGGGCCAACGTGGCCATTTATGAGCACTTTGCTTCCGGTCACCGTGAGCAGAAAGTCTGCCTCATCCAGCGTCTCCGCGCGGTGGAACCGTATTTCCGAGAGGAGACGTTGGTAAAACTCGATGTCGTGGTGGAAACAGGTAATGTAGACGCAATGGATTGGCATTGGGTTAAACGCTCCTGAGAATACGTGATGGCGCACGGAGCTTGCCGGGAATCATTGACGGGCGGGTCCCGTATTAACGATACGGCGCGCAATGTCGGTTTAGAATCCCTTGAACGAGGTAGCATTGCGCAAAAGTCGCAGTACGTCCTGGCCGAGCGAATTGTGCACGTTCCATCGAAATTGCCTGCAAATTACTGTTCTTGTTGGATGGCAGCATCTGCCCCCCGGCCTTATGTTAAATCATGCCCAATGACACCATACCTGTCCAGGATGGGGCGGACGCTGGAGCAAAGACGGCCGGGCAAAGTGCGAACATTTCTCTGCATGGCTTCTCCTGCGTCTTCCTGACCTCTTCCTTTTCCGCAGTCGCAGCAGCATCCAGGATGGTGGAGTCCGCACAAATCCATATTCACCATTCCGCCACGCTAGCCTCGATTTCCACGCCACGCCGCTGAGGACCTGATTTCGTCCAAAAGCCTTCTGAATGGCCGTATTTTGACTATCGTCGTTAGATATATGCAGTACTGTTAATTAGATTATGTGAGCGC
>Ga0187888_1001293_pt1 | contig 24144 bp, 25 predicted proteins | sample June2016WEW_7_40_FD_132987 | JGI IMG/M metagenome (GOLD analysis project Ga0187888, IMG submission 132987) | Peatland microbial communities from SPRUCE experiment site at the Marcell Experimental Forest, Minnesota, USA - June2016WEW_7_40 | ecosystem: Environmental > Terrestrial > Soil > Wetlands...
AGGTCGGAATTAGTGCGAAAGAATGCGTTCGTCCAAAATTGGACGCGGGTCACGCTCGCGGTGCCGTGCTTCATCTCGGGAAAGGCGTTTACACGCACGTCTCACCGGGTCAATGAGTGATATCGGGATGTTACGTCAACTAATAAGGACTAAACGTTTCGCTGCATTCGCTCGACGCCATACGTTGGCTATTTGTGGGCGGATTCCTTAAACGGAGGGATCTTGAAATCTGGCTGATCGGAGCAGCGCAGTCCGGTATAATTTTGTGGCCTGAGTACGAAAGGAGAGCTTTTCATGGCGTGCTTGAATCAACTCTCGTGGGTGGTCGTGCTACTGCTTGTCGCATGTTCCGCCGAACTGGCAAGGGCAGCCGAACCCCCGTCCGGCTTGTGCTCGCTCCTGCCCTCTGCGATGGTAAGCAAGACATTAGGATACGCTTACGGTTCTCCGACAGAGAGTATTGCTCCACGGCCGTTCCGGAACACCAATGAAGGAACCGATTGCAAGTATGGATCTGGGTTGCGCCTCTTATTGTTCCGTGTATACGTCGATCCCTCGCCATCGGCATCGGCTGACCTCTTTGCGAAGCTGAAGAGTTACCTTGGAGACGGATCAACTATCGTGAGCGGCGTGGGAGACGAAGCTTATTTGGACAAGGAGCGTGGACTGCATGTCCGCAAGGGCAAAGTCCGTTATTTTCTGGACGGGGCGGGAACACCCAAACAGAAAAACGAGCTGGCCGTTGCGATCGCAGGGCAACTCTGAGGCGCATTCCTTAGCCCACGTGTGCCAGACGACAGTACAAATGCGCCCGTTTGTTCGCCTTTTTGAAGGTCAATGAGTGCAAAGGCGATTTATCACCAATCATCCCGTGATGATGATTCCCTCACGAGCAGCACTTTGAGGACATGCGGGCGAACACCGCCCTGTCACGCACAGGGCCAATTGCGGGACAGTTTGATACCTACAGACCCCCGGCTTTCGCCCGTCAGGATTGAATGCGCCGGAGTCCATCGACCGGCATCCCCATGTGCCCTGTAATCAGTAGTGTACAACTCATACCATACCCCACTATGGTACTAACACACCGAACCTTGCTTCGTCTCTCCTGCTCCCCCGTCACTTGCTCTGTGTGTGCAACGCATCACCGCGCGGCGCCCGAGGAGGAGGAGAAAACCTCGAGCGCCACGGTGTTGACTGCAAGACACGCCTGCCTGCAGCCGTTTCCTCGGAGCCCCGCGACGCCGGCTGGGTAGGACCTCGCGCCGCTGGGTTGAGGTTGAGTTCAACTCATATCCGCCAACGCCTCTACCAGAACGTTCGAGGCGTCCACGTCAATCACTGCGGTGTCGCTCACTACAGCAACGCCCGACTCGACAGCATGAATAAGTGCCTCGGCAATCTCTTGCTCGATGCCAGTGAACATGAACAACGCCGCCGGATTGAACCTTGGATCTGCATATAACTCATCCCATCTCGCCGACTGAATCCCGGTCTTTGCCCAAACTAGGAGCCACGCCGGGATTTTCCCAATCTGCTGCTTAGGTTGTTTCATCCGAATCTCCCAAATATTTTGGATAGTTTCTTGAGCCGCGCTGACTCCTTGTTGGCCCCTTCGATAATGAGATCGCACTTTTCTGTGAACACCTTTGGGATCCTCCCGTGTACCGCGTAAAATAGACCAAGCAGAGCCGCCTCTTGTGCCTCTAAAACATCGGTTACGGTTTGAGCCTTCTCAAGTGCCATTTTGAAATCCGCTTCTTTTCTTTTGAAATGGTCGTGGGCCACTTCGGAGAGCTCGCCGGCAAACTCCCTTAATTCGTCGCGTGACTGTTTCATACGACCGCCTCCTTCTCAAGGGCCGCCAGTTCGCGTTCTGCCTTCTCAACGAAGACCTGTATTGCGGCGGCTTGATCCTCGTCGCCCTGCTGTACGGCGCGATCCAGCAGTCCGACATTCATTTCCAGTTTTCTCCTAGCGCGTGCGAGCCGTTCATCGGGGCTTAGGGGTTGACTTTGACTTCCTTTGCGAAGCAAAGAGGGGGGATTTTCGGAAACCTTAAGATCTTTCCCCTTTAAGAAACCCATTAAACCCTTATCGGCCACGTAGGTGTCCGGTCGGTGTGGGCACGTAGGTGTCCGGTCGCTCCTCCCTTTTTGGCCAGTCGAAATGTCAATTTGGCCAGTCGAAACGTCCTCCGGGAGGCTTTTGATATCATCCTGGTACGGATTGCTAGCATCTTTCGACTGGCCACATAGGTGTCCGGTCGAAATCAAGGTATAGACGTTAGGCAGATGCAGGTGGCGCCTGTCAGTCCGCGAAACATAGCCGAGTTCCCGTAGCCTCTTCAGTCGCCGCCGAACTGTACGCTCACTACAGCCTATGATCTCCGCCAACTTTGGGAACGAGGCATGACTTACCGTCACCGAAGTCGCACCTTTCTCTAGTCCCCCAGCAAACTGGAGCAGACTAAGCACCGTCAATCGCAATGCATCGCCCTCAACATCCGTCCGTGCCATCCAATCGCGGGCCGCCGCCGCTAGAGGTGGTCTAGTTGGTTTGGCCTTATCCACGGGGCACGCGCCCCTGGCCCTGTAAGTCCTGTTCTAGAGCGGTGGTCACCGCTATTAAGTCGTTAAGGTTGAGTCTGCGGAGAATCTTCGCCTCGGCAAGTTGCGTCTGTGGGGCGGGATGCTTGCGCAATGCCCGTAACTGTTGTAACGCTTGTAGTGCCTCGTTCGTCATTTCCTCATTCCTTCCTGCGGTCGTTCCTTTTTGGGTTGTTACTTACTGCGCCGTTGCTGTCTAGCCCGTTCGAATTTGCTGGCCTCAAACCCCGGTTCGACGCGGAGATCCGCCGCCAAGGCATTTGCCGCTGGAAATATGGCCGCAGCGCCATCCAGCAACTCATCTTCCGTGACAGTGCCACGCAAATGCTCGTGTAAGAGCACTAGAAACGACTCCTGTATGCAGACGCGCGCGATTTCGCGAGGGTCCTTCATGTATTCTCCTTTGCTGGGACTTCCATCCCGACTAACATCATTTTCCCGGCCTGCCATAGTAACGTCTGCACTTGGCGGCGGGTGAGTTTGAGCTCCTTGGCTATCTCGAATTCGCCCAGACCACGTTCCGCCAAAGCCAGAACCACTAACTGTGTGTCTTTCTCACTATTAGTCGAAAAATCGACACTTTCGCGTGACACCTTACGGCGTCGAGATTTCCTCTTCCGGCACTTTGGGGAGCAACACTGCGTCCCTTGCCTTGCAAAGAAGACTTTGTGGCAGCATAGGCAGGTAATCTCTGACTTCTCCTTGGGCAGCCGGCCGTGGAATCTAGATTGCGGATAGATCACCTTCCTACGGGGCGGCACAGTGCCCCAATCATCGGAGCCTGCCAGATCGGGGTTGGACACAAACGAATAACTGTCGATAATTCTCACCAGCTTAGTTCTGGCCGCGCCGTAGCCTTGGCGGTGTCTTGCGGTCTCCATAAAGCGGAGAGGGTGCGGCCAGGGCACATACATCTCCCATCCGACAGGCAGTGATTGCAGTTGTGCTTGCTGTGTGGGGCAACGGTCCCGCCTGACTCGGTCCACCTCATACGTGTAAGTGTCATGGGCTGGCGGGTTGGTGAATACTAAGCCGGGGTCTTCAGGCGGTAGTTGCTGCCGAACGATGGTCACCTGGGATGCAGCGATCAGCACGCGGTATCGCTGCCACTGATCCAGACACCGCTCTTCGTAAGATTGTGTTTCTCGATACCTCGGCGCCGCCTGTTGGCGTTGGTGGATGCGGGCGATTGATTCGGCGGCGGTCGCGAGCGGCATTGGGAATTACTTCATCTGTTTGGTAGGCGGCGGAGCACCGCGGGCTTGGCTTAACCATTGGCGGGCAAGTTGGAGCCGGCGTTCTTCTGATGGCCTGTAGAACGGCTCTGGCGTGGGCGCCTTGCCCTGATCATCCTTGGTCATGGCGTCACCGCGGGGACGGTGTGCGTCTCAATGAATCGGTCGAGTTCGGTTTCTGGAATGCGAACTGATCGGCCGATCTTCACGAATGAGATCTGGCGGCGCTGGATCTTCTTTCGCCCCCACTCGTAGCTCATGCCCAGCCGGTCGCAGAATTGGCGGTTGGTCAGTAGTGCCTGTCTTGTCTCGTTGGTTTTTTTCATTGACATTCCATACTCCTCAGGTGCATCATGCCATAAGGACGCTAAGTTGAATCTAAGAATTTAATAGGCCGGAGGTAGCGATGAAGCGTACCTTAAGGAAAATGGAGTCAGAGTCCGCGGAATTCTTAGTCAGAGCAGCTCAACTCAATAAGGAATTCGACCGGCTGTCGAAGCGCCCAAAGAAAACCAAGGCAGAGCTGCAATTGTCGATTAGATCAGCTCTGCTCAAGCAGGATGAACTGCGGGGGCTCGAACGGCTGTTGAAGCATGGCCCAACGAAACCGGAATCAGACGCGCACAGGTCCGCGCGAGAGTTGATTGATGCTCTCAATAAGATTGAAGAGCGCAGTCCCGAAGAGCAGAAGGCACTGCGGGAAATCGACCGGCTGTTGACCTTGCTCCTTGAACTGCGCCGGAAGTCAGTCTGCGGTGAACCGATCCGCCCCGATGAACTCAACCCAGTTAATGAAATTCTCGCCCGCTACAAATGGATCACTCAGTACGTTTGGCACCCAGATAAGATCAAGAGTTTCCCAGCGTTCGCCGGGATGTGGTCCGGGTCGGAGTCGGAGGCGATGGCGAAGTACCTGGCGCAGGCCCTTGCTGACATCGTGGTCCATTTGGATGATCTGCTTGATCTCATCCGCCGCTGCGATCACTGCGGTCGATATTTTCTCGGGGAACGCCGCGACTCGCGGGAGTACAACTTCTGCACAACGGAACACCGCAAAGCACACTGGCGACAGCAACCCGAGGCAAAGGAAAAACAGCGTGAGTATGCGAGGGCTTACTACCGTGACGTGCTCTCGCCTGTGACATCACGGACGGTGCGCAACAGGAAAAGGAGACGGTCATGAGTATCTACAAGAGGGGCAGAACCTGGTGGTACCAATTTGAATTTCAAGGCTCGTTGATCCGCGAATCCAGCGGACTGACCAACAAGGAAGCGGCTCGACGCGCAGAAGGAGTGCGGCATACCGCATTGCGGGAATCACGCGCTGGCGTCACCCGGCAATTGCGAGTCCCCCTATTCTCCAAAGCGGCCGACGATTATCTAAAGGCCAAGCAAGGCGACTGGGCACCGAAGACAGCCATCATCGAACGCACCAACCTCGCGCATCTTCATCCCGTCTTTGCCGGCAAGTTGCTCACCGACATCGTGCCGGTGGAGGTGGCCGCCTATCGTGATGGTCGGCTTTCTGCCGGAGCTGCCCCGAAGACTGTGAGTCTGGAACTCGGGACGCTGCGAGCGGTCCTGATCTATCACGATCTCGATGCAACCTGGCGCACCATCCGCAAGAAGATCAAACTCGGGAAGGCTAAGAACATCGGCCGCGTGATCACTGCGCTCGAACAGACGGCATTGTTACGGGAATGCCTCGCCAGCCGTTCGCGGTCATTGTATGTTGCGGTGATGCTGGCGCTCGAAACGTGCATGCGGTATTCCGAGATCCGACTGCTGCAATGGCGCCAGGTCGATCTTGTGCGCTCGATCCTCACCGTTGGCAAGAGCAAGACGGATGCTGGCGAGGGCCGGGTTATTCCACTGACCGCCGCGGCTGCGCAGGTATTGACGTTCTGGGCGGAGCGTTTCCCGCAACGCAAACCGAATCACTATGTATTCCCCTCGGAGCACTACGGCCAAGGCGGGGTTGTGTACGACACGGACTCCACACAGCCGCTCACTACATGGAAGGAAGCCTGGGAAGGGGCAAAGGCGAGGGCTGGCGTTGAATGCAGATTTCACGATCTTCGGCATACCGCTTGCACACGCCTGCTCGACGCCGGCGTGTCGCATCCTATCGTCGCGGAAATCATGGGCTGGGCCACGTCAACAGCGATTCGAATGATCAAAGAGGTGTACGGTCACATCGGGCTGGAGGCAAAACAGCGGGCCATGCAAGCGGCGGAAAACTTCTCGGAGCCTCTCAGGGTACCCACAAAATCCTACACAATTGAGAAAAAACAGGATGCCTCGATTCAGTAGATTGTCTGCAAGTGCCTTGAAAGAATGGCTCCTCAGGTAGGACTCGAACCTACAACCCTCCGGTTAACAGCCGGATGCTCTGCCATTGAGCTACTGAGGAGTGGGAGCAACACGCTTGCCTGCGTGCTGAATTGTCAACGAAATCATATCAGAGGCTGCAGCCGATTGGAAACTCGCGAGTCCGAGGTGCGTTGAACGATCAGCAGGCGGCTGTTTCATCGCATCAGCTCACCACCGGTTCTCTCCCGAGAGAGCCAGGATTATTCTTTCGAATCGTGGGCCGCAGGATCATCGTGGGGCATCGCCGCTGCCAGTAGGGCGCGCTCGTGGGCCACTGTTCTGCTAACCTAATCCTCGGCGTCTCGTCCACAACAGGAGTGAGGTATTCATGCTGGGAGGTTCGCGTTTGCTGACTTTTTTCCTGATTCTTCTCATCGGTGTGGTTGCCCTGGTCTGCGCGGAGGATTCCCGGGCCGGGGATTCCACCGCTCCTTCTAGTCCGAGCGGTCCTCCGAAAGCCAAAGTTGTTCCGGTCGAGGACACCGTCCAGGGGCACAAAATCGTCGATCGCTACCGCTACCTCGAAGATCCGAACGATCCCGACACCCAACTTTACGTCGAGCAGGAACTCAGCTACACGCGCTCCATCCTCGACCCGTTGCCCGGACGCGACAAGATCAATGCGCGTCTTTCGCAATTGCTTGAGATTGGCACCGTCGGAGCTCCACAGATGGGCGGCAAGTATTACTTCCATACCCGCCGCGAAGGCAACCAGAATCAGCCCATCCTTTATGTGCGCGAGGGATTAAATGACAAAGACCGCGTTCTAATTGACGTGAACAAAATGTCCGCCGACGGCACCGTCGCTCTCGACTGGTGGTACCCGGCCGAAGACGGTGAGTACGTGACCTACGGGACGTCCGCCAGCGGATCGGAAGAGAGCACGCTCCATATTGTCGAGAGCGCGACTGGTAACGTCCTGGCGGACACCATCGAGCGCACGCGCTTCGCCAGCGTGGCCTGGATGAAGGACAGCTCCGCTTTCTACTACACGCGCCATCCCAAGAAAGGCGAGGTTCCGGACGGAGAAGAGGTCTACCACGTCAAGGTTTTCTTCCACCAGATCGGAAGCGATCCCGCCAAGGATCCATACATATTCGGCGAAGGCCGCAATCCGCAGGACGTTCCCAGCATCACTCTCTCCGAAGATGACCGCTGGCTGCTGATTGACGTGGGCGAAGGCTGGACGAAGTCGGAGATGTATTTGCAGGATCTCCAGTCGAAAAATCCTCCGCTCGAAATTACTACCGGTAAAGATTTCCTCTACGGTGCCGAGTTCTTCGAGGGCAAACTCTATATCACCACCAACGAAGACGCGCCCCACTATCGCGTCTTTGTCGCCGACGCGGCCAATCCTAAGCGCGAAAACTGGAAAGAAATAATTCCGCAGTCGAATGCCGTGTTGCAGGAGGCGAGCGTGACCGGCGGCAAACTCCTGGCGCAGTATGAGCTCAACGCGACTTCCGAACTGAAGCTGTTTGGGCTTGACGGCAAGAAACTCGCTGACATTCCGCTGCCGGCCATCGGAGATGTTTTCAGCGCCTCCGGACGGTATGACCGCAACGAAATATTTTTTGGATTCCAGTCTTTCACTGTGCCACCTTCGATCTACCGCGTTGATTTAACCGACGTGAAAAGCGCGCTCTGGGCCAAAGTCGACGCGCCCTCCATCGATCCCTCTGCCTATGACGTGCAGCAGGTTTGGTACAGCTCGAAAGACGGCACGAAGGTCCCGATGTTTGTCGTCAGCAAGAAGGGAATCGAGAAGAATGGCAAGAATCCCACCCTGCTGACTGGCTACGGTGGCTTCAACATCTCGATGACGCCGACTTTCAGCCGCAGCATGTATCTCTGGATGGAGCACGGCGGTATCTACGCGGTCGCCAACCTGCGCGGTGGTTCCGAGTTCGGCGAAGACTGGCATCGCGCCGGCATGCTCGACAAAAAACAGAACGTGTTTGATGACTTCATCGCCGCCAGCGAATATCTCATCGCGCAGAAATACACCGATAAAGATCACCTCGCTATCTCGGGCGGATCGAATGGCGGCCTGCTGATGGGCGCCATGATCACGCAGCGTCCCGACCTGTTCCGCGCCGTCGTATGCGCCGTGCCGTTGCTCGACATGCTGCGCTATCAGAACTTCCAGATCGCGAAACTTTGGATCCCGGAATACGGTTCGGCGGAAGAAGCCAAGCAGTTCGAGTGGCTCTACGCTTACTCGCCCTATCACCACGTAAAGCCGGGTGAGGAGTATCCCGCCATCCTCTTTATGACGGGCGATACGGATACGCGCGTCGATCCCATGCACGCCAAGAAAATGGCCGCGCTCATGCAAGCCGAAGCCAAGAACGGAGCCAGCAGAGAAAGACCAATTCTGCTGCGCATCGAAACCAAAGCCGGACACGGCCAAGGCAAGCCCGTCACCAAACAGATCGAAGAGAGCACCGACATGTACTCGTTCCTGTTCTGGCAGTTGGGAATGAAGCCGTGATTGTGTGGGGACGGGCGACTCGCCCGTCCAAGCCGAGCGAAGCTCGGCAGGCTTTTCAGGCAGTGTCCAGTTCTCCCTGTGCTCTCCCGTGCTCCCTGTGATTAAATGATCTCGATGCCCACTGACCCCAAAATCCGCGTCCTCGTTGCGAAGCCTGGCCTCGACGGCCACGACCGCGGCGCCAAAGTGATCGCCCGCGCTCTCCGCGATGCCGGCATGGAGGTCATCTATACCGGCCTGCGCCAGACGCCGGAAATGGTCGTCAATGCCTCGCTGCAGGAAGACGTGCAGGTGATCGGACTCTCGATTCTCTCGGGTGCGCACAACGCGATCGTTCCGCGTGTGATGGACCTGCTGAAGCAAAACAAGATGGACGACGTGCTGGTGCTGGTCGGCGGCATCATCCCCGATCAGGATATCGAGGGCCTCAAGAAAATCGGCGTAGCCGGCATCTTCCAGCCCGGCACACCCATGGACGACATCGTTAAGTTCATCCGCGGTCATGTAAAGCCGCACGGCGTGCCGGCCGTTTAGTCTGCGACCCCGGCTCCAGCCCAACCAACTTTGTCATCCCCATTCAAAATTTGTCATCCTGAGCGAAGCGAAGGACCTGCTTTTCGCCCGCGAAATTCCGCGAGCCTTCCGCTCGCCCAATAGTGCATCATGTTCTCGTGTCTTCGCTCTTCTTCCAAATCGAGTTCAACGGCCCGGCACGCATCCTCCGTCTCACGTCGCCCGACGGCACCAACCGCCTCACCCGCGCCTCCGTGCTCGCACTAACTGTCGCCATTGACGAACTGAAAGACGAACTGAAAAAGCAACTCCGCCCGCTGATCATCGCGGGCAATCGCCAATTCTTCTCGGTCGGCGCCGACCTGAACGAAATCGCCGCGCTCACCGGGCCCGAAGCCTACCAGTTCTCCGCCATGGGACAAACACTCATGAACGCAATCGCCAGCTATCCCCTCCCCGTCATCGCCGCGATCGAAGGCCACTGCATGGGCGGAGGTCTTGATCTTGCGCTCGCCTGTCACCGCAGGATCGCCGCGCCCCACGCCGTCTTCGGACATCGCGGCGCCGCTCTCGGCCTCATGACCGGCTGGGGAGGCACCCAGCGCCTGCCACGCCTGATCGGGAAGAGTAGAGCGCTGGAGCTTTTCATCGCCGCGGAAAAAATCTCCGCCGTCCAAGCGCTCGAAATCGGAATGGTGGAAGCAATCGCCGACGATCCCGTCGCCGCGGCCCTGCGTCAACTGCAACCGCCTCGCTGACTTGTGTGGCGCGGACACTCCTGTCCGCGAACGTCGACAGCGCCTAACGTAACGCGAGGGCTACAGCACCAACGACCAGCTCAGAAATGCCCACATCCAAGCCAGATTGAACGCAAACAGCGCCCCGCACAGAAATGCGAAGCGTGTCCGCTCCATCTTCTCCGTCCAATCTCCCATCGTCAGATAAGCCGGATACACTGGCAGCAGATAGCGCGGAGCGCCCAGCAACGGCGGCCAACAAACCCGTAAGAGAAGATGCACGATCACGGCTGCTGAAAAACACCTGTCTTCCATCCGCATCCGCCGCCGCGCCGCCACTCCCGCAATAAAGAAAATAATCAGCGCAACCAGACTGATTGCAACCAGTGGGTCGAAGCGTTCCGCCAGCGAACCAATCGCCCGCCACAGCGTCGTCCACGGCCAGGCCAGCTCCGTGTTCCAATACATCCGATAAGCCGCCGCTACACTCAGGCGTCCCGTCTGCTGCAACCAGAACCAATATCCCAGCGTTCCGAGCGGAGCGATTGCGACCGGCCATCGCGCCGGGCGCCGCGTCCGCCACGCCATGATCGCTAATGGCACGATCGCCAACGTTCCCGCCGACCGCGTCAACCCGGCGGCAAAAGCGCACGCTGACGCCAACACCCAACGCTCATCCCGCGCCCAGCCGACGCACCACACGATCAACGCCACCGCCAAAGCCTCAGTGTATCCCGCGAAAAAGAAAAAACTCGCAGGCCACGCTGCCGCCAGCATCACCGTCCGCAGTGCTTGCCCATTTGGAAATTCACTGCGCGCCAGACGCATCAGTCCCCAGAAATAAAGAAACGCCGCCGCCGTCGAAATCAGCAAGGCCGCAGCCATCGGGCCGGCCAGTCCGCTCAAGCCCCGAATGAGCCACGGATAGAGAGGATAGAAGACCACTCCCGCCGGCAGATCATAACCGCGCTCGGCGATCCGCAAATACCAAAGCGTATCGAAGCGCTCCCAAACTCCAAGCAACGCATAATGCCAACTGCCCGGCGCAGGCAAGTTCCCGGTGAGCACATTGCTTTGAATCAAACGCGTATCCGGATGCAGAAACACGGCCGCGGCTGCCGCGACGCCCGTATAGAACACGCGCAACGCCGCCGTGATCGCGAAAGCAATCTGCCAATCCGCTCGCGGTTCCAGCTTGCGCCACACTGTTGATTCACCCTCCACTGGTTCACCCTCACAACGGACTCCGGAGCTGAGTCTATCAGCCAAATCCCTCCGCTCCGTACTTCGCCCCGCTGATATAGTAAGTAGTTTCGAAGTCTGCCCTCATGAGCGAACGTACCGATTCCACGGCTCTCTCCATCAACAACGTCCTCCCAACCAAAATTGACCCCAGCTCTCTCCGCTTCGAATCCAACATGCGCGCGCTCGCCGACCTGGTCGCCCAGGTCCGCAACGAAGAGGAAAAAATCCGCGAAGGCGGAGGCCCGAAAGCCATCGAAAGCCAGCACGCCAAGTCACGCCTTACCGCCCGCGAGCGCATCCACCTCCTCGCCGACCCCGGCTCTTTCTTCGAACTCGGCCTCTATGCCGCGCACAAAATGTACGAAGAATGGGGAGGCGCTCCCGCCGCCGGCGTCATCACCGGACTTGCCCGCATCCACAGCCGCATGGTCATGCTCATCGTGAACGACGCCACCGTGAAAGCCGGCGCCTTCTTTCCCATGACCACGAAAAAAGTCATCCGCGCGCAAAACATCGCCATCGAAAATCGTATCCCGACCATCTACCTCGTCGACTCCGCCGGCGTCTTTCTTCCGCTGCAAGAAGACGTCTTCCCTGACACCGACGATTTTGGCCGCGTCTTCCGCAACAATGCGGTCATGTCGGCCATGGGCATCCCGCAGATTGCCGCCATCATGGGCATGTGCGTGGCCGGAGGCGGATATCTCCCAGTAATGTGCGACCACGTTCTCATGACCGACGGCAGCGGCCTGTTCCTCGCCGGCCCCGCGCTGGTGCAAGCCGCCATCGGACAGAAAGTTTCCGCCGAAGAATTAGGCGGCGCCGCCATGCACTCCGCGATCAGCGGCACCGTCGACTTCCGCGAGCCCAACGATGAAGCCTGCATTGCGCGCATCCGCTCGCTCATAGAAAAGTGGGGATACCGCCGCCAGTCCCTCTGGGATCGCAAAAAGCCCGTGGACCCGGCGATGTCAGCCGAAGAAATCTACGGTGCCTACGATGCCTCACCCGCGCGCCCCTACGACATGAAAGAAATTCTCGCGCGCATTGTGGACGAAAGCCGCTTCGACGAATACAAGCCCGAGTACGGCAAGACGCTGATCTGCGGCTACGCTCGCATCGGAGGCTTCGCCGTAGGCATCGTCGCCAACCAGAAACTCCACGCGCACCAGACCGACCATGAAGGCCACAAACGCATCGAGTTCGGCGGCGTCATCTACACGGAGTCCGCCGAAAAAGCCGCCCGCTTCATTATGGACTGCAACCAGGACCTGATCCCGCTCGTCTTTTTCCACGACGTCAACGGCTTCATGGTGGGACGCGATGCCGAGTGGAGCGGCATTATTAAGGCGGGAGCGAAAATGGTGAACGCTGTTTCGAACTCCGTTGTGCCCAAAATCGCCGTGATCGTCGGCGGCTCTTTCGGCGCCGGACACTACGCCATGTGCGGCAAAGCGTACGATCCTCGCTTCGTCTTCGCCTGGCCCACCGCGAAGTACGCGGTGATGAGCGGAGATGCCGCCGCTGGCACGCTGGTGGAAATCAAAGTGAAACAACTGGAGCGCAGCGGCAAGAAACTGAGCGAAGAAGAAAAGAAAGAACTTTTTGATTCAACGAAGAAAACGTACGAAGAGCAAACCGACCCGCGCTACGGCGCCGCCCGTCTATGGATCGACAAAATCATCGACCCAATGGAAACGCGGCAGGCCATTACGCAGGCGTTAGAAGCAGCGTCGCTGAACCCTGACGTGCCGGAGTTCAAGGTGGGAGTGCTGCAAACATAAAGCCGAAATAGAAAATCATCGGCTTAGTTGTAATGTTACCAATATGCCAGAACAGCTTGATTCGGCCAAAGTTGAGGAGTTCGTACGCTGGTTTCTGAGACTCAACGGATATTTTGGCATCGAAAGCTTCATCGTTCACGCGGCGGATGACCCAACCCGAATATCTAATGGCATGATTGCTCCTCATACTGAGACTGATACCATCGCTGTTCGAATGCCGTATTCAAAGGAAATTGCAGGATCTCTTAAGATTGCAAACTATCCGCGCCTGATTGCGAACTCCGACCAGCGTTTTGATGTTGTCATTGCAGAGGCGAAAGGGGGCGACGATACTCGCCCAAACCCAGTTTGGAGAGATTGTAGGGTCGACTACCCAGTCAAATACATTGTTAGATTCATTGGCCTTTACGAAAGCGAGGCTGAAGTGACTGCGGTTGCAAAGTCCCTGTTAACGAAATACTGCTACGAAGATGAGAAGTGCCGGTTTCGGTACATTGTATTTTCAAAAGAGGCAAATCCTCACTACGCCTCGCGTGGAGTGACGTATCTTGATTTACGTGACATCGTCAACTTTCTCGTAGAGGTGCGAGGTCAGTGCTGGATCGAAGAGAACATCGGTGTCGCCTCCATTCATCACCAGTGGAATCCACTCGTTAGGGAAATCTTTGCTGTCGCCAATAACCAGAGCGTTCCAGGACCGCAGCGTTCCGAGAGAGCGTACAAGAGATTCCTGGAATTGGCTGCAAAGGCTGCATGAGCGAGTTCATCAAACTCATCGAATGCCCGCGCGATGCCTGGCAAGGCCTCAAGGGCCAGATCCCTGCTGAACTGAAGACCAACTATCTCCAAGCCCTGATCTCCGCCGGCTTCAAGCACATTGACGCGGTCAGCTTCGTCTCGCCGAACGCTGTTCCGCAGATGGCCGACTCCGAAGCAGTTCTGAAGGAACTCGATCCCCCTGACGACGTGGAAATCATCGGCATCGTGGTCAACGAAAAAGGCGCGCAGCGGGCGATTGCGACCGACGCCGTGCGCACCCTGGGTTTCCCGTACTCGATCTCGCCAACATTTCTGCAGAACAATCAACGGCAGACTCTGGAAGACGCCATCGAGGAACTGGAAAAGATCGAGAAGAAAGCCCACGAAGCCGGACTCGACACCGTCGTCTACATCTCGATGGCCTTCGGCAATCCCTACGGCGACCCCTGGACGGTCGATGAGGTTGTCGAAGCCGTAGCCTTACTCGAGTTGCAGGAGATTCGTATGATCTCGCTCGCCGACACGGTAGGCCTCGCGCCGCCGGAAAAGATTCGCGAAGTTGTTTCCGCGGTGATGGCGAAGTACGACTATCTCGAAATCGGAGTTCACCTGCACAGCCGCCCCGATCAGGCCGCCGCCAAAATCATCGCAGCCTACGAAGCCGGCTGCCGCCGCTTTGATTCCGCCATCGGCGGTCTCGGTGGATGCCCCTTCGCGCAGGATGCCTTAGTTGGGAATATTCCCACAGAAACAGTAATCGAAACCCTGCGCGGCCGCGGCGCGCAACTGCCGCCGCTGAAGCCGTTAGACGCGTTATTGAGGGCGACGGCCGAGATCGGTGCGAGATACAAAAACTCGGCGGCCACAGACTGAGAGGGGCTGAGAATACACCATGACCTACAAAACGCTCCAACTCACGCTCGACTCCGGCATCGCCACCATCACGCTCAACCGCCCCGACAAGCGCAACGCCATCAGCTACGAACTCATTGACGATCTGATTCGCGCGCTAGAGGAAGCGAGAAACTCCTCCGCCCAAATCCTGATCTTGACCGGGGCAGGGAAGGCTTTCTGCTCCGGCCTGGACCTTGACAACCTGAAATCCCTGATCGGCCGGACGCCCGAGCAAAGTCTCGAGGACTCGCGAACCATGGTCAGCCTGTTCCGCTCGCTCTATGAATTTCCCAGACCGACGATTGCCGCGGTCAATGGCGCGGCCATCGCCGGCGGCGCTGGACTCGCCCTGCTCTGCGACTTCACGCTCGCCGTGCCGGAAGCCAAGTTTGGCTACACCGAAGTCCGAATTGGATTCGTGCCCGCCATCGTTTCGACTTTTCTCCTGCGCCAGGTCGGCGAGAAAGTCGCTCGCGATCTTCTGCTTACGGGCCGCATCTTCGACGCGGCGGAAGCCCTGAAGATGGGCCTGATCAACGAAATCGTTGCCCCGGAAAAATTGCTCGACCGCGCCCGCGAGTTCGCCGCGCAGCTGGAGGAGAACAGTCCGCTCTCGCTTTTCTATACCAAGCGCCTGCTCACCGATCACGCACGTGCGGAGCTCGATTCGCAAATTGAAGCCGCCATCCGCGAAAATGCCGGCATCCGCGAGAGCGACGATTTCCGCGAAGGGATCGAGTCGTTCCTCGAAAAGCGCAAACCAAAGTGGACGGGCCGATGAGCCGGCACGATACATCGATGTCTGTCAATGTAAATCAGATGGCGCCCGTGAATGAAACGCGCATTCGCGTCCGCTACGCCGAAACCGACCAGATGGGCGTCGTTTATCACGCCAATCATTTCATCTGGTTCGAAGTGGGACGAGTGGAACTCCTCCGCCAGCTCGGCTTCAGCTATAAAGACATGGAGCGCGAAGATGACTGCTTCATCGCCGTAGTCGATGCCCGCTGCCGCTACAAGGCTCCCGTACACTATGATGACGAGGTCATCGTGCGCACGTACCTGAAACATGTCCGGGAGAAAGTAATCCGCTTCGGATATGAACTGCGAAGCGCGGAAACTGGCGAGTTGCTGGCCGAAGGCGAGACCACGCACATCGTCGCCAATTCAAGAATGAAGCCCCGCGCGCTGCCGGGGAAATATATGAACGTGTTCCGCGCCGCAATAGGGAGATAGTGGAGACGGGAAAGAAAGATTCGATGCAAGAATTCTCTACAGGCTGCAACTCGTGCGCGGAGACATGCTCCGGACCGGCCCGACCGATTCGGAGCAGGCCGTGGTGGCCGAACATTTGCATATCTCCAGGACCTCAACGCACAAGGCGTCATAATCCTCGTGGGCCGCACCCTGAATACCGATGAAAATACGATGGGACTTACGATCTTCCGCGCCGAATCCGAAGATGCTGCCCGCCAGATCATGAACCGCGACCCGGCTGTAAAGAAGGGCGTGATGACGGCAACGTTGCATCCGTTCAGAGTGGTCTTACAAGGAAAGTGAAAAACTCGAAACCAGGAACCAGGAACTGCTCTTGAATGCCCTGCACATCAACGGTAATGATCTCACGCTCGAAGCTGTCCGCGAAGTAGCGTACCCCGGCATCCGCCGGCCCGTCCTCCTCGATCCCGACGCACGCGAGGCCGTCAACCGCGCCCGCGCCGTCGTTGACGCGCTCGTCGCCGGTAACAAAATTTCTTACGCGATCACCACTGGCGTCGGCAAGCTGAGCGATGTGCACATCGTGGGCGATCAGGTCCGCCAGTTGCAAATCAACCTCGTGCGCTCGCATGCCGTCGGCGTAGGCGAACCGCTTTCAATCGCCGACACGCGCGCCATGATGATTCTGCGCGCCAACTCGCTAGCGAAAGGCAATTCGGGCGTGCGCGCCATCACCATCGACACCATCTGCGAGATGCTCAATCGCGGCGTGACGCCGGTGGTCCCATCGCAGGGAAGCGTAGGAGCGAGTGGCGATCTGGCGCCGCTGGCGCACCTGGCCCTGGCATTGATCGGTGAAGGCGAATGCTTTAATGAAGACGCAAAAGGCGCGCGCATGGCAAGTGCTGAAGCCTTGAAGCGCGCGCAAATCAAACCGCTGGTGCTCGAAGCGAAAGAGGCCGTGTCGCTCATCAATGGCACACAGGCCATGCTGGCCATCGGCACGCTGGCGCTGCTCGCCGCCGAGAGGCTGGTCGACACCGCCGACGTCATCGGCGCGATGGCGTGCGATGCGCTCCAGGGAACTAACGTCGCCTTCGACGAGCGCATTCAAAAGGCTCGACCGCATGCCGGACAAATCAGGACCGCGGCGAACCTGCGCCGTCTGCTCGAACAGAGCGAGATCCGCGCCTCGCATCGCGACTGCGGCCGCGTGCAGGATGCTTATTCGTTACGTTGCATCCCGCAGGTGCATGGCGCGGTGCGCGACACGCTCGCCCATTGCCGCGCGGTATTTGAGACCGAGACGAACTCGGCGGTCGATAACCCGCTGGTGTTCGTGAAGAATCCGAAGGCGGCGGATGGCGACGGCGAGGGCGACGTGCTCTCCGGCGGAAACTTTCACGGCCAGCCGCTCGCGTTCGCGCTCGACTTTCTCGCGATTGCTCTGACCGCGCTGGCCGGCATCAGCGAGCGGCGGCTGGAGCGCATGGTGAACCCCGCGCTCAATGAGGGGCTGCCTCCATTTCTGGCGCCGGGTGCGGGAATGAACTCGGGCTTCATGATGCCGCAAGTGACCGCAGCCGCCCTGGTCAGTGAGAACAAAGTGCTGGCGCATCCCGCGTCGGTCGATTCGATTACGACCTCGGGGAATAAAGAAGACTTCGTCTCGATGGGTATGACCGCAGCGAACAAGCTGAAGAAGGTGGTCGAGAACACGCGCAACACGCTGGCCATCGAGGCCATGGCGGCGGCACAGGCGATTGATTTCCTCGCGCCGCTAAAGACTTCCAAGCCCTTGCAGCAGGCGCATGCGGCGATCCGGGCGGTGTGCGCGACCATGGACAAGGACCGCGTGATGTACCAGGATTTCGCGCGCATCGCGGAGTTGATCGCCAGCGGCAAGGTGGCCGAGGTGCTGCGATAAAACGTGCTGCACTAACAATGCGCTCTCATCCCTGCAAGAGTCTTGCCTAGGCGGACTTGGCTGCCGATCCATCCAACCCCAGTTCGGGCGCGATCGCTTTCATGGCTTCGATGCAGAAAGCGATGTGGTCCTCGAGATCCACACCGAGATCGGCTGCGCCTTCGACGATGTCTTCGCGGTGGACGCTGCGGGCGAAGGCTTTGTCTTTCATTTTTTTCCGGACCGACTTGGCTTCGACTTCGGCGAGCGATTTTCCGGGCTTGACGAGAGCACAGGCGGTGATGAATCCGGCGAGTTCATCGCAGGCGAAGAGTGTCTTTTCCAGGCGTGAGAGGCGCGCGACCCCGGTGTACTCGGCGTGCGACATGATGGCACGGCGCACTTCTTCGGAATAGCCGCGTTCCTTCAGAATCGCGGAGCCTTTATAGGGGTGGTCGTCGGCGCTCGGATATTTCTCATAATCGAAGTCATGGAGAAGCCCGACCATGCCCCACAATTCTTCGTCGGCTCCGGCTTGGCGGGCGTAGGCGCGCATGCAAGCCTCGACTGCGAGTGCATGCTTCCGAAGACTTTCCGATTGGGTGAACTCAGTTAGTAAACACCACGCGGTATCGCGTTGATTCATGGTTTATGCTCGTCTTTTGCTGATTTTCGTTGCTTAATTATGGGTTTCTTACATAAGCGCTTTATTTTCTCGTACTTTTGTCTTGACTTCCACAGGCCCGATCCAGCAGATTACGCACTAGTTGGCTTTGAGAGTAGCCCCCGCTCTGGCACTCGCAAACCCTGAATGGCTACCACATTAACCCCCGTGGACTCACGGGAAGTTGTACGGTGCGATCGCTGTCTCTTGGTGCAATTCCGCACATCTAATAGTCTCTGCCGCCGTTGCCATCTGTCATTGGATGAGGACGAGGCGGAGATTGCCGCTATGACTCCGGCGCCGGAAGTGCTGCCGGTGAACATCCATTCTAACGGCCGCGGACATCTGAAGCTGGCGTACTCGATCCGATCGCTGCGGCTGCGCAACGGCTTGAGCCAGCGGCAACTGGCGCTGCGAATGTCGGTGCCGCGGACTTACGTCTCGAAAATCGAAAACGAGAAGGCGACGCCGACACTGTCTTCGCTGGAGCGCCTGGCGAGGGCGCTCGAGGTCAGTGTGCCGGATCTGCTCTCCGGTGGAGAACGGAACCGGCAGGAGGAAGTTCGCGAGTTGATGGAAGATCAGTTCGTGGCCGAGGTTCTGCCGTATCTGTCACAGCTGAACGGGATGCAGATGTCGAGCATTCTGGCGCAGGTGCGGGACTTGACGGTGCGGCCGCGACGGAGTGCGTAGCCAGCTACTAGCTTCTTCAATTTTTATCCGGGCACACAACCAACTGGACAGCCGGGGCCTGCGGGCTCCGGCTTTTTTTGGTGTGCCGAGGATGTTTGACCACTTGAAGGGTCCATGAACCGGCATCCGGCGGATGCGGCAGTGCGGTTCGACGGCGGCGATCAGGCAAGCCCCCGATTCCGGAGCGCTGACGCTGCGGATCGACCGCCCCAGCCCGCGCCACACGCTTTAGTTGGGCTTGCGGAACTTACTGTCGGCTAGATAGCGGAGCATGATGGCGTCGGTGGCGTTCTGGAACTGCTGCTCCATTTCGGGGGGTGCGGGAGCGTCATGCCGCAGGGTTTCGCGGAATTTCTCACCCATTTCGGAATCGCTGGTGACGACCTGCATGTAGAACCAGAGGAAATGGCGCACCTGGTCGAGGGCGGACTTGAGGACCTGGATGGATTCCATCTCGGGCGGATCGGCGAGAGCTTCCATGAGTTCGGGGTCCGAGGGGGCCTGCATGGCGGCGCAGTTGAGTTCGCGCTGGATCACGCGCAGGTCGTCGGTAACGCGCAAAATGCGGAGATGAACGTCTTTCATGCTTTCCCGGTTCTCGCGATCCATGGGATCCCTTTCCGTCCTGAGCAAGCGTTCCTGATTAACGCGTCCTAACCAAGATCGCATCTCGAAGCGCGGGGGGAAAGGTTCCCCGTGTTCATGAGCTTCGGTAATTGAAGTTACCTTAGGTCTAAAGCCGTGCGGGGCAGGCGATTTCAGGCGGTCTTGCGGGCTACTTCACGGGACAGGTTCAGTTCTTTCTCCCGTGACGAAGACGCGCCGGGAGTCGGACGACTTGGGCAGGACTTTGACTTTCAGCGGAGAGCCGGATATCGGAGAGGATGGAGCCCCAGAGTTGGTACGCTCTCAAGGGCCGTTTCAGATTGTCAGACTCACAGCCCGTGAAGAAGTTTAATTCAACGGAGGGGCTGGGTGTGGTACAAACGGTTTCGCGATGACATCACCGCAAACTGGCCTGGTGCAAACTAACTTGGTGCGGGCCATTGGCCGTTGGAGCCTGGCCGCGCTGGCGGTGAACTCGATTATCGGGAGTGGCATTTTTGGGTTGCCGGCCACGGTGGCTGGCCTTCTCGGCAAACGCAGCGTGATGGCCGTGTTGATTGCGGGGGCTGCAATGGGCGTGATTATGGCCTGCTTTGCCGAGGTGGCCTCGCAATTTTCCGAGGCGGGCGGACCTTATCTGTACGCGCGCGTGGCGTTCGGGCGTCTGACGGGAATTCTGGTTGGCTGGATGCTCTACCTGGCGCAAACGGCGGCTCCGGCGGCGAACGCGAATTTGTTTGTCATTTATCTGGCGGAATTCTGGCCGGCGGCGAAAGAACCGTGGCCGCGCTTTGCGATCCTGACGTTACTGGTGGGACTGCTGGCGCTCGTCAACGCTCGGGGCGCACGGCAGGGCACGGCGGTAAGCAACGTGTTCACGGTGGCGAAAATTCTGCCGCTGCTGATGGTGGTGTCGGCGGGAGCGGCGGTAACGATCATTCATCCGGCGCCGTGGGGCGCGGCGGGGCCGATGGGGGCAAGTGTGTGGATGAAGGCGATGGTTTTGCTGATCTTCGCTTACGGTGGATTTGAATCTGCGCTGGCGCCCATGAGCGAAGCGAGGAATCCAGGGCGGGACGCCGCTTTTGCGCTGTTTGTGGCGCTGATCGCCTGCACCGTGATTTATGCGCTGGTGCAATGGGTGGTGGTGGGAGTGCTGGGGCCGGGGGCGACAACAGATCGTCCGCTGGCCGAGGTGGCGCGCATCACGATGGGCAATCGGGGAGCCGCGCTGGTTGCGATTGGGGCGCTGGTTTCTGTGTACGGGTATTTGAGCGCGAAGCTGCTGGGAATGCCGCGCGTCACGTTCGCGCTCGCCAAAGGTGGCGATCTGCCAGGCGTGTTTGCCGCGGTGAGCGCCAGATTTCACACGCCCTGGTTTTCGATTCTGTTCTATGCGGCGGCAGTGTGGGGGCTGACGATGGTTGGCAGCTTTGCCTGGAATGTGACGCTGTCGGTGGTCGCCCGGCTGTTTTACTATGGCGTGGTTTGCGCGGCGGTGATCGCTTTGCGGCGAAAACAGCCGCTGGCCGCCGGTTTCCGGCTGCCGGGGGGACAGGTGCTGGCGGTGCTGGGCATCGGGATTGCCGTGGTGCTGGCGACACAGGTGGATTTGAGTAAGTCGGTGATCCTGGCGGCGACGGTTGGGGCGGCTTTGTTGAATTGGCTGTGGGCGCGGAAGGCGCGAGCTTTGGGTTGAATCGTTGGCAAATTTGACTTTGGTACGTTCGTCTTTTGTAAATTCGGGGGCGCATTGAAGTTTCGTCTGGCTTGCTTGTTTCTTGTTACTTGTGTTTCTTGCTTTGCGCAGCGCGAACCGGTGCTCAAGCAGATTGATCTGCCGCATCCCTATTACTTCAGGGAAATGTATCTGCCGCAGTTGACGACTGGGCCGAGCGCGGCGGCATGGTCGCCGGATTCGCGCAGCCTGGTGTACTCGATGGCCGGCTCGTTGTGGCGGCAGGAACTGGGCAGCATGGGGGCGGAGCAGCTTACGGCCGGGCCGGGCTACGACTATCAGCCGGATTGGTCGAGCAACAGTGATGGGCGGTGGGTGGTGTTTGCGCGCTACGATCACGACGCAATCGAGTTGTGGTCGCTGGATATGAGGGATGGGCGGACGCGGAAGATGACGTCCGGCGGCGCGGTGAATCTGGAGCCGCGATTCTCGCCGGATGGCAAGCGGTTGGCGTTTGTGTCGACGTCTTATAAGGGACACTTCCACATTTTTGTTGGGCGATTCGAAGACGGGTTACTCAGCGACGTACGGCAACTTACTGGTGAGAATGTCAGCTCGCTGCCTCGTTATTACTACAGCCAGGCGGATCACGAGATCAATCCGGTGTGGACGCGGGATGGCTCGGAGATTCTGTTCGTTTCGAATCGAGGGCACATTTACGGGACGGGCGGATTCTGGAGGATCAAGGCGGAGCCGGGCGCCGAGGCGCACGAGATCCATTATGAGGAGACGAACTGGAAGGCTCGCCCGGACTTTTCGCCGGATGGCCAGCGCATGGTGTATGCGTCGTATCTGGGGCAGAGCTGGCATCAACTATGGGTCATGCCCGCGGCGGGTGGGGATGCGTTCCCGATTTCTTATGGCGCTTTTGACAATGTGAATCCGCGGTGGTCGCCGGATGGGTCGAAGATCGCGTTTATCTCCAATCGAAATGGGAATACTTCGCTGTGGGTACAGACGATTCCGGGCGGGGAGCAGACGGAGATCGTGGCGCGGGAACGAAAATATTTGAAACCGATGGGACGCATTTCGTTGCGCGTGATGGATACGCTGGGAAGTGCAGTAGCGGCGCGAGTTTTCGTGACCGGCGCGGACGGACTGGCCTATGCGCCCGACAACGCATGGATGTACGCCGACGACAATTTTGACCGTTCGGAGCGGCCGTTTGAAGCGCACTACTTCGACACTTCAGGCGTTTCGGAGATCATGGTGCCGGCGGGCTATGTCGAAGTCGATGTCATGCGCGGGTTTGAGAATCATTTTGAGCAGCATAAGGTGAAGGTGAAAGCCGATAGCACCGTGCAGCTCACGGTCCGGCTGAGGCCCCTATTTGTCGAATCGGATGCAGCGTCGAAATGGGTGAGCGGCGATGTTCATGTGCACATGAATTATGCGGGAACTTATCGGAATACCCCGGCGCATCTGGTGGAGCAGGCGGCGGCGGAGAATGTGGGGATCGTCGAAGATCTGGTGGTGAACAAGGAGCAGCGCATTCCCGACATGGCATATTTTTCGCCGCAACTGGATCCGGCTTCGACCGCGGATCATCTGCTGTTGCACGGGCAGGAGTTCCACACGAGTTATTGGGGACATCTGGGATTACTGAACCTGACGCGTAACTTCATTCTTCCGGGATATGCGGCTTATCCCAATACGGCGGCGGCAAGTCTTTATCCAGCGAACGCGAACATCGCCGACATGGCGCATGAACAGGGCGCACTAGTGGGATATGTGCATCCTTTTGACAGCTTTCCCGATCCGGCGAAGGAGGATCCTCTTACTTCCGAGTTACCCGCGGATGTCGCGCTGGGCAAGGTGGATTATATCGAGGTGGTTGGTTTTTCCAATCATAAGTCGACGGCGGAGGTTTGGTACAAGCTGCTGAATTGCGGCTTTCGATTGCCAACGGCTGCGGGCACGGATTTCATGGGGAATTACGCATCGTTGCGTGGGCCGGTGGGGTTGAATCGCGTCTATGCCGAAATACCCCGCGGGCCTTTGAAGATTGGGCCGTGGCTCGCGGCGATCAAGGCGGGGCGGACGTTTGCGACGAGTGGGCCGCTGCTCCGGTTTTCGCTGGGAGGGCAGGCGATTGGCGGGGAAGTGCGCTTGGAAAAGAAACAAGAGGTGCGGTTTTCGGCCGAGCTGTCTTCGATGGTTCTGGTGGATCATCTGCAAATCGTCTGTAACGGGAAGGTGGCGCGCGAGCTTGCGCTTGAGAGCGACCGCAGTTCGGCGCACGCCGACGGCTCGATCCCGCTTGACGCTAGCGGGTGGTGCGTTCTGCGCGCCTTCAGCGATAAGGCGGAGTATCCGGTTCTTGACTTGTATCCTTACGCGACGACGAGTCCGGTGTATGTAAGCGTGGCAGGCGCGCCGGTGCGCAGCGCGGCAGACGCGGCTTATTTTGTGGCCTGGATTGACCGGCTAATTTCGGCGGCGCGGAGTAACACTTCGTGGAACACCGCGGCGGAGAAGGAGTCGGTGCTCTCGATGCTGCAAGAAGCGAGAACGAAGTATGTGAAGATGGTGGAGTAAGCGAAGGCGCCTTCAGGAACGAGAAGTCATGCGCATTATCATCGCGGGCGGCGGCACTGGTGGGCACGTTATTCCGGCGCTGGCTATCGCTCAACAGCTTAAGAAACAATTTGGCGCCGAGGTTCTTTTTATCGGGAC
>Ga0187888_1001298_pt1 | contig 24097 bp, 19 predicted proteins | sample June2016WEW_7_40_FD_132987 | JGI IMG/M metagenome (GOLD analysis project Ga0187888, IMG submission 132987) | Peatland microbial communities from SPRUCE experiment site at the Marcell Experimental Forest, Minnesota, USA - June2016WEW_7_40 | ecosystem: Environmental > Terrestrial > Soil > Wetlands...
ATCGTAGAGCCCCTCATCTTGCGGGGCATAGCTGTTCAGGAAGGCGCTGTGGTCACGTGCGGCCATGCAGCCGTTGGCGGCCGCCGAAGGAACAACTTCAAGCTGCCGGCGGCGCTGCTCGACCCAGGCAGCCAGTCTAACGAAGTCCTGGATGGGGAGTTTTTCCACCGCCTGCTCAATTTCCTCGATGTTGCTCATGTTCCGTCACCTACCAAGGATTCTACGCCACTTCATGGGTCAACGCTACGGGCTTTTGAGCCCAGTCCGGCCGTCACGGGAGAAAGCGGGCACGATATTTCCTATTTTCTGTGGCCATCCTTCAGGGTCCCGAGCTTCACGCGGCGTCGTCGTTTGCCTGCCCGGCACCGGGTCACGGCCTCGGCTCGCTTGGGAACGACGAGGGATTACCGGTTTAATGGACGCGGATCGATCGCCGGGAGGTGGTTATGAGTTTCGGGGAGCAAGCGCGGACCTGTTTTTTAGGTCCGCGGCTTTTTGTTGTCGATGGGGGACGAACCGCTGGGGAAAAAACACGGGTAACGGGGTATGGGATATGGGGTACGGGAGGTGCGCATAGCCCCGCGCCACTCGCTGCCCCCCGATTTCTGATCATCATCCAGAATTCAAGAGAACAGTTCACAGTCCACAGTTTACAGTTCATAGTAAGAATCAAGAACGTCTTGACTGATAACCGTGGACTGTCAACTGTGAACCTTCATTCACTCTTCACAAATCTCTCCGCCCATGCGAATATTCCCCTCCAACCGCCATTACCGTGGTTCAAACCATGGCCAAGCCGCAACCCACTTAAGGACCTCACCACAGAGGCCACAGAGTTCACGGAGAAAATGCCCAGCGTTCTTCTCTGAGGTCTCTGTGTCCTCTGTGGTGCGGGCATTCCTTCGTTCCGCTCAGGACAGGCTCTGCCGGCGAGTTCTTGCAGCGGGCGGGACGCCCGCACCACAACGCCGGGCGATCACCGCTCAGGATGACGGATGGCGGGGGTTTTCGACCGCTGTCACTTCCGGCGGCCCCGTTACAGGCTGATCTCAAAGGTCCGGAGCCGCCACGGCTGAAGTGAGAAGTTCAGCTTACCGGCGGTCATGGAAACTTCCGCCGACTTCTTGCCAAGAAGATTGGTTTCCGAGGCGGCGGTCATGGGCAGGGCCAACTCGACGGAAGCGTCGCCTGTTTTGCCCTCAACCTCGACGAATCGGAGCTCGAGCCCTTTTTGCTCCTTGGCGCGCAAGACCATCAGGTGTGCACTCGAGGGTTGCACAGTAACGAAGCCTTTGCGCTGCGGCAGGTTGCCGCCGTGCGGCGGGCCCACCACCGTGGTCAGTTTTTGATCGAACTCTTCTGCCGCGCGCACGCGCTGAGCATTGGTGAAATTCGTCCCGTGGGGAAGCAAGGCGTGACGGTACTCCGAGTAGCGAGGCCAGCCGTACTCGCCGGTGAAGTACGACTCCCACTCCCGCATCACCAGGTTTGAAAACACTCCGTCACTGTCACGCTTGAAATACTGCGTTCCCGGGTGCAGCAGCAAGAGTCCGGCATCTTGACCCACGAGATCAACGAAGGTGCGGGCCTGAAAGACTTGGCGTTCGGTGGGTTCGATGCCCAGGGGGAAATCACGGACGAGCGAGACCGGAGCAAAGCCCGGCGCGAAGGTCAGCCAATAACCCTGCTTGATTTCGGCGGGAAAGCGATTGTCGGACCCCAGCGCGTCGGGTGCGGGAGGGATCTCTGCCAATACGCGGCTGGTGACCTCGACCCAAGGCACTCCTGCGCAAAGGCTGACGTAAGTCTCAAATTTCAGGAGCGGCCATTGGTGGCTGGTCTTGACGGTGGCGCGCAGCGGCCCCTGCTCGATCCAACGAATCGCGGAATTCGAAATGGCGCGCCAATCCGCTTCGCCGCTCGGAGCGCTGAGCTTCTCCGCGCCCTCGTAAGCCGCTTGCGAAGTCGAGCTGTCGAAAAGCGCAGGAATAGCGGTCGCCTGGCGGTGATACTTCGACTGGACGAAAACACTGCGCAAGCAATAGTCCTGATTGGGCGTGCCTTTGAAAATGGGAAAGGGGCCCTTCGCCGGGTCGAGCATTTCCCGCCCTGTCCGCTTGTCCACGAGGCTGACGATGGCCCCGTGTTTCGAGCTTAGCCTGACTTTCAGGAATTCATTCTCGAGCCCGAGTTGCGATTCATCAATGCGCAAATCTGTGGCGGCGGGCTCGGTTGATCCGGGAGTGAGTTCCAGGTAGTAAGTGTCATATCCCACGCTTGGAACTTTCTGACCCAGGAAAGCCACCTCGGCAACCACCAGGTTTCCCTGCGGGTCCTTGTCGCCCTTGATGATTTGAGACGGCACCACGCGGCCCGCACGGTCCCTGACCACAATGCCCTTGGCTTTCTCGCGAATCGGATAGATGCGGCCCGTGGTGGCGAGGCCGGTCCGCTCCCACGCACAGGGATTGAATACCGTAACCGCAAGCTGACCGTGCTTGCCTGATTCCGAGCCGATGTGGCTCACCACATGGCCCAGCGAGGCGTCCAGCGCCTCCTGAGCTTGCTTCCCGGCGGCGTCGAGATGCGTGTAGCCGATGGCGCCCCAGGTGAAATTGTGGTAGTCCTCGATACGATCCAGCGGCGCCATGCGGTCGCCTTGCCAGCGGGAGAACTCGCACAGGCCCACATCGTGGCTTTGAGAGGTGAGCAAGTGTTTCCAGGCCTGCTCGAGCGGCCGCGTCTGATTCTTCGCCTCCAAACCGGCGGCGATGGCATCGAAGCGCTCCGCCGCCAATAGTTTCGCCTCGACTTTGCGGTCCATGACGCGCAACTGGTCGCCGCCCAATCCCCAGGTCAACAGCTTTGTCCAGGCGTCCATGTTCAGGTAGGTGGACTGCGTGGCGCCGCTTCCGTACTGGTCGAGGTAATCTTTCAGAGTGACGAACTCGACCGGAGAGTCTTCCGCAAACTTCCTGTATTTCTCGGGAGTCTTCAGGTAGGCGGGCTCATCGGGCGGTTCCCATCCAAACTCCTCCCAGGTGAAGATGAGAGGCTTGCCGAGGGCCTGGAGTTTCTTGAAAGCTTCCGAGCCGGCGAGTTGCTTGAGGTCCGGAGAATAGCCGAAGAGCGAATTCTTGGGCGTGCTCAGGATCTCGCTGCCGTCCATGCCTTTCCACTGGAAGGCGTTGACTTCCAGGTAAGGGATGCCCGCCCGGCCCCAGGTGTCAACTTGCGCCAGGCTGGCATAGCGGTAGCCCGCTCCCAGCGCGATTTGCGGGATCTGCGGATGCGAGAACTCTTCCTCATCGAGAAAGGTCGCCACCTCATAATCGAGCGCTTTGCGAATGGTTTCCCGCCCATACACAAGCTGACGGATGTTTGATTCGCCGCTGAACATCGTCCCCATCGGCTGCCCATACGTGCCTCCGATTATTTCCACCTTGTCCTCGGCCAGGTACTTCTTCAGCCGGGCAGCAACTTCCGGGAACTTTTCCGCCATCAACTGATAAGCGAGCGCATCCATCTCGAGGCAGGTCTTCACGTGCGGGGCGCGATCGGCCATTCCCATGGCATCGACCGCCGACAGCACGCACGACTCGAGGCCCAACTGCCAGCCAATGCCGGTGTAGCTCCAATGGTTGCAGAGCGTGACGCAGATGCCCTGGCTGCTTCCCTCCGCGCTCCCTGCCGCCTTGGCGAGAATCCTCGCCGCGGGGAAGATAAAGGCCGCCCCCGCCCCGGTCTTGAGACCTGCCCCGAGAAAACGCCTGCGCGAAATGCTCTTTCCCATGACCGTGACTCCTGACCAACATTGAGCTTCTACGTGCCGCGAGAAAAAGATGCACCACCGAGGGCACAGCGCGGCAGAGCCGTAATTCAACATTCCAGATTCCAGATTCAAGAATCAAGAATCGTAGCCAGACGGAGATTACCAGGCAAGCAGAGGATTGCGCTCTTGATCAGCAGAGAACACAGAGGAGTATGGTTGTACTCTCCCCTGTGTTCTCCGCGTACTCTGTGGTGAATCTGCTTTTCGCCTGCGAATCGGCGGCGAGCGTCTAATCCAGCCCCTTCTCCGGGCGCGCCGTGAACGTGATGACGGAAAGACTATTTCTTGAGTTCCTTTTGTTTCCCTGGGCGCGCGGTTGTTGAGGCGTGATTGGGCGCCGCCCCGGGGTCGCGACGACTTTGGTGCTTCGAACGCCGTTGCCGACGGAAGTGCGTCCATCTTCGGCGCGAATCCGTTTCAGCGCCGCTGCCACTTCCTTTTTGCCGGGGAGCGAAATGTTCTTGCGCTTGCAATTCTCGGCGCAACTGCGGCAGCCTGGGATGCAGTCAAGAGGGCGCGCCACAACAGGTTTGCCCGTGGCGGGATCCCAATCGAAAACATTTGCGGGGCAAAAGTTAAGACATTCGAGATCGAGGAGGCAATCCTCGCCTTTGAGGGTGGGAAACCACGGAAACCGCTCTCTCTGACGGCCAGGCATTGACTCCTCATTCCCTCCTAGCAGGGCTGGGAACCGGACCGGTCCCCCGGGCGAGGCGGTCAATGGGGCTTTTCTCTGGTCTGGGCGTGATCGCGGAATTTGTCAGACAGCCGCTGGAGAATCTCACTATTTGTCGCGCCGCGAATATCCACCGCCAGATAGTGGTCCTGCCCGAAACCTGTCTTGCAAAAGAGCTTCTGGAATAGCCTGAGTTGAGCTTCCTGGTCGCACGCCCCTACGATGACGAAGGTGTCGGGGTCGTCTTCTGCCGAGCGGAGGATGTCCTCCATGAGCCTGTTCCCCCCCATCCCGCAAAGTTGCGGGTGCACGATAGCGTAATCCACATCCAGGTCGGATTCGATGTCGAAGGGAAGGGTATTCATGTCCGAGTTCTTGAAAGACGGGCACAAGCCCTTGCAGTTGCAAATGACCGCTTTGATTCGCATGGAGAAAAAGCCTGCTTCCCCCTCCACTCCCAAGCGGGGAAGAATGTGTCAAACACGGAGTCAAGCTTGACCAGACCTTGGCCGCTCCTCATCAGGCGGGGAGCACGAAACACTATCGCCTTTGAAATCAATCAACTTCTGCGCATCCGCCGCGAGTTCCGGGAAGAAGGGGACAATTTCGCTGAGGAATCTGCCCATAGGGTAGCTGAGAAACGGCGCGCGAGACAGCGAGTAGCAGATTCGGGTCCCCTGCCTCTCGGCGCGAACCAACTTCGCGGCACGCAAAATGGCGAGTTGCTGGGAAACCGTCGGTTGCGGGAGGCCTAAGACCACTTGCAGATCTCCAACGCATAGACTTTGGGTGCGCAAAAGGTTGATAAGACGCAGACGAGTTGCATCCGACAGAACCTTGAACAGATTCGTCAGTTCTTTCAAAGACAGTACCACGTCTGTTGCAGAGCATACGTATTGCCATAAAACCGAGTCATTTGCCGCACATTCGAGTTGATGGCTACAACCTTTCCCCTTTATACTTCATTACTCCGTCGGCGAAAGCCAGCGACTAAGGCGTGTCGGGGGCGGCCCTTGTGTCCGCCTTGAGGCAATGGGTTGCAGCTAGGGTGTGGGGCTCGAAAACGAGGTTGATCTCAATTTCGGCCGGGAGCATGTGTCGCAATGACAGAGAAGTCAAGGCCCGCCAGCACAATTCGCACCGAAGAGGTATGCCGGCATTTTCAGATGGGTGACTCCGTTATCCGGGCAGTTGACGGAGTCTCGCTGGAAGTGAAAGGGGGCGAGTTCGTGGCGTTGCTGGGCAGTTCGGGCTCCGGAAAGTCGTCTTTGTTGAACTTGATAGCCGGGCTTGATCGGCCGACCTCCGGTGCGGTTATCGTGAACGGAGAGAGCTTGGCTAAGATGTCAAGCGAAGGACTCTCCCGATACCGGAGGCACAGTGTGGGAATGGTCTTCCAAGCCTTTAACCTGGTGGGCACGATGACGGTGCTTGAAAACGTCGAACTGCCCATGCGTTTCGCAGAGGCGGAGCGTGGTGACCGTTTGGCGCGAGCGCGAGAGGCCTTGCAACGCGTCGGCCTGGGCGGGCGCTTGACTCATCGCCCGGGCCAACTCTCCGGCGGCGAACAGCAACGTGCGGCGCTGGCGCGTGCCTTGGCGAACCGCCCCGGCCTGCTTCTGGCCGACGAGCCTACAGGCAATCTCGATAGCCGCACAGGAAGCGAAATCCTGGACTTGCTCAGGGAGTGCAACCAGCAGCTTGGAATGACCCTGGTGATGGTGACCCACGAGCGCTCCCTGGCTGACCGCTACGCCCAGCGCCTGATCTTCTTGGCCGACGGCAAGGTGGTCGGGGAGCAGGCTGGGACCGGGGGCTGGGGGCAGAGCAGTTGACAACGGGCGCTGGGCGCAACCGAGGGAGTGTTCTCCGTAAACCGTAGCACGAGAAAGGGACCGGCAGTGAAGGCAAACGACTTGGTGGATTTGGCAGCACGCAACTTGCGCGAATCCTCCCTTCGCAATTCGCTCACTACTCTTGGCATCGGCGTGGGCGTGGCGTCCCTTGTCGCCATGCTCTCGCTGGGGATCGGCTTGCAACGGCTGGCGGACCGGCGGCTCGAGAGGTCCGGACTTTTTGACGCTATCGTCGTCACCTCCGGCCGCAACCTGCGGGGTTTTGGCCGCGTCGAAAACCGTGACCTGACGCCTCCCGCGGAGAGCCGGCCTCTTGACGAAGCAGCTCGAATCGAGATGGCGCGCCTACCGAACGTTCTCGAGGCGGTGCCCGACCTGCGCTTCGTCAGCGAAATTCGCTACGAAGGGAAACCACATTTCGCCATGGTGGCCGGCCTCCCGCCCTCGGGTCGTGACAAAGAGGCGTTTGAGGGCATGCAGGGCAAGTTCTTCTCTTCAGATACAGCCGACGAGGCCATCCTGCAAATCCAGTTCGCGGACGAACTCCTGGGCATACGTCCGAAGTACGGCGAATCGAGCTCAGGGCTGAATGGCCAGACGCAGTCGTTGATTGGAAAGGAAGTGACTCTGCGCTATGCAGAGCGCTCCGTGGCGGCAACCCCCGCACCCTCGCCAGCTTCCTCTAAGCCCGCAACTACGATCGGCGAGGGCCGCTACGGCGGTATGTTTTCGGTCCTTGAGCGCGAAAAGAAATTGCGTATCGTCGCGGTCACCGATCAGGATCCCGAGGGCATGCGCGGCATCTCGGGAGCGCGCGTGTTCGTTCCGCTCCAGACACTGGAGAACCTCCACATGCTGCTGCCTTCCGGCCCGCGCGGCGGCGAAATGGACTTTTCGAATTCGCCGGCTTATCCCAGCCTCAGCGTTCGCGTAAGAGATCCGAGCCAAATCGAGCTGGTGCAGGACGCCATCCGCAAAATGGGGTTCAACACCTTCTCGATTCTCGATGCCACGCGGGGGTTGCGGCGCTTCTTCGCCGTGCTCGACCTGTTTCTCGGCATCTTCGGCAGCCTTGCCCTGGCGGTGGCCGCGCTAGGCATCGTCAACACGCTCGTGATGGCCATCCTCGAGCGCCGCCGCGAGATCGGCATCATGAAAGCCATTGGGGCCAGCGATGGGGACGTTAAGAAGCTTTTCCTTGCCGAGGCCGCCGTGATGGGCTTGGCCGGCGGAGCGCTGGGAGTGGCGCTAGGCTGGGTGATTGGCCGCCTCATCAACGTCGGCACGAACTTCTATCTCCGCCGCCAGAACCTGCCTCCCGAAAACCTCTGGGCGGTTCCGTGGTGGCTGGTGGGCGGAGCCATCGCCTTCGCCATTGTGATCAGCATGGTTTCCGGACTCTATCCCGCCGCGCGAGCCGCCAAGTTGGATCCCGTGCAAGCGCTTCGCTACGAGTAACTAATCGACGCGGAAAAAAGAAAGGCCCGGATCCGATGGTCCAGGCCTTTTCCTGCTTAAGCTGTTTGCGGCAGTCGAGCCGCCTCGGGCAGTCGCTGCCTAAGTTGTGAGACTAACGGTCGTCGTATGAGTCTTACCTCCGCCGACGCCAGTTATCGTGATGGTGTACGTACCGGTGGCCGCACGCCTTGACACCGTAATCCTCATTGTCGATGTCCCGGAACCTGGGGCGGGAATAGTCGAAGGAGTGAAGCTAATACTGACACCAGACGGCGCTCCGGTCGCCGACAACGAGACCGAGGAGCTAAAACCGCCCGAGGCAGCTGTGGTGACCGTGACATTGCCTGACCTTCCCCGGTTCACTGTGAGCGCGGTGGGTGACGCGCTGATGCTGAAGTCAGGGTTGCCCGCGGCCGTCACCGTCAGAGATACAGTGGTGGTGCGAGTCAGACCGCCGCCAGTGCCAGTGACGGTAATCGTGTAGGTGCCGGTCGCGGTGCTCGAGGCCACGGCCATGGTCATCGTTGATGTTCCCGATCCCGGCGCCGCGATGGAGGTGGGATTGAAGGTCACGCCCACACCGGTGGGTTGGCCTGAGGCGGAGAGGGCAATCGCCGCGTTAAACGCTCCCGATATGGATGCCGTGATCGTCGAAGTCCCATTGTTCCCCTGTACCACGGAGACCGAACCGGGTGAGGCAGAGAGGCTGAAATTGGGCGACGAGGACGTTCCGGCAAGGGCATTGAGCAAGCCAGCCCCGTTGGGACTGCCCCAGCCCGTCACCAAATCGTACCCCTTCACTGCCGAAAACCCGTTGCTGCCACTGGTAATGTCGTGGAAATCGGAGTTGTAGTTTGAACTCACCCCGATGGGGTAAATGAGCGGGTTAATGAACCCGAGCAGCGCATTGCCATTAGCGATAGCCTGTTGATTGACCAGCGCAAGGTAGCCAGCCCACATGGGCGCGGCAAAGCTGGTCCCGCCGTATTCGTTTGCCGTGCAGGTGGTCTGGTCCGCACAGACGTAAAAGGTAAAATTCGCGTTGGCTGCTACGTCAGGGCCGTTTCGATAGGTCGTTGACCCCCCATTGCTCGAGTTGATCACGCCCGAGAGCTGTTGCCAGGAAGGAATGGGAATACTGTCCGGGGAAATCCCGCCGCCGCTGTAAGGCGACCAGGCAACTTCTGAGGCCCAGGGTCCACCCGCGCTGCTGGTGGTTAAGTCCGTGCCGCCCACTGCAACGACATTCGCATCGTCAGCGGGGTAAGGGTAATTGTTCTTGGTCCATTTGTCACTATCCCCGGCCGCCACGAAGAAGTTCTGGCCCTGTGCGGCCATCTTCTGGTAGTACGGGTCGTCAGTGCCGGGATCCGCCGGGCTCCAACCCCATGAACAGCCTATCTGCGCGGGCAGCGGAGTATGCGTGGTGATGGAACCGAGAATGGCCGTATCGGTAGACCCCACGTATACATAGAGCGTGCTTATGCCCGGGGCCATGCCCAGCGCCTGGGTCATGTCGAGAGTCTGTTCAGTATCATCGCAGCTCGGATAAACGCAGTTCAAGCTCGTTCCATCAGTCGAGATGCCGGTGACAGTCGCAGTTCTCGTCTGATGCGCATTCGTGTAGTAGGTGTTCAAGTCCGCGATATCGTACCCGGAGTACTCGAATAACCCGATGTTTTGTCCGCTGCCAGTGAGAGATCCGCCGTAGTAGGCTCCTCGCATGTCGCTCCCTAGGAACGAGGCCGAGGGTCCGGAACCGGTAGTTGCGGCGGGCTGCGCGCCCGGTTTTCTATGCACGAGAGCAGGATGTGGGATCGAGAAGTTGTCTAAACCCGAGATATGCCAAAGCGGGAATCCGAGAGGCACGGAGGGCTCTCGATCCGGAGCGTAAAAGGTACGGTCTTCTGTGGGGTGCTGATAGACCGCCATGGACACGTTGAGGGCAGCCTCAATGACCGTTACTGAACCTTCGACCTGCACGTCCATGCCATCGCGGGAGCCGCCTACCACGTTGAAGCCGCGGCTTTTGGCAAAGGTGACCACCGCGTCATAATCCTCTTGGGTGGGGCCAAACCGCTCGGTGAATTCCGGCACCGTAAGGAAGTGCCTGTAAATCGGGCTGGTAGGATCGTAGACCTCTTTCAGAAAGCTATCCAGACCAGCTTGATCGCGCAACGGCAGAACAATGTCGAGGCGCAAGATCTGAGTGCCAGGCAGCCGGTTCACGAACTTCGCCTGGCCGCTGGTCACTTCCAGGCGCGCATGCCGCGTCATCATGGATTGTCCCTGCGCAATACCCGCCGCAACAAACATCAGCGTTGCCGCAGCAGACAGTACTCGCCACACACTTGCCTGACTCATTGCACGGAATCGCATCGTGGTGAACTCCTTTGGAGGTTGTTGAATTGGATCTTCGTATACTACCGTCGAGAAGAGCAAGGTACACTTCCTGGCGAATTTAGTCAATAACCTTTTGGCCGATGGAAGAAGAGGTACCTAACGAAGGAAGTGAGAGGGACACCTTGGCTCTGATCCTGGTTGCTGCTGAATGCCGTCCAACCTGTGGACGGGGGGAGGCCGCCTTGTCGTGCAGTCACACAACCCCTCTAATCGGCGATATCGGCAGTTCTCGCCAAGACTTTAGCGAATTCTGCCGCTCTCCTTCTTTGCAGTTACAAACCCCCTTGATCGGCGATATCGGCAGTTCTCGCCAAGACTTTAGCGAATTCTGCCTCTCTCCCTCTTTGCAGTTACACAACCCCTGCTATCGGCGATATCGGCAGTTCTCGCCAAGACTTTAGCGAATTCTGCCTCTCTCCCTCTTTGCAGTTACAAACCCCCTCAATCGGAGGTATCGGCAATTCTCGCCAGAACTTTAGCGAATTCTGCCGCTCTCCCTCTTGGCGGTTTGAAAATCGCAGCTTTCATAGGCTCTTCTTATTATTCGAAATTCCAGTTAAGATAAAGAAGAAGGTGCGCAATTGTCAGTGGGTCCCGCGCTTCTGCCCATGGGCACAGTCTATTGCTGCTGGATCGTGGCGGGGGAAGTGTAGGGCACAGTGGGAGGACTTGGATGGAACCTGCGGACGTAGGATCAAACATGACGAACTTGGCTGAGCTTTTCACTGGGCCGGACCATCCGCCGGCCCAGACCTTGGAAGAGCGCGCGCAGCGCGAGGACCCTGCGCTCCTAAGGAAGCTGCTCGAGCAGATGCTCCTGATTCGTCGTTTCGAGGAGAAAGCGGCGGAGCTTTACACGCTGGGAAAGATCGGGGGCTTCTGTCACCTGTACATCGGCCAGGAAGCGGTGGCGGTAGGGGCAATCTCGACCCTCGATCCGGACGACTACATCCTGACCTCCTACCGCGAGCACGGGCACGCCCTGGTACGAGGGATGGACCCGGGCGAGGTGATGGCGGAGTTATACGGAAAGCAGAGCGGCGTCTCGAAGGGCAAAGGCGGCTCGATGCACCTGTTCGACAAACGGCGCAACTTCCTGGGCGGCCATGCGATTGTGGGGGGCCAGATCCCACTGGCCGCTGGGACGGCGTTTGCTTCCAAGTACCTCAAACAATCGCGCGTCACGCTGGGCTTTTTTGGCGAGGCAGCGGTCAACATCGGGGCTTTCCACGAATCGCTGAATTTGGCCGCGCTGTGGAAGCTGCCGGTGGTGTTCATTTGCGAGAACAACCGGTTTGGGATGGGGACACCGATCGAGCGCGCATCATCTCTCTACGACCTGTCACAGAAGGCCTGTGCGTACAACATGGCGCGCACCTGGGTAGACGGAATGGACGTTCTGGCGGTTCGAGAAGCGCTTAAGGAAGCCGTCGACCGCGCCCGGAAGGAGAGCGCTCCCACGCTCATCGAAGCTCGCACTTACCGCTTCATGGGCCATTCGATGTCCGATCCGGCGCACGGCCACTACCGTACCAAGTCGGAAGTGGAGGCGCAGCGGCGCCACGACCCGATCAAGAATCTGAGTGCGGCGCTCGAAACGGTCGGGGTTGTCAATACCGAATTTATGGAAGAGCTGGATCAGAAGCTCCGCGATATCGTCGAGGAAGCGGTCGCCTTCGCGGAACGCAGTCCGGAGCCGGAGCCGCAGGAGTTATATACCGATATTTACGTGGGGTAAGAGCTGTCAGCTCTCAGCTTTCAGCTATCAGCAAGCCAATCGTTGCCGGAGGCTTGCTGAAAGCTGACAGCTGACGGCTGATAGCTGAAGCTCGAGGAGATTTCATGTCGATTCTAACTTACCGTGAAGCGTTGAATCAGGCCATGAGTGAAGAGATGAGGCGTGATGAGACGATCGTTCTAATGGGAGAAGAGGTCGGCTTTTACAATGGGGCGTATAAGGTCAGCAAGGGGATGCTCGAGGAATTCGGGCCGATGCGAGTCTTGGACACGCCGATTACCGAGCTGGGATTTACGGGCCTGGGAGTTGGCGCCGCCATGGCGGGCTTGCGGCCCATCGTGGAAATGATGACCTTTAACTTTGCCATCTTGGCTCTCGACCAGATCGTCAACAGCGCGGCCAAAATGCTTTACATGTCGGGTGGGCAATTCCCCATCCCGATGGTGATTCGCGGGCCCGGCGGGTCAGCCCACCAGCTTGCAGCGCAACACTCGCAATCGCTGGAATCGTGGTTTTGTTACGTGCCCGGGTTGAAGGTGGTTATGCCTTCCACGCCCGCGGACGCCAAAGGACTGCTGAAGACGGCGATTCGCGACGACAATCCTGTGGTTTTTATCGAGTCGGAAGTGCTTTACGGGACGCGTGGCGAAATTCCCGAAGGCGAGCATCTCATTCCCTTAGGTGTCGCGGATATCAAACGACCGGGCAAAGACGTAACTCTGATCGCGCACTCCAAGATGGTGTTCGTGGCGCTCGAGGCTGCTGCCGAGTTGGCGAAAGAGGGCATTGAGGCGGAGGTAGTCGACCCGAGAACGCTTCGCCCCCTCGACAGCGCGACCCTGGTGGAATCGGTGAAGAAGACGAACCGGGCAGTGATTGTGGAAGAGGGATGGCCGTTTTGTGGCGTAGGAGCTCAAATTGTGGACACCCTCCAGTCGCATGCTTTCGATTACCTCGACGCACCCATTTTGCGGGTAACCGGCGCGGATGTGCCCACGCCCTACGCGAAGAACCTCGAGCACTTGGCCTTTCCAGACAAACAGAAAGTGATCGACGCTGTGAACAAGGTGCTTTACCGGACGTAGGCGAACGGCTTTCTATTTACAGGGTGTAGGGGGACGGCTTGCCGTCCCCTGGCGGGGTAGGGCAAGCCCTACCCCTACAGGCGAGCCGACAGTGGGGATTAACCATGGTCAAGGTACTCATGCCGAAAGGCAGCGATACGATGACAGAGGGCAAGGTCCTGAAATGGGTCAAGAAGGAAGGGGACCAGGTCTCGGCCGGAGATGCGGTGGTCGAGATCGAGACCGATAAGGTCGACATGGAAGTGGAGGCGATGGGCGGGGGAGTATTGCGCAAGATTCTCGTTCAGTCCGGGAAGGTCGTTCCCGTGGGTGAGTTGCTAGCGCTCATCGCCAAGCCGGATGAGGACATCTCCGCGCTGCTCAAAGGAGAAGGCGCGGCGGCGACCCCGGCACCCGCGCCTGCCCCCTCTTCGCATCCGCCTGCCATCGGTTCGCCGGCACCGGTCGTTGCGCCGATCCCCCCCAGCGCGGGGCCGGCACTTGCCACTCCATCTCCTGCGACGGCAGCTTCGGGGCAGGCGCTGAAGGACGCGAACGCACCCTCTGCGCGTCAGCCAGAAGACGGCGGGCGGGTTCTGGCTTCGCCGCTGGCGCGAAGAATGGCCCATGAAATGGGCCTGGATCTTAATCGCATTACGGGCACGGGCCCCGCCGGGAGGGTTGTGCGCCAAGACGTGGAGCGCACTGCAATGCTGTCCGGCGGGGCGCGAACGGTGCGCCTTGAGGAGGCCAAGCCGGCGGCGCAGCAACCTGCCGAATTGCCGCGGCGACCGGCGCCTGTCCCGACCGGCCCGGATTTCTACGACGAACCCCTGAGCGCGATGCGCAAAGTCATTGCCACTCGTCTTGTGCAAAGTAAAGCCCCTGTGCCGCATTTCTACCTGACGATCGAAGTGGACATGGGCCGCGCCAAAGAGTTGCGCGAATCGGCGAAGGTTCTGAACCCGGATCTGAGCTTTTCTTATAATGATCTGATCCTGAAAGCCTGCGCGGCGGCGCTCCAGTTGCATCCGCACGTGAATGCGTCCTTCCAAGGCGAAGCGATCCGCTACCACCGGCGCATTCACCTCGGGATTGCCGTGGCCGTGGACGAGGGCGGATTGATCACGCCGGTCATACGTAACTGTGAGAGCAAGACGCTGCAGGAGATCGCGCGAGAAGCGAAGGATCTGGTCGCCCGGGCGCGCAACCGCAAGCTGAACCCGGATGAGTACGTCGGCGCAACCTTCTCCGTGTCCAACCTCGGCATGATGGGGATTGAAGAATTCTCCGCCGTGATCAACCCACCCGAGGGCGCGATCCTGGCGGTGGGCGAGGTGGCGGAGAAGCCCGTGGTGGTGAAGGGCCAGATCCAAGTGGGTCTCCGCTGCCGCATGACGCTCTCCTGCGATCATCGGGTGGTGGATGGGGCCACGGGCGCGAAGTTCCTCCAAACGCTCAAACAAATCCTCGAAACCCCGGTTTTTCTGGCGTTTTAGAAAAGTCAACAATCGACAGTTGATAGTACACGGTTGTGCGCACATTAACAGCAAATCTGATCCGAGGCAGGCAGACGCAAGCGTTGACCGGCGTTGCCTTCCTGGCGGGCCTGCTGTCGTGTGCATTTGGCCTGGGCACTGAGCCGGCTGGATGCCCGGGGCGCGTTGTTCACATCAGGGTTACGGATAGGGAGATTGCGCAAATTGAAGAAGGCATGGCGCAGGGCCATCAGCCCTGGCGCAGCAATCCGTACGTAGTGGCGGAGACGGCCTTAGGACGGGTCGAGTCAGGCCTAAACCCAGGCACGATGGATTCGATTCCTTACAAACGCACTATTCTTTCACCCGCTAGTCAGCTCTTCAGGTTTGAGTTGATCGACTCCCATCACCTCGATGAGATTTCAGTACGGCGGCTTCGTTGGCATAATCCCCGAACGGGGAAAGTGGGGTTGACCGGCGCGTGGTGGGCTACCAAAGCCGTGATCTCCAATTGTGCGATTGTGGCGCGGATTGCTCCTCGCGCCTCCCACCCGTGCCGCGAAAAATCTGCAGGGGGAGGGCTTGCCGTCCCCGCATTTCCGCTGGTCCGGACGCGGGTAGGGCAAGCCCTGCCCTTGCAACCGCGCCGGATTACTGTGCTCCAGCGGCCACTCGTTTCGTAGCGGTAACTTTGCCGGCCCCAGAGTAAGGAATCCAAACCACCATAGCTCCCGGCAGCCGATTACCCCAAGCGTAATAGGGGACGAAGGTCAGATTGACCTCCTGGGTTTCGCCTCGCGAGGTGCTTTCCAAGGTGCGGTAGAGCGGCTCTTCGGAATTAGGCTTGGAGGCAGCCACGCCTTTATGCTGCAGCATCACGACTCCACCCAAGAGATCGGAGCGAAACTCCGAGGTAAATCCGCCGTTCGGAGCAGAGCTTGCTGACAAAGCGACATCGAACAGCGACGCTTTGTCCTCCTGATCGAGCTGCTCCAGGCAATACACCAGGGGGCCGCGCTGCACCGCAACTTTTCCGTAATCCTCCGGCACGCGAGGATTGGCTTGCACCAGCCGCGGGGTCATGTCCAACTGCAGTTGAACGGTGTCCTCGCCCTGCCAAGCGCGATGAATGGCGAAGTACTTGCCCGCTTTTGGTTTGCCGGCGGCGGGCTTGCCGTCCACTGTGACCGTTGCCTTGCTCGACCAGCCCGGAATGCGCAGGTAGAGCGTGAATGTCGCTGCTTTGGCGGGGCTAACCTTGAGGGTGATGCCACCATCCCAAGGGTACTTGGTGCGCTGGACGACTTTAAGTCCGGTGCCGTCCTCCAGGTGCCAATCCAGCGTGGAAGTGTGGTAAAGGTTGACATACACTCCAGCCGGGCTGGTCGAGTAGAGATAGCCGGGGATCGCCGCAAAGGTCCGCTCCAAATTCGGGGGGCAGCAGGTCGTGTCGTACCAGGGCTGGCGAGGGTCCTCGCTGCCTCGTGACTCAAGCGGATTGCGATAGCAGTAGAGTGTCCCGGAAAGTGACATGCCGGAATTGATCCCGTTGTAAAGCGCCTCTTCCATGACGTCGGCATAGGGGGCGGTCGCCTTCGCCGCCAGCATTCGCCAATTCCACATCAGGTTGGCAATGGCCGCACAGCTTTCCGCGTAGGCGCGCTCATTCGGCAGGTCATAGGCCATGCCCACTGCTTCCCCCTCCGCGTACGATCCGACTCCGCCGGTGATGTACATTTTCCGATCCACCAGGTCTTTCCAAAGCCGGTCGAGGGTCTCGCCGTAGTCCGCGTCGCCTGTCTCAAGGTAGTAATCCGCAGCCCCGCTGCATGCATAGAGAGCCCGCACCGCATGGCCTTCAAGTTGGGTGCGCGAAATGAAGGGTATTCCACTGAACAAGTACGTCACCTGATCGTCGGTGAGCTGCAGTCGCAGCTTCTCTCCGGTGAATAGGTAGTTGACGAATTCCAGATAGCGTTTGTCGCCGGTGGTGCGGTAAAGCTCCACCAGCGCCATTTCAAATTCCGGGTGTCCCGTGAGGGCGGGCTTCTTCTCGGGCCCCAGCGTCTTCAAAACATAGTCAACATACTTGATCCCGCCGTCCAGTAGTTTCCGGTCCCCCGTGGCGCGGTAGTAGGCGATGGCGGCCTGCAACAGATGACCGAGGCAGTACAACTCGTGGCTGCGATACATTTCGGAAAAGCGCAGCTTGGCGCGGTCCCCCACGTAGTAGGTGTCCAGGTATCCCGAAGGTTCCTGGGCTGCCAGCACATCATCAATCAGCTTATCGAGCGTTTGGCGGAGTTGCGGGTGGTCGCCCGATTGCAAAGCGAGCGCGGTTGCTTCCATCCACTTGTAGAGATCGGAGTCGGTGTAAAGCGGGCCCCGGCGGGCGGTGTTCTTGTGGCCCGAAAGGCGGCGAAAATTGTCCACCACACCGTGCTCCTCCAGAAGCGCCAGTAGAGTGGGAATACTGTCTTCCACGTTCGTCCGCATCCGCTCTGACCAGATTCCACTGCCCATGGTCACGGCGCGAATGGGCACGGAGTGCAGCTTTGCCTTGGGGCTCTCGGAGGTATTGATGATGCCCTCCGCCTTCCACGCTTGGTTATCCGCCTGGGCAAATCCGGCACTCTGAAAGGCCAGAAAGGCGCCGAGCAGGAATGGACTCCATTTAAGAAAACGGCTGTGTGCAGAACGCATTGCCGATCCTCCCCGTGTAACTTGACCCTTCCCTCCCTATCGACAACCATGATAGGCTACCATAGATCGGGCCGGCGTGTCAAGCGCAAAACGCGGGAGTGAGAGGCGCGGGACAGGACTTCTCAAGGAGGATTGCGGCCCCTCCGCGCTTCGCCCAGGCCCAGGCGCACGTTGTGACTCGCAGGGATGTGGCACGGCCATCTTGCCGTGACCGTGCAGGGACAGGATGCCCGTGCCACCGGAAACTGAGTCACGACCCTGCCACAAAAACACTTGCTCCAGGCTCCACTGAAGTGCTATCTTTAGCTTGTCCTGAGCCTGGAACCGCCTTCACGGAATCTGCTCATGAACTGCCGTCTCAGCGCCGCCTTAATCCTCGCAGTCTTCACGGCGATGCTCTTCCCGACGCCCGCAGCCGCGCAGATGCGGGGCGGTGGGCATTTCGCCGGGGCGCGCGCTCCTCGAACCGCCGCCCCCAGTGGGCGAAGCGGTTTCGGCTCGAGGGGCGGGCGCGGGTTCTACCGTCGAGGTGGCTTGTACTACCCGGGGTATTTCCCCGGCAGGGGCTATTTCGCCGATTGGGCCTATCTGCCCTCCCCTTTTTATCCTGACTACGGCTACGATTACGGCAACGACAGCGGCTACGAGCCCGAGGGGCTCCAAGCGCCACCTTCCTGGTTAGCTGCTACTCACTCGGATACCCTTGCGGCTCCGGCAAAGCCTGTTGAGCCGCTGGTTCTCGAGCGCCAGGGCGACGAGTGGGTGCGGATTGGCGGCTACGGCCAGCCGGGTGTTTCGGCACCTTCGACCAGGGCAAGCGCCGAGGGCGCACGGAATCCGCCTTCCGGTACAACCTATCAAAACCTCGCCACTTCGCCGGCTCCCAAGCTTCCGCCTGCGGTGCTGGTGTTCCGCGACGGGCACCAGGAAGAAGTCGAAAAGTACACGATCATAGGCTCGGTCATTTACGCGCCAGCAGACTATTGGAGCACCGGTTCCTGGCGGCGAAAAGTCGCGATTGCCGACCTGGACATCGCCGCGACTTTGAAAGTGAACCGGGAGCGGGGCGGAAGATTCAGCCTGCCGTCGGGGCCTAACGAAGTAGTTTTCCGGCCCTGATTACCCCATCGCATCGATCAATTCCCCGGCCGTCACCACCCTCGCCAAACGCGGGAAAATTTTCTCAATCAAGCTGCGGTGCACTTCCGGGTCGGCGTCCGCGCAGCAGTCTTTCACCACGATCAAGCGATAGTCCGCGTCAACAGCATGCAGCAGCGTGGCGAGAACGACTCCGCTGGTTGCGATCCCGAATAAGATCAGGGTTTCAATCTCCTTGGCCCGCAGAATCATGTCGAGGTCAGTGCCGGCAAACGCGCTGATCCGGTGCTTGGTTATCACAATGTCCTCGCCTTGCGGCGCGACCGCGGGATGAATCGCGCCGCCCGGTCCCTGGAATATCTGCTGATGCTGAACGGAGTTCTTGATGCTGCTGAACAACAGATTGCGCGGGCTGATTTCCGGCAAGCCGGGACGAAAGCCGACTTGCACATGAAACACGCTCAGCCCACGATCGCGGGCCTTCTTGAGCACGCCGGCAGCGCGAGTGACCAGGTCGGGTTGGTCCTTCGTGTAAATCGAAACGATGGCGGTTTGCAGGTCCATGCTGAGAACCGCTGTGCGGGCAGTATCAATAGGGGCTAGGTTTGCCATCCGTTACGCTCCTGGCCGGGCTCCACTGCTCCGTTTAACTCCAACAGTTCGGGCAGCAATACCCGGACCTTCTCCACCAAGGCATTCATTGATTCGGCTTCGGCCACCAAGCCGGGGACGTCGTCGCTCTCCGCCACCCAAACGCCCGCCTCGGAATCCCAACGCGCTTCGACTTCGTAGGTGCGACTCATGGCTGCCTACTCCTCACCATTCGCAAGACTACCATCTGCTTTTGTCCATTACAACCGCGCGCATTCTGCCGCGCAGGAGAGCCGCGCGCTCGGTCACTTCACTAGTTGGAGAGATATTTCGGCTTATTCTTTGGTGGGCCTGGGTAGAGTTGAACTACCGACCTCACCCTTATAAGTTGTCCACTATTCCTGTGCACAATGGACATCACTCCAGAACCCTCAATGCGGGTTGAGGATTCGTAACCACTCCGGTACAATGAGTTGAGGTGAAACTCATGGCGACGGAGACGATCACAATTCAGGTGGACCCGGAAGCGGCCAGAGCGTTCAACGCCGCCCCACCCGCAGATCAGAGAAAGATGGGGGCGCTCCTCAGTCTCTGGCTGAAGGACGTGGCCATGGCGGAACCCGCAGCCCTAAAGCAATTGATGACCGACATCAGCAAGAAGGCCCGCGACCGTGGCCTCACGCCGGAGATATTGAAAAACCTCTTGAAAGAAGCGTAACTTGCGCTTCGTCTTTGACACCAACGCACTGATCAGCGCAGCCTTGTCCGACGAAACGATCTCGCGCCGTGCCTTCGATCATGCCTTGGACCGTGGCACGATACTCGTCTCATTGCCGGTCGTGACAGAACTTAACGAAGTGCTCAGCCGGGAAAAATTCCGCCCGTACATCACCGAAGATGAGGCGAGGCAGTTTCTGGCCACGTTCGCCGGCGCATCCGAATGGGTCGAGATTGATGTCACAATCAACGACTGTCGCGACCCCAGCGACAACAAGTTTCTGGAACTTGCGGTGAGTGGCAAAGCGACTCATATTGTTACCGGCGACAACGATCTCCTGGAGCTGGATCCGTTTCAGGGAAAGCGCATCTTGACCCCAGGTGAATTCCTTCGGCAAATTGGATGACTAATCGGCGCTGAGGATCGCGCTGAAGAACGGCGCTGCCTACTCCTCACCGTTCACAAGGCTACCGCCTGCTTTTGTCCATCACAACCGCGCGCATTCTGCCACGCAGGAGTGCTGCGGGCTTGGTCACGTCACCAGATGGAGGGGCATTCGGCTTGTTCTTTGGTGGGCCTGGGTAGAGTTGAACTACCGACCTCACCCTTATCAGGGGTGCGCTCTAGCCACCTGAGCTACAGGCCCATGGGCGGGGGATGCCCGCGAAAAGGCAACATCCAGTATAGGCGGAGGCGCGGGTTCGCGCAAGCGCATTTCATGTTTTGGGTTTCCCTGTCCTTTTCGGCGGCCGTGTGGTATAAATAAACACACGGGTGAATGCGTGCTGTTGGTTCATCCGGCTGCAGGGCCGACGTTCTCAAACTCAGCAAGGAATTACCCATGCCGGAAGTTCGCAAGGACGTTCTCGCCAATGGTCTGATCATTCTTACGGAGCAGATGCCGGTCGTGCGCGCGGTCTCGATGGGCATCTGGGTAAGGACCGGGTCGCGACAGGAGAGCGAAGAAGAGAACGGCATCTCGCACTTCATCGAGCACATGGTTTTCAAGGGAACCAGTAACCGGAGTGCGGAGCAGATTGCCCGCGAGGCCGACTCGATCGGCGGCCATCTGGACGCGTTCACGGCCAAAGAATGCACGAGTTTCTCCATCAAGGCCCTGGACGAGCACGTGCCGCGCGCCTTCGACATTGTTTCGGATCTGTTCCTGAATCCGCTTTTCCAACCTGAAGACATCAGCAAGGAATCGAAGGTCATTCAGGAAGAGATCAAGATGGTGGAGGACACGCCGGACGACCTGGTGCACGAGATGTTCACGCAGAGTTACTGGCGCGGGCACGCGTTGGGCCGGCCCATCCTGGGCACCCGCCACACGGTGAGCAGCTTCAACCGGGAACGGCTGTGCGAGTATTTCCAGCGCCATTACACTCCCAACCGGACGCTGATCGCCGCCGCGGGGAACCTCGACCACGACCGCTTCGTCGAGCTGGTCACGCGTTATTTTGGCGACCGGCGCAGCGGCCCCGTGTCTGACGACGGTCCTCCGCCCATCCCCCACCCCAGCATCAGGCACCGGCACAAGAAAGAGCTCGAGCAGGTCCACCTCTGCGTGGGCGCGCCGTCCTATCCGCAGCCGCACGAGAAGCGCTTCGCCTGCTACATCCTCAACACCGTACTCGGCGGCGGGATGAGCTCGCGGCTGTTCCAGAACATTCGCGAGAAGCGGGGGCTTGCCTACTCGGTCTTCTCCGGCCTCTCGAGTTTTCGCGACGCGGGCTGCCTGAGCGTCTACGCCGGCACATCGCTGGAGAACGCGCGCCAGGTGCTGGGCTTGATTTTAGCGGAGTTCCGGCAGTTGAAGGCCGCGGCCATCAGCGAGCAGGAACTTCAGCACGCCAAAGACTACCTGAAGGGCAACCTGCTGTTGAGCCTGGAGACCACCGGCAGCCGGATGTCGAATGCGGCCCGCCAGGAAATGTATTTCGGGCGCAACATTTCGCTGGACGAGATCGCGCGGCACATCGACGAGGTGACTTCCCCGGCGGTTCTGGAGGTGGCACGCGAGTTTTTCCAAACGGACCGGCTGGCGGTTACTTTCCTCGGGCCGATCAACGACTTCCGGTTCACCCGCGCTGACCTTGCCTGCTAGCCGCGAGTTCCCGAGCCCTGGCCGCACGCCGTCGCCTGGGTATGCCGGCGCCCGCGTAAACAACCTGTCATTCCGAGCCCTTCGCTGTCATCCTGAGCGAAGCGAAGGATCTCGCTCTGGGTGCTCAGGGTAAACTCCGCGAGGAATCTGGCTCTGCGTGGGGCTCGTCCAGTAACAAAGAGCAGGGCGAGATTCCTCGCTTCGCTCGGAATGACGTCGTAGACATGGCGGATGTACCCTAGATTCGCGGGAGGAACCGTGCTCATCGTTCATGTGCACATTCGAGTTAAAGCGGAGTTCATCGAAGCCTTCAAAGAAGCCAGCATCGAGAACGCACGGCGCAGCGTACAGGAGCCGGGCATCGCTCGCTTCGATGTGATCCAGCAGGCCGACGACCCGGCCCGGTTCGTGTTGGCTGAGGTCTATCGCACTAACGAAGCCACAGTCCATCACAAGGAAACCGCCCACTACGCCGCCTGGCGCGACGCCGTCGCTCCGATGATGGCGGAAGTTCGCACCAGCGTTAAATACTCGAATGTCTTTCCTCCCGATGAGGGTTGGTGAGGCGGCGGTGAGATTCGAATTTGCTACGGCCAGCCGCATCCTGTTTGGAGCGGGTGTCGTGTGCGAGGTTGTCCCCGCCGCAAAGCAGATGGGCCGAAGACCGCTGCTGGTGGTGGGCCATTCGCCGCACCGCGCCGCTTTCCTGGCCGAGGAGTTTAAGACCGCGGGAATCGGTTGCGTTACCTGGGCCACGAGGGGAGAGCCCTCGGTTACCCTGGTTCGGGAGGGCGTGGAACTCGCCCGGGGCGAGCATTGCGACCTGGTGATTGCTTTCGGGGGCGGCAGCGCCATCGATGCGGGAAAAGCCGTCGCCGCGCTCCTGGCCAACGGCGGCGATCCCACCGATTACCTGGAAGTGATCGGCAAGGGGCAGCCTCTCCAAAATGCCTCGGTCCCTTTCATCGCCGTTCCCACCACCGCCGGCACGGGATCCGAGGTGACGCGCAACGCCGTCCTGGCTTCCGCCGAGCACCGGGTCAAGGTGAGCCTGAGGAGCCCGTTGATGCTGGCGCGCCTGGCGGTGGTGGACCCGGAACTGACCCTCGAGTTGCCGCCCGCGGTCACCGCCAGCACGGGGCTCGACGCGCTGACGCAGTTGATTGAGCCCTACGTGTCGAGCCGCGCTAATCCTCTCACGGACGGCTTTTGCCGCGAGGGCTTGCACCGCGTCAGCCGCTCGCTACGGCGCGCTTATCAGTCCGGAAGCGACAGGGCAGCTCGAGAGTTCATGTCGCTGGCCAGCTTATTGGGCGGGCTGGCGCTTGCGAATGCGGGCCTGGGCGTGGTGCATGGCTTTGCCGCCCCCATCGGAGGAATGTTCGACGCCCCGCACGGAGCTGTCTGCGCCGCCCTGCTCCCCCATGGCATGGCCGTCAATATCCGAGCCGTGCGCACTCGCGCCCCGGAAAGTGAGACATTGCGCCGCTACGAGACCGTGGCGCGTCTGCTGACCGGCAAGCCGGACGCCCTCGCAGAAGACGGGGTCGAATGGGTTAGACAACTGTGCCGCGACTTCCGGATTCCACCCCTCAGTGCATACGGCATCGCGGATAAGGATGTGCCCACCCTCGTCGAAAAAGCCTCCCAAGCCAGCAGTACCAAAGGCAATCCCATTAGTCTCACCCTGGACGAATTGCAGGAAGTGTTGACCCTCGCCCTGTAGAATTTTCGATTGACGATGGTCGATTGACGAATGACGATGGGTTGGTGATCCCAAACCTGCAATTTGCGATTGCCGATCCGGCGCTCTGCGCCTGAAGGAGCGCGCCTCTTCACGTCGAGGAACACGCCTCCCTTGGGCGGTAGCGTAGACCCGCTTTGCAGGGTGTACGGCCTTCGCTGCCCTGCGAGGACGAGCCACAGACACCAAAAGACGCCTCTCTGATGCGCCGGCCGCGGGTGGCGCGCTGCTTTGAAATTGCCTGTCATTCCGAGCCCTTCGCTGTCATCCTTAGCCCTTCGCTTGTCATCCTGAGCCCTTCGCTTGTCATTCTGAGCGGAGCGAAGAATCTCGCTCTGCCGCTCAGGGCAAACTCCGCGAGGAATCTCGCCCTGGTCCATGTTCAGTGAACCACTCGACGCAGAGCGAGATTCCTCGCTTCGCTCGGAATGACATTTCATGGTTTCTGGCCGTTCGTCGGCTGACGAACCTGAGCGACTGCACTGGAATCGGCGTTTTCACCCCTTCAACGTCTACACCGAAAAGAACCGCCGAGAGAAACTGCACTGCAATAACCCTGTCCGGCGCGGGCTGGTGAGTTCGCCTGGGGATTGGCCGTGGTCAAACTGGCGGTATTACTACTTGAATGACC
>Ga0187888_1001309_pt1 | contig 23978 bp, 19 predicted proteins | sample June2016WEW_7_40_FD_132987 | JGI IMG/M metagenome (GOLD analysis project Ga0187888, IMG submission 132987) | Peatland microbial communities from SPRUCE experiment site at the Marcell Experimental Forest, Minnesota, USA - June2016WEW_7_40 | ecosystem: Environmental > Terrestrial > Soil > Wetlands...
CTTACGGAGGGCCTGCGACATCAGGCGGGCTTGCAGTCCCATGTGGCTCTCGCCCATTTCGCCCTCAAGCTCGGCCTTGGGGACGAGCGCGGCCACGGAGTCGACCACCAGCACGTCGATGGCATTGGAGCGCACCAGGGCCTCGGCGATCTCCAGCGCCTGCTCGCCGTAGTCCGGCTGCGAAACCAGCAGGTTATCGATATCGACCCCGAGCCGCTTGGCATAAGCGGGGTCGAGCGCGTGCTCGGCATCGATAAAAGCGGCCATTCCGCCCGTCTTATTGGCCTCGGCGATCACCTGGAGGGCGATCGTGGTCTTGCCCGAGGACTCAGGCCCGAAGACCTCAACCACGCGCCCGCGCGGGAATCCGCCGATGCCGAGGGCGGCGTCGAAGGAGATGGAGCCGGTGGGGATGACCGCGATGGGAACGATGGCTTCCTTGTTCCCCAGCCGCATGATGGAGCCTTTGCCGAACTGCTTTTCGATTTGCGAGAGAGCTAATTCGATTGCGCGTGGACGCTCGTCTGCCATGGAAAACTCCTGAATGAGGAGATGGTAAGAATAGAACTCGCAGCATACCACGCTTCCGGCGCGGAAGCAGCAAGTGAAAGGCGTGGGGTCCTAAACTTGCGTTGAATGGAAACAGCAATCGATCGGATGAAATAGCGAAACGCAAAAGGCTCAACCGGGAAGTTGGGCCGTTCTCGTTAGGGGGCGACCCTTAGAAGCCGAGCGCCGGTTTGTTGTTCCTCGAATGATCCAATCCGAGTCCGGCGCGAAGGGTTCTTACGACGAGCTCCAGCATTTGGGCAATAGACCAAATCCGAAAATGCCAGCGCATTTTCCTCTGGAAACTCGTAAAGTTCTGAATGGTCAACCCGTATACGATTTGCTGCTTCAGATCGACTCGCGCTTGCACCATACCCGGAAATCCGAGTTCCTCTCCGACCTCGATTACATCAACGCAAGCGCCATCTTCAGGAAAACAAACATCAACATACATCACGTCAGTGTGACGTTCGTGATTCAATTTAATCATGGCCCGGGCCGACTCCAGAGAAGACGATGCCTTTTTTGATGGTCCGCCACCTGTTCTTTTGACACTCCGTATATCGTCACAATAAGGTTTTTCTTCAACCATGAGCGATATTTGATGTTCACTTGTAAACATGGGTGGCCTCCGGTAGGAATGTCGTAGATGGCCTCTTCAGACCCCGCAGCCCTATTCTCAAACACCATCCACGGATCAGAGATCCGATGCTTTAAGGTGTCCAGAAGAAACGCTTCCTCCAAGTGGAAACGCACGATGTGATTGCGGACTGTTTCTTTCAATAGCACAAGTTCTCGATTTTTCCAATCGCGTGCAATGAAAGCTATATCGCGTTTGCGTATCACCGTGTGGCGAACATTATAGCCACATCATCCTCGGTGCCAGCACCGACCTACATCACTGATTAATGTGATCATAGGCCCTAACAATACGATTCAGACAATTATCTTCGCTGAGTCCTGGTACCTTCGTTTTTTCTTTGCTTTGAGCTGTGGCCGCGTAACTCCACGGCCAGCCAGGCTGTCTGTGAAACTCCGAAACCTTTGAAACCCTGCGCCTTGTCCTGCCTGATATGCTACAGGGCAGGTGATCGATTGTTGCGGAATCACGAAACCTCTCGGCGGCGCGGCGGAAGGCTATGAAAGGTCGTCTTGGACTCATCGCCGGCAACGGCAAGTTTCCCCTCCTGGTGCTGGATGCGGCGCGCTCGCGCGGCTACGAAGTGGTGGTGGCCGCCATCAAGGAAGAAGCCTTCCCGGAGATCGAGCAGCGCGGCGCCAGCTCGGTTCACTGGATGTCGCTCGGCGAGCTTTCGAAGTTGATCGACACCTTCCAGCGCGAAGGCGTGACAGAAGCCATTATGGCCGGGCAGGTCAAGCACAAGCAGATCTTCAGCAGCATTCGTCCCGACTGGAAGCTGGCCAAGCTGTTGCTCACCCTGCCGATGCGCAATACCGATTCGCTGATCGGCGGGGTGGCCGAGATTCTGGCGGAAGAAGGCATCACGCTGCTGAATTCGACCTCGCTGCTGGAGCCGCTGCTGGCGCGCGCGGGCGTGCTCACCCGGCGCCAGCCGACCGACCAGGAGCAGACCAACATCACTTACGGGCGCGCGGTGGCGCATCACGTGGCGCGCTTCGATATCGGGCAGACCGTGGTTATCGCCGAGGCCGCCTGCGTCGCCATTGAAGCCATGGAGGGCACCGACGCGGCCATCCTGCGGGCCGGCGCGTTGATGAAAAGCCTGCATGGCGAGTCGGCGATGCTGAGCCGCGCACTCACCGTGGTGAAGGTCGCCAAGCCCAACCAGGACATGCGCTTCGACGTGCCGGTCATCGGCATACGCACGCTTGAGACAATGTGCACTGCCGGCGCCACCTGCCTCGCTCTGGATGCCGGCCGCTGCCTGGTGCTGGATGGCGAGGCGGTGATCAAGGCCGCGGACGAGGCTGGAATCACCATCGTGGCCGACGAGACTCCGCACAGAAGCTGAAGTCGAAAGAGCAGCTTCCTGGTTGGTGTATCCGGATTCCCAATAGGATGTCATGGCGACCGGAGCGCCGAGCGCCTGTGGCCGGAGCAGCCAGGCTGCGTACCCGACATTACATTTGATAAGCAAGAAGCTGTTCAGGAGCGGAGTGGAGCCACCCTTTGTTTTCGGCAGCAGGAACAATAGGAACAAAAGGTGGCTCGACTTCGCTCGCCATGACAGTCTGAGTTTATGAGGGATATACCTATCGGGAAGCGCTATAAGCCATGAGCAAAGAACAAGAAGGATTACTCCGCATTGCGGTGATTGGGGTCGGTTCGTTTGGCCGCAATCATGCGCGCGTCTATCGCGAACTGGCAAACGAGCGGCAGCAAGCCGGAGCCGCCGGCAAACTTGAGCTGGCGGCGGTGGTTGACCGTGATCGAGGGCGGGCGGAAGCTGTCGCCGCCGAGTTCGGCGCGCACGCCTATACCGACATAGATGCCCTGCTGGCGAACGAAAAAATCGATGCGGCGACCGTGGCAGTGCCGACGATTGCGCACCTGGCAGTGGCACGAACGCTGCTTGAGGCGGGCGTTGATGTGCTGGTGGAAAAGCCGCTTGCGGTTGACCTGGCAGAGGCGGACGCGCTGATCGAGTTGGCGCGCCGGCATGGGCGAGTGGCGCAGGTGGGACACCTGGAGCGCTTCAACCCGGCAGTGCGCGCGGCGCTGCCGCATGTCACCCGTCCCATGTTCTTCGAGGTGCATCGTCTGAGCGTGTTCACGGCGCGCTCGCTCGACGTGGACGTGGTGATGGACTTGATGATCCACGACTTGGACGTAGTGCTTTCGCTGGTGAACTCGCCGGTACGCGATCTGCGCGCGGTGGGCCTGCCGGTGTTGACCCCGAAGGTGGACATCGCGAATGTGCGGGTAGAATTCGAGTCGGGATGCGTGGCCAATTTCACCGCCAGCCGCGTCAGCACGGAGCGGGTGCGCAAGCTGCGCTTCTTCCAGCCGCAGCAGTACGTTTCGTTGGACTACTCGCGACGCGACGTCTTCATGCTCACCGTCAAGCCGGCAGCAGCGGGCCAGGACGCGTACCCCAGCAATCCAAAAGCGGGCCTCCACCCCAATGAGCCAACGCAGGGCTCATCGGGGACCCCGGGCTTGCCGGGGACCCCGGGAAGCCGTTTCTCGCTGCCGGAAATTGTTCCTTCCAAACCAGAGGTGGTGAGCGAGGAGCCGCTCAGGGCGGAGCTGCGCAGCTTCCTGGAGGCGGTGGCCAGCCGGGCGCGTCCGGTGGTGAGCCTGGAAGACGGCAGGCGGGCATTGGAGTTGGCGCTGCAGGTTCGATCGCGGATGGAGGAGCACAGCCGCCGCGTGGGCCTGCCCGGACTGATGAACTTACGATAGAGCGGTTTTCAAAACAGTCGGCCCCGTGCCGAAGTGTGGCGGCGAATAGCGGCCCAGCCTTTGTTGTCCTCGAAGATGGAATCACCATGCGCCTCGGACTTCCCTTGTCTGCGGCGATTTTCGCTGGCAACGCCGCTCGTCCTATCAGCGTTCACAGGTCAGTATTCACCGTCCCTAGGGTAAAACCCTTCTTCTTGGGTTTGTGGTCGAAAAAGAGGCTCGGAAGGTGAGAAAATATCCTCAGCAACCCCTCGCGCTTCGTCGGGTTTAAGTCATAGGGAGTTTTGTGTCCGCAAACCAAGGTCGGCGTTATACCGAAACCAGGGAGGATGTATCCCGGAGCCAGAACACTCCAGTCGACGCGACCATCAGTACACCCCAACAGACGCAAAGACGGCGTCTGTCGGGGACCCCGAGGAGCGGCGACCTTGAACGAAACGAAGAAAAACATAGCATCCCTGGTTTTGCCGTAGCCGGGCCGCGTTTTACTAAGACTGCATGGCGAGAATTGAATTTCCATCGCTGAAGACCGAGCCAGTTGCCGAGCCGGAGTTGTCCTCGCGAAGCGGGCAGCCAGGGACGGAGTTCACGCCCATTCTGCTCACTCAGTTGCAGGATGACTTGTCGCGTTCACGGCTGCGCGAGGCCTTCTGGATCTCGCTTGTCGCGCACTTGCTGGGCATAATCCTGCTGGCACTGTCTCCCAAGCTGCTGCCGAATTTTTGGCATCCGGTGGAGCTGCGCACGGCGGAGCAGATGATCCACGACAAGGATTTCACCTACCTGGAGCTGCCGAAGGATGCGCAACGGCCGTTGGCGAAGGCTCCGAATACGAAGTTCCTTTCGGACAAGAACCGTATTGCAAGCTCGAAGATGCCGACACCGGATCGCCAGACTCTGGAGTCGCTGCGCAAGGGGCTGCCGGGACCTCCGGGACAACCGCTGCCGCAAAGCACGCCCTCGGGAGCGCCAGCTACGGCGCAGTCGAGTGGGGCTAATCAGCAACAGGCGAACAATACTTCGCCATTCACCGCGCCCGCAACCCGGCCCACACCGTCGCAGAATCTCAGTGCCTTTGCGGGCCTGTCGGCTGGCTCGTCCATTGAGCAGGCGGCAAGAAACAGCGGGCGAGGAAGCTACTCGACGGGCGGCGGAGGCGATTATGGCCTTCCGAACGGCGGTGGAAGCAAGGTCGGAAGCGGCCTCGACGTGCTCAGCGACACGATGGGTGTCGATTTTGGCCCTTACCTCTCCCGTATAGTGGCCGTAGTGCGGATGAACTGGTACAACCTGATTCCCGAAGAGGCGCGTCCGCCGATGCTGAAAAAAGGCAAGGTCGCAATTGAATTCGTGATCCTGCCGGACGGCAAAGTGACCGGCATGCGGCTGATGGGGCAATCGGGAGACATTGCGCTAGATCGCGCCGCCTGGGGCGGCATCACCGCCTCCAATCCGTTTTCGCCCCTCCCGTCGGAGTTCCACGGGCCTTATCTGGCGCTGCGCTTCTACTTCTTCTACAACCCGGCTCGCGGTGAGGTGTATTAGCAGGCTGCTGAAAAACAGGCTTGCTAGTGTGCTGTCCCGTAAGTTCGCGGCATGAGTTTCAGAGTGTCATCTCGTCCAGACGCGAACGGCGTAGCCATCTTCCTCGGATGACAAGCGTAGTTGCCAGCCGGGCATCTGCGCCAATGGAGTATCAGGCTTGAGGTTGCAGGTGAGCAGCAGGCGCGGATTCTCGCGCGGCACATACATGTGGAGCAAGGCGTCTGCCTGCAGCAGACGTGCGTAGCAGGTGCGATCCGAGGTCTGGGGTGGTTGCGCGCCTTGGGGTGGAAACAGGCTGCGGCGCAGTCGCAGCAGGTTGCGGTACCAGAGGAGCATGTCGTTAGCCTGGTTCGCCTGCGGCCAATTCAGCCGCGAGCGCTCGAAGGTGGCCGGGTGCTGCGGGTCGGGGACCTCGCCGAAAGCGAAATCCTTGAATTCGTTGCGGCGGCCCTCGCTAACCGCCTTTTGTATCTTCGGGTCGGCGAAATCGGTGAAGAACTGGAAGGGAGCCGCTTCATCGAACTCCTGTCCCATGAAGATGAGCGGCGTATGCGGGGCGAGCAGGAGAATTGCGGCCATCAGCTTGCGTACGCCGCGCGGCACCAGCGCCGTCAGCCGTTCGCCTTGGGCGCGGTTACCCACCTGATCGTGGTTCTGAATGCAAATGATGTTTGCCGGTAGAGGCACATCCCTGGCCGCGGTGCCGCGGATATTTTTCCAGAAATGGAAGAACTCCCCCTGAAAAACGTAGCCCTGGTTGAGCACTTTCGCCAGTTGCCCGGGGTCGCCGAAATCCTGGTAATAGCCCGCGCGCTCGCCGGTAAATATGGCGTGGAGCACGTGATGGAAATCATCGCTCCACATCGCTTCCAGGCCATAGCCCCCACGGCTTGGAGGAAGTACGTAGCGGGCATCGTTCTCGTCGGTTTCGGCCGTGATGCAGATGGTGCGCTGCAAGTGCGCGCCGAGAGCGTGGGCGCGTTCGGCAATTTCGGCAACGATGTGCCGCGGGGAATTGTCACGGATGGTCTGCACGGCGTCCATGCGCAGACCGTCGAGGTGATATTCCGTGAGCCAGTAGAGGGCGTTATCGACGATGAAGCGCCGCACGCCCTCGCATCCTTCGTCGTCGTAGTTGACGCCTTCACCCCACGGAGTCTGGTGGCGCGCGGTGAAGTATGGCCCGAACAGACGAAGGTAATTTCCCTCGTTGCCGAGATGGTTGTAGACCACGTCGAGGGTGACGGTCAGGCCGCGGCGATGGGCCTCGTCGACGAAGCGGCGGAACGCTTCCGGCCCGCCGTAGCCGGCCTGCACGGCGTAGAGCCCGACGCCGTCGTAGCCCCAGTTGCGGCGGCCGGGAAAGGCGTTCACCGGCATAAGCTCAATCGCGGTCACGCCGAGCTGCTGGAGAGCATCGAGCTTTTTGATTGCCCCGTCGAAAGTTCCTTCGGGCGTAAAGGTGCCGAGGTGAAGCTCGTAGATGACATAGTCGGAAAACGGCAGCCCGCGCCACTCGGAGTCGGTCCACTGGAATTGCAGCGGATCGACAATCTCTGTCGGGCCGTGAACACCCTCCGGCAGCAGACGGGAGACTGGATCGGGTACTTCGCTGCCATCGACCAGATAGGAATAGCGGTCGCCGGGCCGCGCCTCGACCACCGTTTCCCAGGTATCTCTATCTTGGTCGGGGAACTCGCCGGGGCCGCGCCGCAACTCGATCAGTTTGCTCTCCCCATCAGCAGGTAGCAGGCGCAAGGCGATCTCGTGAGCGTTGGGCGCCCAGACGCGGAATGCGACCCGCGAAGCGGCTGGGGCCGCCGTACGGAGAACGGTCGCGCCGTTTAGAGCAGTTTCCTTGTTGTATCCAAATTCCCGGGAGGATGTCATGGCGACCGGAGCGCTGAACGCCTGTGGCCGGAGCAGCCAAGCTGCGTACCCGATGTTAACATTCGACAAGCAAGAAGCTGTTCGAGCGCGAAGTGGAGCCACCCCTTGTTTTCGGCAGCAGAAACAAAAGGTGGCTCGACTTCGCTCGCCATGACAGTCTGATCTGTCGGGATACACCCACTCTGAAACCGCTCTAGATTCTCCAATGGTTCAATCGGCACCTCCGGTTGGACGGCCGCGATTCCGGGCAGGATGCATCGGGTGATCACGGTGCCTTTGCGGGCTGAAAGCCGGCGCCGCTCATCCCGGTAAGTATTATTGAGCCCTAGCGTGGTGTCCCGCAAATTCGCAATAAAAGTTTAGGGGTGTCATTCTGAGCGACCAAAGGGAGCGAAGAATCCGCTTTTATTTTCAGGCGCGAGAAAAGCAGATCCTTCGCTGTGCTCAGGATGACACTCACAATGTGTGCTTAGTTATGCGAGGTATCCCTGGGACGCCACACCAGCTATTAGAATCGAAAGCATGCTGATACTGGCATCGACGTCACCAAGAAGGGCGGAGTTGCTGCGGAGCGCCGGAATCGAATTCCGGGTGCATGCGGCGGAGATCGCGGAGAGCCGCCAGGCGAACGAATCGCCACGGCATTTCGTGATGCGGTTGGCAGGCGAAAAAGCCGCGGCGGTGGCCGCGCTGGAAGCCGATGGCCTCTGCGTCCTGGCCGCCGACACGATTGTCGTGGTGGATAAACACGTGCTGGGCAAGCCGGCCAATAGCGGTGATGCGAAGCGGATGCTGCGTCTGCTCGCGGGCCGGGCGCACGAGGTGATCACCGGGGTTTGCCTGCGCGGGCGGGATTCAAGTGGAGTTGCATTCAACGACTTGCGCCTGGAGTCCACAGAGGTCCGCTTCGAGCCGCTGAACGATCGTGAAATCGACGACTACGTGGCGACGGGAGAACCTCTTGACAAGGCAGGAGCCTATGCCATTCAGGGCAGAGCTTCGCGCTGGATCAGCGGGATTAAAGGCGATTACTGTAACGTGGTGGGACTGCCGGTGGCGCTGGTATACCGCATGCTGCGGGAGCACGGGACTGGCGACTAGCTGAAGCCGGACGGGATTAACGGGAATTCTTTGAACAGATTCTGACGAGAATAGAAAACTGGCGCGGCACAAAACTTCGCAACAGCATGAGTGCCGTTGAGCGTGTGGTGCAGGAATCAAGCAGAGTTACTGAATCTACCGGAGAGCTACTTCTTCTCCGCCGGGGGAGCGCCTTCGCCTTCTTTGCCGCTGCCAATCGCGGACTTAAAGTTGCGAATGCCCTCTCCCAAACCCTTGCCGAGGTCGGAAAGCTTTCCAGGCCCAAAAATCAGCAGGGCGATACCAAGAATCACGAGCAGCTCCGGCATACCGAGCTTGCCAATCATACAGCCTCCAATACGCGCCCACACTTAGTCTGCTGGCGGGAAAATTCCAGTGGCACGGGGCGATAACTCAAGTTTAGGCCAGTGTGGCTGCGGAGTCAAAGACCTTCAGGGGGGCGGTCACATATCGAAATAAGAAAGTTGATGGTGCCCCACGTTCGCCCGCTTTTGGCTAACGTGGGGTAGTTTTCGGACCTCTCGCCTTGCGTGAGGTTTGTGTATAGATTTAAGTTAAGTTCCCTGAAGGGCACACTTTAGTCTCTGTAACGTGGTTGTCAGGAATAGACGGCCAGCTCCTTTGCCTTGGTTTCCGGCAGCAACAGAGCCGCGACGATCACCAGCGAGTAGGCAACCGCGGCAACCGTGCCGATCACCTGGCCAAGCGGAAACTGGTCACCGAATCGGCCGACAAGCGCCGGGAAGAACGCACCAATCCCTCGTCCCGCGTTGTAGGCAAAGCCCTGCGCCGTGCCTCGAATCCTGGTCGGAAAGAGTTCGCTCAAAAAGGCGCCGACGCCGGCATTGAGGGCCGACGGAAAGAAACCGAGCGGAAAACCAAGCACCAGGATCATGGTGTTGTTCACGGCCGCAAACATGTAGACGATGACGGTAATGGTAGCGGCGCAGGCAAACAGCATAAAGCTCAACCTTCGGCCAATGATGTCCGCGATATAGCCGCCGATGATGTAGCCGAAAAAAGACCCCGCTATATTGACCAGCAGAAAGGCCCCGGTGTTGGTGATGGACAGATGGCGCACGGTCCTCAAGTATGTCGGCAGCCAGGTGAGTATGTTGTAGTTTCCACCGAGGATGCCCATGACAAGCAAGGTGGACAGGATCGTCGTCACACCGGTCGGCGGCAGGAATATCTCCCAGGTGCGAGGCGCCTGAGCGCCAGCTTCGATTTTCCGCCGGGTGGCCACGTAAATCTCCGGCTCCTTGACAAAGCGCCGGACAAAAAAGACGAGCACCGCAGGCAACAATCCGGCGAAGAACAGGTACCGCCAGGCTTGCTGCGCGGGAAACAGATTGAAAAAGATGGTAAACAAGAGCGCCGCCGTGCCATAGCCGACCGACCAGCCGCTTTGAACCGCCGCCACCGCTTTCCCGCGGTATCGAGCTTGCACGGTCTCCGCGATAAGCACCGCGCCTGCCGCCCATTCACCGCCGAACCCCAGGCCCTGCAAGGCGCGGGCGATCAGAAGCTGGTTATAGGAATTGGTAAGACCGCTGAGAAAGGTGAAGAGGGAAAACCACAATATCGTGATCTGTAGAACCCTGACGCGGCCGTAGCGGTCGGCAAGAATGCCGGCGATCCAGCCGCCGATCGAGGAGACGATCAGTGCTACGGTGCCGACCAGGCCGGCCTGCCCCTTCGTCATTCCCCACAGAGCGATCAAAGTCGGGACCACGACGGCATACATCTGCACGTCCATGGCGTCCAGCGCCCATCCTCCAAAGCAGGCCCAGAAGGCGCGCCGCTCCTGCTGCTTCATCTGGCCATACCATTCCATCGAAGTTCTCCCGTGCGCGGGTAGCGCTTCTGGTTTTTCAGCAACTTCCCAGCTCTGAGCCTTGTTTCATAAACCGAAAGGAAACCGCAAATCCTCTCAGGGGCTGAACAGGCTGCTGAAAAACTGTTCTCCGAGGTGTCATCCTGAGCGCAGCGAAGGATCTGCTGTTTGCGCGTGCTAAATAAAGCAGATCCTTCGGTCGCGCAGAACCGGCGCGACCTCAGGATGACACTGATGCGAGTTTTTTCAGCAGTCTCTGAAGCCGCGCCCCTTCAAAAAACTATTTAGGAAACGAGTTTTAATCGAAATAGGATTCCAAGTCGATATCCTTTTCTCCTGGAATCCGGATACGTTCATAGCGAAACGGATCGGCACCCAGCGGAACCGTCGCGTCGAGTCCCATCTTGTCGCTGACCCCATCCTCAGCCGACGGATCAAGCTTGCTTCCTAAAGCGCGCGTGATGATCGTCGAGTCCCGCCCGGCCTGGAATCGAGTCGCGATTGCCCACTCGACTTCCACCGGATCGAAGATATCAACGTCTTTGTCGACCACGACTACGCGCTTGATCTCCTGGCTGCTGGCGAAGGCCGCCAACATCGCATTCTTGGCTTCGCCTTCATTCTTCTTATCAATCTGCACTACGGCGTGATAGCGACAGCCCCCACCTGGGGTCAAGTGGACGGCAAGCGTGTTGGGCACCGCGCCCCTGATCACCTGTAACATGCCGCCTTCGCGAGGGATGGAACCAATCAGCAGGTGCTCCAGCGTGGCCGGAACAATCGTGTGATAAATGGGATTCTTGCGCGTGGTCATCGCCGTCAATTCAACCACCGGCTTGAGAGAAGGCGGCCCATAGTATTTTGGGTATTCGCCAAAAGGCCCCTCGGTTTCGCGCACTTCCGGCAGAATGCGGCCTTCCAGGACCATCTCCGCTTCCGCGGGAACTTCCAGATCCACGGTTTCGCACTTCACCAGTTTCAATGGTTCTCCGTACAGGGTGCTGGCGATGGTGAATTCGTCAAATCCCAGCGGAGCCAGGGCCTGCGAGGAGAGCAGCAACACCGGATCAACGCCGATCGCGATCGCCACTTCCAGCGCTTTCCCTGTCTGTTCGGCGGCACGATAGAAGTGAGCCAGGTGCCTCGGCAGCATCAGGATTCCCAGCCGATTTGGCCCCAGCACTTGCAGGCGATGAATCGATACGTTCCTGGCTCCGGTGGAAGGGTCCTTGGAGACCAGAAGTCCGGCGGTGATGTAACGGCCGCCATCCTTTTCGTGGTGTACCGGTATCGGCAAGCGGCCAAGGTCCACTCCAGCGGCGATCACCTGTTTCACGGGAGCAGAGGCACGATCCACGATCTTGCAGGCTGAGGGATGAGCTTGCGCCCATGAGAAATGTTCGGAGATGCATGGAAGGGCAACGCGCATTGCCTTGGCTATCAAAGCCCTGCTGCCGGCGAACCCGGTAACGACCGGTATGGCGAAGTCTTCAGGATGGTTGAACTGCAATGCCCACCGCCCGTCGGCTTTCTTGCCGAGCGCGGCCAGTTCGTACTGAAGGCTGACCTGGCGGCTGACCACCTTCAACAGTTTCTCTTCCGCCAGGACTGCCAGCCACTGACGCATCGAAGTAATTGTCATTGTGTTCCTGCTCCCATGGTTTTTTGCTCAACGGCGGGCCCTGAACCCGCGCCTTTCAGAACATGGTCGATCATCATAACGACCAGCGGAATAGCGGCCGCCACGTATATGTTGTCAATTCCAAATGGGTTTCCCATGAAGAACCAGCCCGAAGCTCCGAGCGCAGCCAGCAACAGTCCCCAAAACGCGCCGGTACCGCTGCTGAAGCCGGGCGCAAAAAACATGCACGTGGCCACAATCGCGATCGAAGTCCTTAGTGCTCTGGCGAAAAAAATGGTCTTCAGCACGCCCGGCATCAACATGGCGAAAGGTACCGGCAACAAACCGATAACAATCGAAAGTATGCGCGTGGCGATCAGGGTATGCTTCTCGCTTGGTTTTAGCAGCGGAACATAGAAGTCTTTCATCACCAAGGCAGTCGAACCAAGCGTAGACGCGGACACCGTGCCGAAGACCGCCGCCACCAGGCCGGCGATCACCAGGCCGCCGAACCACGGGTCCATGCGGGCCGCCAGCGTGGGAATGGCGCTGACTCCCTTGATTTGCGGAAACACATACTTGGCCGCAACTCCGATAAATGCCGACATCAGACCTACGGGAATCATCAGGAGTCCAGCCAGAATGCTTGCCTTCTTGGCCTTATGTTCATCTTTGATGGCGGCAATTGCCTGGATCACGTACTGCGTCGAAAAGACGGCTCCAATATTGCCGATGGTCCACGCAATGATCGTCGGAAGGCCAACGCCGGTGAGTGAAAAATAGACCGGTGGCATGACTTCCCGCAGGTGCGTCAAGCTGCCGCCGCTGAATTGCAGCGCAACCACGGTGGTAATAATCAGGCCGAAGTACTTGATGGAGGCATGAATCAGGTTGGTATAAGCGACTCCCTTGATTCCGCCCACCGCCACGTAAAGGATCGTAACCGCGCCGGTGATCAAGATTCCGATGAATGTCGGCAAGTGCAGGATCGTTGCGATGGTGGCGGCGCCGCCGACGTACATGCTGACGTTCACCACCAGCAGCGCGTAGATCATGATCACGGAGGTCATCAACCTGACTTTTTCGCCGTACCTGGTGGCGATGGCTCCCGAGATCGTGTATTCACCCAGCCGCTGAAACTTGGAAGCCATGAAGCAGGCAAACAAGACAAAAGCCAAGCACATGCTCACGAGATTCCAGGCGGCGGATATGCCTTTGCCAAAGGCGGCTTCGGCCGTGCCCATGGTTGCGGCCGTGCCGATGAATTCCGACATCATCAGGACGCCGATAACAAACGCCCCCATGTCCCGTCCACCGGTCATGAATCGGGCGCTAGTGCTGGTGAACTTTTTGGTCCACAGGCTCAGCAGCACGGTCAGAAAAACATAGGTAATGACAATCGACAAGATGATCGAAACATTGTGGGCGCCCATGCTCGGAAGTCTCCTGCTGACACCATTTCATTAGTCGGTATACCCCTGTATATCACCGCCGGGCCGGATGTCACCCCAGCAAACGCCAAAGCGTTTGCCGGGGACCCCGATACGCCCGGCTTCTTCGCGGGGTATACCTTCCGCGTATCCGGTTAATATGGCGGGCTGCACATTCGTGACATACCTTTCACAGGACACGACACGAAAGCTGGTTTCAGAAATCAATTTCGGGAGAAACAGGCTCTCACTCTTGCCGACTACACGGAATCCCAGACTGTGTGCGGAACGTTCTGTTTATTTAGCCGAAGCCGGACATTCACACAGTGATAAAGATCACCCGCGGCGGTGACCTTCACTCAATGCCGGCCGGCGGCACAGGCTATTCGGCGGATTTCGAGCGCTCCGTGGTTGTCGACTGCGGCCTTGATTCGGACGGCATCGGTTCGCTCAGGCGGTCAAGTTGCCTCGGGCGGCGCCGCGGCTGGGGCCGGATTTTCGGACGCTGGGGTATCCGGCAATGCTTTCGGTTTGTCCTCGGGCTCGATGCTCGACGAGATGACGTTATCAAAATGCTGCCGCAGGTTCGTCAGCGGTTCAAAGGCGGATTTCAGGTCTTCAGCCCCCGAAGGCATAATGTCCCGCGCCTCCGCCTCCAGCTTGCCAAACTCAGTTTCCAATTGTGCTTTCAGGTTATCCCGGGCGTTTTTGAAGCGCGCTATCTGGCGAGCCACCTCTGGCAGCTTCTTGGGGCCGAACAGGAGGACGGCCAACAGCATGATGAACAACATGTCCGGCATAGAGAAGTCCTGCTATTTCTTAGCTTCCGAATCCTTGGCTTCCGAATTCTTGGCTTCCGGCTTGTCGTTCGCTAAGCCAGACTTGAAGTTGCGAATACCTTCTCCAAGCCCTTTTCCGAGCTCACCGATTTTCTTGGGACCAAAAATCAGCAAAGCAATAAACAAGATTACAAGCAGTTCCGGCAGCCCTAATTTACCAATCATTGTGACTCCCTCCGGCCGCTTACCGCGCGGCAGCGCCACGCGAATTGCGATGGGATACCCGCCCATGAAATCGTAGGCTAGATAGGCGTAGAAGACAAGGAACCAACCCAGGAATACTCGATCGGGCTGCGCCGGCGTCAGCCCTCGGATGCTTCCAGCTTGCGATAGGCGTCTTGCATCAACTGGGGAAGTTTTCCGCCAAATTCGAGTGAGCCATCCGGATCGCCCTCCACCTCCATCAGCAGCGGCGGAATCTGCGGTGCTTGACGCAGCAAATCCATGGTTTGTTTCCAGTCGATTTTGCCATTGCCGGGCCACAGATGCGCGTCGCGACCGCCGTCATTGTCGTGAACGTGCGTCGAACGGATGAAGGGCTTCAACAGCTCGAAGCTTGCCGCCACGCCCTTCCCCATATGGGCGTGCCCGACATCGAAACAAACACCGACGTCCTGCAGGTGGGTTACGTGGATAAACTCGACCAGGCGGGCTGGGGTTGAGAGTTCATTCGGTATGTTTTCCACCAGGATGCGCACCCCGAGAGGCTTGGCAAAGGCCCGGAGATGCTCGATCGAGGTCATGGCAGCGTCAAACTTGTGCTCATCGAACTCCTCGCCCCCGGTTCCGATGTGCTGCACCAGGAATTTGAAAGGCGCTTTTTCCGCAACTTCAATGGCGCGCTTGATTTCGTCCATTGCCTCGATGCCGGTTTTGCGGTCGCGGCTGGCGATGTTCAGAGCGGACCCGCCGCGGCGGCCCCAGTCGGCATCGCCGTACATCGGCGAGTGCATGGAGTGGAACACCATGCTATTGCCATGGAACCACGACGCGATCTCGCGTATATGCTGCGGACTGGTGTAGTCGAAGTGACCTTTGGCGGCGAACACCTCGATGGCCTGCGCGCCACCCCTGACGAAATTGTCCAGCAATCCCGGATGCAACCGCTCACGGACGTGCACGTAGGTCGACATCGCTCTCAACATGGTTTCCTTTTCCTTCCCGCCAAATCCAGAATGCCACGAATGGGAACACCTTCGCCAGTGCGCAGCCCTAACCTCGCGAAACGGGGAGCGCTCCCCGATAGGTATACCCGAACAAATTCAGACTGTCATGGCGAGCGAAGTCGAGCCACCTTTTGTTTCTGCTACCAAAACAAAGGGTGGCTCCACTCCGCTTCGCTCCGGTCGCCATGACGCCCTTTTTGGGAATTTGGATACAACACCAAGGAAACTGTTCTAGAAACCGATAGCGCGTCCGCCGTTACGTCCATCGCTTGCTCCCAAGCGGTCGCCGGTGCGCGGGTCCACGGCAATGCACTCGGCATCGCCCCAGTATCCGGTTTGTTTTAATTCATATCCGCCGTTTGACAGCAACGGCAGGGTATCCGGCGAAAACCCGAACTTTTCCAGGCGTAGCTCGTCCGGCACCCATTGCTGGTGGAAGCGCGGCGCATTGACCGCCTGCTGTATGTCCAGCCCGAAGTCGATCACGCCCATGATGATATTGGCGACCGTGCTGATAATGGTCGCGCCTCCCGGTGAGCCCAGCACCAGAAACAGCCGCTCATCCTTGAGCACGATGGCCGGTGTCATCGACGAAAGCGGGCGCTTGTTGGGGGCAATGGCGTTGGCCGCGCTTTGAATCAATCCATACAGATTCGCCACGCCGGGCTTGACGGTGAAATCGTCCATCTCGTCATTCAACAGGAAGCCGAGCCCGGGCACGGTCACGCGCGATCCGAACGAATCGTTCAAGGTAGTCGTCATCGCCACCGCGTTGCCTTGCGGGTCGACCACGGAAAGATGCGTCGTATTTCCGCCTTCGCGCACGGCCATCGGCGCCCGTGTGGATGCCAGTTGGTCCAGTGCTTCGAACTTTGGCCGTTTCAGGCTGTCGCTCGGCGTCGCCCGCACGGGATCGATGCTCTCCCGCCAGCGGGCGGCAAACTGCTTGTCGATCAACTGCGCTACCGGCACCGGCGTGAAATCCGGGTCGCTCATGAACTCGGCGCGGTCGAAGAAAGCGCGCCGGAAGCTCTCGACGGTCAGGTGAATGCTCTTCGCCGACCTGCTGCCCAGGGCGTGCAAGTCGTAGCCTTCCAGTATGTTTAGAGTTTCCAGCAGCGCCACTCCGCCGGAAGACGGGGGCGGCGCGCTGATCACCTGGTAGCCGCGGTAGGTGCCGCGCACCGCCCGCCGCTCGACGACCTTGTAGTTCGCCAGGTCATCGGTCGAGATCAGGCCTCCACCCTGCTGGATGGCCGCAGCCAGCTCGCGGGCCAGTGCGCCGTGGTAGAAGTCATCCGGGTCCTGCGCAATGCGTTCCAGGGTGCGCGCCAGCTCGGGCTGACGAAAGATTTCGCCCTGCTCATAGTAGTTGCCGTTGCGCTGGAAGATGCGTTTCGACTCCGCGAACTGCGCAAGCAGCTCATCGCGCAGCGCGTGCGCATCGGCGTAGCGCAATGCAAAACCGTCGCGCGCCAGCCTGATCGCCGGTTCCATCACCTGCTTCAGCGCGAGCTTGCCCCAGCGCCGCTGCGCCTCCACCAGCCCGGCCACGGAGCCGGGAACGGCGACCGCCCTGTACCCGATCTGGCTCGCCTGCGGAATTACGTTTCCTTTGGCATCCAGGTACATGCCGGCCGAAGCCTTGGCCGGCGCTTTCTCCCGGAAATCGAGGAAGTGGACCTCGCCATTCGCCAGCCGCAGCAGCAGAAACCCGCCGCCACCCAGGTTTCCCGCCGCCGGATGCACGACCGCCAACGCGAAACCGGCAGCCACGGCGGCGTCAACCGCGTTTCCCCCGGCCCGCATCGTGTCCGCCCCGGTCTGCGATGCCAGCTCATGCACAGTGGCCACCATCGCCCGCCGGGCGTGCACCGGACGCATGCCCTCGGCCGAGGCGAGACAAGCGGAGAACAGCATTAGCGCGAGGAGGAAACGGAAGTTCGGCAGGTGTTTCAGCACGGTCAGAGGCTGAGGCTAGCGCACTGCGCGGCCGGAGTCAAACGCGGCTTCACAGGCTGCTGAAAAACTGTTCTCCGAGGTGTCATCCTGAGCGCAGCCGGGGTCCCCGGCAACGGCCGCTTTTGCCGTTGCTGGGGTGGAGCAGCGAAGGATCTGCTGTTTGCGCGTGCTGAAAATAAAGCAGATCCTTCGTTCGCGCAAAACCGGCGCGACCTCAGGATGACACTGCTACGAGTTTTTCAGCAGCCTCTTCAGCCCGCGGAGGCTATTTCAGCACTCCGCGCTCGGATTCCTTAATGAACTGGATGAGGCCTTCGACATCTTCGCCCAGGTCGCCGTCGCTACGCAGCCGCTCGATGGCCTGCGAGGTGTTTAACTTGGAGGCCAGCAGCAGGCGAAATGCGCGCTGGATCTTGCGTACGCGCTCGGGCGAAAACCCTCGCCGCTGCAAGCCCACCGAATTCGCTCCGTAGGCATGGACATCGCGCACCGCGCTGGTCTTGGAAAATGGAAGCACGTCCTGTGTAATCGTGGTGCCACCACCGATGTAAGCGTGCTTGCCTATCCTCACGAATTGATGCACCGGGCACAGCGCCCCGACCACGGCGTAATCTTCCACCGTTACATGTCCGGCCAGGGTCGCGGCGTTGGCCATGATGACCCAGTCGCCGATGTGACAATCGTGCGCGATGTGTGCGTAAGCCATGATCAGCGTGTGGCTGCCGATGCTGGTCACGCCCCCGCCTTTGACAGTGCCGCGGTGAATGGTCGCGAATTCCCGGACCTGGTTATCGTCACCCATCTCGAGGTGCGTAAGCTCGCCCTTGTAACTCAGGTCCTGCGGACCCATGCCGACGCTGGCAAAGGGAAAAATCCGGTTGCGGGCGCCGATTCGAGTCGGCCCTTGCAGCACGACGTGCGAGATGAGCTCGCACTGCTCGCCCAGCTCGACCTCGGCACCCACGTAGCAGAACGGGCCGATGGTGCACGATTCTGGAATGATTGCCGCCGGATCGACGACTGCGCTGGGATGAATCTTCATTCGGCCGGCCGCTCCCCATTGTCGGAGGCGGGCATGTCGACGAGGCGGCAACTGATCATCGCCTCGCAGGCAAGTTTGCCGTCCACCAGTGCCTTGCCGAACATTTTCACCGCGTGGGTTCGCCAGACAACTACCTCGACCTCAAGCCGCAACTGGTCCCCGGGAACCACCGGACGGCGGAACTTGGCGCGCTCGATGCCGGTGAAAACCATCAGCTTGCCATGCCGGTCCGGAACCTCCGTCAGCAGCAGTGTGGCGCCGGCCTGCGCCATCGCCTCGATGATCAGCACGCCTGGCATGATCGGCCGCCCGGGAAAGTGGCCGGTGAAAAAGGGCTCGTTTGCAGTCACGTTCTTGAGCGCGACGATGCGCTTTTTACGCTCCACTTCCAGCACGCGGTCGATCAGCAGAAAGGGATAGCGATGGGGAAGAATGCTCTGGATCTGTTGAATGTCGAGTCGGCCGCCATCTAACACGCTGGCCTCATCGACTGTAATATTCGGTTCATCACTCATGCGATTCTCTGGTTGCGGGGCGGCCAATAGGCCGCTGCCGGGTGTGTGCCTCAAGGCGATCATAATACACGCCCGCAACTTAGCGGTTTTTCTTTCCCTGTCTCGATTGGGCGAGCCAGGGACTGGAATTGCCAGCTTACCGGCAAAGGCGGGCGGACCATGCCCATGAAGAGAAAGCTACTCGCGCCGAGACGTTACGGCTTCTTGGGTGATTAATCGCCGGTCGTTTCTGCCGTTATGTCGTGTTTTGGGGAAGAAACGGAAAGCGAGAAATCAATGATGTATCTGACCGGGGTTGTGCAGAAGAGGCAGGGCGTTTGCTGGATTTCCTGCACGTCTTCACGCAACACGCTCAAGGGAAAAGACCGCAGGCATTCCGTGCAGGTCAGCACGATGTAAGGCACTCCCTTGGAATCCTTTCCATTCCGTGGTATCCAGACCGGAGCCGACTGCCGGTGATGGTTCATCGCCCGCGCCACCGAGGTTCGAATCAATTCGGCGACAGTGCGTAAGAGCTCGTCGGGATGGTGCTGCCCCTTGGCAAAGAATGCATCGGCGATCACTCCGCCCGGAACACAATCCCCGGACTTGTAAGCACCGCTGACCGCGACGACCGGGATTTCAGGAAAACGGCGGCGTACCACAGAGAGGAACTCGAATCCCGACATCTGCGGCATGTTGAGATCGGAGATGATGACGTCTGGGGTCGCGCTTCTGAGTTGCAAGAGCGCGTCAAAGCCATGTTGTGCAGTAGTGACGTCGTAGCCTGCGTCGTTCAGCAACCCCGCCAAGCTCCCGCGAACGCTTGGCTCGTCGTCAACAACAAGGATTCGGTGCTTGGATGTGTTGCTCATGGCCGGCACACCTCTTCGTGCTGGTCCGCGACGATCACCGAGTAGACGACGTTTTTCTCTGGCCCTCAGCGAAAAGTATACACCTCGCTTTGTCTGACACCTGACATAAATCTACAGTTACCGCGAAAAGCGTACTGCGGCCAAACCGGTGCCGCAAACACCCAAGCGCAGCCAGTAAGCAAAAGAAAATAAAGAAAGAGTAGCGGTCGAATCTGTAAGCCGAATTCTGTCTGCCGGTCGGCCGGAGATGCCAGCGACTGCTGTGCTGGGCTCCGCGACCGGCAGGGCGATCATTCCTCTTGGCCGGACATTGCTGCCCGGCTCCAGCGACCTACCCGAAGGTTGTGACGCACCGAGCCGGCACGTGTTTGCCTGCCTCGCCAGCCGCTTGCGCAGCCGATGGGACAAGCAAGACTCCCTCCCTATTTGGTCTTGCTCCGTGTGGGGTTTTCCCTGCCCTGGACATTACTGCCCAGGCGGTGCGCTCTTACCGCACCTTTTCACCCTTACCTCGCGCTCCTTGCGGAACGCGGTTGGCGGTATGTTTTCTGTGGCACTTTCCGTCACCCTGAGTTCGAGAGCGTCGGCCCGCGCCTGATGGCGTGGAGCGGAACTCCCTGGCCCCAAGTGCCCGGACGTTATCCGGCACACTGCTCTGCGGAGTTCGGACTTTCCTCTTCCTGACCGGAGTGTTGACCCCGGAGTCCGTGATTCAAAACCACGGCTCGGAAGCGACCGCCCGATTCGACCGCTATGGGTCTAATTATATAGCGCGGGCAAAGTGCCGGCCGGCTTGGGGCCAGTTTCGCGAAAGGTATATCCGATGAAGCAGAACATGAGTCCGATTTCGCAAGCTGTTCCGCAAGGCCGCAAGGGCGTCGCCTTGGTCCGGCGCTGTTACACTTAAAGTCACTGGTCACTAGGTCATTGGCATGAACACGGTTGAGGCCATCCGGATTGCTCTGCAGTCGCTTTGGGCAAACAAACTCCGCTCCGTGCTGACGCTGCTTGGAGTGGTGATTGGCGTGGCCGCGGTGATTGCCGTGGTCACCTTCGTCAACGGCATCAACGGATATGTTGCCGAGAAGATCTTCAACCTGGGGGCTGACGTCTTCATTCTCTCGAAGGCGCCGAACGTGATCACCAATGCCGACCAGTACCTGGAAAGTCAGCGGCGCAAGGAACTCACCCTCGAGGATTACGAAGCGGTGGCCGCCGGCTGCTCGGCCTGCAAGTTCGTGGGCGCCATGACAGCGGCGCCCAACGCCAGCGTCAAATACAACGAACAGAGCAGCGCGGATAGCTGGGCGCGGGGCTGGACCCCTTCGATAGGGCCGATCTACGATCTTGACCTGGCCAGCGGCCGCTCGATCACCGAATCGGACATGAACACGGCGGCCAACGTGGTTGTGATCGGCCACGATATTCAGGAAAACCTGATGGGCGGGGTTGATCCGCTGGGAAAAGAGATCCGCGTGGATGGCCACCTCTACCAGGTGGTCGGTGTCGCCACGCCCAAGGGCAAGACGCTCGGTATGAGCATGGACAACTGGGTGGTCATGCCGATTACAACCTGGCTGAAGCAGTATGGCAGCCACCGGGTCAGCCTGCGCGTGTGGGCGAAGGCTTACGGCATGGGGCCGGCGTTGGATGCGGCAATCGACCAGTCAAGGGTCATCCTGCGGGCGCGGCGGCACGACTCCGCGGGCCAACCTGACAGTTTCGCGGCGGAAACCAATCAGAACTTTCTTTCCCTCTGGGCCGACTTGAGCCGCACGTTTTTTGTAGTCACAATTGCCATCGCCTCGATTGCTCTGGTGGTGGGTGGCATCGTGATCATGAACATCATGCTGGTGTCCGTCACTGAGCGCACGCGCGAGATCGGCATCCGCAAGGCCATGGGCGCGCGACGCGGCGACGTGATGCGGCAGTTCCTGATCGAGTCGGGCACGATGGCGTTGGTGGGCGGCATTCTGGGTGTCATCGTGGGGATTGCGGTGGCCAAAACCGTAACCCTGATGATCGGCATGCCTTCGGCGATTGAACTGTGGGCGGTGGCAGCCGGGTTGCTGGTTTCAGCGAGCGTGGGAATCTTCTTCGGAGTTTATCCCGCGCGCAAGGCCGCCAGTCTGGATCCGATTGTGGCGCTGCGATTCGAGTTATAGCGATGCGAAGCGACGTTACCGAAAACCTTCTTGCCGAAGATTTCCGCATGGCATTGGACACCCTGGTGACCAACAAGATGCGTTCCGCACTGACCATCCTGGGCATCGTGATCGGGGTCATGACGGTGATCGCGATCTCCTCCGTGGTGCGCGGCCTCAACTCGAATGTGCAAGGCCTGGTGCAGCAGATGGGCTCCAACATCATCTTTGCCTACCATCTGCAACCATTCCAGCTTGGCCGGCCAACGGCGGAGATGCTGAACCGCAAGGAGTTGACGTATGACGATGCCATGGCCATGCGCAGCCTGCCGCACGTGAAGGCGGTTTCCTCCGGAGTCCGTTTGTTTCTGAGACAATTTGGGACCGGAACTTACGTCGTGAAATACGAAGGACGGCGGGCGAAGAACACAATTCTGGAAGGTGACACGGTCTCGGCCGCCGACGTCTTCGAATACAAGCCGGAGCGCGGGCGCTGGTTCATTCCGGCGGAGCAAGAACAGCACAGCCCGGTGATCGTTCTCGGATACGACACCGCACAGACGCTGTTCGACGACGCCGATCCGGTCGGCAAGGAACTCAACATCGAAGGCCAACTATTCACCGTGGTCGGCGTGGCGGAAAAGAAGCGGGCGGCTTTCAGCGGCGGCGCCAACCCTGAAGACAACATTGTCTTCTTTCCCTATACCACCTTCCATAAGCTGCATCCGGAGCTGAAAGACAACTGGATCAGCATCAAGGCCACTTCGCAGGAGGATATGCCGAAAGCCGTCGACGAGGTGCGTGAACTGTTGCGGCGCAGGCGGCGGGTCGCGCTGGACAAAGAGGATAACTTCGCGGTCTTCAGCCAGGACTCGCTGGTGGAAGTGTGGGACAAGATCACCGGCGGCGTGTTTGTCTTCATGTTTGCCGTTTCCAGCGTTGGATTGGTCGTCGGCGGCGTTGGCGTGATGAACATCATGCTGGTTTCAGTGACGGAACGGACGCGCGAAATCGGCGTCCGCAAGGCGATAGGGGCGCGCAAACATGACATCCTGGTGCAGTTCACGCTGGAGGCGGTGGCGCTGACGGCAATTGGAGGGGTGCTGGGAATCCTGGTGGGAGGATTGATCAGCAGCCTGGTGCCCTTTGTTTTTCCGGCTCTGCCGGCGACCATGTCGATACCGTGGTCGGCCCTCGCCTTTGCCGCTTCGACATTCATCGGGCTGGTATTCGGAATCTATCCCGCGTGGAAGGCCGCCAACCTCGACCCCATAGAGGCTCTGCGGTACGAGTAACTGCCGTCACGGGCTGCCGGACTTCAATCTCCGATCTGCTAAGCTGTTTGCATAACTCACATGCACGTTTCATATCTACACTTTTCATGGCTGCACCTGTCATATTTTTTTGCCGTTCTGGCGATCTGCGGACTTAGCTATCAGTTCCTGGTGATCGCCGGAATCATCAAGTTTTGCCGTTTGCCGCGGCTCCAGCCTGAGTCGGACGGCGCGACGCCAGGGCGAGACGACCCCGAGATGCCGCCGATTTCCATCCTCAAGCCACTGCGCGGCGCCGATCCGCGAATGTATAAAGCGTTTCGCAGTCATTGCCTGCAGGATTATCCCGCGTTTGAAATTATCTTCGGCGTGGCGGAGGCGAGCGATCCGGCGGTGGTGGAGGTGGAACGGCTGCGGCGGGAGTTTCCGTCGCGGCGTATTCATCTGCTGGTGTGTCCGGAGTCGCTCGGCACCAATCGCAAGGTAAGTACGCTGGCGCAACTGCTGCCGCTGGCGCGTTACGATCTGCTGCTCATCAATGACAGCGATATCCTGGTGCCTCCGGGCTACCTGCGGCAAATCGCGGCGGGCTTCGCCGCGAGAGGCGCCGCGGCTGGCCGCACGGGGATGGTGACGGCTTTGTATCGCGCTGCCGGCAACCCCAACAAGCCGACAACGGGCTTGTCGGGGACCCCGGCTGATAACCCCAACAAGCCAACAGCGGGCTTGTCGGGGACCCCGGTTGCCGGCTCGACCCTGGCTTCCCGGCTGGAGGCGCTTACGATCGCCACCGATTTCGCCGGAGGCGTGCTGAGCGCGTA
>Ga0187888_1001313_pt1 | contig 23960 bp, 21 predicted proteins | sample June2016WEW_7_40_FD_132987 | JGI IMG/M metagenome (GOLD analysis project Ga0187888, IMG submission 132987) | Peatland microbial communities from SPRUCE experiment site at the Marcell Experimental Forest, Minnesota, USA - June2016WEW_7_40 | ecosystem: Environmental > Terrestrial > Soil > Wetlands...
ATGGTTGTCGTGGCTTTGGGCCGGGCAGTGCGATACGGAGCCATAGCCGCAATTGCCTCCCACTACGGCCGCCGCTTCGTTATCGGTCTGCGGCATCTGGGGCGACATTCCGGGTGGTTGCTAGCGATTGCCGCCGCGGTGATCATCGTGGTGACCGCGGCGATAGTGCTAAGAAAGCGACTACAATCGAGTCGCCGCGTGGTCAAGACGCATGCAACGTGAAGTTCCCGCTGCTCTAAGCAGGCTTCTGTGCTCTATACCCCATCATTACAGGACAAACTCCGCTGCCAGAAACAGCCCGTATCGAGCGTCATTCTTCCTTGCCTTAACTATAGATGATTAATATTTCAACGAGCCATGAGATTTAGCTTGACAAGGCGAGTTAATTCACTTAATCTAGTTAAGTAAGTGAGGCTTCTCACGCTCGCCTTTCAGGTCGCCTGAACTAATTAAGGTTATCTGAAATCGCGCCTCTAAGAAGGTGAAATATGAGGATTAGGATTCAGCGAACTCGCTGCTGCCCGTTTTTCGGACCAAACAAGGCTTTCACCATATGCCTGGACGGATCTCGTCGGCACCGTGTGGTCCAAGTTCATCGACTCGATTCGTTCGTGAGGAGGACTCAGCATGGAGCAGCAGGACGCGAAGCTTACTTTAACTCCGGGTTATATCTGGAATCATAGTATTAGAGATAACATTTCTAATCGTTGACAATACTGTACCAATATTGCATCGATGTAATCAGAAAAGAGAGGCGGCTAAAATGAGAACAATGAATCGCTTGGAACCTTCCCGCGGGGCTATGACTCTTCAAGAGCAGTTGAGCCGCGTGTTTGGCGATGTGCCGGAGCGTACGGGGGAGGAATCGAACCTTACCGCCTGGGCGCCGGCCGTTGACATTTACGAGACCGAGAATGAGCTGGTTATCAAGGCGGACCTGCCGGAAGTGAATCCGCAGGACCTGGACATCCGCGTCGCGAACAACATCCTCACGATTCGCGGCGAGCGCAAGTTTGAGAGGAAGTTGGACGAGGAAAACTACCTGCGCATCGAACGCGCGTATGGCTCCTTTACCCGGAGCTTCTCGCTGGCGAACTCCGTGAAGTCGGAGGAGATCAAGGCCGACTATCAGAATGGCGCGCTGACGCTGCACATCCCGAAGCGCGAGGAAACGAAGCCGAAGCAGATCAAGGTAAGCGTGGTAACGCCGGCAATTGCGGTTGCGGCTAAGGCGAAAGCGGCCTGAGGAATGCCAGATCGAAGACGAAGTAGCATTGGGGGCTGGCGAATTCGCCAGCCCTTGTTGTTTAGAAGCCGTCGTTTTTGAACCAGTAGGATTGGAGGGCAGCGGAGACGGAACTTCCGGCCAAATGGACTCAGCACTTGACCATCCTCTGATACACGAGCAGGGCATTCGGGCCAAACGACCTTCACCTGCCGCAGCCAATGTTGAAGCTTTCGGCGGAAGAATCGATCCGCGGAAAAGTCCGCCGCACCCAATTGCTGACTGAGACCGTGCGGGCCGAAGAGAGGTATCCGGGCTTGGGTTCCATTGACAGTCCAGCTTTTCCATAGCAGCCCACCGAAAGCTCACTCTGCTTCTGCCAGGCGCTTGATTTCGGGGTAAAGGGCTTCCGCCTGGGTTCGCGTCTCCGCAAGGCTTCCTGAGCAATCAATCACATAGTCGGCGAGGCAGCGCTTCTCTTGGGAGGGAATCTGGGATGCCACTCGCCGGAGGGCATCTTCACGCGAAAGACCGGTTTTCGCCATCAGCCGTTCGATTTGCTGTTCAGGACGGCACCATGCCACCAGGATTTTTGCGAAGCGATCCGCGACCCCGGCCTCATAGATTACCGCGGCGTCGACAACGATCACGGCTCCGGGGCGCCCGGCGCGCAACTCCGCGGCGAGTTCATCGACGCGCGCGATCAGGCTGGGGTGCACGATCGCAGAGAGTTCGCGGAGCCTTTCCGGGTCCGCAAAGACAATCGAGCCCAGGACTTTGCGGTCGATCTCGCCGTCCGGTCTCAGGATCCCCTGCCCAAATCGCGCCACCACTTGCTGGTGGACGGGGTGGGAGCGCCGGAGCAACTCGTGGCCCACTCGGTCAGCGTCGATCACTTTGGCTCCCAACTCCTCCAGGATGCGCGCCACGGTGCTTTTCCCGGAGGCGGTCCCACCTGTCAATCCGAAGTTGCGAGGCATAAGAGAAGTGACGAGTGATGAGTGAAGAGTGACGAGCAAAACGCTTCGCCTAAATTCCCAGCAGGTAGTTTAACACAGGGAAAAGCCCGGCCGCAGTGCTACCCGGGAGCACACTCAAGTGACGTAGCGGCGACATCTTGTTATATATTCTAAGCAGGGGATTTGGTAAGCCGAGTATTGGGCCGGCGGCGTGTTGTCGCGGCGAGTTCGCTTCGCGGTGGGGACGCAGAAGGCTGCGCCGACATGAAACCGATCCGCTTTTGAAGCCGCGAGCCAGGTGGAAACAGGAAACTCATGGAAGCGGAGCGAAGGTGCGAAAAATGCGGCCAGATGATACCCTGGGGGGAAGGGAAGTGCCCTGCCTGCGGTGACGACCCGAGGCTGCTCTGGTCGCTGTCGCGTAACGAACTTCTGCTCGCGAGTCTCGCCGCTCTGATCGTCCTCTTTATCGCCACTGGCATTTCGGTGACGGCCTATCATGCGAAGGAACACTCTTTGGCCCAACAGTGGTACGCCTCAGGCGAGCGGGACCTCGCGGCAGGCCATTCGGAAGCGGCCATCGAGGATTTCCGGACCGCGCTGATCTACTCGCACAACGACCCGCTGATTGAATTTAAGCTGGCGCACGCGCTGACCGCGGCCGGCCATCTCCACCAGGCGCGTGCCTACCTGCTGGCCTTGTGGGAGAGAGAGCCTGGCAATGGCACGGTTAACTTGGAGTTGGCGCAATTGGCCGCCCGGTCGGGGTCGGTACAGGAGGCTAGCCAGTACTACCACGACGCCCTTTACGGGCAGTGGGATGAAAACCCTGCCGAACATCGTCGCCTTGCCGGGCTGGACCTGGCGGAGTTCCTTATCAAAGTTGGGCAGAAGGCGCAGGCGCAGGCTGAACTCATCGCGCTAAGCGGCGGCTTGCCGAACGATCCCCCGCTCCAGACTCGGGTCGGCTCGCTCTTAGTGCAAACCGGAGAGTACGAACATGCCACACCCCTGTTCCGCCAGGCGCTGCGGGTCAACCCCAATTACCTTCCGGCGCTGGAGGCCGCGGGGGAGGCAAGCTTCCAGATGCGCGATTACCCGGCTGTCCGGCGCTATCTTTCCCGTGCGAAACGCCTGGGCGCGCTCTCGCCGCAGTCCCAACGGTTCTTGGACACAGCCACCCTGATTCAGGAAAGCGATCCTCTGGCGCCTCGCCTGGGGGCGCAGGAGCGCGTCTCGCGCGCTCTCGCGGCGTTTAACCAGAGCCTGGAACGGCTCGATCAGTGCGCCGCGGCCCGCGGCATATCATTCGATAATGGCCCTCAGCAGTCCGGCCTCCAGCAGTTGCACGCGCAGGCTGCGGCCCTCGAAGCGCAAGTGAACCTGCGCAATCTGGGCCGCGATCCTGATTTACTGCTCAAGGCAACGGACATGGCTTACCAGATCGAGCAGGTCACCGAGCGCGACTGCGGGGAACCGCAGGGCCTTGACCTCGCGCTGTTGCTTCTTTCACGTATTCAGGAAGGAGCGAACGAGTGAGCAGCCTCCCCCCGACAGTTACCAACTCTGAGGGTAGGGGCACGCCATGGCGTGCCCCTACGACGTTGGGCAAGATTCGACTTCGCCTGCGACTCGGAAGTGGCGGGCTGACGCTGGGCGAGCAGCACGTTTTCCTCCTTCTGGCTGTGATCATCGGCCTTTTCTCAGGGCTGGCGGTGGTCCTATTCCGCATTGCGATTGAGTATACACGCCTGATCCTTTTCGGGTCCGGCTTGTCTATCGCGCCGCATCGAGCCCTCCTGGCGCCCACTGCCGTGGGATTGATCGTGGCTCTGCTGGTGATGAAAGTGTTCCCGCGCACACGGGGCAGCGGGGTGAACCAGACCAAAGCCGCCGTCTACATTTACGACGGGTTTGTTCATTTCAGGACGGTCATTGGAAAGTTCGTGACTTGCGCGTTGGCCATCGGCAGCGGGCAGTCGCTGGGCCCCGAAGACCCTTCGCTGCAAATGGGCGCGGGGATTGCTTCCGCTCTGGGCCGGCGCATGCGTTTTTCGCGGGACAAAGTGCGGTTGATCGCTCCCGTGGGAGCGGCGGCGGGGCTGGCGGCGGCGTTCAATGCTCCCATCTCGGCCGTTCTGTTCGTGATTGAGGAAGTTATCGGGACGTGGACCGCGGGCGTGCTGGGGGCCATCGTTCTTTCCGCCGTCTCGAGCGTGGTCGTGGCGCGCTGGTTCCTGGGCGACCAGGCCCTGTTCGGCATACCTGTCTACCACCTTGTTCATCCTGCGGAGTTGCTGGCTTACGCCGCGCTGGGGGTGATCGGTGGGGCTGCCTCGCTGTTCTTCGTAAAACTCGTAGCGTATTTGCGCCCGCGGCTCAAGGCTCTCCCGCGTTGGACGCACTATTTTCAGCCGGCTCTCGCTGGCCTCGCGATCGGCGTGATCGGGCTCTGGCTCCCGCAGGTCATGGGCGCGGGTTATCAATCCATCGACCAGGCCATGCACGACCAGTTTACCTGGCGCTTGCTGCTCCTTCTGGCAGTGTTCAAAATTATTGCCACAACTTTCTCGTTCGTGAGCGGGACGCCGGGCGGCATGTTTGCCCCAACGCTTTTCATTGGGGCCATGTTGGGGGCCGGGGTGGGCGGCATCGAGCGTCACTTCTTTCCCTGGCTCACGGGCTCCGTGGGCGCTTATGCGCTGGTGGGGATGGGCACGTTGTTTGCCGGCTTTCTGCGCGTCCCCATGACCTCCGTATTCATGGTGCTCGAGGTGAGCGGAAACTACTCGATCATCCTGCCGGTCATGATCTCCAACACGATTGCCTACCTGATTTCGAGGCGCTATCAACATGTGCCCCTTTTTGATCTTCTTTCCAGGCAGGACAACGTGGACCTTCCTTCCATGGAGGAACGCCGCGAGGAAAGGGCTTTGCTGGTCGAGGACGCCATGCAGCCGTTCCACGACCCTAGCCTGAGCAGCCAGGATTCAGTGACCGATGCACTTCGGCGTCTGGAAGGGGTCTCGGGAGACTTTTTCTTTGTCGATAACGGGAGAGGAAAATGGTACGGCGTCACCAAGGATATGCTGCGGGACGCCGTCCTCGCGTGGGACTCCGATGTAGCCGTGGGAAGCGTACTGCGGGGCCCGCCGCTTCCCCACGTCCATCCCGACCACGCCCTGGACGTGGCGCTGAGCCGCATCGGCGACGCGCCCTATATCCCTGTGGTGAATCGCGCCGACCTGACAAAGCTCGAGGGTGTCGTGTCGCTGGATGGGATTCTCAAGGCCTACCGAGATTCGGAGTTGCTCGCCAAAGCCCGGCGGCGGAGTGAGTGAATAGCCCGCCTAACGTAGATGAGCAACCCTCTCAACAACGATAAACGGCCCTCTCCCTTGGGGAGAGGGTGTCCTGCTGCCGGCGCTTTCATCAGCCGGAGCGGGACGGGTGAGGGGTCATTTCGCGGGAAGCAAGACCAACAATACTTCAAACGGCAAATGGCAAAGGTCAAATAGTCTTGCAATTTGAGCAAATTGCAAATTGCCAACCATTTGAATTTTGCCGTTTGCCATTTGAATTCGCCCTTCCCCTTCTAAGGCGGAGAACGGAAGGAACCCCTCACCCGTCCGGCGAGGGCCGGAAAATGCGCCGTCGCCGGACACCCTCTCCCCAAGGGAGAGGGCATCTTGTTTCATGGGTACGTGGGCGGATAAATTTATCTGAACGCTTTTGTGGGCTCGTACGTCTTTCCCTATGAGGGCCGCGATGATCGAAGCCGGGCAGGTGATTTTGAGCGAGTCCGTTGCGACAACCGAAAGCGGACGGGACGAGCTCGAAGACGCGGTTCGGGAAGACGGGCGGCTTGTTTACAAAGTCGCCTACTCGGTGTTGCGGAATCATCACGACGCCGAGGATGTGGCGCAAGAGACTTTCCTGCGTTTCCTGCGGCAGCGCAAACACTGGGCGGAAATCCGCGACCGCCGAGCCTGGTTGGCGAAGGTCGCGTGGCGCGCGGCGCTGGACCGAAAAAGGTCTCCGGCCGGCGTCGCCCTCGAGGACGCGGCGGAGGCGGTGAGCAAGCTGCGCGCGGATGGCGCCGGGGCGGATGAAATCGCCGCCGGCCGCCAGATGATTTCGCTGGTTGAGCGGCTGATCGGTTCACTTCCGAGCGAGCTGCGTGAGGCGTTGACACTCTCCACGACGGAGGAACTCACCTCGGCGGAGATAGCACAGTTGCTGGGGATCCAGGAAGGCGCTGTCCGCAACCGCTTGTTCCGGGCTCGGGAAATCCTGCGCCAGAAGCTCGCGGCCGTGTTGGAGACAAGACATGCACGATGACAAGCCGGATCAATTCGTGGATGAATTGCTCGATGCCTCATTGAAGCGCTTCGGCGGCGAGGAGCCGCGCGCCGGGCTCGAGATGCGAGTCCTGGCAGGCGTCCGAAGCCGGCAGGGCGCGGCACGGCGCCGCCGGTTGGTATGGGCCCTGGCGGCTTGCGCGGGGATACTGGCTGCCATCGTTCTGGTGGTGCACTCCGCTCATGCCCCAAATCGACGGCCCGTGACCAGCGCGTCCGGCGCTCATCGAGCGCCGCTACAGGCTGCGACGACTGCGGCGAGCCCGGGTAGCGCGGACTCCCGCATTCGGAGTCCGCGGCTTGTCCAAGGGCCTAGGGAAAAACCGCGGACCCCAAAACCGGCGGTCCGCGCTACCAAGCCCTCGCGTCCAGAGCAGTTTCCCACTCCCATGCCGCTGACCGAGCAGGAGAAGCTCTTGCTAACGTACTTCGCCAATACAACCAAGCCTGATTTGCTTGTGGAAACCAACAAAGCAGAGGGGGCGGCCGAGATATCGAATATCAAGGTGGCTCCTTTGGAGATCGAGCCGCTTGATGACTCTGAATCCGGACAAGGAAAGTGAGGAGAAGGTGATGAGAAACCATCTGTCAATACGATGGGCAATCGCAATGGTGGCTTTCTGCTTGGCGCTGATTCCGAGCTCTGCAACGGCTCAGCAGGAAACCAAAGTCCAGAAGCCGGTCACGGCTTACCGCCTCGAGTTTAACGTGCGAGAACTTGAAAATGGGAAGCGCTTGAATTCGCGAAACTACATGATGATGTCAGAAGACGGCTCTTATGCGAGAATTCGAGTCGGAAACAAGGTGCCGTACCAGACTGCCGAAAAGCAATATCAATACTATGACGTCGGCATGAACATTGACTGCCGTCCCCACGAACAGCAGGAGGGCGTAGCTCTTGATGTCACTGTGGACTTTTCGAGCGTAGCGCCACCGTCGGAGACATCCCCGAGCTATAATCCTGTGTTTCGATCGAATAGGAGCGATGTTCAGACCGTCGTGGCATTCGGCAAGCCCACACTCATCACCAGCCTGGACGATGTGGAAAGCAATCGGCGTTACGAAATTGAAGTGACCGCGACCAAGGTGAAGTAGCGCGGACCTCTGTTTTTAAGGTCCGCGGCTTTTTGTTTGTGGTGGAAAGGACCCCTCACCCGTCACGGTCCGGCTGATGAAAGCGCCGGAGCGTGACACCCTCTCCCCTCGGAGAAGGCTGATCGTTCACTTTATCCACCCGGCCCGTCGTTTGAAAGGTACTGATCGAGGGAGTGGAGTTCCCGCGCCAGCTGGTCCACGCGATGCTCGAGCACATTGCGGATGGAGAGCATGGCCTTGAGGCCGCCGTCTTTGGCCACGATCGGAAAGTGCCGAACGTGCCGCTCGAGCATGTGAACGAGCGCGTTTTCCTCAGTCGTGTCCTCGTCGATCGTCTCGGCTGGCGAGGTCATGACGTCACTGATCTTCGTTGTCCTGGGGTCGCGTTGTTTGAGGACGACGCGAAGCATCACGTCGCGTTCCGTGAAGATGCCTTGCAGCGCGCCCGCGTCCACGACGCCGACTGCGCCCACACCGCGTTCGGCCATCACTTCCACTGCTTCCAGAACCGACGCACCCGGTCCCACGACCGGTGGAGGAACCTGCGCTATCTTGAGGAGACTCATCACTGCCTCCTTGGAATTGAACTCTGAAAACCTGGTTTGCCCGGTGAGTTAAGAATAGCCTCGCCTGATTCGGCATGTCAAGGCGGGCGGTCGCTCTACAATGGTACAATCTCGCCCCTGTCGGCCCGTTGCAGAGCGATTTCAAAGGGCAAAGGGCAAACGGCAAAATTCAAACGGTTTACCATTTGCCATTTGAAATCGCCCTAACGCTGGCGCACAGGGCCGGAAGTTAGACTTCCTCCGGCACCACGTAGGGCTTGCGGTAGCCGCGGTCGGCGTCGCGCAGGATGCGCGCAGCCTCCTCGTCGCCGATCACCTCCTGCTTCTCAGGATCAAAGCTGAGAGTGCGGCCGACGCGGTAGGAAGCGTTGGCCAGGTGCAGCAGCGTGGTGGAAAGGTAGCCCTCCTCGACGGGCGCGTTCAGCTCTTCCTTCTTGCGGGTCTTGACGCAGTCGATGAAGTTCCTCCAGTTGTTGCCGCCCGCCTGGGCGTGTGGCCCGGGTTCCTGTTCCTCACCCAGCCAGGACTTGTAGGAATCGTAGCCATTCATCGCCACGTAGCCCTTCGACCCGTAGAAGATGTTGCCGATGGTGTTCTGCGGTCCCTTGCGCCGGGAGCGCGTTTCGGCGGCGTTGCCGAGCGCCGCAGGCACATCGCCGCCACCAAATGCGGGCGTGCCGATTTCCGCCTCGTGATTCGAGATCCAGTGGCGGACTTCGAACTCCATCATGCGCCGCTTGCCGTCCGGCATATCGAATTGCCAGGCCACGTTGAGCGTGTTGGGCGTCTGCTGGTCGTCCTCAAACATGAAGTGCCCGCCGATGGCCGAAACCTTGTTCGGAAGCTTAACGCCCAGCCCCCAACGCGCCACGTCGAGTTCGTGGATGCCCTGGTTGCCGATGTCTCCGTTGCCGGTATCCCAAATCCAATGCCAGTTATAGTGGAAGCGGTTCTTGGTGAAAGGCTTCATGGGGGCGGGGCCGGTCCAGAGGTCGTAGTGGACGCCAGCCGGCACCGTCTGCTCTTCGGCGTGTCCAATCGTGTTCCGCCACTTGTAGCAAAGCCCGCGCGAGAGGTAAACGTCTCCAATCAAGCCGTCCCGCATTTTCTGCATTCCTTCGATGATCGCCTGGCCGGAGCGGCTGTTCGTGCCGTGCTGCACAATCCGGTCGTACTTCTGGACGGCGCGCAGCAGTTGCCGGCCTTCCCACCAGTTGTGGGAGAGAGGCTTTTCGACGTAGACATCTTTGCCCGCCTGGCAGCCCCAGATGGCTTGCAGAGAATGCCAGTGGTTGGGGGTGGCGATGGAAATCGCGTCAATGGATTTGTCATCCAATAGCTTGCGCAGGTCGATGAATCGCGCCGGCCGCTTGACTCCCATCTTCTCGACTTCCGCCAAGCGCTGGTCCAGGACGGTCTCATCCACGTCGCAGAAGGCGGCGAGTTCCGCGTCCTTCATGCGGCAGTATTCTTCTACGTGCGACCAGCCTTGCCCGTGTAGGCCAACCACCGCAATGCGCACGCGGTCGCTCGCGCCAAACACTCGCTCCGGATGCGCCAGGAAAGTAACACCGCTCAGTGCGGCCATTCCTGCCCCGGCGCGGGCGCTGGTCTTTAAGAATTCTCTGCGGTTAATCTCTTCCGGCATGCTATCTCCTCCCATGCGTTTCTGGAATGAGCGTCCATTATACGCCAATACGACCGAAGCGAACATCTGTAGGGGCGGCCCTGTAGGGGCGGCCCTTGTGGCCGCCCTGCCGGGCAACCACAAGGGTTGCCCCTACGTCCCGGGAACAATCCGCTTGCGTTGGCGTCAGAGAGGCATGTAATCTGAGAGGGTGACTAGATGTCTGTTATTCGGCAGGAGGCTTTGTTATGGCTGCTACAGAAACCATGGTTCGAGCGCCGGAGCGTGTTGGAAACACCGCCCGGGTGAAGGAAATCCTAAGCTGGTACGAAAGTGACAATCCGGGGACTAAGACGAATCTCGCGCGCATACTGAACTCCGGCCGGTTGGCAGGAACGGGCAAGTTCGTAATTCTACCTGTGGACCAGGGCTTCGAGCACGGTCCCGCCCGGAGCTTTGCGGTCAACCCGCCGGCTTACGATCCCAATTATCACTTTGAACTAGCCCTGGCGGCGGGTTGCAATGCCTATGCCGCACCGCTGGGATTCATCGAAGCCGGCGCGAGCCGGCACGCGGGTGAAATCCCGCTCATTCTGAAAATGAACAACCATGACCTGCTGCATGACGAAAAAGATCCAATGCCCTCCGTGACCGCGAGTGTTAACGATGCCCTGCGCCTGGGCTGCGTGGCCATCGGGTTCACCATTTACCCGGGCTCGGCGGCCGCACAAGCCATGTACCAGCAACTGCGCGAAGCGGCGGAGGAAGCGAAGGCCAACGGGCTGGCCGTGGTGGTTTGGTCGTACCCGCGCGGCTCGAGTCTGAGTAAGGAAGGCGAGACCGCCATCGACGTGTTAGCTTACGCGGCGCAGATTGCGGCGCAATTGGGCGCGCATATCATCAAAGTGAAACTGCCCAGCGCGCACCTGGAACAGCCGGAAGCAAAGAAGGTTTACGAAAAGGTGGGCATCCTGATCGGGACGCAGGCCGAGCGCGTCCGCCACGTCGTTCAGAGCGCCTTTGACGGGCGCCGGATTGTGATCTTCTCCGGCGGGGCAAAAAAGGATGATGACGAAGCTTTCTACAACGAGGTTCGCGCCATCCGCGACGGGGGCGGCTTCGGTTCCATCATCGGCCGCAACTCTTTCCAGCGCCCGAGGGAACAAGCCCTCCGATTTCTCCAGACCATTATGAAGATTTACGCTGGGGAGATAAGTTAGGCGGCCAGACTCCCCTCCTCTCGCAGCGGAGGGGAGCCGCTCTCACTCCATCGAAATCTTCTCGCCACCGTGAGGCGAATACTTGGTCAACGCAGCGTCCAGCGCGTGGGCTGCGGCGGGGGCTGTGACGGTATCCTTGAACAAGATGTCTTTCGGATCCACTTTCCGGCCATAAAGGCGTTGATTGGCTTCGTTGTCCTGCTTCACAATCTGCCCTTCGAGCGACAGGCCGGCGAAGAGCCCCCGCGAGCGTGAGTAGGTGAGGATTTCCGCCTGTAATTGAATGTCGGTGGCGCCTTCCGCAGTTCGGCCCACCGGGCCGCCCGCGGCGGAAGCGTCCGCGCCCAGCTTTGCTTTGCTCTGCAACAGTTTTTCCGCGCCTTTCGCGTTCATGACGACCAGAACGAAGTCGGTGGCCTGTCCTCCCAGTTGGAAGCCGAAATTTGCGCCCCCCACCGTAAACATCGAAGGCGCGCCCCAGTCGCCGGTTCCTCCCTGACGACAGACTAAGGCTCCCCGGCCGAAGCTGCCGCCCACACCGAGGGCGACCTTCTTTTCCGACGGAATCACGCCCACACAAACGGCCTTTTTGAGCAAGTCCCTCGGAATTCCCTTCTCCGGGGTTCCCATGACCTCGTTGATGACTTCTGCGGCCCTTGCCAGCCGCTCGGCTTCCCGCCCGGCTTCCGCAGCCAGGGCCGAAGCACTTAAGCCCAGGCACAGTAAGATCAGTGCGAGTTTTCGCATCGCAACCTCCAGACCGTTCGCTTTAACCTCATCCCTAGAATGGGACCTCCTTAGGCTCCTTCGGCTTACGTCGCGACGCCGCCTTGTGCGGAGCCTTTCTGGCAGCGCGTTTCGCACCATGCGCTTTGCGCGGCTTCTTCTCGGGACCCGCTTCCGCAGGTTCGGCAGGCGGTTCGGCGGCGGGTGGCGCAGCCTCGGGTGGCTCGAGCACGATAATCTCGTCCGGACTCTCCACGGCCTCCCAGAGGACGTCCGTCTCCGGCGGGGCGGGTTCAGCCTCGGGAACGACCGCCGGCTCGGGAAATGCCTCGGGGAATGTTTCCGTAAACGGTTCTGCAAACGCCTCGGAAGGAGTTTCGGGAACGGCTTCCGGCGCCACCGGCGCAGGGGCGGTCTCCGCCGTGGTGGCGAAGATTCTCCAGATACCTTTACGGTCCCGGTGCAGCCGCAGCCAGCCTTCGCGTTGCGCCTGGTGGAGCAGGTCGAGCAGCCCGCGAAATCCGGCTTGCCGCTCATCAAAACGCGGATCCGCGCTGCGCATGGCTTGGCGCACCTGCCGCAGATAAATAGGACGAGAAGGCGCCTTCTCCTTAAGCGTTGCAAGGGCTCGCTTCAGTAGAGCAAAGATCTCGTTGGCGGTCAGGCCCGGTTCGGGGGCGGCTTCCGGCAGGGGTGGCGGAGTTACTTCCGCCGGCGCCGCCGGCTCCTGAGCAAGCTCGCCGGCGGGTTCGACGGCCTCGGCGGGGGCTTCCTTCGTGCCGTCTGCCTCAATCATTTCCACCAGGTAGCCGCGGTCCGTCCGGCGCGCCTGGAACAGATTTTCCTTCTCCAGTTTGCGAATGAAGTCCAGGAACGATCCCGCGCCATAATCCCGCTCGGTGAATGTGGCGTCCAATTGGAGCATGGTGCTCTTGAGCAGGCCAAGCTGCGGGGCCACTTCTCGTTCCGCGAGGATCTTGAGCGCGCGCTGGATGTTGGGAACGGCGCTCGAAAGCGGCTTGATTTCGCTCGCGCCCCGCCCCGTGCTCCGTGCCGCGCGTGCGGCGCGTGAACCGTCGGCTCCCGTCGAGGCCTCGAGCAGATTCTCGTAGGCAATGAACTCGTGACAGTTGCGTTGCAAAATTCCGCTGGTGAATTGGCGGCCGCCTACCACGAACACGCGCTTATCGTACTGCTTAAGCTTCTCGACCAGGGCGATGAAGTCGCTATCGCCGCCCACAATGGCGAACGCGCTGATGTGATCTCGGGTAAAGGCCATCTCCAGGGCGTCGAGAGCCAGGTTGATGTCCGCTCCGTTCTTGTCGCCGCGCGGGGTGACGTTGCGTTGCACCATCTGCACCGCATGCTGCGTCAACTGGCGGCCGAAATCGCCGGCGCGAGACCAGTCTCCGTATGCCGTCTTGCTCACAACTTCGCCGCGTTCCTTCAGTGCTTCGAGCACGACGGAGACATCGAATTCCTTTCCCAAGGTGTCTTTGACCCCAATCTGAATATTGTCAAAGTCGATAAAAACGGCGAGCTTCAATCTCTCTTCTGCCATAATTCCTTCTTTCGGCGGGCGTGATACTGCGAGCGAGGAGCTCTCAGTATTTTAACCAAATCAGCTTCCCCCTTTTGATATGATACTCCCTGGTTACTCAGCGTCAAGCGGGCGAAGGAGTATTGCATGTCGGAACCAATTCGAATTGGCATTGCAGGAGCGCGTTTTGCGGCCCGTTTTCACTGGGACGGGTATCAGCGCGTGTACGGAACACGCGTTCAAGTTGTGGGCGTAACTTCCCACTCCTCCGAGTCGCGGGAGGAGTTTGCCCGCCAGCATGGGTTGAAGGCCTTTGCTTCGTTCGAGGAGATGTGCGAGGCGGTGGATGTCGTTGATCTTTGTACCCCGGGCTCGACCCACGAACCGTTGGCGATCGCCGCCCTGCTGCGCGGCAAACACGTGATCATCGAAAAGCCGTTTACCGGATATTACGGTCCGGGGACGCCGGACTTTCGAGGAAACGCGTTCAGCAAGGAGGTGATGCTGCGGGAGGCGATGGCCAGTTGCGATCGCATCCTGAATGCCGCGCGAGAAGCCGGAAAGCGCATCTGCTACGCGGAGAACTGGGTGTATGCTCCTGCCGTCCAGAAAGAGCGTGAAATTCTGGAGAAGAGTGGCGGCCAAATCCTCTGGGTCATCGGCGACGAGTCCCACAGCGGCTCCCACTCACCCTACTATGGCATCTGGAAGTTTTCCGGCGGCGGGGCGCTGGTGGGGAAGGGATGCCACCCTCTTACGGCGATCCTCTACCTGAAGCGTGTGGAGGGCGAGGCGCGGGACCGCAAGCCCATTCGTCCAGCTACCGTCTCCGCTCGCACCCACGAAATCACGCGCCTGAAGAGTTTCCGTGATGCCGGTTTCCTGCGCACCGATTACGAGGACATCGAAGATTACTGCCAGGTGCATATTACCTTCGAGGATGGCACCGTGGCCGACGTCTTCTCTTCCGAACTCGTGATGGGCGGGGTACACAATTGGCTGGAGGTTTTTGCCAACAATCACCGCACGCGCTGCAACCTGAATCCCGTAAATGCGCTCGAGACCTACAATCCCAAGGAAGAGCTTTTCAAGGACATTTACGTGGCGGAAAAGATCGGGACAAAGCAAGGGTGGAACCATCCCGCTCCGGACGAGGACTGGCAGCACGGGTACCACCACGAGTTTGAAGACTTCGCACAGTGCCTTGCTTCCAACCGGGAACCGCTTTGCGGAGGGCCGTTGGCGCGGGATACAATCGCCGTCCTCTACAGCGCCTATGTCTCCGCCGAGCGGCGGGGCAGGGAGGTTGAGATACCGCTGGGCGTGGCCTAGAGACTCTTCGAGTGCGGCAGCGCAACTGCCGCCTTGAAACCTGGGCAGAAAGGCGGCAGCCGCGCTGCCGCACTCCACACTGACAAATTTTGTCCATCGCGGACACGTTGCGCGTCCCGCTTGCGCAGACTTCTGGGCTGCAAGGTTTCTAAGTCCTTCAATTACAACATCTGAACTCGGCAAGATGGCTTTGCGTCCCGGCATGAAACGTGCTGTCAATAAGCGCTGGCGGGTGAAGTGCCGTAAAACGCATGGTTTTCCCTTGCTGGAGGGAAGGAAAAGAGTTCATGTCTGGGCGTGAAGACGCATTCAGCTTAATCGAACTCATGATTGTGGTAGCTATCATCTTAGTTATTGCTGCTATAGCTATTCCCAGCCTTTTGCGGAGCAAGATAGCAGCAAACCAAGCCTCAGCCATCGAAAGCCTGCGGGTGATCGGGACTTCCGAGGTCACTTATGCGGCGACCTACGGCGACGGCTACTCCACCACTCTTGCCTCGATCGGCCCCATCCGGTCCGGGGCTGTGGCTACCGCTTCCGCGGCCGGGCTGATTGACGACCTCCTGGCGAGTGGATCCAAGAGCGGCTACACCTTTACTTACACCCCTACCCTGCTCGATTCCACCGGCCGGTACAACGGGTACACGGTCCTGGCCAACCCGATCGTTGCGGGCACAACGGGCGTCGACTACTACTACGAGGATGAAACACACCTCATCCGCATGAATGCCACCGCCCCAGCCGGGTCTACGGACAGTTGCGTGGCGGAGTAGGCGGCGAGGCGCAGTCGAGAAGTCAAGAAGTTGAGCGTCAAACCTCAAACCCCTCAAGCTTGGCTTTTCGGTTCTCGACCCCATGATTTCCGGTCCGCCTGAGCCGCTTTCTTGCCTCCTCAACTTCTTGACTTCTCAACTCCTCAAGTCAGTTCTGGTACTATAAGCATGTCCGGGCGTGACAGGACACGAGGGACTAGCGAATGTTTTCCCGCCATAACCGCATCATCGGCGTCTTTTACTTGTGCGCCGACATGTTGCTGGCGTTACTCAGTTTCTGGTTGGCGTGGGAGATCCGCTCTTATCTCATAACTCCCCGGCCGTTATATTCGGTTTCCAACTATCCCTGGGTCGTTCCCCTTTCCGTGGGGATATGGATACTGGTGGGCCTGCTGGCCGGAGTTTACCGCGACATCAAGGAAGAGGAGTTGCGCCGGGCTTTCACGGACCCTCTGAAAGTCGGGCTGGGAGCGATGGTCCTGCTCTTCGCAGCCACTTATGCCATCAAATTCCAATATCTCAGCCGCTTGCTGCTGGTTCTCTACGCGGCGACGGACCTCGTGGCGGCGACGCTTTTCCGCCTGGTGGCCCGGCAGTTTGCGGGGCCTTTGCGGCGAAGTCTGGCCGGGCTGCGCAGTTTCCTCCTGGTCGGGGGCGGGCCGGAGGTGATTGACATTGCGCGCACCATCGAAACTCATGAAGCTCACGGCATGCGCCTGGTGGGATTTATTCGCACCGGCGCTTCTCTGTCAACCTTGCTCGAACAGGCTCCGTTGCGCGGTTCGTACTCCGTTTTCGACTTGGCCCAGCTTCCGGAGCTTCTCCGCCAGCAGGTCATTGATGAGGTGATTTTCGCGATTACCAAAGACGACCTGGAAAGACTCGGGGAGTCGTTTCGGGCCTGTGAAGTGGAAGGCGTGAAGAGCCGTGTCCTGCTCACCTTTTTCCCGCACGAGATTTCGAAGGTTTACTTGGAGCATCTCGGCGAGAAGCCGCTGCTTACCTTCGCCACGACGCCCGAGAACGAATACCTGCTGCTCTTAAAACGCGTCCTGGATTTCGTCCTGGCGCTTCTTCTGCTCGTGTTTTTGTCTCCGCTGATGGCCCTCCTGGCGTTACTCATCCGCCTGACCTCCGGAAGTCCGGTGCTTTTCCGGCAGACGCGCTGCGGGCTGAGCGGTAGAAAGTTCACCCTATATAAATTCCGTTCCATGCGTCCGGATGCCGACCTGGGCCGCGAGGAACTGGAAGCGCTGAATGAAGTGGATGGGCCGGTCTTCAAAATCAGCCGCGACCCGCGCTGCACGCCCATAGGACGCTTCATGCGCAAGTTCAGCCTCGATGAGCTTCCTCAGTTGCTCAACATCCTCAAAGGAGATATGTCGTTCGTCGGTCCGCGGCCGCCTCTTCCGGAGGAAGTCGTTAAGTACGAGAGTTGGCAGCGTCGCCGCCTGCGCATGCTGCCGGGCCTGACTTGCCTTTGGGCGCTCGAAGGGCGCAGCCGCTTGAGCTTCCGCCGCTGGATGGAGCTCGACCTCGATTATATCGACCATTGGTCGCTGGCCCTGGATTGTAAGATCCTGCTTAAGACGGTTCCCATAGTCCTGCTGGGGCGGGGCGCAAGCTAAAAAGGCAGGAGTCAGGAGTCAGAAGTCAGGAGACAGCAGTTGATCGCCCTCTCCCAGGGGCGAGGGCGGAACGCCGAACATCGAGGCCCTCTCCCTTGGGGAGAGGGTGTCGCGCTCCGGCGCTTTCATCAGCCGGAGCGTGACGGGTGAGGGGTCAATTACGAGTTGAGGGCTTAACACCACGGGAGCGACATGCGACTGTCCTTCAACGCGGCAACAGTTCTGCTTCTCTTGCCGTTGGGCGCGTTGGCGCAAGAGATACCGAACTTCTCTGGCGCCTGGGTACTGGCCTGGCCGGAGCCGGAAGTAAGTCACGGCAGGAAACTGAGCCCCGCCGAACTCAGAGTCGTGCAGAAGGAACACACCCTTCAAGCCACTTTCCTCGAGCATGGGAAGGCTCGAACCTGCACTTACTATCTGGACGGGACCGAATCGAAGAACCTGGCGGCGGGCGGAGCGCCCAGCAAAGATACGGCCACCGTGCAATACGCGACACTGCTGATCAAATCTACCGTCGAGGTCCCCAAAGCTACACTTCAGATAGAACAGAAGTGGCAGGTGTCGGCCGATTCCCGGCACCTCATCGTCCAAATCACGGCGAACGCGAGTTCTGCGGCCGTGGCGGGCTTTCCCCTCGGGTCGTGGGAGAATGTCTATAACCGCAAGGCGCCAGCAGAAATCAAAAGTCAGAACCCAGCCGTCAAAAGAACTCGCCCCTCTTCCCGTTGAAGAGCAGTAAGTGCTAACCCTCTATGTGGTCGGAGCGTCAAAAGAAGGTACATCTATGAGGCAGTAGTGTGCTGATAGCCCACGCCTGAAAGCTGAAGACCAATTTGTTTCGTGGGACCATTGCGTTAGAATAGACGCCACTGAACAATTGGGAACTCCGCAGGTTGGAGGTTCGCATGAAAACTCGGAAAGCTCCCCCCGCCCGTCGCTGGGTGGTTCCGCTGTGTTTCCTGATGCTGCTGATGGGTTTCGCGGCCTGCCACGGCTGGGCGCAGTCGGGAGCCGTGTGTGGCCCCGCGCCGGACGTCAAGCTGGCCATCGATGCTCTACCCGAGCAATCCCCCGCGCAAACCGACCGGCAGTATCACGAGCAGCGCGCCGCCGCCATTCAGGCCTTGCTGCACAAATACTCCAGCGACGTCTTCGTCGAGAAGGCTTACATCAACTCAATGTCCGGCAGGTCGGACAGGGAGAAAGTGGTTGCCGAATACAAAGCGCGCCACGAGCAGAACCCCGACGATGCCAAGTTGGCGTACCTTTACGGATTGACCTTGGTGGGCCGGCAGTCGCCCGAGGCCATTAAACTGTTCACTGACGCCCTCAAGCAAGATCCGAACTTCGCTCCGCCGCATCTTCAGCTAGTTTCCATCTATAGCTCACCGGTGTTCATCGACAAGGAGCAACGCCTTGCGCACCTGAAGGCCTACCTTGAGGTCTGCCCTTCCAGCTTTGACGGTTACGAGTCGCTGACGCGGGTTGACGACAAGGACCTTCAGCGCACCTATGCCGCAAAATTGCGTCCCTTAATTGCCAACCGCACCGACCCCGATGCTGTCGGCGCCTACACAACGCTCTGGTCGCTCGAATTCAAGCTGCACCCACCGTCAGAATATGAGCCGCTCCGCAAACAAGTGGGCGAGGACCTCGAGCGCATCCGTCAGCTCAAGCTCGAGGACAAGCGCCAGTGGTACTCGGCGCTCGAAGAGGGTTATAAGCTGGTGAACGATCAGAAGCAATCCGACTTGGTAGCGGATCAGGAGCAAGCACGCTTCCCATCGCCTTGGTCGCCGCCGGGGGCGGCAAAGTGGTGGAAGGAGCACAAGTATCCAAGCGAGGATGCTCCCCCGGACAAATTACGGGCGTACTACCGAGACGTCTTGCAGCAGTCCGCCCAGTGGGTGAAGGATCGCCCTAATGCGACTTACATGTGGATGAATCGCCTGGATGCGATGGAGCATCTCGAAGATGTGCCCTTGGCAGATGTGAAATTGGCGGTAGATCAGGCTGTCAAAGTCATGATAAGCAATGCCGGGCCTGAGGGACCGGACACCCCTTATGACTACGATAGCGTGGCGGAGGTGCTCTCCAAGAAGCACCTCGAGCCCGAACTTGAAGTCGAGATGGCACAGAAGGCGCTCAGCCAGTGGGAAATCGCGTCCAAAGAGCCGTACTATGATCTCTACGCCACCAAGGAGAACCTCGACCAGAACAAATTCAATCAGGCCTACGATCACCTTCTTGACCAGGGTTATGAGACGGACGGGTATCTGCAACTTAAGCAGCCGGACAAAGCCCAGCTCCTGCTTACCCAGATGGACGAGCGGCTCGATGACTTGAAAGCCCAAGTTGGCGACAACCAGCGCCACAAGAAGAGCTACGGCCGCCGCCTCGCCGACTATTGGGGGCTGATGGCCCGGGAGGCGGAACTCCGTGGCCGCAAGCTCGACGCCATGGCGTTCTATGAAAATGCCTTGCTCGCGCGGCTCGATGCCGAGCAGAAGCCCGAGACCGGAATGAAAGACGAACTCGCCGACAATGCCCGCCAGCTTTGGACCGGCCTCGGCGGCTCGGATGAAGGCTGGAAATTGTGGTATGGGCGGCGCGCCGACGCCTTGGCCAACCAAGCCACACTGACCTGGGAGGACGCCAATCAACCTCTGCCCACCTTTGAACTGGCCGACCTGAGCGGCAAGACCTGGAACTTGGCTGCGCTCAAGGGCAAGGTGACGTTTCTCAACTTCTGGGCGTCCTGGTGAGGGGGATGCCGCGAGGAGTTGCCTCGCTTACAAAAACTCATCGAACAGTACAAGAATCGCTCTGACGTTCAGTTCATCACGATGAACATGGATGAAAACCCCGGGGTTATCGAGCCCTACCTCAAGGAGCATCAGCTCTCCTTCACCGTGGTCCCCGCGTACAACTACGTGTGGCAGACGCTCCAGGTGACTGGAATCCCGGCAAATTGGATTGTGGATTCGGGCGGCGTGGTGCGCCTGAAAGGTCTTGGTTACGACGCGACGGAAAAGTGGGTCACGGGCATGCGGGACGCCATCGAGAAAGTGAAGCCCGCTGCGTCTGCGCCCTCTTCCGGCGCATCGAAGTAGCACCCTAATTGAGAAGCCCTCTCCCTTGGGGAGAGGGTGGGCCGCGACGGCGTTTTCATCAGCCGTCGCGGGCCGGGTGAGGGGTCTCTGCATGACATAAACGGCTAAGTCGTTTATGTCATGCAACTTATGGGTGGCCTGACTTTCGGCCATAGACGCTCAGGATGACAAGCCAACTCATTTTATTCCCGCCTGCGCCAGCATCGCCAGGAACTGCCCCCGCGTGCGCATGTCGATCGCTTCTGCCACCAGCTTGCCGTCGCGGCCGTAAACGAAACTTTTCGGGATTCCTTCGACCACGAACAACTTGTGCACTTTGCTTCCCGGATCGAGCAGGATGGGATACGTATAGTGATGCTCGGCAATGAACGGTTGTACTTTGCTTATCTCTTCATCAGAAATAGCAAGGATTAAAAGGCCCTGATCTTTGAATTCCTGGTAAAGCTTATCCAGGTCGGGCATCTCCTTGCGGCAGGGCGGGCACCAGGTGGCCCAAAAGTTCACCAGCACGACCTTGCCGTGCAGAGCCTGTAAGCTCCAGGACTTTCCTTCGACATCCGTCAACGTGAAATCCGCGTGCTCACGGTTCCGGTCGTCGGCAGCAAGCTTGGACATCGCCGCCGCGAATTGGGGAGAGTCCGAAGCGGCTTGCACGTGCTCGTAGCGCACGAGCGTGGCCAGTTCGACATACGGATCTGCGGGCTCGTTGCCGTTCGCCGGAGGAGGCTGCTCGCCGAGCGCCGTGGCCAGAGTCGTGGCGACTTCCTGTAGAGTGTCGTGGCCGAAGTCGCCTTCGGTGGAGAGATTGGCGAGGCCCTTCGCCAACGTCAGCTTGTTGGACGCCGCTGGCAACTTGCGGATCTCGAGCGCCAGGTCCTTCGTGACCTGCCCCCGCTTCTCATCCGGCACCTGGCGAAGCCCGCGCAACTGCTGCATGATCGGCTTCTCCTGCGCACTCCAAACAATCTGTTGTTTCTGGGCGCTCGAGGGATGAGCAAAAAACACTACCGCCGCAAAGGCGAAGAAGGCTGCGGCGAAGAGCCTGGTTCTGACCGGTGTCGGGTGAATGGGACCATCTACCATCATGAGCGTACCGCCTTTCTTCTTTGTGTCCTCTGTGTCCATGCAAAGATGAAACACAGAGAGCACTGAGAACTTCCGTGACCTCTGTGTTGATGCTTTGGGGGCACTGAGTGCACGGAGACTTACGTTACTTCCACGGGGGCCGCCCGACTCTCATGCCACGGGCAAGCGGAGAATCGTCCGAAGGCGCTCCGGCGGCACGCGTCGAGGGTCGGAGAGGTAGATCTCGTGATGCAGGCCGTGGCAGGACAAGCCCTTTTCCGCTGCCCAGGCGATCATCTTCGAGATCGTTTCGCACTCATTCCCGTAAGGCCCCACGTGCAGCATCTGCACGCACTGGCCTTCAGCCAGGGTTTCCAACTTCACGTCCGCGGTCTCCGGAGGTTTGCCCTTTTCTTTCAGCGCCGCGATAGTGTCTTTCAAATCCTTCGCATGGATGAAGTCCGGCACGCGGATGAGGAGCTTCCAGTTCCAGGTGTCGGGCGGCTGCAAGGCAAAATTCTCGGCTTCTTTCGCTCCCCACCAAAGGCCCTCGAGGTTGCAGACTTTGTAATCCTTCCCGGCGAATTTCTTGGCCATCTTGAGGGTGTAGGCGACGTTGTAGAGCGCGCCGACGGCTTTCTGGAAGGCTTCTCCAGCCGGCGCCCCGCGGCCGGTGAACACCAGGTACTTTGCGCGCTTGGTTTGAATCAGCACGGGTTCTTTGGGCGTGACGTATTCGGCTTTGTGGACTTTGTAGAGATCGAGTTTGGGTGTAGCAGGCATCGGAATGATTCCTTTCGGGAATTTGAAGTGGAACCTCTCAACGGCCGGTGTTCGCTTTACTTTACCGTATTTACAATTTGTGCGACGAGGCTTTGGTCCGCCACTTGAAATTGATCTTCGGGTGGATAGAGCGCCCCGCCAAAGGTCACAGAGGGCCTCCCGCGCACAGAAAGATCGAGCTGAGTCTTGAAAGCCGTGAGGTGTATCTGTTTGCAGCCCGTCGCTTCGACCACTTGGCGGAGACTATAGAGCTTTATTCCTCCACCCGGCAGTATCTCGATTCGATCGCCGGCATATTCGATCAGCCGCTTGATGAGCGGCACGCCCTCCGGCACGGTATCTTCCTGGCCGCTGGTGAGCAGGCGGGTGAAACCCATATCAACAAGTTGATCCAGAGCCCGGAAAGGATCGGGCGTTACGTCGAATGCGCGATGGAAGACCGCCTGGCGATCCCCGATCAGTTTCCGAATGCGCCGGCACCTTGCCTCGTCGATGCTACCGTCGGCGTTCAGTATTCCAAACACAATTCCGTCCGCGCCGTGCTCTCGAGCCACCACGGTATCGCGCTCCATGACCGCCATTTCAACGTCGGTATAGCAGAAGCCTCCGCCGCGCGGCCGCACCATGGCCACGAAAGGAATCTTCAGCCGCGCCTTGGCTTCGACGATCGTTCCCATCGAGGGCGTCAGGCCTCCCAGGAAAAGCGCCGAGCAGAGTTCAACGCGGTCCGCGCCTCCCTTTTCCGCCTCGATTGCATCCTCCAGCGATCCACAGCAAATCTCCACTAGAATTTTATTTTCTGCCATCGAATTCCCCCTGTATTGGAGACTCATCATTATAGCCAACAGACGCCGCAGAGCAACTGTAGAACGGTAGGGGCACGCCATGGCGTGCCCCTAGCCGCGATGTTCGGTGGGCTGCAAAAATGGGATGCAAAAGAGATGGTTGGGTGTATTCTTTCAGGGGTCCGGTTTCCAAGATCGAGATCCGGGCTGAATCCTGCTTGGGAGGTTCCCGCGATGCGGTTGCGAGTTATATGCCCATTCTTTTTGTTGATCATCTGTGTGGCGCCTGCGAGCGCCCTGGACAATGGTCTGGCCAAGACGCCGCCCATGGGTTGGAACAGTTGGAACAAGTTCGCCTGCAACGTCTCCGACCGGCTCATCCGTGAGACGGCCGACGCCATGGTGTCCAGCGGCATGAAGGATGCCGGTTACCAATACGTAGTCATTGACGACTGCTGGCAGGTGAAGCGCAACCCGGACGGCACGATCGTTGCCGATCCCGAGCGTTTCCCCAACGGCATCAAGGCGCTGGCCGACTACGTTCATTCCAAGGGGCTGCAGTTCGGCATCTACTCGGACGCCGGCCGGCAGACCTGCGAGGGCCGTCCCGGGGCGCATGGGCACGAGTTCCAGGATGCGTTTACCTACGCTTCCTGGGGCGTGGATTACCTCAAGCTAGACTGGTGCCATGCCGAGGGCCAGAACTCCCTCGAGTCTTATTCCCTCATGCGCGACGCGCTCAAAGCCGCCGGCCGCCCCATCGTTTTTTCACTCTGTGAGTGGGGCTCCACAAAGCCCTGGCAGTGGGCCAAGGATGTCGGCAACCTGTGGCGCGCCACGGAAGATATTGTGAATTGCTGGGACTGCAAGGAGAAGTGGGGCGGGCTGGGGGTCGTTTACATCCTGGACCTCGTCGATGGCATCGAGTACGCCGCCGGGCCCGGGCACTGGAACGATCCGGACATGCTGGAAGTAGGCAACGGCAAGCTCACGCCGGATGAGGCGCGCGCCCACTTCGGCATGTGGTGCATGCTGGCCGCGCCCCTGATCTCCGGCAACGACCTGCGCCAGATGGATGCGGATACGGTCGCCATCCTGACCAACAAAGAGGTCATCGCCATCGATCAGGACCCGCTCGGCAAACAGGCTAGCCGCGTGCGCA
>Ga0187888_1001322_pt1 | contig 23908 bp, 24 predicted proteins | sample June2016WEW_7_40_FD_132987 | JGI IMG/M metagenome (GOLD analysis project Ga0187888, IMG submission 132987) | Peatland microbial communities from SPRUCE experiment site at the Marcell Experimental Forest, Minnesota, USA - June2016WEW_7_40 | ecosystem: Environmental > Terrestrial > Soil > Wetlands...
GTTTCGCTTGGGCGCCTGGCGCCACACAGTTGGTGCTCATGAGCAGCAACTTAGCACGAAGAGTTGCGTAAAAACTTTCTTTCTTAACACCAGGTATCTATTTTATAACACAGTAGTAATAGCAGAGACGGGCTGCCCTTCAAACTCGCGGGCGATGGTGACCAGGACCTTACCTTCGAGAATCATCCCCTCTATCTCCCATGCAGAGGCGAACCGTCTTGCAGATGGACGGCGGCGACAGATCCCAACGGGGAAATGACGCTTCAGTGGTTACGAGCCAAGCACCACATATCAAGCGAGGTATTTAGGCTGTCGGAGGGGGCGTATGGCGGTTGCGAACGCCGCACAACTGCTGCGGCTTATAAAGTCGGGAACAAATACCAGCGTAGCGATAATGAAGGCGGGGACTACTACTGTGGTCGAGGTGGCGACAGCGTTTTCTGGAGCGGAAATGTTGGAAAGAACCTCATCGCTCAGTGAACCCTGAACAACAACAGTTCCGCAATGTCTAACCAGCGCGCATGACACAGGAGCTCCGGCCACAAACAGCAAGCAACCGATAGCCAGAATCGTCGTGAATGCGTTAACCTGTGAGCGCCGCACCTTAATAGTGATGCACAGGCTGGAACGAAAGTTGCGGCAATTTCGACTTACGTATGCATGTGGTGCTAGGAGTTCTCGGGCGGCCAGGGAAAAGGGATCTGAAGGGTGCCGCCGAGCTGGCACGCTGTAAGCCGGTTTGTCTGCCCGGGCCAGAAAGGCTAACACTACCGGGCACTCAGAGGCAACCTCGGGACGGCTGTGCAGACGAACTACTCCAGAGGTAGTTTAGCGTGGGCTATGACTCGAAGGCTGTGCCGCCGCGCCGAGTATCGCGGTTTGCGCCCAAGTTGATGCCGATTGCGATAGCGATGGCCACTACCGCCTGGAAACTCGCAAGTAGGACCTCATGAACAGAATAACTTTCGGAAGCAACAATAGGCCAGCGACGACCATGGCGAGGGGAACGAGATAGGTCACCTTGGGATAGGTACCCAAACTGCTGGTGAGCACGAAGTTGATCCCACTTCCATACTCCTGCGACAGGGCCGAGGCGAGGATCGCGACAACTCCCACTGCCTTCGCTAAGTGTTGCAGAACGGCGGACCTGGTCCGGCATTGGCTGAAATCGGAAATGGTGAGGCGCGGTACACTCTGGAAATGATTGGCCCACCGTCTCCGCATTGGATGCCCTTCCGCCAGTGTTGCGATTCGTGAGATCCAGGATGGTCGAAAAGAAGTCCACTTGCCAGATTGAATACTATACTGAGGCTATCGAGACCGATAGATAGTTCTATCTTGCCGGCATCACCATGGCTTTCCACCGCCACCGGTTTTGGCCGTTCTTGTTGAACACCACGAGGCACTGGTAGATCGGCTGGTTCGGCACGCATTGCAGCACGCGCGAGTTCTTGTAAGGACCGTTTCCGTTGTAAGTCACGGGAGTGTTTTTTAAAGCTTGTTGCAAGTTGGCCCACTGCTGGCCATTATCGGAATCGAGCCCCGCGAACACTTCCGCGTGTGGTACGTTGACGGCATACATGAAATCGAAGCTGGACGTCATCAGCTTCTTAAGCGTGACCGTATCTTTCTGTGCCACGGCAGTTTTAAACATGCCAAAGAAACTGTTGAAATCCGACGTGCTGTTTTGCCCCAAAAGCAGAGCGGGCAACAACAGGACCGCTGCCAAGAACAAAGTCCGTGGTTGGTACATCGGTAGCACCCCTTTCTTTCCTCTGTAGAATAAATCGTGTCTTTTCGGCAACCCTGTTTAACCAGGCAGGAGTTACACGCCTTCAGTCCCTTTGCCCTGCGGCTCTGCAAGGATGCAGTTTTTGGGTTGACATCATCGAGGGAAAAGGCCTCCGGGTCAAGATCGTCGCCAATTCATTCCTGCAGTTCCTCACGTTGGGCGCGGTCCGGATCGCGGATGGATTCCAACGGGTCGTAGCAACCAGGGATGCCACCGCAGTCCCTCGCGTGGACTATGGCGTTCTCTGCCTATGCAAACTGGATGCGCCAGTCCCAGCTCCGGCATCAGCACTTTCTCCGCAACTATCACGTACTCCCGGCAGTCAACGAAACCTTTTTACAACAGAACAGATTTTTCAAATGCAAGGCCGGATCGCCGTTGGTCATCTGAGCATTATTGCTCATACACCTTCCATCCTAACCCGCTAACATTAAAAGCACTTCGTGCGCTACGAATGCGACTACCTCGTGATGGACATCATCGACCGCCTGCCGCAGACCGACGACAATAGCATCTGCCTGAAGCAGCAGCTCAAGGACAAGCTGATCGAGCGCAAGTAATGTATCGACAAATACGGCGAGGATCTGCCGGAAATCTGCCATTGGACGTGGGGCGCGACCAACGCAGGCAAACCGACTTAAACCGGCCAAATGCCAGAGATGAGGTTCATTATGCGAACGTCCCCAAATAAATCCGAAGCCGAGCCGGCGCCTTCGAAGTCAGCCAACACCAAGCCCCCTGACATCGCCTCCGCGTCAGTTTCCGACACGCTCGCGGCGCTCCATGTCAACCCCGACACCGGGCTTACGCACGCGGAGGTGGACGTCCGCCGGAAGGAGCACGGCTACAACGAAGTAGCCGAAAAAAAAAGACACCCTGTCCTCAAATTCCTCTGGAAATTCTGGGGAATCTCGGCGTGGATGCTCGAACTGATCATGGTGCTGTCGGCGGTGCTCGGGAAATTCTCCGATCTCGCTGTGGTGGGTTCGCTTCTGGTTATCAACGCCGTGTTGAGTTTTATGCAGGAGCAACGAGCCGCCGGTGTCGTTGAGGCACTGCGGCGACGGTTGCAGGTCAGTGCGCGAGTCCGGCGCGATTCAAGCTGGCAGGTCATTTCCGCCCGGGAGCTGGTCCCGGGCGATATCGTCCGCGTGCGCCCTGGCGACATCATTCCCGCGGATGTCAAGCTCCTGACCGGAGCGCTGAGCGTGGACCAGTCGGCTCTCACCGGCGAATCGAAGGACGTGGACAAGAAGCCAGGCGAAGTGCTCTCGTCGGGGTCCGTCGTCCGCCGGGGCGAAGGCAATGGTGTGGTGATGCTGACCGGGGTGAAGACCTACTTTGGCCGCACCACAGAACTTGTGCAGGAGGCGCGTCCGAAACTCCACATCGAAGCGGTCGTGGCCAAGGTCGTCCGCTGGCTCTTCGTCATTGTCGGCGCGCTGCTATGCGTGGTGGTCGTGCTGTCGCTGATCCGTGGCACGCCGCTCCTTGAGATGGTTCCGCTAATGCTCGTCCTATTGATGAGTGCGGTACCGGTCGCCCTCCCCGTCATGTTCACTGTCAGCATGGCCGTCGGGTCGAAGGAGCTAGCTAAGCGCGGCGTACTGGTGACGCGCCTCAGCGCTGCGGAGGATGCCGCGACGATGGATGTGCTCTGCGTGGACAAGACGGGCACAATCACCATGAACCAACTCGCTGTCACCGGAGTGATCCCTCTGGAGCGCGCGTCGGAATCCGACGTGCTATTCGCCGGAGCGCTCGCTTCGCAGGAAGCCAACCAGGATCCGATTGACCTCGCGTTCCTGGCCGCGGCAAAGGAGCGGCACATCTTCGGCAACCTTCCCAAGGTCACGCTCGTCTCCTTCGCACCGTTCGATGCGAAAAACCGGCGTACGGAATCCGTGGTTGAACAGAACGGGCAGCGGCTGCGCGTAATGAAAGGTGCCATGCGCACCATCGCCGAGGCCTGCGGACTCCAGCCCCCGGCGATCGAGGCGTTGGAGGCGCGCGTCAGCGCATCAGCCGCGAAGGGCTATCGGACGCTGGCGGTGGCACGCGGCCCCGAGACAGGCACCCCAGCTTTGGTTGGATTGGTGTCGCTGTATGATCCGCCCCGGCCGGATGCCAAGCAACTTATCGCCGAACTCCGGGACTTGGGCGTGCCGGTAAAGATGCTCACCGGCGACGCACTACCAGTCGCGTGTGAAATCGGCCAGGGAGTTGGGTTGCCCAACATCCGGCGCGTGGCGGACCTGAAGGCCGCGGACGCTCAGGCCGACAACAAGGCGGTGGATTTATTGGCGGGTGCGGATGGTTTTGCTGAGGTGTATCCGGAGGACAAGTACATCGTTGTGCAACACCTACAGGCCGCGGGGCACGTGACCGGCATGACTGGCGATGGCGTCAACGATGCGCCCGCTCTTCGCCAAGCCGAAGTGGGAATCGCCGTCAGTACCGCGACCGACGTGGCCAAGGGTGCCGCGAGCGTCGTCCTGACCGAACCGGGGTTGACGAACATCGTGGCGCTGGTCGAGCAAGGGCGGACGATCTACCAGCGCATTCTGACCTGGATCATCAACAAGATCAGCCGGACAATCCTGAAGGCTGCTTTTGTAGCTATCGCGTTCGTGGTGACCGGCAAGTTCGTCGTCTCCGCCTTTGCGATGCTGTTGCTGGTCTTCATGACGGACTTCGCGAAGATCTCCCTTGCCACCGACAACGTTCGGCCATCCAAGAAACCGGAAACATGGAACATCGGAGGCTTCATCACCGTGTCCGTGGTGCTGGGTGTCGCGATGGTCGCTGAAACTCTCTTCCTATTGTGGATTGGTTGGTCGCATTTCGGTTTGGCGACCAACAACAATGCCCTCTACACTTTCAGCTTCCTGACGCTGCTCTACTTTGCCGTATTCTCCGTCGCGTCCGCGCGGGAGCGCCACTGGTTCTGGGCGACGATGCCCAGCAAGACATTCCTGTCAGCCCTCGCGGCGGATGCGCTCACGGGCACCGTCCTGACGTTCATGGGTCTCCCGGGACTCATGCCATTGCCTTGGTGGCAGGCGCTCGCGGTATTTATTTATGCCATGGTCGCGTGCCTCGGCGTGAACGACGCCGTAAAGGTCGCGATGATCAAATGGCGCGTTCCAAACGCCGTGGCCAAGACACCGTCCGATGTGACGCCGCAGATCACCAAGCGTGCATATGAACTGTAGGAGCGAGGCCGCAAAGACGGTAGAGAAGTTCAGGACTGGGAGCAGGCGAAGCAGGAGATCCGAAAAGATGAACCACCTAAATGAACAAACGCAAACAACGCAGGCAATACAAGCAAAGGGGTAAACATGAAAGTTGATTCAGAGGATTTCCGCGTGCGGCCCGGGAAAAAGGTCGAACTCAGGGAGTGGCCGACGATTGTGAAGCCTTTTTGCAAGTCGAAGGGGAGTAGGTTACGGGTCGCCAGGAAAACGAAAACGTAAATTCAAGCTAAACGTAAGGAGAAATCCAATGAAAGTAATGTGTCGTGTAACTCTGATGGTGGCTGCCGTCGCTCTGTTAGCGATTAGCATGCCTGTGCACGCGTCCAAGATGGATGACCGCATCGAATCATCCGCCAGGAAGTCGTATGTATTCGAGACCTACCTCAAGACTGATGATATTAAGATTCAGTCTGTCAATGGCGTTGTGAGCTTAACGGGAACTGTGTCCGAAGAATCCCACAAATCATTAGCCAAGGAGACCGTGGCGAGTTTGCCAGGGGTTAAGAGTGTGGACAACAGGCTGGAAGTCAAAGGTGACCGCAGCGCTGAGTACTCAGATGCGTGGATCATGATGAAAGTGAAAGCCACGCTCTGGTTTCATCGCAGCGTGAGCGGCTTAAAAACTGAAGTGAATGACGTCAAAGGCGGAATCGTTACCTTGCAAGGCGAAGCGACCAGCCAGGCCCAAAAGGATCTGACGACCGGATACGCCAAGGGTGTGGAAGGGGTCAAAGACGTAAAAAATGAGATGACAGTGTCAGTAGCAAAGACTTCGAGAACGGTAGGTCAAAATATTGACGATGCTTCCATCACCGCCCAAGTCAAGATGATGTTGCTATATCACAGCTCGACCAGTGCCCTCAATACCTCGGTCACCACGAAGAAGGGCGTGGTTACACTGGGTGGCAAGGCAAAAAACGCAACTGAAAAGGACCTGGCCACAAAACTCGTCAACGACGTCAACGGCGTAAAGAGCGTAAAGAACCTTATGACCATCGAGTAGTCCAAATAGAAACCCACGGGCTTGCCCGTGGATATCTATGCTGCGCGCATAAGCAGCCGGGTACCCGATTGCGGGTGCGGGAGGCTCTGGCAGTTTTTTCTGACGGAGGGAGCGACGCAAGCCCCGGTAATCGTAGTTTAAACACGTTATGGCTGTTTTCGAAGGAGAGGTACAAAAGGCAACATCATCATCTGCGCAGCAAAGCACTTTGCGAGTGAGCTTTTCGCATGAGATCTATACGTCAAGGTGCGCGTAGCTTGGCATCAGTCGAAGCCGCGACCAAGACTTTTTCCAGTGCCTACTATTGTCCGATGGAGCCGTTCCGGTGGATCCGTCCGCCTACACAGAAGCGGTGACGCACCATGCTTTGGGCAAGCAGAAAAAACATGACTACCAAGGCAACTATAAGCAGGAAACTCCCAATTCCGAACCGGGGTGGCTTTCACCCTGCGGCGCCCGCCGTATTCAAATAATTTGTCATCAGAGTTGCGTCTCCAGCGTCGGATCAACCACCGCCGCCGCACCATGATCCAGACGGCGCGGGGCATTTTCAACGATCAGCTAAGTCTTCGAGCAATGTCGTCACGACCCCCTCTTTCCTCGCAGTGTTCAATGTGGCCATAGCCAGACGCGAGCCTAGCAGCGTCTTTTCTTTTCGAAAACTCCCTTCGGTTGGATCATTGCATTTCTGCACGAGGTTGCATGCTCACCGGCGGCAACTGATTTCACGCCAGCAACCGACGATGGCCCGGTCTGGCATAATGTCTTCCGTGTTTTCGATAATTCAACTATCAACCCAATGCACCGTGCGGCGAATCCAGCGGGTCCAAACAATCACCATTGTTTGGATGAGTGTCGAAGCTGCCTTATCGCTGTGGGCGGCGTGGACGGCCCGTAGCCCTGCTTTGGCTGCTTTTGGCGGGGATAGTGCTGTCGAACTTTTGTCAGCAGTGGTTGTATTGTGGCGGTTCCGTACCCGCGCATCAGAAGGCGCAGAGCAGCGCGCGGCTCGGATTGCAGGTGGATTGCTGTTCGCGTTGGCGGCGTATGTTGTTTTCGCTTCGACGATGTCCTTGCTTGGGTACAGCGAACCGCAGACCAGCTACTTGGGTATGGCGGTCTTGGTCGTAGCGGCGCTTCTCATGCCGCGGCTTGCCAAGGAGAAACGGCGTTTGTCAGCACTGACCAGAAGTGCAGCATTGAGAGCTGATGCAGCCGAGTCTGCCTTATGCGCGTACCTCTCCGTCATCGCTCTCATCGGTCTGGTGGTCCATGCAATCTGGCACATTGCATGGGCAGACCCCGGTGCGGCTTTGGCGATTACTCCGTTGATTTTGTTCGAGGCACGCGAGGCAATTCGCGGCAAACCTTGTGGATGTTGTTAACACCGACGAATCAACCGCAACCTTGTCGTGGTTGTTTTCGGTTTGGATGACCTTGCTGCAGGGTTAACGTAGGATCGACATAGCTCCCGCCAGAGCGCCGAGTGCAAGCACAAAGATAGGCTGTAGTCGCCAGCGAATTAGCAGCAGTATGCTGGCAGCAGCCAAGGCGTAACCCTGCCAGGAGTGAAGAGTCTCGATGGACAGCAGAACTGCAGCGCTCAGGATAAGGCCGATCACTGCCGGAACAATGCCCGAGAGGAAATCCTGCGCTTTCGTGCCACCCTTGATCCTTTCGTATTGATGGCACAGGATGAACATTAAGGCCACGCCAGGCAGGAACAGAGCCACGGTCGCGGTTAGTGCTCCTGCGATTCCTAGCATCCGGTAGCCGGCAAACGTCGCCAACACCGCGATAGGCCCCGGCGTCAGATTGCTGATGGCGATGCCATCTATGAATTCCTGAGGGCTGAGCCAGCCAAGATTTGCCACAAGGGTCCGGTGCAGTACAGGGATCAGAACAAAACCTCCCCCAAAGAAAACCAGACCGACCTTGAGAAAAGTGAGGCCGAGCTGCCCAAGGGAAACGCCGCCTGCCGTGCTGACTCCCTGAGCAGTCAGAAACCACGGAACAAAACCGGAACGTATGGTTTCCTTTTCTTCGGGCGGAGATGAGGCGCCAGTAGGCTTGGAAGGCTTTCCTCCTTTGCTCAGACGGCGTTTTCCCAGCGATAGGCCAAGCACTCCTGCAATGACAAGAACGGCTATCGGGCTGAGTTTGCACAAACCGGCAACGGTCGCCAATGCACACAGAACTCCGGTAGGCCAAGACCGCAGTGCCTTTCTACCCATCGCCCAAGCCGCGCTCAGTATCAGCGCGATAACCACGGGGCCCAAGCCCCCGACGACGCCCTGCATGGCAGGAACAGCATGGTATGCGAAGTAGAGCCAAGACAATACAAGTACGAGAGCTACCGATGGAAACATAAACGCACCGGCTGAAACCAGCCCTCCAACGGCGGCATGCAGTCGATATCCGATAAAGAACGCGGTGTTAACTGCGAATGGGCCCAGAACTTGGCCCAGTCCGACCCCGTGGAGAAACTCTTCAGCCTCCATAACGCGGCGTTTCCCCACGAACTCCTGCTCCATGAGTGCGATCATTGCCATGCCACCACCGAAGCCGATAGTGCCGAGCTTAAGAAATGTCAGGGCGAGATCGCGGCGAGAAACCACCTGCTTTGTGGTTTCGATTTTGCTTGGCATTGGTGCTCCGTCCACTGTCACAATCTTTCTGGCTCGGCCAGACAACTCTCACCGACGGTTTGCACTTAACTCTATGGCTCAACAATCAGGTGCAGAATATAGGTTGGTCCGCCTAGTAGCTGAGAGTTGATTTCTGCCGTTCCCGACGCCGTCCCCGCCGTGACCCGGAAACGCACAACTCCTAAACGAGAGAATCCCGGGCCGAAATTCTCCGGCTTCAGGAATACCTGCACTCCACTTGTCGTGATAGTTCCCACAGGCTGCTCATCGCTTAATATCTCAAGCACACCATTTGTGCCGGAGTGCAGCGAAACTGATGACCGCGACTGCTGCGGAATTGTAACCAACAGATCGATAGGGAGAGGCGCAGCTTCGCCGCGCTTAACGTGCTGCCAGTCCTCGTTGCGGCCATCATGCAACTGGTTATACGCCGCGATGTTGGGAACTGGGGCCTTGGTGATTGATGCGATAGCCGTCGTCGCACCGGAAAGCTCTCCAGCATTCGTGAACTGTATCTCGATTGGATACTTGCCTTCTCGCGATGGGTTGACTTCACCGGTACGCAGGTGAATTGCCTTCAGCCCGGGCTTGTCAGGCGGTCCTGCTTCGATGGGTTGGAGGACTGTAATAACTATTGTTCGTGGGTCTTGTGGGTCGAGTGCGACGTCAAACTTGACCGGAATGGCCTTCTGCGGCCAGCCGTAGAGGAACACCGCCTCCGGTTTTACGTCCAGAAGCGCCTTAAACGATTTCGGGAACTTAAAGCGCATCGTCGCACCGGATGGAACCGCATACCCGGGTTTCGTTGGCTCAAGGGGCTTGTCGAGGACAATCCACGCTTCAAATCTCTGACCGGCTGCCAACCCGGTGCTGACCATCGGCTGGTACGCGACACTGGCGGACACTGCGTGGGCCGATCCCGTGCCGCTCAGCAATAAAGCAATGACAAGCGCTAATGAATAGACATACTTGCAGCCTGCATTAGCCCGACTGGAGGGTACTGGTTCAGTTTGAATTCAAACTGAACCAGTACCGACTGGAGGCAATTCTTGACATATCCATGCTCCCGTAATTTGAATTTGTCGTCGCTACACTCGCGGCTTCCAGATCACCGCGATTTCGGCCACGAAGTACTTTAGCTCTCCCGTGCGGCCATTGCCGTTTCATGCTGAGTTTGCGCTTACTGCGCAGCGGTTTTGCCAGCACCCTTGCCGGATGCGCCTTTGGCCGGCTTGGACGCCGGAGCGGGAGCCTGGCCCGCAAGCTGTGCGTTTATCTGGTCGATCACGCTGAACAATTGCGAGAGATCCTTCACCTCGATATATGGCTTTTGCTGCGAATTGCTCACCACGTAGACGGTCGGTGTGTGGTCGATACCGACCTTTTCTCCGAGAGCGTAATCGGCTTTCACCTTGGCGGCCAGCTCGCCATTAGGATCGATGAATGTCGGAAGGCTGATGTGGTGCTCGGTGGCAAAGCGTTCTACCATGGCGCGCAGGTTCAGCTTGGTGATGCTCGACTGGTTGGTGAAGATCCAGCGGCGGAACTCTTCCCCCAGCTCTTTTGTTTTAGTGTCGAAGAAGCGGGCGTCGACGTGTGCCTGGAACGACCAGGCGTGCGTAGGAATGGGGAAATCGTAGCGGACGAGAGGGATCTTGTAATTCTTGATCGCGTCCTGCAGCATCGGTTCGATATGGGCGCAATAGGGACATTCGAGGTCCTCGAAAACTACAATGGCGACCTTAGAACCTTTGGGCGGGCGGAGGGCGGAGGTGTCGCCGGTCTGGGCGAATCCGGAGACGGCGAACATCAAGAGCGCCATCGTAAGCATTCGTAGAGCACTTTTCATAGTCGGATAAGAACCTTTCGTCAGTGCCGGTTGTCTCATCGCGGCGTTGAGCTGTCTTTCCGCCAAGCTGGGGCCAATCGCGCGCACTCACTTCCACTTGAAGAAACAGCTTCTGCATGTCTTTCATATTGTGCAGCCTGGAACCTGTTCCGGAGTCAAGCGCTTTTTTCGGCATGTTTTTACCATACATCTAGCATCGTGGCTGGCGAATTTTAAAACTTGACTCTGGAATAGGTTCCAGGGTTGACAATAGAACTGGTGCGAAACGGCAGTCCTGGACGGGTGCTACAGAACGGGCGCGAAGCGGGTTTGGAGATGGGTGCGACGATGCCACAGAAAAGACCGAACTCTCGAACAGGTTCCAAGTTCCGGAGTGGAATCAGCAGTGGGGCAATAGAGCCCGGACGGTCCTACAGCGCCGGCGAATGCGCCAGACTGGCCGGGGTTAGCACGGACACTTTGCGGTACTACGAACGACAACGCTTGCTTCCCGCGCCACCGCGAGCGACCAACGGTTATCGCCGCTACCCCGCTGAAGCGCTTGCTCGAATCCGCGTGATCCGGTCGGCATTGGCAGTCGGCTTCAGTGTCGACGAACTCGCGCAGATTCTTGGAGCTCACGATCGCGGCCTTGCCCCCTGCCAACACGTACGCCAATTGGCGGCGAGCAAGTTCGAGGCGCTCGGATCACGGATTCGGGAACTCCAGCACTTGCGCACCGCGTTGCGCAAAACCATCGACGACTGGGACCAGCGACTGGCGAAGACACCGTCAGGAAGGCGGGCGGCATTACTGGAAAGTTTGGCGGAGGCTCGGCCTTCCGTCTCACGACAGTTGTCGCCGCTGTTAGCACCGGCGTTGCGACGCAAGCTCAATCAGCAGCCTGTTTCAGATAATGACGCGAATGGCCGACAATAATCTGCATTTGTGTAAACCCGCAAAGGCAGCTCTCGTCTATAGAGAACTAGAGAGGTGGTTCGATGGCTAGAAGCAAAGCGGTGTTGAGTGGTGCGATCGTGCTCTACTTCGTGATCTGTCTGGAAATTCTGATCATGATCAGTCCCTTTGCGGGCTTCTTCTATTCGGCCTTTAACCCCTTTCTTCTCGGACTGGCCAAGTATCCGGCGACCCGGTGGCTAAGTTCTTTCTTTTTCGTTCACTTGATAGCTCCGCCTAACGGGTTTCTGCAATTCCTGCGGATTATGGGCTCCGTATTCTTTCTAACGGGGCTTGTCGTGTTTCTCGTTTGCGCACTTCAGGTTTATGCCAGCAAGTTTCTCAAAACGGGTCCTGCCTTGAACGCGCTGTATTCCGTCATCCGGCACCCGCAGTACCTCAGCCTCGCTGTTTCCGGCATCGGACTCGCCATTTTGTGGCCGAGATTCCTGGTTGTGGTTCTCTGGATTGGGATGGTGCTCGTTTATTACCTGCTGGCCAAAGATGAAGAGCGACGCATGCTCAAGCAATTTCCGGAGTCGTACCAGAAATACATGGAGACGTCAGGGATGTTCTTCCCGAAGAGAATCGAGCAATCGCTTGGCTTTTCCACCACGGGCGGCAGGGTTGGGTTGTTTGTTCTACTGTCTTCAGTTGCCATCGGTGGCGCTTTTCTTCTGAGGGATTACACCATAACGCATTTGCCTTTGTGGTCGGAGTCGAATGTGGCTGTGCTGCCGATCATGCCCCAAGATGAACCGATGCTTGAACACCGGATGGCCGACATACTTAACCTCGAAGAGGTCAAGTCAAAATTGCATGGCGGCGAATCTTATCTGGTTTATTTCATGCCGCCCAATTACGTCATGCAAGGTCTCATCGGCGATACCGGAGGCGACTGGCAATTGTACAAGCAGCACCACACGATCAGTATGATTACCGATTTCATACTCCACCCTTCTGGCCACCTGGCGGGGCACATGCATGGGGGTGCGAGCCATTCTGAAAATGGCATGGAGTCGGCCACCGTGAGGAGGCTGATCTTCGTTGCCGTATCCGGCGAGACGCCCGGCAAGAAATTCGATCCGTTCGCCGTCAATGCGATTCGAAAGCCCGAATTCATGATTGACGTGGATGTGCATGATCTCAAGGTCTTGGCTTCGAAGGATCTCCCCATAGAAACCGCCTGGGGCAAGGTGCCAACGCCCACTTTTTAGGCTGGATCGTCGCCGCGACCGCTTATGTTATTGACACGACTGCCCGCGAATTCTCGGTGCGACTGCTTGGCTGCCATTTTCTACCGCTCTCCTGAATGCTGTAATAACAAGATAAGTGCCTCACCAGACCCCTCGTGCCCCGCAAGAGCGTGAAAGCCAAACACATCTTTTTTTGACGCCACCGCCAGTTTTTGCCATTTGGACTGTTTTACAGAATAGCAGCGCAAATGGGCGGAACGTCCGCCCCTTCAATACGACTGCTGAAAGCGATTGGCAGTGCGACGAAACTGATAGGGAGAAGACCCATGCACGAAAACCCGGCTGGGCAGGTGGCAGGGGAAAAAGGATCAGACACAGCCGTAATTGCTGAAACACCGGTTGAATCATCGTCGCCGGCACGGCCCAGCGGGGCGAAAGCGAAGAACCTGTACAGCCGCATGGAATGGGCTGGCGCGTTCGGAGATATAGGCACGTTAATTCCGTTTGTGGTCGCATATATCACCCTCGTCCATGTCGATCCTCTCGGACTTCTGTTCATGTTCGGCACTTGCAAGATTCTTGCAGGTTTGTATTACAAAACACCCGTTCCGATTCAGCCCATGAAGGCTATCGGTGCAGCCGCCATCGCCGGCGGAATGAGCCCGGCAATGTTGTTCGGATCGGGCATTACGACCGGACTTTTCTGGCTCATTGTCGGTTGTACGGGCACGATAAAGTGGGTGGCCAAATTTGCGACGAAACCGGTGGTTCGTGGAATTATGCTCGGTCTGGGCCTGTCCTTCGTGGTGGAAGGAATCCACCGGATGGCAACCACGCCATTACTTGCGGGCATCGCCCTGGTTTTGACCTACCTCTTGTTGAACAGCCCCAAAATACCGGCCATGTTTGTATTACTGGTTGTCGGGGTGGTCTCGGCCGTCATCATGAATCCTCATCTGCTGTCGGAATTGAGCATGCTGCGCATCGGCTTTAAACTCCCGTCTTTCGGGTTCCACGGGATGACTTGGGATGACGTGGTCAAAGGCACGTTGGTTTTCACGCTGCCTCAGATACCGCTGACCCTTGGCAATGCGGTCATTGCCATCGTCGGCGAAAATAACGAGCTGTTTCCGGACCGGCCAATTACTGAAAAGAAGATGGCGATCTCTCAAGGAATCATGAACTTGGTCGCGCCTTTCTTCGGGGGCGTTCCCATGTGCCACGGGGCCGGCGGCATGGCTGGGCATGTTCGCTTTGGCGCAAAAACAGGCGGCGCGCTCGTCATCCTCGGATCGATCGTCGTCTTGATCGCGTTGTTCTTCAGTGATTCCATATCCCTCATATTCAAGATTTTCCCGAACGCGGTGCTGGGCGTAATCCTGTTTTTTGCCGGAGCCGAGCTGGCCCTCACGGTAAGGGATATCGGTAACAAGAAAGCTGATTTTTACGTGATGCTCATTGTGGCCGGATTTGCCATGTGGAATATGGGGGTCGCTTTTGTCGTCGGGGTGGCTCTTGACAATGCGTTAAGGAGGGAATGGATTACGATTTAACGGGCTCTTCGGATAATAGTGGGTGAAGGCACTCAGAATGGCCGATCCGGAATATGCATTAATCAGAGCGATAGCAAGCGGCGACCAGGAGGCATTCGAGCGCTTGGTAAAGAGATACCAAAATCCGCTGTACAACTTTGTTTATCGGCATTTGGGCGACCGTGCTCTGGCAGAAGACATAACGCAGGAGACGTTTTTGCAAATCTATCGATCAGCGTCTCGATTCGAGCCGCGAGCGCGAGTCTCCACCTGGATTTTCAAAATAGCATTCAACCTTTCGTTGAACGAAAGCGAACGACAGTCGCGACTGCAGCTCCGGGAAACCCCGATAACCGACGAACACCAGTATGCCGATGGAAGATCCGCTGCGGCGGTGGCGAACTTTGAATTGGGACAGCAGATCACAGGGCTTTTGGACCGCCTCCCTGACCGGCAACGTGCGGCGCTTCTGCTCCGCGTGAATGAAGGGCTGTCGTATCGGGAAATTGCGGAGGTGTTAGGACTCTCCTTGCAGGGCGTGGAGTCCCTCATTTTCAAGGCACGCCAGCAGTTGCGCGAGGCGGCCCGGTCCATGCGTACCGAGCAGGAAGAATGATCGAGGTGAGTTGCAAATGAAAACTGGGTGTTTTCTCTTGGGCGCTGCTACCGCCTTTGCCGTGACAGTTGCTGCCGCAGCCGCAACGCGTTCTCAACGGAAGCGGCTCCAAGGCAAAGCCACGAACATAAGAGGATATCTTGACCTCATTCCGGATCTCACCGAGGAGCAGCGCGCCAAGGTGCAAGAAATTCGGAAGGTCTTTCTGCCGAAGGTTGCGGAGCTCAGGCAGAACATGCGCTCGAAGAGGGCGGAATTGGCGGAACAACTGTTTGAGGCTCCTGCCGATCGATTGAAGATCCGCGCTGTGTCCGACCAGATAGTCCAGTATCAGTCGGAACTGGAACGGGAAGTGATCGAACATATTCTGCAGGAAAAGGAGATTCTCTCGGACTCCCAGAGGAAGAAGTTCTACGACATCATCGTGGGCCAGTTCGCATCGGGGGGCGTCGGGGTTCATGACCTGCGCGGAAGAAAAGACTGAACCTCCACAGGAGGTTGATATGAATAGGCAGAGCTGTCCAACGGAAAGAATCAACACGTTACTTATCGCAACGGAAGGGTCCGTATCGAGCCGGAGTGCGGTCTCGGAGGCGATACAGCTTGCCAGGATGTGCTCCAGTAAATTGATTGTTCTATCGGAGGTTCTGTCCAACTCCGAGTACGAAGATAGCGTGCCGTGGGCTATTGATCAGGTTGAGAGCGAGATCAGGAAGAACCTGGAGGCGATCAAGAAGACAGCGAATGAGTCAGGAATTGAATGCGAGATCATCGTCCATCGAGGACACGACCCGTCAATGGACATAGTTGGCGAGGCAGTAACGAAAAAGGTGGACATGATTGTTATGGGCACCCACGCCAGGTCAGGACTCAATCGCCTCGTGATGGGAAGCGTTGTCGGACAGGTCCTAAGGCATGCCCGGTGCAAGGTCTTGGTCGTTCCATCCGAAGCGAAGGTCGATTACAACAGGATTCTCCTGGTGACGGATGGTTCGATCCACAGCAGTGTTGCGGCATCCGAAGCGCTTGCCGTTGCAACCAGAAGCAATGGATCACTTACTGTTGTTTCTGTCGCCTCGTCGAAAGCCCAGTTTCCGGAAATGGAGGCGAACGTGGAGCAAGTCCTGAAGTTTGCAGAAAAACACGGCGTTAAGGCAGAAGGGACGACGCTCCGGGGTAAGCCGGAAGAGGCAATTGCACACCTTGCAGAGCAAAAGGGGGCAGGCTTGATCGTGCTCGGCGGCTACAGAGCGAGTGAGGGGCTAGATTTGTCCATGGGCAGCGTGACGGAACGGATCATCGCCGGTGCACGAAAGGCGGTTCTCGTAGTCAAGGCGGGTTAGCGTCTTTTGCGAGCCGATATCCGAAGGGGCCAACCCGAGTGGTAAGGAGGGGTAGTGATGCAATGCCAACAAGCAGGGGCGAGAATCTCGGCGTACATAGATGGCGAACTGGATGCCGCCTCGCATAACGATTTAGAGTCGCATCTCCGCCAGTGTCCACACTGCCGAGTGGCGCTCAATGAGCTACTGGGAGTTGACCACGAATTGCGGAGCCTGCCCCGGGTTGAGCTGGGTCCCGACTTCTCCAGGCGACTGATCACGGTGATGAGCGAATGCAGGATACCCGACCGCACCGACTTGCCGGGCGTCCTTCCGGCAGTTGCAACATTCTCTGGTCTGGTCGAGAGCCTTCGAGATTTGTTTGGGCCAACACCATCAGGCAACAACCCACTTGACGAATTTAACGACTTTCCTCCGCTGTCCATGGGCTCCGTCTACTTCACCATATTTGGTCAATCAGAGAGGGGTTAAGGGAAAAGTACATTGTTGATCTTTAGATTAAGGAAGGAGTGATCAATGACTATCAAAAGGATGTTGATGCTGCTTCTGCTTACTGTCTCTGCGCTCATGACCCTTGGCTGTCATCATGGAAAAGTCGAGCAGGGACGAGTGATTGCATACGATAAGACAAACGGCCTGGTTACCATCATCAGGGACTCAACTCCCACAGCGGCGAGGCCAACGTACGACGCACTGCCGCCGCTCACGGTCAAGGTGCCGGCCGACCCTACGGAAATGGGCGAGCAGCCTGAAGCCGGCAAGCGTCTGGTTTTCGACACCCAGGCCAGGAAGCTGGTCGTCTACGACGGCGGCTCCGGCGCCCTCCGGACCGTCATTTACGCACCCGTTATCGAACTAGCTAACGTGGCCGGCTACGATCCCAGAGTGAAAGGGGTCAAATTCCCGATCGTTGATCGCGAGAAGAAGACAATCACGTTGTATTCGCCACACGACAAGAAGCTGGTGACCTTTACCGTGGCCGACGACCACTTTGTACTCCCGGATGACACCTGGAAAGCGGGAGACGAAATCCGCTATTACTACAAAGAGCCCGGTCAAGCGTTGCGGATGATGAATGTCACCAAGACTGACATCATGAAGGGATAAGACCTGAGCGCCCGATGGGCCAATGCGGAGGGCACAGAGGAATTGTAAGTTCTTAATTTTGAATTTGATAGAAGTATCGCGGTCGGCAATGAGAATGCGGGAATCAGCGGACAGTGCTTGTCTTTGGGCAGGCTGGCCTTTCGGAGATACTGCCGGGGACCGGGGATGGATAATGATTTCCCGCCGTGTTACCTGGAATTGTCATTTAGAGCAAAAACTCTCTTGACAAATCCGGTTGTCAGATGAATGCTCCGAGCGTCCACTCGGACACCACTCCGGCTATCATTCAGGCCCTACAAATTCAACGGTATGGAAGGGGAACTATGGAAAAAGAACGAGACGTGTCAACTTCTGGTGAGGAGCAGGAATCAGGCAAGCTCCGCGTCTCGCGTCGTGGCTTCCTAAAAGGAATGGGGGTAAGCACCGCGGCGGCCGCAATGGCGACGGCGATGGTGCCCCAACTGGAAGCGGAGACGGCTCCCCCGGTGAAGGGGATTCGCGAGGCGGTAATCGTAACCGAGATCAACGGCAAGAAGTATCGTCTGGCGGTCAAGTCGCACTGGACGCTGCTTGACGTGTTGAGGCGGGAACTTGGCCTGACCGGTACGAAGAAGACCTGTGACCGCTCCAGTTGCGGAGCCTGCACAGTGATCATGGACGGCAAGCCCGTGTATGCCTGCTCTCTGCTGGCATTCGAGGCGGACAAGCGCAAAATCACCACGATTGAAGCTTTGAGCGATGGAGACACGCTGCACCCGATTCAGGAGACCTTCGTGCGCGAGGACGCATTGCAGTGCGGTTTCTGCACTCCAGGCATGATCATGTCGACGAAGGCGTTGCTCGACTCCAACCCACGGGCGAGCATGGCCGAGATAAAAGAAGCCCTTTCGGGAAACATCTGCCGATGCGCTGCCTATCCCAAGATAACCAAAGCTGTGTTATCGCTGGCGCAGAAGGCATAGGGGGAGGGAGACGATATGAGTTCCGAATTTGCTGTTATCGGCACACGGCAGCCCAGGATGGATGGATTCGAAAAAGTCAGCGGCCGAGCCCGGTTTACCTCGGATATCTCGCTGCCGGGGATGCTCCACCTGAAAATCTTGCGAAGTCCATATCCACATGCCCGCATCGTCAACATTGACACTTCTAAAGCGCGAGCCTTGCCGGGCGTGAAAGCGGTGCTGACCTATAAAGATATGCCAATGGCCCGCTGGAATCCTCAAATGCCAATCCTCACCGATGTCGCCCGCTTCGTGGGGGACGACATAGCGATAGTCGCTGCGGTGGACGAGGACACGGCTGTCGAAGCGCTTGGCTTGATCAAAGTTGACTACCAGGTGCTTCCCTTTGTGCTGGATCCGGAAGAAGCGATGAAGAAGGGTGCACCCCAACTATTCCCCGAGGGCAACGTGGTTGGCGGCACGCCCGCCGTGGTTGCGGGAGGCGGGCCGAAATTAACCGGCTATGAAATTCCTAGCGCAACCCATTCGGTTACCAGAGGCGACGTGAATAAAGGCTTTGCCGAGGCTGACCTGGTGTACGAAGCCAGATACCGTACTCCGATTCTGCAGCATGTACCTAACGAGAGCAGGGTCGCAGTGGCGCAATGGGAAAACGGAAAGCTGACCCTTTGGGACGCCTCGCAGACTCCGTTCGATGTGCAAAAAGCGGTTGCCAAAGTGCTCGGGATCCCGATGAGCAAGGTCCACGTGTCGACCGAATTCCTTGGTGGTGGCTTCGGTGACAGGTCTTCACCTGGACGTCAAAGTGTGCTGGCTGCCATGGTGGCCAGGAAAACGGGCCGGCCAGCGAGGATCGAGCTCGATAGAGAGGAAGCTTTTGTCGCCTGCCTGCACCGCTATGCGGGGATCATGGACCTGAAGTATGGGGTGAAAAACGACGGCACGCTCACGGCTATCCAGGCGAAGGTGATTGCCGATGGCGGAGCTTACGCGATCTTCCCGGCGGCCGGGCTGGGGATCCTGGAATGCATGATGTACATTTACCGCTGTCCGAACATGACAGGTGAGGCCTGGACAATTAGCACCAACAACCCGCCAACCGGCCCCATGCGCTGTGTCGGCCATCCGCAGGGAACGTTTGCCCAGGAAGTTCACATGGACATCATCGCCGAGAAACTCGGCATGGACCCAGTTGAATTCAGGTTGAAGAACCACGCTCGCCTCGAAGATGGCGATCAGTTCAAGAAAATCCCATTCACCAGCAATGGACTGCGAGAGTGCATCGAGCGTGGCGCAGAAACCTTCGGCTGGAAGCAGCAGTGGCAGAAGCCGGGCTCCAGCCCTGGACCGATTAAACGAGGCATCGGCGTGGCCATTCATGGCTGCACACACGGCCGCATGCCCCCAGGGATGCCTCTGTCCGGCATGGTGCGGGTAAATGCCGATGGCACGGTAAACGTCATGACGGGAGCTACCGAGATCGGAGGCGGGCAGAAGACTACCATGGCCATGATTGCCGCCGAAACGCTCGGGGTGCCGCTTGCTACCGTGTCTGTCGTCTCCGGTGATACGGAGTCGACGACTGATACCGGTACAACTTCGGGAAGCCGGCAGACGATTACCGGCGGAACCGGTGTTAAGTTGGCGGCCACGGATGCGAAGAATCAGCTGTTCGATATTGCGGCCGCCGATCTGAAGGCGGACAAGAAAGACCTGACAATCCGCAATGGCATGGTTTACGTGGCGGGCTCGGAAAAGGGCACGCCGGTGGGCCAGTTCGCAGCCAATGCGCCGGGCGGAGTGATCTTCGGCCGGGGTGTTATGAAGATTCCTACCGATATCTTCACTAACACATTTGCTGCGGGTTTTGCGGAGGTCGAAGTTGACACCCGGACGGGCGCGGTCAAGGTCCTGAAGATCGTGTCGGCGAACGATCTCGGAAGAGCGATTAACCCGATGACGGCCGAGAGCCAGATCGACGGAGGCGTGATTCTGGGTGTTGGCTTTGGCCTAGCCGAAGAGCAGCTCTTGGACAAACCCACCGGCATTTGCGTCAATCCAAATCACCTCGACTACAAGGTGCCTAGCTTCAAGGAAGCTCCGGAAATCGTGCACGTCCTGGTGGAATCGGTTGACAAGGTGGGTCCATTCGGCGCCAAGGGACTCGGCGAGCCGTGTTGCAGTCCGCCCGCGCCGGCCATAGCGAACGCCATCTACAACGCGATTGGCGTCCGCTTCTCAGAACTTCCTATTACCAACCGTGCGATCCTCATGGGCCTGAAGGCGAAAAAGGGCTAGGGTGAAGGAGATAAACGATGAAACCATTCGATTACTATCGAGTCACCACGGTCGGGCAGGCTGTAGCCCTTTTGACGAAGTATCAAGAGAAGGCTGCCATTCTCGCCGGAGGTAGCGACCTGCTGGGCTTGGTCAAAGACGGCGTTGAAGGCCCGGCGCTGAAAACACCGAAGCACTTGATCGATATCAAGGGGATCAAAGATTTCGCCTACATCAAGGAGCAGAAGACCGGCCTGAGGATTGGCGCCGGGACCACGCTCAGCGAGATCATCCACTCCGATCTTATCGAGAACAAATATCCGCTGGTGGCGCAGGCGGCCAAGCAGGTGGCGGTTCCGCAGATCAGGAACGTAGCCACCCTGGGCGGCAACCTGTGTCAGCGGCCACGCTGCTGGTACTTCCGCGGGAAGCTCTTCTCCGACTGCATGCGCAAGGGCGGCGCAAACTGCTACGCCAAGGATGGAGAGAACCAGTACCATGCCATCATGGGAGGCGACATCTGTTGCATGGTTTACCCCTCCGACATGGCTCCGGCACTGATTGCTCTCGATGCCAAGGCCGAGATAGCGGGCCCGAAAGGGATGAGAACCATTCCACTGGAGAAGTTCTACGTTTCCCCCGAGCAAGCCCTGACGAAGGAAAACGTGCTTTCCCCGCAGGAAATGCTGGTGGCGGTGGAGATTCCGGCTGCTTCCCAGGGCAGAAAGGGCGTCTACCTGAAGCTGAAGGAAAGACAGGCCTTCGACTTCGCGGTGGTCAGCGTTGCGGTAAGCGTAGCGCTTAAGGGCTCTACGGTTACGGACGCGCGCGTTGTTTTTGGCGGCTTAGCGCCGTTCCCCACCAGGAGCGTGAAAGCGGAGAGCGCCCTGAAAGGCAAGGACCTGAAGAGCGCTGTCGGCGCCGCCTGTGCCGCCTCGGTTCAGGGCGCCCGGCCACTGAGCAAGAACGCGTACAAGGTCGAGGCGACCAAGGGGGTACTGGAGGAAGCGCTGAACATGCTCGCTTGACGACGATTGATAGGGCCTGATCGCTCTTGCGGTTGACTGCTTTTTGTATTTGGATAGCTGTCCAGAACACCTATCCATTCGGCATTGGACAAAAACGCCTCATCTTGTCCAATGCCGTGCTATTTTGTCCTGATTGGCGGGGGATTCTAGGCATTTTTGCGTCCGAGTGCGGAACAAAGCGAGAGAATGTAGGTTGGTTTTCAATCGCGGCGGATCCACTCTTGAGTCTATTCGAGAAAGCAAAGCTGGCGACGACACGGTAGAAGTGATCGGAACCACAACCAAGCTTCAAGTAAAGCTCGATGCTGACAGACGGAGGCGTAGTTAGCCGTGGCAAGAGATTCCATAGATAACCCGCAACGGGATGAAATCAAACCATTTCACGGAGTGGTGGTGCAGCTTCCGTTTGCGTATGGGCAACAATTGGACAGAGCTTTTGACCCGTTCGCGCTTTACAGGGTGTGGGCAAACAGCCGCGATACAATCTTCCCGCCTCACCTCGTCTTCGCTAATCTTAAACGTGATGAAGGTCATTCTTCGCTGACCGCCTTCCTCCACACATACGGCTCCCCCAATAGACCAATTCCTGTAGAGAAATCGGAAATGACCGATATCTTTGGTGCAGATTGGAGAGGGCGAGTTGAAGAACTCAGAACGGGTATCATCGCTCCAAGCGCTGTCTGGATGTCCACACTTCATCGACTGCCAATCTTACCCAATGTGCTCGGAGTAAATGAATCGACGTGGTCGAAAATAGATGTAGAGGAGTTCTGGCGCGATCAAAGGCAATTTTCCGATCTCTACTGCAAGTGGGCAGCGACTAGAAATTCGCGAACTGACGAAATCAGGCCAGATCAGATTTCTGAGGCTGAAAGAATCCTTGCTCGCGAACTAGATCGAAGAATGGTGAAGCCGGTAAAGCCGAGGGTACTTCTTGGTCCGGGAGGGCTGTGTTCATCGTGGCGCTGCGATAGCCTGCTTGACGCGATGTATCTGATGTTCTTCTTGGACATTTGGCATTGCCATGGTTCTTTCAAAATCTGCAAATTCGCAATGTGCGACTTAGTGTTTTCCAATGCCAAGCCGAACGTCCGATACTGCTCTCTTAACTGTGAGCGGAAAGCAAGTCATTACGATTGGTATCACGCAAAAGGTAAGGAATACCGCGCCAGGAAGAAAGAAAAGCAAATGGTTTAACGACCTCAACCCCACTCTCATCACATCTGAACGGCAACAGCTCTGGCGCCGCCCGCGGTCGCAAAAGTTCTAAACCGGAATCTTGCTTTTCAGTAGTGAATTCCCCGCGTTGTACGGCACCGTCCGTATGCGGCTTCAGTAGGTGAGCTAAAAACCCCCTCTCCGGGGGAGTCTTCGCACCCCTCAATCGAAAGGGTTTAACGGGGTCGATTCCGGTGAGCTAAAAACTGATGTTTGTTGCTCATTATCGGACGACGGCGAGTTGCCCCCGACGAAACCCCGCCAGCCCGACCGTTTTCCCGGTGATTACGATTTGGTGGTTTCCTGCAACTGATACTGTTGCTGATTTGCCCGAAGGCGGTGCCGAAGACCTAAACGCCGACCGTGGGCAGCGGTGTGGCTGAATCGTCTGCAAGCCGGAAACTGGGACTCTCAACCAATAACTTGTGTTCGGCATAAGGCTGGTGAATCATGTATTACTTATCTACGTTCCTGGAAAACTCTTATGCCACAAACAACACACATTGAGCGACATTTTACTGGATCCGAAACAGTTAAAGACATTGTGATCGGGATGTCAGATGGATTGACAGTTCCGTTTGCACTAGCAGCGGGTCTGTCGGGCGCGATTAATACAACGGGTATCATTGTGACCGCGGGCCTTGCAGAGATCGCGGCAGGTTCAATCGCCATGGGGCTGGGCGGTTACATGGCCGCCAAGAGTGACGCGGAACACTACTTCAGCGAGAGGACACGAGAAGAATTGGAAGTCAATGAGAAGCCCGACATTGAGGCGGCCGAAGTTGCCGAAGTGTTCCATGCCTATGGCTTGACAACAGAAGAAAGCAGGCCGGTCGTGGATGCGCTAAGAACACATCCGCAAGCCTGGGTTGACTTCATGATGCGATTCGAACTCGGCCTTGAGAAACCTGATCCGAAACGAGCGGTTATCAGTGCAGGAACGATTGCAGGAGCTTATATCGCGGGCGGCTTCATCCCGCTCGGCCCGTACATTATCCTCACTAGGGCGAGCACGGCTCTTATTGTATCGGCAATCATCACTCTTACCGCGCTAGCTGTTTTTGGCTACGTCAAGGGCCGCTTTACGGGTGCGCCACCGCTCCGTAGTGCGATCCAAACGGTGGTCATTGGTGGCCTAGCTGCA
>Ga0187888_1001323_pt1 | contig 23906 bp, 23 predicted proteins | sample June2016WEW_7_40_FD_132987 | JGI IMG/M metagenome (GOLD analysis project Ga0187888, IMG submission 132987) | Peatland microbial communities from SPRUCE experiment site at the Marcell Experimental Forest, Minnesota, USA - June2016WEW_7_40 | ecosystem: Environmental > Terrestrial > Soil > Wetlands...
CTTCGACTCCACCTGCCGCAAGTTCCACAGCTTCCTCATTCAATCCCAGCGCTGAAACCCGCAAGTTACCCACAGATTCCCCGGACGAGCCAGAAAAACTACCCGCAACATCTCGAATCCAGCTTAAGCCAGCAGGTGGGTATCGCTGTCGAGATCGACTCACAAGCAACTTCCTCGGGCTCACCGGAACGTGGCCGAAACGGCATCTCAGGATGTGCAGACCAGCCACCCACCTTCGCGCCTCACCACCGCCGCCATCGTCGGATTTTCAGACTCCAAATTCCTAAATTCCCACATCCCGCCCCCTCCCCATCCTCCTAACCCCTTTCCTTCCAGCATGGCCCCCGCCGTGCACCTGTATCACCGGAAAGGAGAACGATTGTGAGCGATCCCTCGACTTATTGGTTGACTTTCATGAATGTGGCGTTAGGTGTTCTGACGCTGATCGGTTGCATTGCTGTGGGAATTGGCGTGGTGCAGGAGCTGGCCGCGAAGCGAAAGAAGGCCGTGCATCTGGACCACGAGGTCTCTGATCTGGTGGCCTCGTTCCATGACGGGCACGCGTTTCACACCCCCGAGCTCGGCCTGACGATGGCGGACGGCGGCGAAAACGTAAACAAGAAAGAGCAGCGGTAACGCTATGACCTGCCCCTTCTTGAGGGAAGCCCAGGTCAAATACTGCCGGACTGCCACTGTCCGGAAACTCATCCCCTTGGCGCAGACCGGCCGGACCGAGGAGAAGTGTGCATCGGCCGAGCACCGCGCCTGCAAGGTGTTTCAATCGCAGCCGCCGATAGAAGATGCGGCGGCTGCGGGACCGTGCCCGTACTTGTGCGAATCCCTGATGCAGTATTGCGCGGCAGCGCCGGTGGCCAAACTGGTGCCGTACAGCGAGTCGCTGATTTCGCGCTGCGGCAACGATAGTTACCGCTACTGCGAACTGTATTATTCCATGGCCCACCCCGGCGAGCCAGCCGGCGAAGTGGACGGAATCGCGATGCCGGAGAGGCTCCTGTACACACCCAACCATATGTGGCTGGACATGAGCCAAGACGGCGTTTGTCACGTGGGAATCGATGCGTTTTTGAGCCGCGTGCTGGGGCGGGTGGACCGGCTCACCTATGTGCAACAGAAAGGAAACCACCGGCCGGCGGCGGTGATCACCGTGGCCGGAGTCGACCTGGAGGTGATGTTTCCCAACCGAATGTTGCTGAAGGGCTGCAATCTCTATCTCCGCGCCAATCCCTCGCGGCTCACCGATGAGCCGTACACCGCCGGATGGCTGTTCGAAGGCGAGCCTTTGCCGGCCACCGCGGAGCACCTCATGGAGAACGGCGAGGCGCGGCAATGGATGGAGCAGGAACAGCGGCGCATGACCGAGTTTCTGCAACAGGAAGATTCGGAGCAACAGCCCACCATGGGAGACGGCGGGTTATTCGCGGCCGACCTGGCGCACCGTCTCGATCCCGACCGGACGCGGGTTCTATTTCATGAATTTTTCTCGCCCTACGCGGGCGGAAAGAGAGTCTAGATGCGCGGAGTATTCCCATTTGCCGCCGGTCTCGCAATCATGCTGGCGGCAGGCTGGGTCGGCTTCCCCTATGCCATTTACAAGAGCCGGCCCCAGCCGGTGGACTTCAGTCACAAGGTCCACGCCGATAAGGCCGGCGCCAAGTGCGAGGATTGCCACGCGTTCCGTGCGGATGGAACCTTCGCGGGCGAACCCACCTTGGATAAGTGCTCGAGCTGCCACGCCGCCGCCATGGGCAGCACGCTGGCGGAAAAGAACTTCATCGATCGGTATGTAACTCCCGGCCGCGAGCCCGAGTGGGAGTCATACGCGCGCCAGCCGGATAACGTCTTCTTCAGCCACATCGCGCACGTGAAGCGGGCCAAGATCGCGTGCGAGACCTGCCACGGCAACCACGGCTCCTCGGACCGTCCGCGGGCGTACCAGGAAGACCGCCTCAGCGGATACTCGCGCGATATCTGGCAGGTCGGGGAACGGGCGAAAACCACGCGCGCTTCGATGACCATGAACGGGTGTGTGGATTGCCATCGCCAGCAGGGGCTGTCACAGAGTTGTCTGGACTGCCACAAGTAGAGGCCACCATGAAATCGACCCGCAGAGACTTATTCAAGTTTACCGGCGGCGCGGCGGTGGGCGCGTTGCTTTCGCCGGCCCCGTGGCGGCTGGTCACCGATACCGCGCTGTGGTCGGAAACCTGGCCCGGAGTGCCGCGCCCGGCCACTGGCGAGATTGGCGCCAAGTACACCAACTGCTCCATGTGCCCGGCGGGCTGCGCGGTGCGCGCGCGCACAGTGAACGGACAGCCGGTGGCCCTGATGGGAGTCGCCGAGCATCCCTTCAGCCACGGCGTGTTGTGCCCGTTCGGACTGGCGGGGCATCATCTGCCGTATCACCCGGCCCGGCTGAAGCAGGGCCCCGTTGCGGAAGCGAAGGCCGCGGCTATGGAAGCCCTGGCCAAATGCGGCAAAGGCGAACGCGCCGCGGTGCTCGATCTGCGGCCGGGCCGCACCGCTTCCTGGACCTACCGGCGCGCGCTGGCGCAATGGACCGACGCCGCTTATCTCGCGCCGCCGCGCACCTTGGGCGGTGTGGTTGCGGTGAACCTGGCGGCCGCGAAAATCGTGCTGAGCTTCGGCGCTCCGGTGCTCGATGGCTGGGGCACGCTGGGCAATGCCATCGCGGCGCGCGACGGCTTCCGGCTGATTCAGGCGGAAACGGTGGAATCGCGAACCGCCGTCTTGGCCGACGTGTGGCTCCCCATTCGTCCAGGGTCGGAAGTGGCGTTGGCGCGCGCCATCGCGGGCCTGCTGCGAAAAGAGGATAACAGCTCACTCCAGGCGGCGGCATCCCAAACCGGGCTGCGGGAAGAGCAGATTGTCGAAGTGGCTCGGGAACTGGCCGCCAATCGACCGGCGCTGGTATTGGATTCCCAAGAACGCTCCGAAATCCTGGCGTTGAACCAATTGACCGGCAGCTTGGGGCGTGCGATTGTGACGCGCCGCGAGACGCCGGTTCCCGATTCATGGAAGAAAGCAGCGGCGGAGACCGAGCTGGACGCCGTGGCCGACCGTTCGATTCGCTTACTGCTGATTGACGAATCCGTACCGGGCGCGTATGTGCCGTGGAGCGCGATCGAGAGAAAGCTGGTTGCGGACAACCCGGTGGTAGTGGCGTTCGCATGGTCGCGCGGGGGTTACGGGCGGCATGCGCGTTTCGTGCTGCCGACCGCCGTATATCCGGAAGGCGTGGACGACATCCCGCCCGCGGTGGATTCGCCGCTGGCCATGTTCAGGCTCTCGAATGCCCTGGTGCCGGCGCCGGCCGGTGTGGTGAACCCAGCGGAATTTGTCGCCGGCCTCGCTGGCATTTCGGCGTCCGATGCGCTGCGGGAGCGCAGCGACGCCATCGCCAAGACCGGACGCGGAACTTTGTTCACCTATGCGGACGCGAAGTCGGCGCGAGCGAAAGACGTCAAACCCGACGATTTCTGGAAAGCGCTGAACCAGGGCGCGTGCTGGATGGACGATCCGCCGCCGCGAACCGAAATTCCCAAGCTGGCGTCGCGCCGGGCGACCGCGCCGGCTGCTGCGGACGATCTGCCCTTCGCGGTGGTAATGGCCGATGCATATGCCTTGCCCTGCTCGCCGATTCTCTCCAAGGTCTATCAGGAATCGAACCTGCGGCTGGCGGCGAATCGCGCGGCGCTCCACCCCTCGGCAGCCGGGGATTGCGGCGTCAAGGATGGCTGCCGGGCCATGATCGAGACGCGCAGCGGCAAGCTGGAAGTTCTGGTGACGCTCGATGCGGCGGTCCCGAAAGGCGTGGTGCAGTTGGCCGCGGCGGCGTCCACCCTGGAGCTGTTCGCCTCTTCGGCTCGCGCCAAGGTGGTGCGAATATGATCGGCCCAAACAAAAACATCCGCGCGGCGCGCTACGGCATGACCATCGACGTGGACCGTTGCTCGGGCTGCGGCGCATGCATGGTGGCCTGCGCGGTGGAAAACAACGTCCCCCCGGCGAATCCGAAGGCGACCGATCGCACCGGCCTGACCTGGATCCGCGTGTACAAGATCGACAACGGCCTGCCGTATCCGGAAACTCGCTCGGCGTTCGTGCCGGTGCTCTGCCAGCATTGCGGAAACGAAACGCCGTGCGTGCATGTCTGCCCGCAGCAGGCGGTGGAAGTGGACCCGGCCACGGGCGTGGTTGGCGAGATGCCCCAACGCTGCCTCGGCTGCCGCTATTGCGTGGCGGCGTGCCCGTACCATGCCCGCTACTTCAATTGGTGGGATCCGAAGTGGCCCGCCGGAATGGAGAAGACGCTCAATCCGGACGTCACCCCCCGCATGCGTGGCGTGGTGGAGAAGTGCAACTTCTGTCACGGCCGCTGGCATGCCGCGAAGCAACAAGCTGCCGCCGATGGCAAACCGGATACCGAGCCGGTGGAATACACACCGGCCTGTGCCGAAGCCTGCCCTACCAAAGCCATTCGCTTCGGCGATCTGAACGATCCGGCCAGCGAGCCCGCGCAGGCAGCCAAAAACGGCGAAAGCTTCCGGCTGCTCGAGAAGCTCGATACCGGCTCGAAGATTTATTACCGGTCCAAACGTGAGTGGGTGCGCCAGATCGCCAACGCGCCGCATCCCGCCGCCTCCGGCAAGGAGAGTTTCCATGGATAAAGAATTCATCGCGCGCGGCGTCAAGCGCTGCTCTACCGGAAAGTTCTTGCTGTGGATCGTTCCCTGGGCCGCTCTGCTGGCGTTCGGCCTCTATGCGGCGGCTTTGGTCCTGGTGAAAGGTTTGAACCAGACCAACATGGACAACCGCTTCGCTTTCGGGCTATGGATCTTTCTGGATCTCACCGTGATCGCGTTGGGCGCGGGAGCGTTCTTCACCGGTTTTCTGCTCTACATTCTGAAAATCGGTGAACTGCGCGCGGTCATCAACAGCGCCGTAGTGATCGGCCTGGTGTGCTACAGCGGCGCGGTATGCGTGCTGGCTGTGGATGTGGGGCAACCGCTGCGGGCGTGGTTTACCTTCTGGTATCCCAATGTCCATTCCATGCTGACCGAAGTGACGTTCTGCATCAGTTGTTACCTCACGGTGCTGGCCATCGAGTATGTGCCCATTGTGCTCAAGAACCGCAAGCTGCGCGAGGTGCCATCGTTTCTGGTATTCGAATTCGAGCTGCACAAGCTGATCTACGTGCTGGCTGGGGTGGGGACGTTCCTGTCGTTCTTCCACCAGGGCTCTCTGGGCGGGCTGTACGGCGTGCTGCGGGGAAGACCCTTCGCGTTTCGGGAAGGCCTCGCGGTGTGGCCTTCCACCTTTTTCCTTTTCATCCTTTCCGCCGCCGCGGTCGGGCCCAGCTTCGTCCTGCTCACCACCTGGCTGGTGGAAAAGATCTCCCGCAAGAAGTTGGTGAAGCCGGAAGTGTTCGGCTTGCTGGGGCGGATCTCGGGCCTGCTGCTCTCCGTGTACGTGATCGCGAAGACGGTGGACACGCTCATCTGGATCAACCGCACCTCGCCCGAGAGTGGCTTTCCGGCGGCGCAATACTACTCGTGGCAGCCTTTCGGCACCTGGATTCTGTTCGCCGAAATCGGCCTGTTGGGCCTGGTGCCGGCGCTGATGCTGCTTTCACCCAAGCTGCGCGCGCACACCGGTTGGCTGGTGGCCGCGGCGGCGATGGCGTGCTGTGGAGTGGCGCTGAACCGCTTCGTGATGACGGTGCAAACGCTGGCGCTGCCCACGCTCGCGTTCGACCGGTACTTGTCGTACTTCCCGAGCTGGCAGGAAGTGGGCACCTTTCTGGCGGTGGTAGCGTTCGGAGTGCTGGTCTATTCCGTCTCGTTCCGCTACTTCCAACTTTTCCCGTCGGAGCGCGAGCTCAAGATGCAGGTGAAGTAATCACTGGAGAGAACCGATATGTTGCCTTGGAATTATGGATTTCAATGGAATGCCGGACACATTATCTTCTTGGGAGCTTTCTATGCGGTGCTGGCGACGGTAGCCGCCACGCTTTTGAGGGCCGGCATTCGTTCCCGCCGCGACCTCCGTACCCGGAAAGTGGAGCACATTCGCTGGCATTCGGATTTTCACGACCTGCCCGCGCAGGACCGCGTGTGCCGTCATGTGCTGACCGGCGAGTTTAAGAGCCGCGAGTGTCCGCACGCGTTCGATTGCCGGGAATGTGAGACACATGCCAAACTGATCGAACGGCGCCCGGTTGCTGAGGAAGAGATCTTCGGCCTGGTATTCCCGGTCAGTCGGGTTGAAGTGTTGGCCGAAGTGCAGGCGGGCGACGAGGAAGAATTCTTCGGACTGTCATTCCCACTCAACCGCATGTACCACCGCGGGCATACCTGGGCGCAACGCGAGAGCGATGGCACCGTAACGGTCGGCTTGGACGACCTGGCGAGCCGTCTCATAGCGACCCCCGACGCAGTGACTTTGCCTGCGCCGGGATCTCTGTTGGAAGTCAACGGTACCGCATTCCACGTGCGCAAGCGCGATGCCGACGTGCGTGTGCTCTCGCCGGTGGATGGAGAAGTGATCGAAACCGGCGGCGCCGGCCAGGGCTGGTACCTGCGTGTGCGCCCCACCGCCAATGACGAACGCGCCTTCCGCCACCTGCTACGCGGCGCCGAAATTCGCCCGTGGCTCATGCGCGAACTGGAACGCCTGCAACTGACTCTCTCCGCCGAAGGCGCCGCAGCCCCCGCTCTAGCCGATGGCGGCTTGCCCGTAGCCGATATCTCCGCGAGTTACCCGAAAGCCGACTGGGACGCGGTCTGCGGCGAGATGTTTCTGGAGGGGTAGCGGCAACCGAGGCCGTTGATCCGCCGTTGTGGAGCAGGCGTTTTCGCCTGCAGGGGGCTGTCGTTATGCCTTGGTGGGGCAGACGATCGGTTTTTGTCGTCTGCCATCGGACCACAAGTAGGGGCAAGGCTTGATGGTCGGGCCGGAACTAGCCGGTCGCCGGTGAAGCTATAATTGAGGCATGTCCACCGATCGCAACCGCCTTCAGTCGCTCGTAGATGCCCTTGCGGACAGTGAGGTGCAGGTGGCCATTTCTTTTCTTTCGGAACTGGGTGAGCAGGAAGTCATCGATACCGAGACTGCGGCCAAGCTGGATCTGGCCCGCGCGGAACCGGGCGACGACATCCCCCTGGACGAAGTCCGACGCCGGCTCGGCCTGTGATCCGCCGCGTAGTTTTTCGCCCCGCAGCATCGGATTGGCAGCCGTTCATTTGCCGGGCCAGTTCCGCGCGGACGAAAGAAGCGTCAGTTTGAGCGCCGGCCACCGCTCGAACCCGGCGTCAAAGGTGACCAGGGTCAAAGAGTGTGCTTCGGCAAAAGCGGCCAGGTAGGCATCCGTCCAGGAACTCGGTCCAACGCCAGCCAGTGTCATGAGTTGCCGCCAGGCGGACTCGACGACGCCCGGCTCAGTTGCGAAGATCACCCTCCGATCGGCACGCAACTGCGCGAAGGCATCCCAGGACTGCACGATAGTCCTCGGAGCGCGTCCCATTACGCTGGGATTCGTCAAAAGACGCAGCAACCCCATCTGGGTTATGCGGCAGAATGCAATGGAGGCATCCGGTTGTGCGGTGAACCACTCGCGCGCCGGTACGTGGTGAATGTGACCCTCGGCAGCAAGGGCAATCATTACGTTGACGTCAGGCAGTGAGGCGATCATCCGATAGTAGTTCGTCCACATCCTTGCCCGTAACGGGCCGGATCGGTCCGGTTTCGGAGGCGGGGATCAGCGGAAGCGACACGTTGGGACCGCGCGCTACGGGCGGCTGGCTGCGTGCCACATGATCTTCCACAATCCGCCGGATTAGATCGCCAGGCGTGGCGCCCTCTCGCCTGGCAAGCATCTCGAGTTGGCGAAGGACCGCCTCCGGGAGATCCACTGTGGCCTGCATAATAGCCATTGTCCCATGTCAGCTTCGTCCGCGGAACGCCGCAGGGTCCTTAACCAATCCGGCGATTTCGCAATTTTAGGTGCGACAACCGCTCCCTAACGGTTGCGGCTCGGTAAGCGACAGCAAACGCGCGGCACTCATAACCGAGCCGCGACCGTTAGGGAGCGGTTGTCGGGTAATCTCCGTGAATTGCTGGAAGCCATGCCGGCTGATCGGCAGCAGAAAATTGAGAAACGCTTCCGGAGAGTCTGGCCCCGATGCCGCTCGATCAATTGCGGAAGGCGCAGCAGATGAACCAACTGCACCTCGCCGAAATCCTCGGCGTCAACGAGGGAGAGGTCTCAAAGATCGGGCACCGGTCCGACATCTGTGTCAGCACCCTGGCCGAATACATTGAGGCTATGGGCGGCCGGCTGGAGATCCTCGCGGTCTTCAAAGATCGAGAAGTGCGGATCACGCAGTTCGAGGAACTGGCAAGCTAGGACGGCGCCAGCGGGAGAACGGGGAAACGATGCAGGTCGGGCTGTCACGGTTTTCGCACGAAAGGAGATCCCGCTGCGATACGATAATCCCTGTGCGGGCCATGAGGACGCAGAATGCCCACCGTTAGGAACATTCCCGGACCGTACCGGTTTTTCTTTTACAGCTTCGACTGCAATGAGCCCGAGCACGTACACGTTCAACGGGAGAGCAAGGTCTGCAAATACTGGCTCACTCCTTTGGCGTTGGCCCGCAACGATGGCTTTTCGGTGCGAGAATTGAATCAGATCCGTTCCCAGATCGCATTCAATGTGGAGACGATTTTGGAGGCTTGGAATGAGCATTGCTGCTAGTATCGAGGCGCGTATTCAGTCAGTTTCGGTTACCGAGGACACTATCACCGCTCAGTTGATGGACGGCCGGACGATTAGCGTCCCGCTGGCATGGTCTTGGCGGCTCTCCGAGGCAACTCCCGAGCAGCGTGCACGGTTCGAGATCATCGGTAGCGGTTCCGGAATACACTGGCCTGAGATTGACGAGGACATCAGCGCAGAGGGCATGCTCCACGGAGTCCCGGCGAGAAAGCCCAGCCACCCGCCTTGCAGCTAGCAGCTAAGGCACCGGTACGTGGCGATCATTCACGGACATCCACGGGATAGCGATCCAAACGCCTCTCCTCCGTAATTGTCTTAATCAGATTGCGGGCCTCGGCGTGGTCGTCATCTTTGTTCGCTCGAGAAAGCCAGCTAACGGCTCGGGGATTGGATTTCTTCACGCCGCGCCCCTCATGGTACGCGACGCCGAGGTGGAACATTGCGTCCTCGCGCCCCGCTTGCGAGATGTACTTGCTTGTGACTGCCTTATGGAAGCAACGAACTGCGTGCTTTGGGTCGCGCCTTACGCCGACGCCAGCGTAGTATCTACGCCCCACTTCAACCAACGCGTCTCCGTCGCCGCAGGCGACCGCACGTTGATACCAGAGCATCGCGCGACGATTGTGTCCCTGATCTCCGTACACACTCGCGATATTGTTCGCGGCACAGGGGTCACCCTGGCGAAACGCGCGCTTGAACCAGCGAAGAGCTTCCGCATCGTCCCGCCGTACGCCACGTCCGACGCTGAGGCAGACGCCGAGGTGATTCTGGCCGGAAGGGTCGCCGGCAATCGCACTCTTGCGGAACCAGCGGACAGCGGCGCGCGCGTCGGGATGGACGAGAACCTGTCCATTAGGGTCAGCTAAGCCGTCTTCCAGCCAAGAGCCAACTTCCCACCGTGCTTCCGAATCCCCGGCTTCTGCCCGGGCTTTGAGCTGATTCCACTGTTCACGTGCCATTTTTTGCATGTGAATCACCAGACCCGCAAGACGCTAACGCCGCCCCTACCTCGGTATCTCATACCTCTTGATCTTCTCGTAAAGCGTCGACCGATCGATCCCCAGCGTATTGGCCGACTCCATGATATTGCCGCCGGTCCGCCGCAGCGTCTCGGCGATCAGGACCTTCTCCATTTCCTGAATACTCATCCCGGCGGGAATCGCCAAGGGTTGGGCCGACGCCGGGTTCTTGACCAGAAACGAAAAATCGTCCTCCGTCAGCGCCCGCGTCCGGCAAGTCACGATGGCGCGCTCCACGGCGTTCTCCAGCTCGCGCACGTTACCGGGCCAGTCATACGCCATCAAGGCCTTGAGGCCGCCTTCGGTAATATCGTCCACCGCGCGGCCCAGTTCGTGCGAGATCTTTTCCACGAAATGGGCCGCCAGCAGGGGGATATCTTCACGCCGCTCGCGCAAGGGAGGGATTCTGATTTCGATCACGTTCAAGCGGTAGAACAGGTCTTCGCGGAACTTCCCATCGGCCACGGCTTGGCGCAGATTCACGTTCGTCGCCGCGATCACCCGCACATCTACTTTTACTTCTTCGGAGCCGCCCACGCGATAGAAACTGCGGTCCTGCAACACCCGCAGCAAGTCCACCTGCAGCTTGGGCGAAATATCGCCGATCTCGTCCAGGAAGATGGTGCCGCCGTCGGCCATTTCGAATTTGCCTTGCTTCTGCTGGGCCGCCCCTGTAAAGGCGCCCTTTTCGTGGCCGAACAGCTCGCTTTCGAGCAGCGTCTCCGCCAGCGCCGCGCAGGAGACGGCTACGAACGGTTTCGCCCGGCGGTCGCCGGAATAATGCACGGCGCGAGCCACAATCTCCTTGCCGGTTCCGCTTTCGCCCTGAATCAGAACCGTGCTGCGCAGGCTCGAAACTTCGTCCGCCAACGCCAGAATCTCCTGCATTTTGGGGCTTTTGCCGATCACGTCCCCAACCCGGTACTGGCGGCTCAGCTTCTTGCGCAGGATGGCGTTCTCCCGCTGCAGGTTCTTCACCTTGATGATGCGGCTCACCAGCAGCGAGATCTCCTCCGGGTTGCAAGGCTTGACGATATACTCCTGCGCCCCTTCCTTCATCGCCGTGATGGCGGTATCCACGGTGGCATAGGCCGTGATAATGATGATCGACGCTTCCCCGTGGCGGCGGCGAATCTGCATCATGGTCTCGATGCCATCCATGCCGCCCGGCATCTTCAGGTCTACAAAATAGATGGCATAATCCCGCTGTTCGGCTTTCTCCACCGCCTCGCGGCCGGATGCGGCCGTGTCCACGTGGTAGCCATCCTCGCGCAGCCAGGCGGCGAGCGATTCGCACATCACCTCTTCGTCGTCAACTACCAGAATCTGCCAATGGCTCTTCATCCCATTGCTCCCAGTGCCCGATGTAATTGCCCCGCGCACGCGCCGCACCACGCGTCCTGTTTCTCATCGATGTGCCGGACGTTGGTTGCCAGCGACATGGCGCAACTCCGGTCGGCGCAGTGCACCAAACCGAACGTGTGCCCGGTTTCGTGCAGCGCTTCTTTGGCGGCGCGCTCCAGCAGCACCTCGCGGTTGGGCGCCAGCCCGTAAAACTCCTGCCTTAGCCGCGCCAGCGAAACCACCGCCACCCGGCCCGCCAACTGCGCCTGCCCGAAAACAAACGTCAACACCGGCACGAACAGATCGCGTTCCGTCAGCGCCAGCAGCTTCCAACCGTCCGCCGGGCAATGGCGCACCAGCATCTCCAGCACTTCCGTCGACCGGAACTGCCCCCGCGCCGCGTCGAATGCGAACTCTACGCCCGGCAGGGGAAGTTCTTTCACCGCGACGCCCAATTCCGCTGTCATGCGATCCCGCACTGCCTCGAACGCCACTCGTTCCACCTCGGGAGTCGCGCCGACGTAGAAGTACTTCATCCTTTCCCGGCAAACGTCTCCGGCGGCGCTTTGGCCGGCGCGGCCTGCGCCGGCGGCAGAGAAACGATAAAGGTCGCGCCCTGGCCGGCCTGGCTCTTCACTTCGATATCGCCGCCGTGCTCCTGGATGATGCCGTAGGAGACGGCCAGTCCCAGTCCCACCCCTTTGCCTTCCGGCTTGGTGGTGAAGAAAGGATCGAAAATCTTGGCCAGGTTCTCCGGCTGGATGCCTTCGCCGTTATCGGCAACCACCAAACGCACTTCCCCGTCCGCGGCCTCGGTCGAAACCCGGACGCGCCGTTCGCTCTTGCTGTGCGTCGCCTCGGCCGCATTTAGAAGCAAATTCAGAACCACCTGCTGCATCTGTGACGCATCGCAGGCCACCAGCGGCAGATCTTCGCGCAGATTCTGTTCCACCGTCACGTTGCTGAGCTTCAGCTTGTGCTGCGCCACCGAAAGCGTCGTCTTGACGATCCGGTTCAGATCGTCGGGCGCGCGCTGCGGCTTGGAGCGGCGCGAAAACGACAGCAGATCCGAAACGATGCGGCCCACCCGCGCGGTCTCATTCACCACCTGCGACAGATACTTGCGGAACTCCTCGACCCGATTCGGCGGCACGCCGTCGTCTTTGAGCATGCGCTGCAGCAGCATGGAGAGATTGAGCACGCCCGAGACCGGATTGTTGATTTCGTGCGCCACGCTGGCGGAAAGCTGGCCCAGCGACGCCAGCCGATCGTTGTGCAACAGCTTTTTCTGCGCGGCTTTGAGTTGCTGGGTGCGTTCTTCTACCTTGATCTCCAGCTTTTGCGTGAACTGGTTGATTTCGCCGAGCGCCATGCGCAGGCGGTCGCGCATCGTTTCGAACGAGCGCGCCAGCTCGTCCAGTTCTTCGCTGCTGCCCACGATATTGAGCGGTTTGTCCAGTTCCATCTGGCTGATGGCCTTGGTGCCTTCGATCAGCTTTTCGATGGGGCGGCCCAGGAAGCGCCGCGTGAAGAATATAATGCACAGGGCGATCAGCGCGATTTCGATGCCGGTTACCAGCAGCACCCGAACCTTCATGCTGTCCACTTCGTGATCGACGCTTTCCAGATTCAGCTCCAGGTCGAGCACGCCCAGCACTTTGACGCCGGCCGGATGGGCATGGCACGCCGCCTGGCTGCAGGCCCCCTCGTTGTAAATCGGGGTGAGCATTTCGAGGCGTCGCCGGCCGTCGGCGCCCCAGTGGCTGCGGACTGGATAGGCCAGGTCGAGTTTCGTCACCGCGACGCCATGCGCCTCCGCGCTATTGGTGGAGAACATCACCTGCCCGGCGCTGTTGTACATGCGAATGCGGTCGATTCCCTGCTTGAGCGCAATCGTCTGCATCACCTGGTAGGCAGCCTCGCGATTGTCGTCCAGCATGGCGTGCCAGGTGGCGCTGGTGATTCCTTTCGAGAGCTGGTCCGCTCCCAGAATCATGGTATTGAGGAGTTGTTGCTCCTCGGTTTTTACATTCACCAAGCCTGAAACCGCGGCCACGATGATGACAATCACCGTGATCGAAAGGATCAGCTTTCGGCCCAAACGGCGGGGCATGGAAGATGTTCAGGTCCTGAACGGATTGTAGCAAGCGGCGCGAACCGGCAGCCAAATGCCACATACTTTTCCCGATAGCGGACGCGGCGTAACTCGTAGGGCGGACCCCCTGGTCCGCCCCTGGTCCGCAGCCGGCCCCCTGGCCGGCTCTTCGCCGGTATCGGATGCTTGATCGTTGAGGCGAGGTGCGCCCGCTGACCCTAGGTGGGACAGACGATTGTTTTTGGTCGTCTGTCAGGCGGTGTGGCCCGGCGAGGGCCCGACAGACCACAAAAGGCGATGGTCTGTCCCACCTCTGGGTCACCCAAACCCGGCTCAGCCCAAATTCCCCGACATCGGGACTTCGCAGACTCGTGCTGCTACAACTTCCTAGCCTGTGTAAGGTCCCGATCCACACACTCGATAGCCCCGAACTCCGCATCCCAGAAGGACTGTGCTTTCATCTCCTCCAGGTAGGCATGCGAATAACCGAAATTCGACCACACTTGTTCCTTATATGCGAACAATCGATTCTTTTCCGCTGCCGGGCGAACGTCGAGTATGTCGCTCGGGTCGCTGGCGCGGAAGACACTTTCGAACCAGTTACTCAGCTTGGCGCGGTCGATCGGGCTGCATCGCCCGGCGAGGTCGGCGAGCACGGACGGGTATCGGTCGAAACCATCGGTCGCGATCGTGACCACGTTGTCTTCCGGTCCAAGCTTCAAATGGCGCGCCAGACGGATAGCGCCGAGCACGTTGCAGATTCCCGATATTCCGAACAGCTCGCTGAGAGGCGCCAACGTTCCCTCGGGGCAACCCGCCAGTTCCTCAACCAACCGCTGCCGCCGCTCTACGAGTTCCAGGCCCATGACGCAATCGTCATCGTGGATCCGCATCACGTAATCGGTGGTCAGCACGTTGTGGATCAGCGGCACCATCTTGTCGCCGATTCCTTCGATGCGGTGCGTGCCGCGGCCGTTGTCGAATAGCGTGGAGCACTCCTTCGGCTCCAGGGCGCAGACCACCGAATCCGGATATCGCGCTTTGATCTCGTCACCCGCTGCCAGCGTGCCGGCTGAACCGGGCGCCGAAACGAACGCGGCCACCCGGCCGTTGCCATAAGCCGCGGCGGCTTCGATGGCGCTGCGTCCGGTCACATAACGATGAAAGCGATAATTGGGCAATAGCTCGAATTGCGCCAGCACCTTGTATTTCGGGTCTTTCTTATAGATTTCGGTGCGCTCCAGAACCAGGATGACATCGCTCTCCGATCCGGGTGTGAGGTCGAGTTGGCCGCCGTATTGCCGGATGCGCTCATAGCGCTCTTTGCTCATCCCTTCGGGCATGATGACGATCGCCGGATACCCCTTGAGCCGCGAAATGTATGCCACGCCGATTCCGAAATTGCCGGTGGAAGGGCCGATGGTGGTGTGTATGCCGGGTTCGATTTCGCCGGCCAGCTCTCCTTCCATCAGCGTGGTATATGCCGGCCCCACCTTATGGCTGCCGGAGGGAAAATGGCGGCCCGCCATCACGATGATGTTCGCCTCTACACCGGTGAGTTGCTTGGGAAGCACCACGTGGCGGATCTGGCCGCCGGCCCCGCGCCAGGTGATGTTGAACAGGTGGATGGGGTCGAGCGGATTGCCTGCAGCGGCTTCCGCCAGTTTGCGCACAGCCGGCGGCTGCAGCTCCGGGTGAAGCATCTCGGCGTAGGTCGGTCCGGGAATATACGATGGCATAAGATTATCTTTCAGAGTCTCTCCCACAGTGCTTTGGCGCGCGCGGCGGCAGCATCCGCGATTTCGCCTTCATCCACGTTCACCGAATGCCCGTCGCGCACCACCCACCGCCCATTCACCATCAGCGAATCGACAGGCGCGTTGGCAATGCCGTACATCAGGTGGCCGAACAGGTTTCGGGCGTCGATGGGAGTCGGCGGCTGGTAATCGAGCACTAGAAGATCGGCCTTGGCGCCGGGTGCGATCGAGCCAATTTCGACTCCCCAGATCTTCTTGACGATTTCCCGATTGTTCAGGAAAGCGGCCGCGAAAACCTCTTCGGCGGCCACGCGTGGGTCGCGCGCGCGCACCTTTTGCAGATGATAGGCGGTCTTGAACTCGTCCCACATTCTTGGCGAACAGCCGTCGGAACCGAGCCCCACGCACGCCGCGCTCCGGCACAGCGCCGGAAGATCGGCGATTCCGACCGCGTTATTGCAATTCGATTCAGGATTGTGGGCAATGTTCACGCGCCGGCGCCCGAGTATGGCGCGCTCGGCCGCGGTTACGTGAACGCAGTGCGCGGCCAGCGTCTTTTCGTCCAGAACGCCGAACTCGGCCAGGCGGCGCACCGCCAGGCGGTCGCAACTGTCCTCCGCCACATGCACGTGAAAGCCGGCGTCGAACGTTTGATTGGCCTCGACGCATGCCCGCAAAGTCGCGTCGCCAAGGGTGAACGAGGCGTGCAGCCCGAACATCCCGCCCACCTGCGCTCCCGGCTTGGTTCGTTCCAGGTAGCGAACGTTTTCGCGAATGCCTTCCCGAGCGGCGCGCTTGCCGTTGCGGTCGCTGACCTCATAGCAGGTGGCGCCGCGCAGGCCGACCTTGCGGAACGCGCGCTCGATCGAGTCGAGGCTGCCCGCGCAGGCCCGAGGGCTCGAATGATGGTCGATCACCGTGCCGACGCCGGATTTGGCCGATTCCATCAGACCTACCAGCGCGCTGTAATAGACGTCCTCTTCCCGCAGCGCGCGATCGAGCCGCCACCAGAGCTTCTTCAGGATGGACGGAAAATCGGCGGCCGGCGGTCCACCCAGGCGCATGCCCCGCGCCAGCGTACTATACAGGTGGGTGTGACTGTTGATGAGCGCGGGCATCAGCAGGCGCCCGCCCAGATCGGCCGTGCGTGGGCCCAACGCGCGGCCGCTTCGCACCACCCCGATCGAGCCATCCGCGTCTATCTCCACGCTGCCCGAGCTGAGCACGCGGTTCTTCTCGTCGAACGTCAGAATGCGGGCGTTGGTCAGAATCATGACGGCACAATGTGCGTGCCGGCCTCGCCGCCAACGGCCTGCGCCACGCGCTCGCTACAAGTAATGATGCACTCCCGGCCGCCACACTCCACAAATTCAATGCCGGCTTCGATCTTAGGACCCATCGAGCCAGGCGGAAATTCGCCCGCGGCCAGATACTCGCGCGCCTGCCGGACGGTCACTCGATCCAGCCACTGCCGATCAGGCCGGCCGAAACGGATGGCGGCGCGATCCACCGAGGTGACGATGATCAGCTTGTCCGCGCCCAGGTTGCGCGCCAAAAGGCTGGAAGCCAAATCCTTATCGACCACTCCCTCCACACCCACCAGGCGATCGCCTTCCCACGCCACCGGGATTCCTCCGCCTCCGCAAGCCACCACCACCACCCCGGCATTCAGCAGGCAGGCGATGGCGTCTTCCTCCAGGATGCGAATCGGGTGAGGCGAAGCTACTACCCGGCGCCATCTTCCGGGTTCGATCTCATGCAGCTCCCAGTGCGGCCTTTCGCGCCGGATCTGCTCGGCCTCATCGGCGCTGTAGGACGATCCGATCGGCTTGGTGGGGCGCCCCATTTCCGGGTCGGTTTCGCTCACCAGCACTTGCGTAATCACTGTCGCAACCCCGCGGCCGATGCCTTCCCTGCGGAACAGCTCGCAGGCGATGCGCTGAATCATGTAGCCCATGCCGCCTTGCGAATCCGACACGCAGGTATCGAGGGGCAGGCGTGGCACCCGCCGTTCGCCTTCTTCCACGCGGATTAGAATGTTGCCGATCTGCGGGCCGTTGCCATGAGTGATCAAAACTCTCGCATCGCCGCGAAACAGTGGGATCAGGTGGCCCAGCGTTTCCGCCGTGTGGTCGAACTGCTGGGGTATGGTGCCGGGCTCACCCGGCCGCGTGATAGCGTTGCCCCCCAGCGCGATCACCAAGGTCTCAGGCATCGGCTTCGTACTCGATTTCGCCATCCGCCATGGTCAGCGCCATGATGGCCTTGGCGGTGTGCAAACGGTTCTCGGCCTCGGCGTATACCACCGAGTTCGGGCCGTCGATCACCTCGTCGGTCACTTCGTTGCCGCGGTCGGCCGGCAGCGGGTGCATGTAGAGCACATCGGGCCGCGCCAGCTTCATGCGTTCGCGATCGCAGATCCAATTCGTGTATTGTTTGGCGATCCGCAGCGATTCGGCCGGATTGCTGCCCATGGTGTCCAGGCACCCCCAGCTTTTCGGGATCACCACGTCGGCGTCGCGGAACGCGTCCTCCATGTGGTCCACCACCCGAAAATTTCCGCCGCCGCGCCGCGCGTTCTCCTTGGCCGCTTCCATGGTCTCGGGCATCAGGGCATATTCCGGTGGATGCGCCAGCGTCACGTCCATCCCGAACCGCGGCATCAGCATGATCAGCCCTTGCGGCACCGAAAGCGGCTTGGCGTAGCTGGGCGCGTAAGCCCAGGACACGGCCATCTTCAGCCCGCGGAGATCTCGGCCCCGCTTCTCGCGAATGGTCATCAGGTCGGCCAACGTCTGGCAGGGATGGTCGATGTCGCACTGCATATTGATGACCGGTTTATCGGCCCACTTCGCCACTTCCCGCATATAGGCATTGCCCTCGCCGGGAATAAGGTCGTGGCGGATGGCGATGCCGTGGCCGTAGCTGGAAAGAATAATGCCGGTATCCTTGGCGCTCTCCCCGTGCGAGACCTGCATCGCGTCCGCAGTCAGAAAATGGGCATGGCCTCCAAGCTGGGTCATGCCGGCTTCAAATGAGTTCCTGGTGCGGGTGGACTTATCGAAGAACATCAGGAAAATCGTCTGATCGGTGAGATAGCGGTGCGGGATGCGCCCCTTGAATTTCCGCTTGAGGTCCGCCGCCACGTCGAGCATCACGTCGAGCTCCGCCTCGCTCCACTCCTGGGTAGTAATCCAGTCTCTCCCGCGGAAGAGAGCTTTCTTGATTTCGCGTCTTTCGTTCACCATCGCGCAAGATTCTCCTGAATGCCGCCGGCGTTGGCAAAGTGCACACGGCGCGGGTCGCCGATGGCTTCGGCCAGCAGCTTGAGCTTGAAATAGGGCAGCATGTCGAGCGTGGTTTCGGTCTCGACGCGCCAGCTTAGCACTTCGTCGTCGCTGCGCCGAAGCTCGACTTCGGCGCCGGGTTGACTGAACCGGACCAGGCCCTCCTGGAAGGTCAGCGTGTAAGAGATGCCTCCCATCGTGCCGTACAGAGTTGTAATGCCGGCCGGGCCGCCGCTGCAATCGAAGAAGAAGCCGTCCGCGCCCGCGGATTTCCGGTAGCTCTCGAGATTCGAGAACAAGCGCGGCTTCGCCAGGTTCGGACCGCCACCCTCGGGGCAAAAGACATCGCAATTGCCGCAATCGTTACAAGCGTCGGCATAGTTGGCGAACTGGCGGGCCTTCACCACGCGCAAAACGCCGCCTGGGACGCGATGCTTCGAGGCGGGCTGAAGCACAAAGTTGTCGTATTCGATGGTCGCCGGTGGTGTCTCGTATGCGAAGTTCGCGTCGTTGGGGCACACCGGAACGCACTTATCGCAATCGATGCAGTCGTACATCCACAGCTTGGAGCCGATCTTACGCGGCGTGCCGCGGTTACGCTCCCATCTGTAGCGGTGATCGGCGGTGGCTTCCGCCACTAGAATGGGCGTGTTGAGCAGGCCGGCCTTGTACACGTCGCCGCCGGCCGCCCTAGCCTGGCCGCGGAAGTTCAAAACGAAATCGGAAATGCGGCTCACCCCGAGCTGCCGCATCTCGGCCGCCAGATTCTCCAGGTAACGAATCAGCCGCGCGTATCCGCCGGGACGGAGAAGATCGGTGCAAGTCGTAACCGGCACGAAGTTCATGGCCACCGCGGCCGCCACGTTGTGGGCGTCCAGCCCGCCCGAGAAAGAAAACGGGATGGGGCGGGGAAGGCGCGAGCGGAACTCCTCCACCAGGTTCATCGCCAGCACGTGCAGCGGCGCGCCGGACATGTACATGAGTTCGTCCGCGAAGACCGACTTATGATTCTTGACCACCAGCGTGTTGGTGAACTTGAGCGAGAGACTTCTGCCGTGCCGCCGGGCAACCTCCTCGAGGCGCGGAACCAGGTCGAGCGCCTCCGCCAACTGCAAGTCGTTTTCAAAAGCCGGCGGATGAAGCTGGATTTCGCGATAACCCAGCACGTCGTGCAGCAGGTGCGCGACTCTCTCTTCGCCCAGTAGCGTCGGATTCAGCTTGATACAAACGTGGCAGCCCATCTCCGCCAGCAGGAAGGTCACGATGCCTTCGATTTCGCCGGCGGGGCAGCCGTGGAAAGTGGAAAGGCTGATGGTGTCGCTGATCCGCGTGGGGAAGGGAAGACCGCGATAGCGCGCCCACTCACCCGTCAGGCCTGCGCGCATCTCGTCGATGGCCCCGGCGGCGTTTTGCATCGACTCAATCCAGCGGCGCACGCGAGCGGAGCGAATGCCTTCCAGGTTATAGCCCACGCTCATATCGAAAACGGTTTCTTCGGGTATGCCTTCGCCCAATAGACCCGACGCCTTCACGATCTCCAAAAACATCGACGCTTTGACGTATTCGCGCAGCGATTCTTCCAGCTTCAATTCCTGCGACCATTCCACGTTGTAGCCCACGTTGGCGGCGTCGATACACGGGCGCGGGATCTTCAGCTCGTCGAGGATCTGGACCGTCTTTAGTTCGATGATGCGCGAGCCGCCCAGCCAGGCCAGCGCGATGTTCTGCGCAAGCTGCCCGTGCGGTCCCGCGGCCGGGCCGAGCGGCGTGGCCGCGCGATGCCCGTGAAATTCCACCGACAAGTCCAAATCGGGGAAACCGCGGAAGAACTTCGACGCGGGCAAGTCAAAGATTTTGCCTTCCCGCCGGTATTCCAGAAACGCGCGCCGCAACAGCAGCGGCAGCGGAATGCCGGCCAGCTCAGACATGACCCTTTTTCATGAGAGCCGTGTAGACCAGCGGAAACGCCGCGTAGAATTGAGCCGCGTCCACCAAATGGCGAATGGGCACGCGCTCCGCCACGCTGTGGGCTACCTCTTCTTCGCCGGGTCCGAACCCGACCGTCGGCACACCCTTCAGCCCCATGGACGCCACGCCATTCGTGCTGAAAGTCCACTTATCCACCACCGGCTCCTTGTCCCAAAGTCCGCGGAACGTCGCTATGGCGGCTTGCGCCAATGGATGCGATTCGTCCAGCACCCAGGTGGGGTAATACTTCTCCATCGGGTAGCGCAGCCCGGTGTAGCTCGGAACGTCGTAAGTCAGGGTTTCGATCTCGGCGGCTTCGGCGCCAGGCAACGCGCGGATCTCCGCCAGCGCGCTCTCCTTCGTCTCACCGGCAGTCAGACGCCGGTCCAGATGAATCGTGCATGCGCCCGGCACGGCACAGAGCGACGGCGAAAGCGAACGGATCTCAGTCACCGCAATGGTTCCCTTGCCCAGGAAGGCATCGTCTTTAAGCCGCTCGTTCAGCCGCTCCACTTCTTGCACTAGCCGGCTCATCTTATATATAGGGTTGTCGCCGCGTTCCGGCGCGCTCGCGTGGCACGATTTCCCGCGCAAATGCAGCTCGATTTCCATCCGCCCCCGCTGGCCGCGGTAAATGCCCAGCTTGCTCGGCTCGGTAATCACCACGCAATCCGGATGGATGTTGTCGTTCTCCAGAATGTAGACCCAGCACAAGCCATCGCAATCCTCCTCCTGCACGGAGCCGACCACCCACAGCGTGTAATCGCCCTCGAGGTTGAGCTCGCGAATCATCTTGGCGGCGTAAACCATGCTCGCCATGCCGCCGCGCTGATCGCTTGAGCCGCGCCCGTAGATATAACCGTCTTCGACCTTACCCTGATACGGGTCCCACTTCCACTCTTTGGGGTCGCCGACGCCCACCGTATCGGTGTGGGAGTCCATGGCGATCACCGTCTTGCCCGAACCGATGCGGCCCAGGATGTTGCCCATGGCGTCAACGCGGATCTCGTCGAAGCCGACCTTCTCCATCTCCTGACGGATTCGGGCGATTACCGGCCCTTCGTGGCTGCTCACGGCGGGAATCGCCACCAGGTCGCGCAGAAACGCCACCATGTCGCTTTCGTAACCCTGCGCCAGCCTGGCCAGTTCCTGCCGAAGTTGGCACGTTATTTCTCGCTCCGAATCAGCCGCAAACCGAGCCGCGACCGTCAGGGAGCGGTTGTCGGCGTCGATCGTAACGCTCCCCTTGTCGGCTTCCGTTTCCGCTGGGCTCGAGGCTGGCCGCTGCGTCTGTGACCCAGTCTCCCAATCGCCTCCGCTCATCGTGTTACCAAAACCTCCTCCGTCATATTTGCTGGCGCCGCCTTCGCCGCCCGCAGCGCCTCCAGCACATCCGCGGGCCGAATCGGCAGCTTTCGAATCCGCACGCCCACGGCGTGGAAGATGGCGTTTGCGATCGCCGGCGCCGGCCCGTTGATCGGCACTTCGGAAATCGACTTGGCGCCAAAGGGGCCGAGCGGCTCGTCGGTCTCGACCAGAATCGTGGTCAGTTTCGGCATATCTTTGGCGCCGAAAATTTTGTAGTCGAGAAAATTCGCGTTCACCGGCCGGCCGCCATCGTCCAGCACCAGCTCCTCGGTAAGCGCATACCCCAGCCCCTGCGTCACCGCGCCTTCCACCTGGCCCTCCGCCTGCATGGGGTTGATCGCGGTTCCAGGATCTACGGCGGTGGCGAGATGTAGCACCTGGACCTGCCCGGTTTCGGTGTCCACCTCGACCTCCGCAAAAGTCGCGCAGAACGGCGGCGGGCTATCCGTGTTGAAGTGCGACGCGCCATCCATAATCTGCATCTTCTCTTTGTACATGGCCTGCAGCGCCACGGCGGTCATGCTGACGGATTTGCGTTCCGCGCCGGTAGTAAATATTTCGTTGTTGCCGCATTCCAACCGTTCCACCGGCGCGTCCAGCATCTTCCCCGCTACTTGCAATACCTGCGCCCGCACTTTTTCGGCGGCTTTCTTCACCGCTCCGCCGGAGATGATGGTTGTGCTGGAAGCGTAGGCGCCTACATCGAACGGCGTAATGTCGGTATCGCCCGATGTGATCACGATTTTGTCCAGAGTGACGCCCAGCGCTTCGGCGGCGATCTGCGAGAGCACTGTATCGGCGCCCGCGCCCACGTCCGACGCGCCTACCTGAAGATAGAACGAGCCATCCTCGTTCATTTTCAGGAACGCCGATGCCCAGTCCACGCCCGCGATGCCGCTGCCTTGCATGGTGCACGCCATGCCCACCCCGCGGGGTTTCACGCCGTCGCGGGAGGGAAGGGAAGTGCGCTTTTCGGGCCAGCCGATCGCCTCCGCGGCGCGTTCCATGCAAACCGGCAGTCCGCAACTGCGGACCACCCGCGGCAGACCTTCCTTGCCTTCGCCCAGTTGCGCCGAGAGCCGATCCACGTCGCCCAACCGGATCACATTGCGGCGATGAAATTCCAGCGGATCGATCCCTAACTCGGCCGCGATTTCGTCGACCACGGTCTCCTGCGCGAAAAATCCCTGCGGGCATCCGTATCCGCGGAACGCCCCGGCCACGGGCATGTTGGTGTACACCACGTGGCACTCGAAACGCATGTTGGCGGTGCGGTACAGCGGCAGCACCTTGCTGCCGGTATTTCCCTGTACCGTGGTGGAGTGGCTGCCGTACGCCCCGGTGGTCGCGAGCACCGTCAACTGGCTTGCCGTTACCGTTCCATCGCGCCTGGCGCCCATCTTCATGCGCAGAATCTGCGGATGCCGGCTGCGCGCCATGTAGAACTCTTCCTCGCGCGTATATTCGATCTTCACCGGACGCCGCGCCGCCAGCGCCAGCGCTCCCGTGATGTCTTCCAGCAGCATTTCCTGCTTGCCGCCGAAGCCCCCGCCGATGCGCGGCTTGATCACGTGCACGCGGCTGACCGGCAGTTGCAGAATCATAGCCACCTGCCGGCGGCAATGGTACGGCACCTGCGTGCTGCTGCGGATCACCAGCCGGCCATCGGCATCCAGCCAGGCTATGGAGATGTGCGGCTCCAGCATGGCGTGCTGCTGGCGCTGCGTCCGGAATTCGCGTTCCAGGATGTAATCGGCGGCGCGAAACCCTTCCTCCACGTTGCCGATCTCGCGCAGAATATAGCCCGCGATGTTGCGCTCGCGGTCGTAGATTTTGGTGGAATCGGGCTCGTCGTGAATCACCGCCGCGCCCGGCGCCATGGCCTGCTCCATATCGAGCACCGCCGGCAGTACGTCGTAATCCACCTCGATCAGTTTGAGCGCCCGCTCCGCAATGGCCCGGCTCTCCGCCGCCACCGCGGCCACCCGGTCGCCCACAAACCGCACCTTGGAATCCAGCAGGTAGGTATCGTAAGGCGAAGGCTCCGGCCACGCCTGCCCGGCCGTGGTGTGGGGCACGCGCGGCACGTCGCGATACGTCAACACCGCGTGCACACCCGCAAGCGCCCGCGCCTTAGCGGTGTCGATGCGCCGGATACGCGCATGCGCATGCGGGCTGGGCAGGATCTTGCCGATGAGCATGCCCGGAAGGTGAATGTCGTCGGTGAAAGCCGCCCCGCCGGTGACCAGC
>Ga0187888_1001325_pt1 | contig 23889 bp, 17 predicted proteins | sample June2016WEW_7_40_FD_132987 | JGI IMG/M metagenome (GOLD analysis project Ga0187888, IMG submission 132987) | Peatland microbial communities from SPRUCE experiment site at the Marcell Experimental Forest, Minnesota, USA - June2016WEW_7_40 | ecosystem: Environmental > Terrestrial > Soil > Wetlands...
GTCCACCACCAGAAGGCGAAGCGGAGGTATGTCCTCGGGTATACGATGGAATCCACTCTCCAAGCCATCCGGCCTGGAGACCTCTTCAAGCACCTCCACTGGGGCAAAGGACACACTTTGACCTTCGCCCGCTGCCAGGCATGGCTGCAACCGGCGAAGGCCGGGTCGCACTAAGAATCTCTTGGGAATAGGTGTTCCACCGCCGAGCACTACCCTGCTCGGAAGTCTAGACATTGCAGCGTGAATCTGTGGTAGCTGCGTGAATGGTTTGGAACCGCAATACGTCCCTGAGGCCGTGGAACTCTGCTTTGCCCGCATGGATCAGTACTCCAATACAAATAGTCTGCTGCTCTCCCGTTCAGGAGATTAACGTGCAAACGTTATAATCTGACGATGCTCCTACCTGAGAAATTAAATGACTGACCATGGAACTCCAGCCGGGGACTGGCTCGGCCTGTCTTTGTGACCAATATTAAGTAGAGACGAGTGGTTCGAACAAAACATACACAATAGCGGTGCCTCAAGCATTAACGAGCAATTCCCATTTTGGGAAATGTACGAACGGGCCCCCCCCTGCTTGTTCGCAGACACCCTTCTAAGCGCCATCCCGCCTCTCCCGTCCTATCTTCCGTAACGTACCCGCACGATTCAGCGCCTCCGAACCCACACAAGCTCAAGCGTTTCTGATGCAGTTCTACGAACGCTACGTGTCCTCGATACGGCTAATACTTCTGTGTTGCGCATGATTTGCACTCCGGCGCAGGTAAATGACTAGTCCCGGTATAAACTGTCGAGTATGCCTGACCACGACGACATCCAGGAATTGCTATTACGGATGATCCAGTTGATTGTGGACCACCCTGAGGACGTTGCGATTGAAGCAATTCACGAAGATGAAGATAAGACCACGACATTTCGAATCAGAGTGAACCCTCTGGATGTTGGAAAGGTCATCGGCAGACAAGCCCAAAACGCCCTCTCTCTACGCATTCTTGTGGGCGCAATGGGGATGAAGACCCGGTGGCGCCATTGTCTCGAGATTGAAGAGGATATCCGGGCGGGACTGCCTAAAGCTACTGCGCATTGACTAAACAGTTGAGCCTTCCAAACCCAAATAGTGATTTAAACCACGGCCTCATCTGTCTAAATCAATAGGTTGCACTACATGCACGACACCACATAGACGGTCGAGTGGACGGCTCCCTGCTGGCAGTAGTGCATGGACATGGACAAACAAATAGGCGAACCCACGTATACATGTCATCCGCAGGCGACAAGTCCTCAACCACAACAACCGACGACAGGGACGGCTTACTGAGCACAGGCGGTATGGCAGGCGTGTAGCGACTACGAGACGGGCAAGAGGTGGGCCGAGGGAAGGGATAGGGCTGGAGCTACCTTGCCCCATTGGAGCGCCTTTCTGGCGGTTCTAGGTGCAAGGCTGGAGGAAGGCGAGGGTGTTGCTAGCTCTGTCCCGGCAAGGATGGGTAAAGTGCGGTTAGCGGCCTCAGCGCAGTTTCGCAGGGGGTATATTTGGGGGTATCCTTGACGTAGAGCAAATAATACAACTGAAAATAAACATCTTGTAGTGTGATACTAATCCTGCTGTGCCACCATGATTTCAATAACTTAGCAAACTGCGAAGGTCCAATAAGGACCGGCGAAGGTCCACAAAGATCCAACTGCATTCGTCATGCGGCGGAGTGCCGGGTCTGCGGATTCGTTCTGGTTGCATCCTGGTTTGCCGGATCGCCGAAGTACGCGCTGGGCATGGGCGACCGCGCCGCCACAATCAGCAGCGCAAGCAGCAGCAGGAGCTTGGCGTCTCCAGCGTAGATCGTCAGCAACGTCAGCGGAGAGAACAGAAGCGCATAGATGACGGCGAGCGCAAGCATGGAGGAGTAGGGGAAGGCGGCCTTGCCAACGGCCACCTCGCGGGTCAGGAAGACCAGCAGCGCTGCAAATGGGACGTAGAGATGGAGCAGCGTATAGTCGCCGGCGAGCGGCGGGAAAAGGGTGACAGCGACTGCCAGCGCTGTCAACTGGTTGAGTATCGGCATCCTGTAGAAGACGACGAACAATAGCCCAAGCCCGGCGATTGTAATAAACGGGTAGACGTGCACTAACGGACGGACACCGTGCCAGCCTCCGGGTTCATCGCGCAGTTTCTCTATCTCTGCGATGGCCTTGATGGGATGAATGCCGCCCATCTCCACGGTCAGCGCGGCAGACTTCATTCCGTCGAGCAGGGAGTGGTTGAAGCGCATCTCGTCGGGCGGTCTCAAGTCCATGATGTACCAATCCCTGTAAAGAGAGATGCCGGGCTGCAATTCCTGGTACGCCTTCCAGGGGTTCGGTCCGATGGCGGTCAGTGCCGCGATCACCAGAAAGGCCGCTGTCGCCAGGCCAAACGCCGCATCCTTGACCTTGCGACGCCCCACCAGGAGGAACAAAAACACAATGCAAAACGGTTTGATCGAGGCGGCAATGCCGATCAGCACTGCCGCTGCAAGGGGCCTCCCTCGCAGCAGGAAGCAGAGGCCGGCCGCTGCCAGCGCCCATACCACGCCCTCGATATTTCCCCGGTCGGCGCAGAACCATAACGGATAGCCCAATACGGCGGTGACAATAATCGCGGTGGCGGCCGAGTCCATAACCGCCCGGCCAGCGCGCGCGGCACGCCACGCCACAACCGCAAAGCAGGAGATGCAGATTGCGAGAAAGACAAGGTAGGTCCGGACCGCATGGCCCGGAAAGGAGTAGATCAGAATCTTGTAGACGAAGGCTGCGGGCGCGGGATACCCCAAGGCGGGATCGCCGCTGCCCATCGCTGCCGCCTCGCCGCGCAAATGCGCGACCAGGCCAATGAAGTTCGTCAGGTCGCAGAACCGCTCATCTACTGTAAACAACGGGCGAAGATAGAAGACCGTGTGGCACTCGTAGATGGCCCAGCTGGCCGCCGTGACCAACCCCACAAGCAACGCATAAACCCAAAGCGCAATCCTGACTTGCGATGCAGTATTGAAGTTCGTGTTTCTTCCGCGCAAATCACCCTCCCCTGCGGCGAACAAGGCCCAATCGATCTGGCTCCATGGCCCGTCAGCCAGGTTGTACCGACACCCGCGCCGGCATCATGGGCTTACCACGAAGGGGCCTGCACGTAGTTAGCAGGGATTTCCATTTTGCCATTCGGTTCCTGACCAATATACCTCCAACCGCCTCCGTTCGATGCAGATGGTTGTAGAGCGCGGCCCTACGGAACCATCCATTTCAAAACGTAGGCCTGCAGCATTGTGATGACGCCAACCAATGCGGCAAGCATGAGGCTGTGTTTGAGGGTGAAGCGGAAGAGGTCGGACTCGCGCCCCACCAGACCGACCGCGCCGGTGGCAACCGCGATGGACTGCGGAGAGATCATCTTGCCGGTGACGCCGCCGGTCGAATTGGCCGCGACCATCAGGGTGCTGCTGACGTGGATCTGATGGGCGGTGTTGGCCTGCAGGTTGCAGAACAGCGCGTTGGAGGAGGTGTCCGATCCGGTGAGAAAGACGCCGATCCATCCCAGGAACGGCGCGAAGAATGGGAACGCGAGACCGGTTGCAGCCAGAAGCATCGCCAGGGTCGCGGACAGGCCGGAGTAGTTGGCGATGTAGGCGAAGGCCAGCACCATGCCAATGGAGAGAATGGGGAACTTTAGGTCGTTGAGCGTGCCGGCAAAGGTCCTGATGGCATCCATCGGCCTCATGCGCAGCAGCAGGATGCTGACCAGGGAGGCGAGCAGGATGGCGGTCCCGGTGGCGGACAGCCAGTTGAACGTGTAAACCGATCCGTAGGGAGTGGGCGCATTGACGATGGGCGGCATTTTGATCACCAGCCGGTCGAGCATGGGCACCGGCGAGTTGATGACGGTCCAGGCCAGATGACCACCCTTGGCGAAGAGCGCATTGAAGGGCTTGAGCGACCAGAGGGTGACGAAGACGGTCAAAACGGCAAAGGGCGACCACGCCCTGGCCACCTGCGCGAAGGAGTGGCTTTCCGCCTTGAGCGTTGCGTGCTGACCGGGGAAACGGAATATATTTTTGGGCTTCCAGTACTTGAGAAAGATGGTGAGCGAAACCAGGCTGACCAAGGCCGATGTGATGTCGGGCAACTGCGGACCGATGAAGTTGGAGGTGAAAAACTGCGTGACGGCGAAGCTGCCACCGCAGACCAGAATTGCCGGCCAGGTCTGGCGCACGCCGCGCCATCCGTCCATGATCATGATGACCCAGAAAGGGATGAGAAAGGAGAGCAGCGGCAGTTGGCGTCCGGCCATGGCGCCGATCTTGAACGGATCGATGCCGGTGACCTGCCCGGCGACGATGATCGGAATGCCCATTGCACCGAAGGCCACCGGCGCCGTATTGGTAATGAGACAGAGGCCGGCGGCGTAGAGCGGGTTGAAACCCAGACCGACCAGCAAGGCGGCCGTGATGGCCACCGGCGCGCCAAATCCCGCTGCGCCCTCCAGAAAAGCGCCAAACGAGAAGCCGACCAGAAGCATCTGCAGACGCTGGTCCTCGGTGATGGAGACCACCGATGCGCGGATGATTTCGAACTGGCCGGTGCGCACAGTGATTCTGTATAGAAAGACGGCGGTGACGATGATCCAGGCAATGGGCCACAACCCGAAGAGAAAACCGTCTCCCGCGGCAGCCAGCGCCATGCGCAGGGGCATGCGATAGAAGAAGATCGATACCAGAAGAGCAAGGACGACGGTCAGCGTGCCGGCGAGGTACCCCTTCATGCGGACGACAGCCAGGGCAACAAAGAAGAAGAGGATCGGGACTGCTGCGATGAGAGATGAAAACCAGATATTGCCGAGTGGATTGTAGACCTGGGGCCAGGGGTGCAAGGGGAGACTCCTTGTTCTGAATGTTGAACTCTTAAGGCTTGGATCCGGAATGCGTGGAATGATTTGAGCGTGATGATTTGGTAGATTTTCAGCAGGCACCCATACTATCCGGTCGGCTGCATTCTTCAAGCAAATACGCGATGGAGCGGTAGGGACGGCCGGTTTCGGCGGTGAGGCCGATCTCGCAGGTGCGGTTGGTGGAGACGCCCTCGCGGCAGTTCGTCGGGAGCGCCTGATGGATCGCGCGCAAGGCGAAGACGTTGAGTTCGGGGACGACGAAGCCGCGGTCGCCGGCAAAACCGCAGCAGTCGACTCCGGCGGGCTCGACGACCTGATCGACGCATGCCTCGATCAAGCGGCGCAGCTTGGCGTCGGAACCCGTGCGGCGCACGCTGCAGTTGATGTGCAGCGCAACCGGGCCCGGCTTGCGCGCGATGCGCAGGCGCGGCAGAAGCGCATCGTGGGCAAACTCGTGGAAGTCGTAGAGCCGCAGGCGGCCGGCAAGGCGCTCTTGCATGCGCAGCGAGCAGGTGCTGGCGTCGAGCACGATCGGATAGAAGCCGCCGTGGCCATCGTCGGCCGCCTTCAGCAGTGCGCCGGTGAGGGCATCGGCCATCTGCGCGGCCTCCTCGGCCATGCCTTTGCTGGCGAGCATCTGGCCGCAACAGAGCTTGTCGAATCCCTCGGGCAGGCGCGGCGCGTAACCGGCGCGAACCAGAAGCTCCATGACAACTTCGGCGAGCGATGCTTCCTGTGGGCTGTTGGCTCCGAAGATGCGGCCTCCGCAGGCCGGCAGATACACCACCGGATCGCCCGCGCCCTTGTATGGAGAGGGCAACTTGCCCGCACGCGGCATGCCGCGCTTCCATGCGCCTGCCGAAATGCGGGCGAGCGCGGCGTCGCCGACCACGCTGGAGACAGCGTGGCCGACAGCAAGGCCCGCGCGCGCTGCAGACGCGAGCTTGCCGAAGTTTCCCACCGTCCACTCTCCGACTCGGCGCGAGACAGCACTGAGGTTGCGCCCGCGCAGGAGGCGCGTCAGGTCGCCGGTATTGATGTCCACCGGGCAGGCGGTGGAACAGAGGCCGCATCCGGCACAGGTGTCGAGACTATCGTAGACAAAACCGGCTTCGAGATCGGAGGCGTCTTCGCCAACGGCGGCGCGGCGCGACAGTTCGCGCCAACTGACGATGCGCTGGCGCGGCGACAGCGTGAGCCCATGCGACGGGCACAAGGGTTCACAGAAGCCGCATTCGATGCAACGGTCGACGATCTCCCCGGCGGCCGGCATCGGCTTGAGGTTTTTCAGGTGGACCTGCGGGTCGTCATTGAGAATGACGCCGGGATTCAGGAGGTTCTCCGGGTCGAAGAGCATTTTGATGCGGCGCATCAGGCCGGTGGCCTGGCGCCCCCACTCCATCTCAACGAAGGGCGCCATGTTGCGGCCGGTGCCGTGCTCGGCCTTGAGCGAGCCATCGTACTTGTCGACGACGAGTTTGCAGATGTCTTCCATGAAGCGCGCGTAGCGACCGACCTCGGCGGCATCGGAGAAATCCTGGGTAAAGACGAAATGCAGATTGCCTTCGAGCGCATGGCCAAAGATGACCCCGTCGCCGTAGCCGTGTTGCCGCATCAGGGCCTGCAGATCCAGCGTTGCGGCGGCCAGCGACGCAATCGGAAAGGCAACATCCTCCATGAGGACGGAGGTTCCGGCGCGGCGCATGGCGCCGACCGAGGGGAAGGTCCCCTTGCGCACCTTCCAGTACATCTCGCAGGTAGCGGGGTCGGTGGAAAAGGCGGCGGGCTCGACGGTGGCAATGCCGGCCAGCGCTCCCAGCACGGCATTCATGGACCCCTGCAGAAGCAGGGCATTCGCGGCGCGCACCTCGATGAGCAGGGCGGCAGCTTCTTCGCTCAAGGTGCGAATAATCGGGGGCAGTCCGGGCTTGCCCTCGACCGAGCGCAGGGCGGAACGGTCAAGCAGTTCGACCGCCGAGACGGGCTGCGGCTTGAGGCGAATGACGGCCTGGCAGGCAGTTTCGATGGTTGGAAAGAAGACCAGCGCGCTGGCCTTGCATGGATCTTCAACGACGGTGCGAAGAGTAATTCGCGAGAGGAAGCCAAGCGTGCCTTCGGAGCCGATCATGAGGTGGGCGAGGATGTCGATGGGGTCTTCGAAATCAACCAGCGCGTTGAGGCTGTAGCCGGTGGTGTTCTTGATCTTGTACTTGTGGCGAATGCGCGCGGCCAGAGCAGAATCGGCACGCGCGGCGACGCCGAGCTGCTCCAGTTCGGTCAGCAAAGACGCGTGGCTCTGGCGAAAGGCCGCGACGCTGGTCGCGTCCTCGGTGTCGAGCACCGTGCCATCGGCCAGCACCACGCGCACTCCGGCCAGCGTGCGATAGCTGTTCTGGGCGGTGCCGCAGCACATGCCGGAGGCATTGTTGGCGGCGATGCCCCCGATCTTGCATGCGTTGATGGAGGCCGGATCGGGGCCGATCTTGCGTCCGAATGGGGCGAGGCGGAGATTCACTTCGCCGCCCACGATGCCGGGGCCAAGGCGAACCGTGGCGGCATCGGGCGGGATTTCGCAGGTCGCGAAGCTTTCGCCGATCAAGGCCAGCACACCATCGGTGATCGCCTGGCCGGAGAGACTGGTTCCGGCGGCGCGAAAGGTGACCGGGCGCCGATGGGCGCGCGCCACCCGCAGCAGGGCCTGCACCTCCTGCTCGCTTTCGACCACCGCAACGACCTCGGGAACCAGACGATAGAAACTGGCGTCCGTGCCATAGGCAAGGCGGCGCAGAGGGTCGGTGACGACCTGGCGCTGGGGCAAGATGAGGGAGAGTGCCTGGATCAGCGAACTCAAGGTTTCCTTTCGTGGATCAGTCTGCGCAGGCGTACCACCTGCAAGAGGTCTACACCCCCGGCTATTGGCCGATCAACAACCGAATGGCGCGAGACGCAAATAGGACAGAAGCGTGGGCAATTGATGCGGAGCGGCTAGTGCAGAACCACCAGCGGCGAGGGGGAATTTTTTTGCGGAGTAAAGCGGGGTTGGCCGCGGAGGGTTGGGACAGATTGGCTGGCGGTACGAGTGAAGCGGCCGCCGGGACCGGTGCCGACAGTGCGGCCGAGGTTCTCGATGCGATCGCGCAGGCAGTGGTTGCACTGGGTGGCGTCCTCGTCGATGCAGGCCTTGCCGGGATAGATCTGGTACATCTGGCGATAGGGCGCGGGCGTGAGGACGGGCATGAAGACGTTGGCGCCGCTCTGGAGGCCGTGCTCGCGACCGTCGAGAGTGTTGATGGTGGCCAGCGCGGTGGTGCTGGGCAGGTTTGCCTCGGGGCAGACAAGGCGGGTGAGTGCGACGGCCTTGAGGACCATCATCTCGTTGCTGGGGACTTGATCGGGGCCGGCGGTTCGGACACCGCGCGCGCCGAGCGGCGTGTCGGGATGGGCGAGGAAGGGGCCGATGCCGACCATGTCGAGGTCGAGCTGCTCGAAGAGCTCAATGTCGCGGGCGAGCATCTCGCAGGTCTGGCCGGGGATGCCGACCATGACGCCGCTGCCGATCTCGTAGCCCATTTCGCGCAGATCGCAGAGCAGGGTGATGCGGTCGCTGATGGCAGTGCCGCGGCGAGGATGAATTGTGTTGTAGAGGCCGGGGTCGGAGGTCTCGAAGCGCAGGAGATAGCGGTCGGCACCGGCCTCGCGCCAGAGGCGGAGTTCGTCTGGCAACCGTTCGCCGAGGCTGAGGGTGATGGCGAGCGGGGTCTCCTGCTTAATAGTGCGGATGATCTCTGCGAACCACTTGGCTTCGATGCCGAAGTCCTCGCCGGATTGCAGGACGACGGTGCCGAAGCCGAGTTCGGCTGCCTGGCGCGCGCCGGCAAGAACCTCGTCGCGCGACATGCGATAACGCGGCATGGTGCGTGCGGCGCGCAGGCCGCAGTAGTGGCACTGGCGGACGCAGTAGCTGGAGATCTCGATGAGTCCGCGCAGATGGACGTCGTCGCCGACGTGGGCGCGGCGGGCCTCGTCGGCGCGGGCGAAGAGCTGCCCCAGCGCGGCGGGGTGGTCCTCGCGCAGCCAGCCGACGATGTCTTCATGGGCGATTCGAGGCATTGCGACGACTCCGGATTACACATAGACGTCGCGCTTGCCTGAGCGGACGGCGGCGATCATGGGCCTGGCGATGCGCTGCTGTTTGGCGTCCATCTGCGCGATGTGGGTGAGCATGTGCTTCTCGCCGGCGGACTTGGTCTCGGGGCTGGCGTAGTCCTCCAGATACTCGGTGAAGGTGGAGAGGGCGTTGGGCTCACAGTGGTACTTGATCTCACCGGGTTTGGCCATGTCCATGAAATCCGTTCCGGTGCGGCCAAGGCGGTAGCAGGCGGTGCAAAAGGAGGGGGTGAAGCCCATCTCGGCGATCTCGCGGACGACCTGGTCGAGCGGGCGGGTGTCGCCGACGGCGAACTGGCTGCTGTTGAAGTCGCCCTGCGCGAGTTCGTAGCCGCCGGGATCGGTGCGGCTGCCGGCGGAGGTCTGCGAGATGCCGATCTGGAAGCACTTGTGGCGCATCTCGGCGGACTCGCGCGTGGACATGATCATTCCGGTATACGGAACCGTGAGGCGCAGGATGGCGATGAGCTTTAGGAAGTCTGCGTCACTGACCTTCCACGGCGTGGTTGCGGTGAAGTCGGTGCCGGCGGCGGGTTCCAGGCGCGGAACGCTGATGGTGTGCGGGCCGCAGCCGAAGCGCTCTTCCAGATGATGGATGTGCTGCAACATGGCGAGCACTTCGTAGCGCCAGTCGTAGATGCCGAAGAGCGGGCCAATGCCCACGTCGTCGATGCCGGCCTCCATGGCCCGGTCCATGACGGTGGCGCGCCAGTCGTAGTCGGACTTGCGGCCGCGGGGATGGACGCGCGCGTAGGTGGGGCGGTGATAGGTCTCCTGAAAGCACTGATAGGTGCCGATGCCGCAGGCCTTCAGATGGCGGAGGTCGTCAACCGGGAGCGGCGCGATGTTGACGTTGACGCGACGAATCTCGCCGTTGCCGCTGCGCGTGGCGTAGATGGTCTCGATGGCCTTGTAGACGTAGTCGAGGCTGTTGGAGTTGGGATAGGCCTCGCCGGCGACCATGAGGATGCGCTTGTGGCCCTGCTCGACGATGACCTTGATCTCGGCGGCGATCTCTTCCTGGGAGAGGGTGATGCGGTGCAACTCGCGGTTGCTGGCGCGGTAGGCGCAGTAGAGGCACTCGTTGGTGCAGCGGTTGCTGATGTAGAGCGGAGCGAACAGCACCAGACGGGAGCCGTAGATCTCTTCCTTGACGGCGCGCGCGGTGTGGAAGAGCTCATCCATCAGCTCGGGGTCCTCGAGGGCAATGAGGGTCGCGGTCTCGTCGAAGGTGAGGCCCTGCATCTCGCGTGCCTTGGCGAAGATGGCGCGGACGCGGGCCGGCTCGGGCTGCGCGGTGTGGCTGAGGCAATCGAAGATTGCCTGGTCGTTGACGTAGGTTGCCTGTTCGGCTACGGCTGTCATCGAAGCTCCTCAGCACGGTTGGACGGTGCTGCGCCGCCTGCCATTGCAGCAGGCCAGCCACGGGGTTGAATGCGGCTGCAAGCGCGCTTTGTGGCCCAAGCAACGCTGTATTGAGGAGTAACATGCGGCTGCAACGCCCCGCGGTGACACTGGTCACAGGGGCGAGGAATCCCACCCATCGCGATACAGCAGCGATGGAGGGGGCACCCGATCTCGTTGGTTTAGAAGCGCTCCCAGTGGAGGAGGTCGGCGAGGGGACGCTTCTCGATGGAGGGCGACTCGGCGGGATGGCCGACGGAGACGATGCTGATGAGGGTGAGGTCCGCGGGCGCGCCAAAGGCTTTAGCGACGGCGGGTGCGTAGGGCTGCGGTGAACCGGCGACCCAGCAGGCGCCGAGACCGTGCGCCTCTGCGGCGAGGAGTAGGTTTTCCGTGGCGGCGCAGCAGTCTTCGACCGCGCAGGTGGAGGGTCGCGCAAGAACGAGGATGCAGAAGGCGGCGTTGGCGATGAACTCGGCGTGGCCGAGGAGCTGCGGAATGCGGGCGAGTGAAGGTTTTTCGGTGAGGACGACAAACTCCCAGGGCTGGTCGTTCATGGCGGTGGGAGCGAGACGCGCACAGTCGACGATCTCTTCGATGGCGGCGCGATCAACGGGCTGCGGGGTGTAGGCGCGAATGCTGCGGCGCGAGTGCATGGCTTCGATGGCGGTCTTCATGGGTGCTCCGTGGGAGTTGTCGTCTTCTATGTTATGGCAGAGGCGGGGCGATTGCTGAGACGCCGGTCACAGCGGAAGCCTGGCGGTAGGCGCACAATGGAGAGTGCATCACCCGGCGGAGAAGACAGAATGAGCCAGCGCGAACGCATCGAAGAAGACCACCTGGGCACGCGCGCGCTGCCCGTGGAGGCGCGGTACGGCATCCACACGGCGCGGGCTCTGGAGAACTTTCCGCTGACGGGGAGGGCCGTGCATCCGGCGCTGGCGCTGGCCTTTGGCGAGGTGAAGCTGGCCTGCGCGATGACCAATCGCGCGCTGGGCGCGTGGGCGGGGGACGAGGCCAAGGCGGAGGCGATCGAACAGGCCTGCCGCGAGCTGAGCGAGGGAGAGCTGGCGGGCGAGATTGTGGTGGACGCGCTACAGGGCGGCGCGGGGACGAGCACCAACATGAACGTCAATGAGGTGCTGGCGAACCGCGCGCTGGAGATTCTGGGGCTGCCGCATGGGGAGTACGCGCGCGTGTCGCCGCTGGACGACATCAATCTGCACCAGTCGACCAACGACACCTATCCCACCGCGCTGCGGCTGGCTGCGATCCGGCTGCTGCATACGCTGGAGAAAAATGTGGTGGCGCTGCAGGAGTCGTTTCAGCGGGCGGAGAAGCGGTTTGCGCATGTGGTGAAGGTGGGGCGGACGGAGTATCAGGATGCGGTGCTGACCACGCTGGGGCGCGAGATGAGCGCGTACGCGGAGGCCATCAACCGCGACCGTTGGCGGATTTACAAGTGCGAGGAACGGCTGCGGGTGGTGAACCTGGGCGGAACGGCGATCGGCACCGGGCTGGGGGCGCCACGCGAGTTCATCTTCCGCGCCGTGGAGCAGTTGCGCGCGCTGACCGGGATTGGATTTGCGCGCGCGGAGAATTTAGTCGAGGCGACGCAGAATGCGGATGTCTTCGCGGAGGTCTCGGGGATACTGCGGGTCCATGCGGTGTCGCTGATCAAGATTTGTACCGACCTGCGGTTGCTGTCGTCGGGACCGGATGCGGGACTGGGAGAGATTCGGCTGCCCGCGCGTCAGGCGGGCTCGTCGATCATGCCGGGGAAGGTGAACCCGGTGATCCCCGAGGCCGCGACGCAGGCGGCGATGCTGGCGATGGGCAACGACAGCGTGATCGCTGCGGCGTGCGCGGCGGGAAGTCTGGAGCTGAATGCGTTTCTGCCGCTGATTGCGCATTGCCTGCTGGAGACGCTGGACGTGCTGGCGCGGGCTGACGATCTGCTGGCGCGGCTCTGCGTGGATGGGACCGAGGCGGACGAGGCGCGCTGCCGGGCGCATGTGATGAACGCGACCACCGAGGCCACGGAGCTGGTCCCCAGGCTGGGCTATGAGCGCGCGGAAGAGGCGGAGCGGTTGGCGCGCGAGCAGGGCAAGACGCTGCGAGATGTGGTTGTGGAGCTGGGCTGGATGAGCGGACAGGAGTTCGACGAGGCGACCAGCCCGGAGGCGGTCTGCCGGCTGGGTTCGCCGGTGCGGAAGAAAGCGACGCTGCGCGATGCGGCTGAGCCAGGCGATGCGGCGAAGGAGACGTTGCCATGAGCACAACGCCGAAGGGATTGCGGCTGCACATTGGTTTTTTCGGCCGGCGCAATGTGGGCAAATCGAGCCTGCTGAACGCGATCACGCGGCAGCAGGTCTCGATTGTGTCGGATGTGGCAGGAACAACCACCGATCCGGTGGAGAAACCGATGGAGCTGCTTCCGCTGGGGCCGGTGCTGTTTATCGATACGGCGGGGATTGACGAAGTGAGCGGGCGGGGCGAGCTGGGGGCGCTACGGGTGGAGAAGACGCGGCAGGCGCTGGAGCGGACGGAGATCGCTGTCTTAGTCGCCGAGCCGGGGGTATGGGGGGAGTTTGAAGACGGGCTGCTGGCGGATTTTGCGGAGCGGAAGACGCTTGCGGTGGTGGTCATCAATAAGACGGATGTGGCCGCGGCGGATGCGGCGCTGGTGGAGCGGTTGCGCGGGGAGAAGATGCGCGTGGTTCTTGCCTCGGCGATTACGGGAGCGGGGCTGCCGGAGCTGCGCGAGGCGCTGCTGGAGCTGGCCCCGGCGGACTTTATCGATTCGCCGGCGATCGTTGGAGATCTGGTTGGGCCGGGCGAGCTGGCGGTGCTGGTGGTGCCGATCGACAAGGAGGCGCCCAAGGGAAGGCTGATCCTGCCCCAGGTGCAGACCATCCGCGACCTGCTGGACACGGACGCGCTGTGCATGGTGGTGAAGGAGCGCGAGCTGCGGAGTGCGCTGGACCGGCTGAAGACGCCGCCCAGGCTGGTGGTGACGGACTCGCAGGCGTTTCTGAAGGTTGCGGCGGACACGCCGGTGGATGTGCCGCTGACCAGTTTTTCGATCCTCATGGCGCGCTTCAAGGGCGATCTGACGGCGCAGGTGGAGGGAACGCTGGCCATCGAGCGGCTGAGGGGCGGCAACCGGGTGCTGATTGCCGAGGCTTGTACGCACCACCCCATCGGCGAGGACATCGGGCGGGTGAAGATTCCGCGCTGGCTGACGCAGTATACGGGGGTGAAGCTGGAGTTTGAGACGGTGCAGGGGCGCGACTTCCCTGCCGACCTGACAAGCTACAAGCTGGTGATCCACTGCGGGGCGTGCATGTGGAACCGGAGGCAGATGCTCAGCCGGATTCTGCAATGCCAGCACGCGGGGGTGCCGATTACGAACTATGGGTTGACGATTGCGTACAGCCTGGGCATCTTTGCCCGTGCGCTGGAGCCGTTTCCCGCGGCTCTGGCCCGCTATCGGGCGCTGGCCGGAGCTGCGGCAAACTGAGAGCGCAACCGCGGGGAGTTGCGGCGATGGGACGTTGAACAGAGCTCCGGCAGGGAATATCTCGTGTGGATACAGTGTATTCCGGAGAAACGAATAGGGCTTCGCGTGCTTTCTCCAACCCTGTTTTATGGGTAGTATGACGGCCATCACATACCGCGCCCATTACCCGCTGATAGAGTTTGAGCAGCCGCTTTTTACAACAGGGGTGGCGCCAGCAATTGCGGGAGAATATCGCCGATAAGTGCAGTGACAAGCGGTGTTCTGCTCGCGATGGACCGTGCGGCGCAATCGGTGCGCCACATCGGAGGTCCCTTGGGGCGCGAGGCCCGGAAAGCGCGGCGGACGAGGAGCGATGAGCACAACAGCGGAAGCGACAACGGCAGTTAAAGCAGCGGCCCCCAAGGCCCCGGCAGCCCCCCAAGACGAGATCACCCTCATCGCAAATAAATGGAAGAACAAGCGGGGCAGCCTGATTATGGCGCTGCACGACCTGCAAAGCAGGGTCGGCTATGTGCCGCGCGAGTCGGCCATGAAGCTGGGGCGGCAGATGGACGTGCCCCTGGCGCGCATCTATGAAGTGGTCACCTTCTACAACTACTTCAAGCTGGAGGCGCCGGGCAAATACGTCATCTCGGTGTGCCTGGGCACGGCGTGCCACATCAAGGGGTCGGCTGAGCTGCTGAGCGGGCTGGAGAAGGAGCTGAAGATCAAGGAGGGGCAGAGCACTCCGGACAAGGAGTATCACCTGCAGGCCGTACGCTGCCTGGGCTGCTGCGGACTGGCGCCCCTGGTCTCGGTCAATGGCAAGGTGTACGCCAAGTTGAAGACCAATGAGAGCCGCTATGTGATCGAGCGCATCCAGATCGACAAGCCGATGGCCGTAGCCGATGCGGAAGATCTCGCCGAATAAACTCCCGCGCGCGGGAGACTTTGCAATGGAACCAATCGAAGTACAGGAAGATTATGAAACCGGAAGAACTTGAAGTAAGAGCGGCCGCGGAAGTTGCCAAGCAGCAAGCCTTCGATGTGCGCCTGTTCACCTGCTCCAGCCGGGGCTGTCAATCGTCGGAGGCCCTGGGCGTCATTGCCGGGCTCAAGGCGGAGCTGAAGGCCAAACAGCTCGACGCCAAGGTGCAGGTGAACGGCAGCGGATGCATGGGGCTGTGCAGCAAGGGCCCGCTGCTGCGCATGTGCTCGAAGACACAGAAGGACATTCTCTTCTCCGAGATCAAGCCGGAGATGGCGGCTACGATCGTGGAGCAGGCGGTGGTCCCGGTGCTGGCGGGCAAGAAGATTGAAAAGCCGGGCGGCGATCTGGAAGAGCACACGCTGGACCTGAACGATCCGTTCTTCACCATGCAGGAGTTTGTGGTGCTGGAGAACAACGGCAAGATCGATCCGGAGAAGCTGGACGACTACATTGCGCGCGACGGCTACAAGGCGTTGCGCAAGGCCCTGGGAATGAGCGCGGAGGATATCTGCAAGGAGATGCTGGCCAGCGGCCTGCGCGGCCGCGGCGGCGCGGGATTCCCGACCGGCATGAAGTGGGACCTGACGCGCAAGGTGCAGTCAGAGGTGAAGTACGTGATCTGCAACGGCGACGAGGGCGACCCCGGCGCGTTCATGGATGGATCGGTGCTGGAAGGCGATCCGCACGCGGTGATCGAGGGCATGTTGATCGCAGCCCGCGCCATGAAGGCGACCCACGGCGTCTTCTATATTCGCGCCGAATATCCGCTGGCCGTGGAGCGGGTGGAGAAGGCGCTGCGGCAGGCGCGCGCCGCCGGCCTGGTGGGCAAGAACGTGATGGATTCAGGATGGGCCTTCGACTTTGAGATGCGCCTGGGCGCGGGAGCCTTTGTGTGCGGCGAAGAGACGGCGCTGATCGCCTCGATCGAGGGCAAGCGCGGCACGCCGCGTCCCCGTCCGCCGTTTCCGGCGGTGAAGGGACTGTGGGACCAGCCCAGCTGCATCAACAACGTGGAGACGCTGGCCAACGTGCCCAATATCCTGCTGAGGGGCGCAAAGTGGTTTGCGTCGCGCGGCACGGAGAAGTCCAAGGGGACCAAGCTGTTCGCGCTGACCGGCAAGAGCAAGAACAATGGGCTGGTCGAGGTGCCGATGGGCATGACGCTGCGCGATGTGATCGAAAAGATCGGCGGCGGCACGGACAGCGGCCTGAAGATCAAGGCCATCCAGACGGGCGGGCCGTCGGGCGGCATGATACCCGAGCACCAGTTCGACACGCCGGTGAGTTACGAGAGCCTGCAGCAGCTTGGGTCCATGATGGGATCCGGCGGCATGATCGTCATCGACGAGCACGACAGCGTGGTCGAGTTGGCCCAGTTCTATCTGGACTTCTGCGTCGATGAGTCGTGCGGCAAGTGCGCCCCCTGCCGGATTGGAGGGACGCAGATGCTGCATCTGCTGAACAAGATCGTAGAGGGCAAGGGGACGGCAAAGGACATCCGAACCATCCGCAAGGTTGCCAAGGCGATGCAAAAGGCATCGCTGTGTGCGCTGGGCCAGACCGCTCCCAACCCGACGCTGTCTGCCATTCGCCATTTTGAGCATGAGTTCACCGAGCGGCTGCTGCCGGTCGCCACCACTAAAGCCTGACCACCAGGGAACGGGAAAACGCCGCCATGAGCAATACAATTCACGCCACGATCAACGGGTTGCCGGTGGAAGTCGCCAAGGGCACCTCCATCCTGGACGCCGCGCGCCAGGCCCATGTGCGCATTCCCACGCTGTGCAAGCATCCCGACCTGGATGCCACGGCGGCCTGCGGAATATGCATCGTGCAGATCAAGAACAGCGGCAAGATGCTGCGCGCGTGTTGCACAACTATCGAAGACAAGATGGACATTTTCACCGAAACGCCGGAGATCGTCGAAGTGCGGCGCTCGGTGCTGGAGCTGATTCTGTCGCGGCACCCCAACGAGTGCCTGACCTGTCTGCGCAACCAGAACTGCGAGCTGCAAACCCTGGCCGCCGACTTCGAGCTGACGCGGACGGGGCTGGACAACATCGTTCCCGAACATCCGGTCGACAACTCGACGCGCAGCATTGTGCTGGACTCGCGCAAGTGCATCACCTGCGGCCGGTGCATCCAGGTGTGCCAGCAGGACCAGAACGTGTGGGCTCTGAGCTTCCTTAACCGCGGATTCGAGACGCGCATTGCCGCGGCCGGCGACATTCCTCTGGCCGACTCGCCCTGCGTGCGTTGCGGCCAGTGCTCCGCGCACTGCCCCACCGGGGCCATCGTGGAATACGACGAATCGGTGGACGTATGGGACAAACTGGCTGACCCGGATGCGTTCTGCATTGCGCAGATCGCGCCCGCGGTGCGCGTGGCCGTGGGCGAGGCCTTCGGCTTCCCGGTGGGCGCAAACCTGACCGGCAAGATCTACGCCGCACTGCGCCGCATGGGCTTCAAGGCGGTCTTCGACACCAACTTCGGGGCCGACCTGACCATCATCGAAGAGGCCACCGAGTTCAAATCGCGCCTGCTGGACGGCAAGGGGGTGCTTCCGCTGATCACCACCTGCTGCCCCGGCTGGGTCAACTTCATGGAGAAATTCCACGGCGACATGATCCCGCATTTCTCCAGTTGCAAGTCGCCGCACGCCATGGTTGGCGCGCTCTCCAAGACCTACTACGCAGAGAAGAAGGGGCTCGATCCGGCCAAGATCTTCGTGGTCTCGGTGATGCCCTGCACGGCGAAGAAGGCCGAGATCATCCGCAGCAAGGAGATGTTCTCCTCCGGCTATCAGGATGTGGATGTGTCGCTCACCACGCGCGAGTTTGCGCGCATGATCAAGCAGTCGGGAATCGACTTCATCACCATTCCCGACGAGCCGTGCGACCATATTCTGGGCATGTACACCGGCGCGGCAACGATCTTCGGCGCGACCGGCGGCGTGATGGAAGCAGCGCTGCGCACGGCGTACTTCTATGTCACCGGCGCGGACGCTCCCAAGGTCGAGTTCAATGTGACGCGCGGGTTGAAGGGGGTCAAGGAAGGCTCCATCGAGGTGGCCGGCAAGACCATTCGCATCGCCGTGGCGCACGGCCTGGCCAACGTCGAACAGGTGATCGATAAGATACGCGCAGCCAAGGAGGCAGGCGAAGAGACGCCGTATCACTTTGTGGAAGTGATGGCCTGCCCGGGCGGATGCGTCGGCGGAGGCGGCCAGCCCTACGGAGTCACCAACGAACTGCGCATCAAGCGGGCCGCGGGGCTCTACAGCGAGGACCATGGCGACCAGTTGCGCTGCTCCCACCACAACCCGTTCATCAAGCAGCTCTACGACGAGTTCCTGGGCGCGCCGGCCAGCCACAAGGCGGAGCAGCTTCTGCACACCGGCTACCAGGTCCTGCCCGAATACAAGCGGTAGGATTCAGCAGCCAGGACGCACTTCCAGAGACCCTCTACCACGCCAGGCAGAGGGTCTCTTGCGTTGGGCGCTGAGGGATGGGGGATGAGCGAGAAAGCGGGCCAACCAACACATCCGGCACGCGACCGATTGGAAACAGTTTATTGATTTTGATGTGAGTCCTATTGGCCGCAGGGCTCGTCTATGGATTGATTGCGCTCAACAAGGAATCGAGTGCCCGCGGCGCGGAATCGATTTTCCTCGACTCGCCTGGGTTGGAAGCGGGCATGAAGTTGGCGCTGATGCGCGTTGAAGACGGTTTGATTTGCCTCAATTAGAGTGCAAGCGCGAGGGTTCACGAAGAGAGTGATCCCCGTCACTGGTCAGGGCGGGCACTCACGCATTACAATTGCTGGGCAGGCACGAAGCCCCAACTACACGCTTTTGGCGTCTGAACGACGCGCCTCATCGAAGGAGACTCATCGCCCCATGAAATTGACTGCACGAATTATGGTTTCGGTAGCACTGCTGGTGTTGCTTGGAACATCGACTGGATGCGACAAGTTGAAGTCGCGCGACCAGATTAACAAGGGGGTTGCGGCGTTCAAGAACGCCCAGTATGAGCAGGCGGTGAACAACTTTCAGAACGCTGTGAGGCTCGACCCGACCTCCGATAACGCCAAGTTATATCTGGCTACGTCGTACGCCTACCAGGTGGTGCCGAACCTGAAGACTCCGGAGAACCTTGCGTTCGCGCAGAAGGCGCTGGATGGGTTCAATGAGGTGCTGAGGAAGGACCCGACCGACCTGACGGCGCTGAAGCAGGTGGCTTCGATTCATTTCAATATCGGCATGCTGGACCAGGCCAAGGAGGACCAATTGAAGGTCATCCAGGTGTCGCCCAAAGAACCGGAGGCCTACTACACCATCGGAAGCATCGACTGGATGACGGAATACTACAAGAATGCGCAACCAATCCTGGCCGCGGACGGCCTGAACGACGATGGCGCGGGCAACAAGAAGATGACCAAGGGCGCATGCGCCAAGATGCAGGCGGCCAATACGGCGCTGGTGAATGATGGCCTGAAGAACCTGTTGAAGGCAGTCGAACTTAACCCGAACTACGACGATGCGATGCAGTACATCCAACTGACGTACCGGCGCAAGGCTGACCTGGAGTGCGGCAACGACGCGGCGCGCAAGGCCGATATGGCGCAGGTGGACTTCTGGACCCAGAAGGCCATGGGCACGCGCAAGATGAACGAGCTGAACAAGGAAAAGAAATTGGGCGGCGGCGTCACGATGTAGGGCCTGTTCGCTTCAAGCAACAGGAGAAGCCTCCCGGCGAAATGCGGGAGGCTTTTCTGTTTGTGCTGGCGGCGGAGGCGGATTTGCCCACGCCTGCGGCCTGGCCGGGGTATGGAACAGAGCGCGCACCAGCGTCCTGCTCCTCAGCAAAGGGCCGCAATTCTGCAACTCCCCATGAATTCGCGGGATGCTCTACAATCCGAATGCAGCAGATCAGGCGGGAGGGACGTTATGGATGAGGTTGGGGTTGGGATGGATGGGCAGCGCGGCCTGAGCCAGGTGGAGCGGGTGGTGAACACGTTTGTCGCGCCGACGGCGACGTTCAAGGACATTCTGCGCAGCACATCGTGGTGGCTGCCGTTTGTGCTGCTGGTGGTATCGTCTGTGGCGACGGCCTTTGTGGTGGACCGGAAGGTGGGATTCGACCGGGCCTTCGACAACCAGGTCCGCATGAGCCAGAGTGCTCAGGAGCGGATGGCCGAGCTGACGCCCGCGCAGAAGGCACAGACGGTGAAGATACAGGTTGAGGTGACTAAATACATCTCCTATGGAAGCTTCGCGATGATCGCGATCTTTCTGGCGATTTATTCGCTGATTTTGTGGGCGTCGTTCAACGTCGGGTTGGGAGCTTCGACGAAGTTTGGTCAGGTGTTTGCGGGACGATGTACTCGGCGCTTCCCTACTTGCTGACAGCGCTGCTGACGATTCTAGCGCTCACTTTGGGCGGAAACGCCGAGGGATACGACTACAAGAATCCGGTGGGCACGAACATGGGGTACTACCTGCCGGATGCGGCCCCGTGGCTGAGGGGGCTGCTGAGTTCCTTCGATGTGGTGAAGCTATGGTCGCTGGTGCTGCAGGCAATGGGGATGGCGATCATTGCGAAGAAAAAGATTGCGCAGTCGGCGATCGTAGTGGGGATCTTCTGGTTGATTGGCGTCGTCGTGACGGTGGCCGGCTCGGCGTTCAGTTAGAGCGAAGGACAACCATGCGAACGGCCCAGCGCGTGACTGGGCCGTTCTCTTTTTTGGCCTGTCGATGCTTACTCGGTCCAGCGGCGGAAGACCAGCGAGCCGTTGGTGCCGCCGAAGCCGAAGGAGTTGGAGAGGGCGTAGTCGATCTTTGCGGCCTGGGGCTTGTTGGGGACGTAGTTGAGGCGGCAGACGGGATCGGCCTGGTCGAGGTTCATGGTGGGCGGGGCGATCTGGTTGAGCATGGCCAGGATGGTGATGCCTGCCTCCAGGCCTCCTGCGCCGCCCAGCAGGTGGCCGGTCATGGACTTGGTGGAGCTGACCAGCAGGGTGTGGTTGAGGGCGCGCTCTCCGAAGACGTTCTCGATGGCCTTGGACTCGAGCGCATCGCCGAGCGGGGTTCCCGTGGCGTGGGCGTTGACGTAGTCAATCTTGTCCGGCGAGAGGCTGGCCGCCTTGAGGGCTGCGTTCATGGCACGGCGGCATCCCTCGCCCTCTGGGGCCATTCCGGTCATGTGGTATGCGTCGGAGGACATGCCGTAGCCGACGATCTCGGCGAGGATGCGGGCTCCGCGCGCGCGCGCCAGTTCCAGCTCTTCGAGGATGAGGATTCCGGCGCCCTCTCCGCAGACGAAGCCGTCGCGGTCCTTGTCCCAGGGGCGGCAGGCGTGGGTGGGGTCGTCGTTGCGTGTGGACAGCGCCTTCATGGCGGCGAAGCCACCGACGCTCATGGGGGTGATGGCGGCCTCGGCGCCGCCGGCGATCATGGCGTCGGCGTCGCCCCGCTCGATGATGCGGAAGGCATCGCCGATGGAGTGGGCCGACGAGGCGCATGCGGTTGCCGTGGCCTCGTTGGGGCCGCGCGCGCCAAAGCGGATGGAGACCTGGCCGGCGGCGAGGTTGATGATGGCTCCAGGGATGAAGAAGGGCGAGATCCTGCGTGGACCTCCGGCCATCATGGCCGCGTGTTCGCGCTCAATGACGTCGAAGCCGCCGATGCCTGAGCCGATGTGAACGCCGACGCGGTCGTGGTTTGACTCATTGATTTTGAGGCCGGAGTGGTCCATGGCCTCCTGCGCGGCAGCAATCGCAAAATGGATGAAGCGTCCCATCTTGCGCGCCTCTTTCTTCTCGATGAAGAGCAGCGGGTCGAAGTCCTTGACCTCGGCGGCGATGCGCACGGGATGGCCGGTGAGGTCGAATGCCGTGATCTCCGCCATTCCGCTGCGTCCTGCCAGCAGGCCTTCCCAAACCTCAGGCACGGTCCTGCCGACCCCGCAGACGAGGCCGATTCCGGTGACGACGACTCTGCGCCGCCATGGCTGCTGCTGCATCGAATGCGTGGCTTCCATTCTTACTTGGCCGCCTTCTGGTTCTTCTCGATGTAGTCGACGGCGTCCTTGACGGTCTTGATCTTCTCGGCGTCCTCGTCGGGAATCTGAATGTCGAAGGCCTCCTCGAACTGCATGACGAGTTCGACGACGTCAAGCGAGTCGGCGCCCAGGTCTTCCTGAAAGCTGGCACCGGGGGTGACTTCCGCTTCATCCACCTGAAGTTGCTCGACGATGATCTGTTTTACCTTTTCTTCTGCTGCTGCCATTTCGTTCTCCTGTGTCTTTCTTTCAAAATTCGATACGGGCGGTGCAAATATGGATGCGGGCCGGGCGGCGTGTCGCAGGGGTGCGCCGGATTGTGTGCGCAAGTCTCAAGGATACCGAGCGCCTAGCCGAGTGTAAAGCAAAGCGGGCCATATTGGCGCAAGGTTCGACTCGCGGAACCGCAGTCCGGGCTGCCGCATTTGTGGTGGATGAAACTTTGAATTGGGATTTGGCGAACAACTGGCGTAGATTTGTGAAATGCAGATAATGTTGGTGGTCTGGTTCGCGGTTGTGTTCGTAGCGGGTGCAGTGGCTGGATGGTTGATCGCGCACCGGTGGTTCGCGAGCGAACGCAGCATGGCACAAGGACGGTTTGTCGCGCGCGAGAGCGAGTTGCTGGCCCAGGTGAACGCCCTGAAAGAATCGGCGCGACAACGGACCGAGGACGTGCAGGCGCTGAAGGACGCGTTTGCCGCGCTGGCCGCGGACGCGCTGCATAAGAACAACAGCGTCTTTGTGGAACTGGCAAAAGAGAAGCTGGGCGAACAGCAGAAGGACGCGACGACCGAGTTGGAGATGCGCAAGCAGGCGGTGGAGGATTTATTGCAGCCCGTGAAGGCCTCTCTGGAAAAGCTGGGAGTTGAAACAAGCGCGCTGGAACTGAAGAGAGAAAACGCCTATGCGACCGTTCTGACGGAGATCGGAAATATCAAGCAGACACACGAAATGCTGCGCGGAGAGACCAATCAGTTGGTCTCCGCGCTGCGCGACTCCGGCACGCGCGGGGCCTGGGGCGGGCTGCAACTCAAGCGTTGCATCGAGTTCGCCGGAATGGTCCAATACTGCTCCTTCGAGCTGGAGAAATACGTGCAGAATGAGTCCGGCGAATCGCAACGGCCTGATTGCGTGGTGATGCTACCGAACAATCGAACCATCGTCATAGACGCGAAGACTCCGATGGACGCATTTCTTCAGGCGATTGACGCCTCGGACCCGGAGGAGCGGAAGAGACAACTGTTTCGCCACGCCGCGCAGGTGCGCGCGCACCTGGATGTGCTGGAGACGAAGGCATACTGGAAGCAGTTCCCGAATTCTCCCGATTTTGTTATCTGCTTCCTGCCCAAGGAGGCCTTGTTCAGTGCGGCCCTGGAGGCAGACCCGACGCTTATCGAACATGGCTCGGGAAAAGTCATCCTGTCGACTCCGACGACGCTGATCGCGCTGCTGAAAGCCATCGCGTATGGGTGGCAGCAGGCAGATTCGGCGCGAGATGTACAAGTCATCAAAGAGACTGCCATGAGCCTCTACGACAAGGTGGCAAGCCTGTATGACGCGTTCTCGGCGATCGGCGAGAGGCTGAAGAGTACAGCCAAAGCATGGGAGAAGGCGCGGACCCAGATGGAAGGCCGGGGCGGGGTTTTTTCCTTGGGAAGAAAGCTGCAAAAATATGGCGGCAACGGCGCCGAGTTGACAGAGACAAACGAACTCGTTCTGGAGATGCACTCGCTGCAGGCGGAAGATTGGAAGCCGAACCAACCGTTGTCGATCGCAGCTTCTACAGAGGACGCTCCGTTGCCGGGCGAGGACATCGAACCAATTTAGCGGGTGGCGAGGATGCGGTCGGCGA
>Ga0187888_1001332_pt1 | contig 23779 bp, 18 predicted proteins | sample June2016WEW_7_40_FD_132987 | JGI IMG/M metagenome (GOLD analysis project Ga0187888, IMG submission 132987) | Peatland microbial communities from SPRUCE experiment site at the Marcell Experimental Forest, Minnesota, USA - June2016WEW_7_40 | ecosystem: Environmental > Terrestrial > Soil > Wetlands...
AAAAATCGTAACTTCTCTCTCATGACCGGCTCCTCCGCTTGTGGCTCTGGACTGCGTTCTCAAAACAAACTCAGCCTAACCCACGACTAGCGCAGCGGGCCGGTCACTACATAATGACTACACGAAAAATGGGTTCTGTCCGGATGGCGACAAACCAGGAATTGACCCTATCGTGAACATGTCGTACTTGGCCAAAAACATAAGAGCTATTGTTGCAAAATCGGTTCAAGTTGGTGCAGGGCCGTGGTCATGCCGGCGGCGTCGCCGTTCTGCACGGCGGTGAACAGCGCGATCCAGGAAGAGCGGCCGGTGGCGAAGACAGGGGACGCCGAAAGGAAATGCAATGTTCCTGCGAAGCTCCAGCCGCTCTGGCTGAAGGACGGGTCGGCCTGTATCTTTGCAAGGAGCCGCTGATCGGCGGCAAGTGCTGTCGCATTTTCTCGTGCGCCCCATAGACAGGCGAAGCCGATCACATCTCGCACCGGCATATAGCCCTTTTGTTGAGCGAGCGCCTGGTCGTCGAGTTTTGCCGCCTGCTGAATGCACTCCTGGAAATTTGCTCCTGTCAGCTCCGCCTCCAGGAGGTCCATGCGGTCGACGGCACTGGGATAGAAATCCGCCAGTTCCTTGGCGATATTAAGCGCATCAGCAAACTGAAAAGTCCCGTCGTGGTAGAGCCCCTGGAGGTTTGCCTCGGTTCTGGCCCAGTCCTGGGGCAGATCGGCTTTGGTGTAGACCTCGAGCGCGCCGCGAAACGCCTGCGCCGCCTGACCGAACAAAGCAATCGCCTTGTCCCCGCTGTTCCGTTCTCCTTCGTCCGTCAGTGCGTACCCGAGGTTATTCTCGGTTCTGGCCCAGTCCTGGGGCAGATCGGCTTTGGTTTCGACTTCGAGCGCATGTTTAAAGGCCTGCACCGCCTGGTCGAGCAAAGCCATCGCCTTGTCGCCGCCAGCGCGCTCGCCCTCGTCCACCAGCGCAACCCCGAGATCATGTTCCGTCCACGCCCAGCCCTGGGGCAGATCGGCTTTGGTTTCGACTTCGAGCGCGCTGCGGTACGCCTGCACCGCCTGATCGAGCAAGTCCATCGCCTTGTCGCCACCAGCGCGCTCGCCCTCCGCCAGCAGCGCATCGCCCAGGTTCATTTCCGTCTGCGCCCAGTCTTGCGGCAGATCGGTTTTGGTGCGCACCTCCAGCGCGCTCTTGTATGCCTGCACAGCTTCGTCGAGCAGAGCCATCGCCTTGTCGCCTCCGGAGCGTATCCCCTCATCCCAGAGCGCCAAACCCAGGCCGTTTTGCGTCCACGCCCAGTCCTGCGGCAGAGCGGCCTTGGTGCGCACCTCAAGCGCCATCTGAAAGGCCTGTACCGCCTGATCGAGCAGAGCCATCGCCTTGTCGCCGCCAGCGCGTTCGCCCTCGCGCACCAGCGCCATGCCCAGGCCGCCCTGTGCTGCCGCAATCTCCGGGCGGTCGTCCAAGGTAGAGTACTCATTTGCCAGTGACTGAAATTCGCCGGCCGCTTGCGTCAGCAGAGGAAGACTCCGATCCGCCGGCGCGACCTCGCCCTCCTTGCGACGAGCTTTGGCCGTACCGGATACGGCACGCAGCCAGAGTTCGTGGAATCCATTGTCGTCCGGATGCTTCTTGTATTCCGCCTGCGCCGTGGCTGCAGCAGTCTCCAGCGCCTGCGTCGCCTCGTGGAACTTCAGGCTCAGCTGATCAGCACCCGCCGCTTGCTCGCTGTGGTCGAGCAGTTGCCGCAATGAGCTTCTCTGTTTGTCGAGCAGACCTTGCTGCGCGGCCTGCAGTGCCTTCACCTGCGCCTGCAACGCCTGCTCTTCCGCGTCCTCCGCGCCAATCTCCTGCCGGTCCGCATCGCTGGCTTGATTGAAGAGTTGCGCGGCAGCGGCGTAGTGCTTCAGCGCCAGTTCCGCCAGTGCATTCTGCTCCGCCGTGGCCTGCCCCGATTGCTTCTGGATCCCCGCGGCCCACTGCTGCACCTGCTGATCAACCTGCCCCGAAGAAAAGCCGTTGGCCTGCGCCCATGCGGCGATCGCCGCTCCCAGATCAGCCTGTTGCCCCTGCCCCTGCGCCGCTCCCGCCTTCAGCGCGCTCACCTGCTTCTGCAGACTGTTCACCTGCACCAGCGTCCGGTGCAGCATGGCCTCAATCTGCGCCGGACCCAGCAGCGCGGGGGAGCCCTTGGGCAGCATGCTTATCTTGATGGTTGCGGGCAGCGCGGCCAACTGGCCGTCGGCCGGCTGATAGATCACAAGATTGGTGGCGCCGTCGATCTCAACGCGCAGGCCCCCGCGTTGGGCCGCATCCTCTGACACGTCCAGCCATGCCTGGCCTCTGGGGTTGGTCACATCGCGTGATTCAGTGACGCGCACCGAGCCGTCGAGGTAACCGAGCGAGACGCGCACGGTGGGGACGGGCTGGGCTGGCTGCACATCTGCATTGACGACAACCACTGCCACGTTTTGCTGGGCTGGAATCTTCTGCGCTACCGCCGCGCTGGCTGCACAGCTGAGGCAAAGCAACAACACCGCCCATGAAGCCGGAGCTTTCATGCGGACCTCCGATGTGACGGGTCCGACTGGTTGAGAAAGAAAAGCGTTGTTGAGTAGGAATTATATCTGAAATTCAGGCCGCCGTGGCTCGTGAGGATGCGGTCGGCAGACTAAGGTCGCTTCAGCGCTGCCCAACCGGTGCGGTTTCGCGCCGCAACCGGACAGCGTATTCACGCGGGGCGTGTGGGCGGCAGCTGGCTGTGATGGTTTGTGCTCCGGTCGGATTACCGGCTAACCGGAGATTTCTACTCGCTAATGACACTGCCGAGTAGGCGACAATCCAGGCGCTACTGCATCCCGGATCCTAAGGCGTTTGCGAAGACTGATCGGCAATTGATCGGCAACCTCAGTGAGACTGCCTTTTTGCCGATCCCTTGGTACCGAAAAGGTCCTAAGGCAGCTTCTCCATGTCCGTCTTGAATATCTTGTTGGACGGCACCACCGCCTCGTCCCGTTCGTAGCCGTCTTTGCGCAGAAAGAGATGAACAGTTGCCGGCTCCGGCTGCGGGAGCTGGATGGTGCATGTGCCGTCGCTACCGGTGAAAGCGCTGTTCATCTTGCCCTGACCGATCTGCACATCGACCTCCACGCCGGAGACAGGCACTCCGGTGACGCGGTCGGTGACTTGCGCGCTGAATTGCCACGGCGGCGGAGGACGAAGGGCATACCAAAGCGCTACGCCGGCCAGGCAGGCCGCCAGCACGCCCAGCGCCGCCCAGAGCATGCGTCTGCGCGCAAGCGTCCAACCCAACGCGCGCTTGAGGTGCGAAGCCGCTTGCGTGACGTCGGTGGCAGTGATGCCCTGGACCTCCAGCATCGCAGGCAGCGGCGTCTTATCCAGCAGCCACGGAAGCACCGGCTTGTGCAGCGCTTCGCCGCGCGAATACTCGAAGGTGATGTATTCGGAGCCGCGTGTGTTCTGCGACCAGCACAGTATGATCGTGCGCGAAGCGGCAATCGACCGTTCCAGCCGGCGCTTCCACTGCTCGCCGGGGTCGATCGACTGCACATCGAAGAAGACGCGATAGCCCATCCGACGTAACTCGTCGCGCAGCGGCGCCACGCGCTCAGTGTCGGCGCGAGAGTAGCTGAGGAACACATCATATTTGGCCATCAACATAAGAGCTATTGTTGCAGAAGCGGCTCAAGCTGGTGCAGAGCTGCGGTCATGCCGGCGGCGTCGCCGTTCTGCATGGCGGTGAAGAGGGCGATCCAGGAAGCGCGACCCTTTTCGAAGGCGGGCGAATGCGAGAGGAAGTCGATCGTGCCAGTGAAGTCCCAATAGTCCGTCAGAAATACAGGAGGTTTCGAGGCAAGGGCCGTCTTGGTCGCGGCCGCTGCGCGCCGGTCCCCGGTACCCCATTGGCATACAAGCTTCATCGCATCCCGGATAGCGAGTCCCGGTGGGAGCAACGTGTCGTCATCCAGGACCGCGGCCTGCTGAAGGCAGATTGCGAAGCGACCGGCCCAGAGGTTAAGTTCCATCAGATTCATTTGCGTTCCGGCCCATTTCTCGGGCAGATCGGCTTTGGTATAGACCTCGAGCGCACTGCGATACGCCTGCACCGCCTGATCGAATAACGCAGCGGCCCTGTCTCCGCTGGCGCGCTCTCCCTCCTCCTCGAGCGCAAGCCCGAGATTATTTTGCGTGGCGGCCCAATCCTGAGGTAGATCGGCTTTGGTGCGGACCTCCAGCGCACTGCGATACGCCTGCACCGCCTGATCGAGCAGGGCAGCAGCCTTATCTCCGCTGGCCCCGTCCTCCTCATCCATGAGCGCAATTCCGAGATTGTTTTGCGTACTGGCCCAGGCTTGGGGCGTGGCGGCCTTGGTGTAGACCTCCAGCGCACTGCGATACGCCTGCACCGCCTGATCGAGCAGGCCGGCGGCCTTGTCCCCGCTGACCCCCTCTCCCTCATGCATGAGCGCAATCCCGAGATTGTTCTGCGTCATGGCCCAGTCCTGGGGCAGATCGGCTTTGGTGCAGACCTCGAGAGCACCACGGTACGCCTGCACCGCCTGATCGAGCAGGCCAGCGGCCTTGTCTCCGCTGGCGCGGTCTCCCTCATGCATGAGCGCAATCCCAAGATCGTTCTGTGTCGCGGCCCAGTACCGGGGCAGATCGGCCTTGGTGTAGACCTCGAGCGCACTGCGATACGCCTGCACCGCCTGATCGAGCAACGCAGCAGCCTTGTCCTCGCTGACCCGCTCTCCCTCCTCCTCGAGCGCAACCCCGAGGCCGGCGTGTGCCGCCGCTGCCGCCTGGCGATCTCCCAGCGCAGCGTATTCGCGCGCCAGCGAATCGAAATCGTCTGCGGATTGAGCGAGCAGTGCGAGGCTCTCGCCGGCAGGAGCGACCTCACCCTCCCGCCAGCGTGCGTCGGCAGTGTCCCAGACCGCCTGCAGCCAAAGCTCGTGAAATCCTTTGTCTTCCGGATGTTTCTTATATTCCGCGTCCGCGGTCGCCTCCGCGCTCTCCAGCGTCTTTGTCGCCTGGTGATACTGCAGATTGAGCCGATATGCGCCGGCGGCCTGTTCGCTGTCGTCCAGTAGCTGGCGCAATGGAGTTCGGAGCTTGTCCAGGAGCGCCTGCTGCGCGGCTTGGAGCGCCTTGACTTGCGCCTCCAGGGCCTGCTCTTGCGTATCCTCGGCGCGGATCTCCTGGCGGTCCGCATCGCCGGCCGCGTTGAACAGTTGCGCTGCGGCGGCATAGTGCTTGAGCGCAAGTTCAGACAGGGCCTTTTGCTCAGCCGTTGCCTGGCCCGATTGCTTTTGGATTCCCTCGGCCCATTGCTGCACCTGATCATCGGCCTGTGCGGCGGAGAAGCCGTTGGCCTGGGCCCATTCGGCAATGGCGGCGCCAAGGTCCGGCTTCTGGTTCTGCGCCGCTTCAGCGTTCTGCTTCAGCGCGGTCACTTGTTTCTGCAGGCTGCTCACCTGAACCAGCGTCCGGTGGAGCATGGCCTCAATCTGCGCCGGCCCCAGCAGCGCAGACGAGCCTTTGGGCAGCAGGCTCACATTGATGCTCGCGGGCAGCGCGGGCAACTGGCCGTCAGCCGGCTGATAGATCACCAGATTATTGGCGCCGTCGACCTGAATGCGCAGTCCGCCGCGTTGGGCCACTTCCTCCGATACGTCCAGCCACGTCTGGCCTCTGGGGTTGGTCACGCCGCGCACTTCAGTCACCAGCACAGCGCTGTCGAGATAGCTCAGCGAGACACGCACGGTCGGGACTGGCTGAGCCGGCTCAGTGTGTGCATCCGCGACCACTACGGTTACGGTTCGCTGCGCAGGCGCTTTTTGCGCCACGACCGTGCTGTAAGCACAGCTGAGGCAAAGCAGCAATACCACCCATGAAACCTGAGCCTTCATGCGGACCTCCAATGTGCCGGGTCCGATTGGATAAGGAGGAAAAGCGTCGTTGACTGAGGATTATATCTGAAACTCGGCCTGTGGAGTCTGCCGAATTCGCTGTTTGCCGGCGCGGTCATCTTCGGCGCCGACCCATCGCGATCCACCATTCCGTCGCAACAAGGGCGCCTGTCTGCACAGGGTGTGGGGAGCAGCAACTAGCTGAGATCATTTGTGCTCCGGTCGGATAACCGCCAATCCGGACAGAACCCGAAAATGGGTAATATCCGAATTGGTGACAAACCAGGAGTTGTCCAATTCAGCTACCGTCAAGTGCCCAACGAGTACCTCAGTTCATGCTAAGGACCGTTATCGTCAACGGTCGCTGGACTTCGGGGTGGCTTGATTACGCCGTTCAATCCAAAATGGTGTAAAATCGCGGCGTCGTTCAACGAATGGCGTAAGTCGATGCTTTCGAAGCCGGCTCAGGATCGGCACAATTCCAGAGAATCAACGCTGGAATCGACATTCCTATCGAATCGCGTCCCCGCGATCCTCTACCGCTGGTGGATATTGGAGCAAACAGATGCCGCTTAAACTGACAGTCAACGATGTAGTCACCACGTTGGATGTGCCGCCGGATATGCCTCTGTTGTGGGTGCTGCGCGACATATTGAACCTCAAGGGCGCCAAGTTCGGGTGCGGAATGGGGCTTTGTGGCGCATGCACGATCCTGGTGGGCGGCCATGCGGTGCGCTCCTGCATGACGCATGTGGGATCCGTGGCGGACGAACCGATCACCACCATCGAAGGGCTCTCGCCGGATGGCCAACATCCGGTTCAGGTGGCGTGGGCGGCGCTGGACGTGCCGCAGTGCGGATACTGCCAAGCCGGCCAGATCATGTCTGCCGCCGCGTTGTTGGAGCGCACGCCGCATCCCACTGACGCGGACATTGACGCTGCCATGAGCGGCAACCTCTGCCGCTGCGGAACCTATATCCGCATCCGTCAAGCCATACACGAAGCTGCAGAAGCGGGCGCCGCAGCCCGTCCCAAGTGAAGGAGGGATCTCTCATGCGCCTGAATCGGAGATTGTTTCTACAGCTGACGACCCTTGCGGGCGGCGGCTTCGCTCTGGATCTTTATCGCTCACCCCTCGCCGCAGCTCAGGGGCCAGGAACACCGCCCGACCTCACGCCCCAAGCCTTCATCCACATTGCACCGGATGGTGTGGTAACCATCATGGCGCGCGCTTCAGAGTCCGGCCAGGGCATGCGCAACATGCTGCCCATGCTGATTGCTGAGGAACTGGATGTTGACTGGAAGAACGTTCGCGTGCAGCAGGCAGAACTGAACGAGAAGATATACGGCCCGCAGTTTTCTGGAGGCTCCGCGAATACCCCGATGGGCTGGGAGCCAATGCGCCGCGTGGGCGCGGCCGGGCGCCAGTTGCTGATTACAGCCGCTGCACAAACGTGGGGCGTGCCTGAGACTGAGTGCACCACGCAATCCGGCCGGGTGCTTCACGCCGCCTCGGGGCGCTTGCTGAGTTACGGCGAGCTTGCCGACAAAGCCGCCGCGCTGCACCCGCCCGCGCTAAGTAGCGTGAAGCTGAAAGACCCCATGGATTACCGCATCATCGGCCATTCGCAGACCGGCGTAGATACACACGCGATCGTCACAGGGAAGCCGCTTTACGGCATCGATGTCGAGCTCCCGGGAATGCTGTATGCAGCGATTGAAAAGGCGCCCGTGTTTGCCGGCAAGGTTAAGTCTGCCAACATCGATCAGGTCAAGGCGCTGCCAGGCGTGCGCCAAGTCCTGGTGATCGATGGCGGCATCACTCCCGCAGCCTACACGCCGTGGGAGCCAGGCATGGAACCTGGCATCGCGATCGTGGCTGATACCTGGTGGCAGGCGCAGCAGGCCCGCAAACAGCTCAAGGTCGACTGGGGCTGGGCCCGGCAGCCGCACAAAGCACGGAGGGCTTCAGGAAGCGGGCAGAGGAACTTCTTCAGGTCCCGCCCGCAAACACGCTGCGCAAGTATGGCGATCCGGACGCCGCGCTCAAGTCGTCGGCCAAGGTGGTTGAGGCCACTTACCAGTATCCGTTCATTGCTCACGTCACGCTTGAACCGCAGGGCGCCACTGCGCACTGGAAAGACGGCAAGCTGGAGATGTGGTCCACCAGCACTTTGCCCGTCGATGGCCGCGGATTGGTAGCCAGGACGCTTGGCATCCAGGAGAGCGAAATCACCACTCACATGGTGCGCGCGGGAGGCAGCTTTGGCAGGAGACTTCAGAACGACTACCTGGTGGAGGCTGCTTGGATCGCCAAGCGCGTTGACGCGCCGGTGAAGCTGCTATGGTCGCGCGAAGATGACATCGCCCACGACCCTTTCCGGCCGGGCGGATATCACGGGCTAAAGGCTGGTCTTGACGTGCAGGGTAAGGTCACTGCCTGGCGGCAGCACCTGGTGACCTTTGGCGATGAAAAGAACTCGACCTCCGGCGGCGGCATCGAACAGGACACGTATCCTGCCGGCTTTCCGCCGGCTTACGCTCTTTACACTTCCGCGCAGCCGCTCTCGCTCCGCACCGGAGCCCTCCGCGCCCCTGGCGACAACGCTTACTGCTGGGTGGCGCAGTCCTTCCTTGACGAGCTGGCTCATGTAGCGGGCCGCGATCCACTTGAGTTCCAGCTTGAACTGCTGAGCAACAAGCAAGCGCCATGGTCCGCGGGAGAGCACGACGCCGTGGGTGACCATGAGCCAACAGGACAATCTGTTCTCATCCCGGAGCGGTACAAAGGCGTGCTTGAGTTAGTAGCGGAGAAGTCAGGCTGGGCTCATCGCAGCAAGACACCTGGGCGCGGAATGGGCATCGCTGCCTGGTTCTGCCATTTGGGCTACTTCGCCGAGGTTGCCGATGTCAGCGTTGACGCCCAGAACCGGGTGACGGTGCACGAGGTCTGGGTTGCGGGGATATTGGCAGCCAGATCATCAACCCTGCGGCGGCCGAGAGCCTCGCCTTCGGCGGCATCGTCGAGGGGATGAGCCACATGGGGCAGGAGATCACGCTGGTGGACGGCAAGATTCAACAGTCCAACTTCCATAACCACCCCGTGATGCGCATGAAGCAAGCGCCGAAGATTGAGGTGTATTGGCGCAAGACCGAATACGCACCGACGGGCCTGGGTGAGCCGACGCTGCCACCGACCTTGCCGGCGGTGAGCAACGCCATCTTTGCCGCCACTGGCAAGAGGATTCGGACCCTGCCGCTCCAGCGGAGCGGGTTCAGTTGGGCTTGAAAACCCCTTGGCGATAAATCTCTGGCGCGAATCACCAACCCACCCATCGAGCGCTGAAGGCTGAGGAATCCCTCGACTTTTCGGGTTCCGGGCGTATGATCGGCTAACCGGAAATAACCAGTTGATTAATACCTGCGGTGCACTGTTGCCAAAGATGTAACTGCCGAGTTGGCAACCATCCACTCGGAATCACAAGACGGGGCTGACTCGGTGCTGGAAACGCGCATTGGGCTGTTCTCGTTAACCTGGGATCTCGCCCAGGCAGATCGGCGAATACTGGCCGACATATGAGTACTAATCACCCCCTCGATCAGTGCATGGGCGATTTCGCCTCAACTGAGAAGAATCTCCGTAAGCCCCCGAATCTCCGGCCACCCTACGAGAACCGTCCCGCGTGGAGAAGAGAGGGCCTCGGTTCGTCGGTCTGCAACAGCGCCCGGTCGGGAGTTCTTGCCTTTCGTCGTGAAGAGGGTGCATGCCCTCGCCGTGCGTGGGACACTGCGCGCTGAGAGGTATCACAATCATGATCAACAGAATGTTTCTGCTTTCCGCTTTGCTGGGCGCCGCATCCGGCCTGGTTGTCCAACCGCTCCTCGCCCAGTCCACCTCCTTGCCGGCCTCTACTGTCCAAACCTGGAACCTGCCGCACGGGATGGCTGTGAAGGACGCCGGTCCTCGCACTTACCGTTTCACCGTGGATTACGACACTGCCAACCGCACCGGCGCGGTGGTTCACCGCCAGCGCATAACGGGAGACTATACGCGCGGCCTTGCCAATGGTGATGTCGAGTGGAAGAACGTCAGCGAGGCCCAGGCGGACGGCGCCACGGCTCCATTCCCTCCGCCCCAGAAGCAGGACTTCATCGAGGGCTTCCACTATCCCGCGGGATCCCCTGACACGCTGAAACCCGATTTCTTCAAATCCTTCCCGCCGTCCGCGGTTTTTGAGCGTAACCTGATTTGGGACACCAGCATGATGGAGTCGTTCGGCCAGAATTTCTTCGATCAGCTCAAGCTGAACGTGCCCCTCCACATCTCCACTGACCAGGATGTAAACATGCCCGGCGTGGGTACGTTTCATAGCCGCGACACCGTGCTGGAGTGGGTCGGACGCTCGGAAAGAAACGGCCAGGACTGCGCGCTCATCGACTACCGGGCATTTTTCAATCCTCTCGAGATTGCCACCGGAGGCATGACCATTCAGGGACGCAGCGATTTCTGGGGAGAGATCTGGGTGTCGCTGGCGACAAAGCAAATCGAGTACGCCACCATCTATGAGGAGGTCTCCGGTGAGATGAAACTGCCCGGTCAGGACACGCCCCAGCTTCTCAGCGTTTTCCGCATCGGCACGCTGGAACCGCTGAGCACGGAGAATTGAGGCGGAGCATGTCGACGAACGCGGTTCCATTCAAGCACAAATGGTTGTTCGTCTTGTTGTGGACCAATGTGGCCGTGGCGTTGATCGAACTGATCGCGTTTGTGGGTGGCCCTGCTCGGACCACCCGCGAGCTGTTGCAAAGCCTCGCGTTCACATTTGTTTACGCAAACCTCACCAGCGTTCTCGCGGTTTTGATCCTGGGCTGGCTGATCGAGAGAGCTGCAGTTCGCGGGGTGTCCCCGTGGAAGGTCGGGATTCCGGGCATCCTCGTGTTCACCGCGGGTGGCTGCCTCGTGGCGCAATCGCTTCTGGCGGCGGCCGGCTTTTTGGCTTCGCACCATTTCTGGCTCGACTACTATCACACGCTGCGCTTCTCGGTCCCGCTTGCGCTGGTTTTCGGTCTCGGCGCCATGACACACGCAACGCTGCTCAGCCGCGTGCAGGTGATGAAACAGGCACTGCATGAAAAGGAAATCGCCGAAGAGCGATCGCGAAAACTCGCGGCTGAGGCGCGCCTGCGGTCGCTCGAGTCGTGGATTCATCCTCATTTCCTCTTCAACACTTTGAATTCGATCAGCGCGCTCATCGCCATCGATCCCGCCCGCGCCGAGCAGATTGTGGGCCGCCTGGCGACGCTGCTGCGGGCCTCTCTTGACACCAGCGCGAACTCGCTCATCCCTTTGCATCAGGAGATCGCAATGGTGGAAAGCTATCTGGACATCGAGCGTGTGCGCCTCTGCGAAAAGCTGCGCGCACGGGTTGAAGTGCCGGTTGACTTGCAAGAAACGATGGTTCCAACCATGTCGGTTCAGTCCCTGGTAGAAAACGCTGTGAAGCACGGAATCACTCCGCAGAGCGATGGCGGGGAAGTTTTGGTCACGGCGCGCGCCGATGCGGAGTGCGTACGCATCGATGTCGCCGATACGGGGCCGGGCTTCGAACTGGCCGGCCTTTGTGCCGGCCACGGACTGGACAAGCTGGTGCAGCGTCTCGACGCGCTCTTCGGCGACCGCGCAAGGCTGAACGTTTTCCGTCGTGACGCCTATTCTGTGGTGGAGATTGTTTTGCCGCGCCTATGAAACTACGTGCCTATCTCGTGGATGATGAGCCGCTGGCGCTGGACCGCCTGCGCCGCCTGCTGGAGAACACGGGCCGGGTGAAAGTGATGGGCTTCACCACTAGCCCCGAGGAAGCGGTTGCGGCGCTTACTCTGAATCCGCCCGACGTTTGCTTCCTCGATATCCAGATGCCGCGCCTCACCGGCTTCGAAGTGCTGGCGCGCACCCGAAGTCAGCCCATTGTGGTTTTCACCACGGCCTACGACCAGTATGCGCTGCAGGCGTTCGGCGTGAGCGCAGCCGATTACCTGCTTAAGCCGGTGGAACCCGAAACGCTCGAACGCGCTCTGAACAAAGTGGAGCGGTTGCGGGGCGCTGGGCAGCCGGCCCCGCCGGATCTGCAGGTCCTGCTCCGCCAAATCGCGGACTCGCTCGGCAAGAACAAGACGGACTTTCCCACACGCATTGCGTCGCGTCTCGGGGACCGCCTTTGGTTCCTCGACTTGGATCGCGTGAGTCATTTCTACGCCGAGGACAAGCTCATCTACGCAGTCTCCGAGGGCAAGGCCTACTTTATCGATCACGCCATCGCCGAGCTGGAAAGAAAGCTGGATCCGAGCCACTTTTTCCGAATCCACCGCGGCACTCTTGTGAACCTGGCATGGATCAAGGAAGTATCGTCGCTGCCCGGTGGAGCTCTCAACATTCGCCTGAAGGATGCCAAAAACACAGATCTGACCGTCGCCCGCGACCGCGCCCGCGAATTCAAAGCACGGGCAGGGTTCTAGAAGAACAGTTCGCGCTGCGCTGGCTACATCGGTGACAGCAATTCTCGATCTCGAGCTATTGATTGGCAACCGGGAGATCGGATTCTCAGCACAAACGTTTCTGTGGTCTTGCAAGTTGCATCAGCAGCGTTACAATTTCGTGCAACTAGCGTCGAATAACGGGATTCCGGTTAAATTGGACACACCATGGTCAAAATCCCTGTTCTGATTGTTTCTGGGGCCGTTCTTGCAGTCACGACCGCATTCGCAAACGCCGCGCCCGCACCTCCACCCGTGGTGAGCAACAGCACGGTCACCATCTCCGGCCCGGGTGTTGGCGGGGCCACCAGAACCTTCTCCCTGCCTTTCATGAACAACTACGCCAACAAGGGCGATTGGTATGTGACGCCCGGCGACGCCCACGCCGCCTTCTTTGTGGCCGACAAATTGCCATTCGCAGCAGCCGACAAATCCACTCACGCCACGGTCGATCTTTTGCTGAACGGAACCGGAAAGACCTTCCTGATCACCCGCGACAGCGCTCACCCGGCTATCCACAAAACCGATCTGGCAATCGACGTTATGGTTGGGAACACAAAGTTTTCGACCACCGATCCGGGCGACGCGGTCACCGTCACGGTGACCAGGATGGACATGCTCAACTTTGAGGCCACTTTTTCAGGGACGATGACGGAGGTGGGCATGATGGAGCGCAACCGCCGTGAAGCGCATCGCGTAACGGTGAGCGGCACCATCAGCCTGCACCGGGCAAGCGCGCCGCCACAGATCTCGGCAGGCAACTGGGTCGGCTGCGACCCCATCGTCCACGACTGGCTCAACGAGGCGCAGGATCGCGCTTCGTCCGACTGCGAGGTCAAGTTCGATCGCCACCTGCAGATTGCGCTGAATGCCGCCTTCTCGCCGATGGAGTCAGCCTTCACGGCTTCGCAGTGGATGATTGTCAACAAGCCTGACCCTGACGTTCTCTTTCTTTCAGCACCGCGCGGATCGGAGAAGGAGCCGTTTCACGGTCAGGGATTCAAGCTCACGATGGCAATGAATCCAAACTCGGCCCAGAGCCAGCAAGCCATGGCGGCGGCAAACACTCCTGATCCGCTGATGCTGAAGGCGATGGAGCTGATGAAAGAGGGTCAGTATGCCGAGGCCCAGGAGGTCGAAAAACAGCTCAATGCCAAGATGGAGAACGCGCCGCCGCCGCCCAGCACGAGGTTTGGCCTCCAGGTCAGCTTCAACTTTTCCGCGAGGGAGCTTATCAACTTCCACGGAGCCTTCAGCACTTCAGCACTCTCCGGCGGGGGCACGGTGCTTTATTTGCCCGCCATGCAGCCATTGAGCGGCGGATCCGGCGGCGATCCCGGCACCTGGGTATTTCTCGGCCCATGGAGCCAGCCCACAGCAACGCACCTCGACGGCGACACAACCAAGGTGGCGATCAAGGCGCAGACGAATCCCTCGGCGCCACGCCTCTCGGTCCAATGCATTTCGGTGTACATCAATGCCGACCACGATCTGGCGGCAAAGGCGATCCAGGCGATCGATTGGAGCCAACTGCGGGCGCTGCTTGCCCAATAGCGAACGGGGGTTGAGGTGAACCCCTTGAGTGAGACAGTCTTCCGAAGACTCAGTTGCCGTTTAGTGCGATTGAATTGACCCCCAAAGTGAGATGGTTGATGAGGTTAATCCAGGAGACACTCCATCGTCCCGTATGCCCATTCTCAAAGAGTGCATTATCGCCGGGCCGCTTATCGAACTGCTGGGAAGCGAATTTCAATGTTCCTGTCGGTTGACCGGTTATCCGTCAATTACTGCTTGTTACTACCCAACGCATCGGATGCGTGTCTTGCGTCCTGGATGTCTCGACAGTGTCGCTGGCAGCATTTCAATGCGCTTCGCGGCAAAACTGACTCCCATCAGAACCTGACGACCAGCGCAAGTAGCGGGACTAGAATCAAGTTAGCTACGGTCTATCCTGATTGTTACAGCCTCCCTGCGGGATTACTCTTCGAAGGCTCGCCGACTTTCGAGGACCTATCCTGCCTCTGTAAGTGCGTTAGCGATTATGGCGGTTTCGCATCGATCGACGCTGATCCCATTGCATTCAATTTCCGATTTGCCGACGGCTCACGCGGAATGCACCGCTGCGCCGACGTTTCCGAAAGAGCAATTTGGGAAATCAGACATTTGACGGGTTGCAAGTGAGGCGCTCGATCGCTTACTTTTCCGCTCGAGGGTCTTCGGCGTCGTCCGCAGCCGGGTCTTCGCTTGCGTGCCATCCGCTCAACTAGGAAGAAGCGGCCAGGTTAGCCGCTGTTGAAAGGTCAGGATGAAACAACCAGCGCCGCTTTTGCTCTCAGGGCAGAATCTCAGCCTCGATGAAATTCATCACGTAGCTCGCGGAGGGTGGCAAGTGGGCCTCGCGCAATCCGCTCTGGCACGCGTGGATTCATCCCGCCAGCTAATCGAGAAGATTCTCGAGAAAGAAGTGGCCGTGTACGGCGTCAACACCGGCTTCGGCAAGCTCTCTGACGTCCGCATCCCGGGCAACCATCTTTCTGAATTGCAGGTGAATCTGTTGCGGAGCCATGCTTGCGGACTGGGCAGACCTTTGTCAGAGGCCGAAGTTCGGGCCATGCTTTTGCTGCGTGCAAATGTCCTCGCCAAGGGCTTCAGCGGAGTTCGCAGATCGGTCATCGAAATGCTGACGAGCCTCCTCAATCGAGGAATTCATCCAGTCGTGCCGGAAAAGGGTTCCGTGGGCGCGAGCGGCGATCTTGCCCCACTGGCGCATCTCGCGTTGGTTCTCATTGGTGAAGGAGAAGCTTTTTATCATGGGCAGCGCATCAGCGGCAGTGAGGCATTGCGGCGGGCCGAACTGACTCCGTTGCGACTCGAAGCGAAAGAAGGTCTTGCGCTGCTGAACGGCACGCAAGGAATGACTGCCGTTGCTTCACTCGCGCTTTACGATGCACAGCGTCTCGTCCGGATCGCCGACGTTGCTGGCGCGATGTCTCTCGAGGCGCTGCGTGGCACTCCTTCTGCTTTCGATCCTCGAATTCAGGAGGCGAGGCCCCATCGAGGACAGGCAGCCGCGGCCCGACATCTGACGGTATTGCTCAACCGCAGCGAGATTCGGGAGTCGCACCGGACTAACGATCCGCGGATTCAGGACGCTTACTGCTTGCGCTGTATGCCGCAGGTGCATGGTGCGGTTCGCGACGCGCTCGACCACGTTACGTCGATTGTAGAGATCGAAACAGGCTCCGCAACCGACAATCCACTCGTCTTCGCAGCGAGCGGTGACGTACTCTCCGGCGGCAACTTCCACGGTGCGCCGCTCTCATATGCCTTCGACTACGCGGCCATCGCGCTGACCGATCTCGCCAGTATATGTGAACGCCGGATCGACCGCCTTATCAACCCTGACATCAACGAGGGCTTGCCCCCGTTTCTGTCGAGCGAGGCCGGCTTGTCGTCAGGTTACATGATGGCGCACGTCGCCGCGGCTGCGCTCCTGAATGAATGCAAAGTGCTGGCGCATCCGGCTAGCGTGGACAGCGTGCCGACATCTGGCGGGAAGGAAGACCACGTTTCGATGGGGATGAACGCTGCGCTCAAGCTGAGGCAGATTGTTGAGAACGTAGAACAGATTCTTGCCATCGAGCTCCTGTGCGCTGCACAGGGCCTGGACTACCGGAAACCTTTGAGGCCAGGCAAGCAGATTGAGCAGGCACTTGCCAGGATTCGCAAGATCGTTCCCGGCCTCGAAGCGGACCGGCCCCCCGCAACCGATATCAACCAACTGGCACGAGCGATTCGCGAAGATTTGTTCGACGCATTCGCCGACTAGCAGAAATTAGCACGCCCAGGCAGACGGATGGGCAGAGAATTCCTGCGAAAGGCAACAATTCATTGTCAAGAATGATTACGCGGGAGGCACGTCCCGGCCTGCGATGAAGACGCGAGGAAACTCTGCGGCGGCGATGAAATAGGCGATCTCGCGGAAATCGGTGAACTCGTGGATAAGAAAGTCGGCCTGTTTGCCGGTTTCGATGGAGCCAATGCTGTCGCCAAGGCCAAGGCTCCATGCAGCATTGACGGTCGCAGCGGCGAGCGCTTCAGCCGGGGTGAGCCGCATGTAGAGGCAGGCGAGCGAGACGATAAACGGCATGGAGGGAATCGGAGATGAACCGGGGTTGAAATCGCTGGCCAGCACGATGGCCAGACCGTGCTCGACCATGGCGCGGGCGGGCGGATAGGCGGTGCGCGCGAGCGCAAACACCGAGCCGGGAAGCAAGACCGGTTGCACTGCGGCGGCACGTAATGCATTGAGAGTGTCCGCGGTGGCGGTTTCAAGATGGTCTGCGGTGCGCGCGCGCAGTTCGGCGGCCAAAACGGCTCCCGTGCCGGGGCGGAATTGCTCGGCGTGCACGCGCAGCTCCAGGCCGTGGGCCCGCGCGGCGGTGAGCACCTCGCGCGTTTCTTCGACCGTGAAGGCGTGGTCATCGCAGAAGGCGTCGCAGAAGCGAGCCAGCTTGAGGTTTGCAACCTCGGGGATTAGCTCTTCTGCGATCCAGCGAACGTAATCGTCCCGCCGTCCAGCAAACTCTGGAGGCAACGTGTGCGCTGCCAGCAGAGTGGGCACGATCCGCATCGGGCCCTCGTCGTTGAGGCGGGCCATGACGCGCAACATACGCAGCTCGGTCGCGCCGTCGAGGCCGTAGCCGGATTTGGCTTCGGCGGTCGTCGTGCCGGTACGAAGCATCCAACCGCGATGCCGGCGCGATTCTGTCAGCAGATCGTCTTCCGAGGCCGCGCGCGTGGCTTTCACAGTGCTCAGAATGCCGCCCCCGGCAGCTGCAATCTGCTGATAGCTGGCGCCGGTAATGCGCTGCTCGAATTCGGCAGCGCGGTTGCCCGCGAAGACCAGGTGCGTGTGCGCATCAACAAAACCCGGCGTAACGCAGCGGCCCTGCGCATCGACAACGACGGCCTCAGCGGGAATGCGAGCGCGCAACTCTGCGTAAGGTCCAGATGCAGCAACGCGCCCGTCTTCAATCAGAAGTGCCGCATCTGGAATTAGGCCCAACTCGCTCAGCTCCGGGCCCACGCGCGGACGTGCGGGTCCCGCAAGCGTGACGAGCTGCCCGATGTTGACGACTGCAAGCGATCCGGACGCTGTCATTTTTCCGCCATTGGAATGGCGATGCCGCGTTCGCGCGCGGTTTGTTGCGCGAGTTCGTAGCCTGCGTCGGCGTGGCGAACTACGCCGAGGCCCGGATCGTTGTTGAGGACGCGCTCGATCTTGCGCGAAGCCATTTCTGTGCCGTCGGCCACAGTCACCTGCCCGGCGTGCAGCGAGTAGCCCATTCCAACGCCTCCGCCATGATGGAAGCTGACCCACGTGGCTCCCGATGCGGTGTTGAGCAGCGCATTCAGGATCGGCCAATCTGCCACCGCATCTGATCCGTCGAGCATTTTTTCTGTCTCGCGATAAGGGCTGGCCACCGAGCCAGTGTCTAGGTGGTCGCGGCCCATGGCGATGGGAGCCGAGATTTCACCCTTGCGGACAAGCTCGTTGATTGCTTCTCCCATGCGGGCACGCTCTCCATAGCCGAGCCAACAGATTCTCGCGGGCAATCCCTGGAAAGCGAAACGGCCGCGCGCCAGCCGCAACCAGCGAGTGAGAATCTCGTTCTCCGGGAACAGCTCCAGCGCCAGCTCGTCGGTGCGGTCAATATCCTTGGGGTCACCAGACAGCGCCACCCATCGAAACGGCCCCTGGCCCGTGCAGAAGAGCGGACGGATGTACTCCGGCACAAATCCGGGAATAAGAAACGCTTCCGTGCAACCAGCGTCGAATGCGAAGCGCCGGATGTTGTTGCCGTAGTCAAAGGTCACAGCGCCGGCGCGCTGCAACGCAAGCATCGCGTTCACATGAACAACCATCGTCGCCGTCGAATGGCGCACATACTGCGCGGGATCGCGGCGCCGCAACTCCACAGCCTGATCCAAAGTGAATCCCTGCGGGATGTAGCCGTTGAGGGGATCGTGGGCACTGGTCTGGTCGGTTACCGCATCCACCTGTAGACCACGGCGCACAACCTCGGGCAACACATCGCCGCAGTTACCGACCAGGCCCACAGAAAGCGCGCGGCCTTCGCGGCGAGCCTCTTCGCAAAGATGCAGAGCTTCGTCGAGGTCCCCGGCGACGAGGTCGCAATATCGCGTCGCAACCCGGCGCTCGATCCGGCTTCGGTCGACTTCGACAACCAGCACCACGCCGCCGTTGAGGGTGACGGCAAGCGGCTGAGCACCGCCCATGCCGCCCATGCCACCGGTGACCACAAGTTTGCCCTTGAGCGACCCTCCGAAGTGCCGCTCCGCGAGTGCGGCGAAGGTTTGGAAAGTACCCTGTAGGATGCCCTGCGTGCCGATGTAGATCCAACTCCCAGCCGTCATCTGGCCATACATCATCAGGCCTTTGCGATCGAGCTCGTTGAAGTGCTCCCAAGTGGCCCATTTGCCCACCAGGTTGGAGTTGGCGATGAGAACACGCGGGGCCATTTCGTGCGTAGGAAACACCGCGACCGGCTTGCCTGACTGCACCAGCAGCGTTTCGTCGCCGTCCAGCCGCTCCAGCTCGCGCACGATGGCGCGGTAACACTCCCAGTTGCGCGCTGCTTTGCCAATGCCGCCGTAGACAACGAGATCCGCGGGGCGCTCGGCGTTTTCGGGATCTAGGTTATTCATCAGGCAACGCAGCGCCGCTTCCTGCGGCCATCCCTTGCAGTGCAACTCTGTTCCGCGCGGCGCGCGAATGATGGGAGCTGCAGTCGTTGCCATAGACTCCTCCCGACGAGATACCGCGAAAGCGGCGAAAGGGCGCGTTTCGTCGCAGTCCCGGAGACTGATCCACAGGATACTCCCACGGATAGAATTGTGTTGTGACGGGACTCGGCTCAGCGCACGTAATCGGGCTTGGCGCGGAAGGAAATGGAGAAAAAGCCTCTGATGCCTCTGTGCTGGTTGCCGGATTAAGCCGCGAATCGTATCCTTTTTGCCGTGCCCACTACCTTAATTGAATGTGTACCGAACTTCTCTGAGGGCCGCGATCCTTTGAGGGTCGATGCCATCGTCGAAGCCATGAAGCTGCCTGGCGTCTATCTGCTCGACCGGGAGATGGATGCCGATCACAACCGCTGCGTCATCACGCTCGCCGGTGACCGCGAGGCAATTCAGGAAGCCGCGATTCGCGGCGCCGGCAAAGCCGCCGAATTGATCGACCTTACGCGGCACCAGGGCGCGCATCCGCGACTCGGTGCGGCCGATGTGATTCCTTTCATTCCCATCGAAGGCGTCACCCTCGAGGACTGCGTGGCCATGGCGCGTCATGTTGGAGCGGAAATCTGGAAGCGCTACCAGATTCCGGTCTATCTCTACGAAGCGGCTGCTTCAACGCCCGAGCGCAAGAACCTTGAGAACATCCGCCGCGGCCAGTTTGAAGGGGTCCGCGACGAGATCGCTACCAACCCGGCACGCAAACCCGACTTCGGCGAGGCGTGCCTACATCCGACGGCCGGAGCGACTGTCGTGGGTGCGCGGAAGTTTTTGATCGCTTACAACATCTTTCTGAACACACCGAATGTCGACATCGCCAAGAGCATCGCCAAGGCAGTGCGCTTTTCCTCGGGCGGGATGCCTTTCGTAAAGGCATCGGGTTTTCTCGTACGCGGTCTGGCACAGGTTTCCATGAACCTGACCGATTTTGAACAGACGCCGCTCCATCGCGTGTTTGAGTTTGTGAAGCGCGAAGCTGAGCGCTATGGTGTGTTGCCCATTTCCAGCGAAATTGTGGGCCTGATCCCGAAGCGGGCCATCGAGCAGGCCGCCGAGTGGTTTCTTCAATTGGAGAACTTCGACTCCTCGCTGATCCTTGAGAATCGGCTGGCTGCGATCGTAAGCGGCAAGGTGGCTGTTGGGGGTTTGCGCTCAGGAATCGAGCCGTTCATTGAGCAACTGGCCGCACCCACGGCAGTTCCGGGAGGAGGCAGTGCTGCCGCTGCTAGCGGTGCCATGGCAGCCGGTCTGGCTTGCATGGTTGCATCCATGTCGCGCGGCAAGAAAGCTTATGCGCAATATGAATTCCAGCTCAGCGAGGCGCTCGCGCGGCTCGCCCAGCTGCGCGAGGAGTTAAAATCGGCGATCGACGAGGATGCCGAGGCATACAGCGCGGTCACGAAGGCATATAAGTCGGCAAAGGAGGCTGCGGACGGTCAGCGCCTTATTAATTCTGCGTTGCAGCAGGCAGCAGCAGTGCCACTGAGCGTGGCCGAAAAATCCGCTGAAGTAGAGCGGATCGCCAAGACCTTGAAACCGATTACCAATCCGAACATGGCGTCGGACCTGACGACCGCGATCGCCTTGGCGAGAGCTGCCGTAGCTGGGGCAATCGCCAATGTGGAGATCAATCTCGAGTCGATCAAGTCCGAGTCGGCCGCGAGCGAAGAGTTCGTTGACTTGGCGCGAAGCCGGGCACAAGCGCTGAAGGCCAGTGCTGCATCAGTTCCTGGCTCGTGATTGTTCAGCAGGCTCAATTCCCACCTTGGTGGGACGAGGCCTAGCCCATAGGTTTGCGCAAAGTGAGGGCGGCGAGTCTTTTGGCACTGGCGTGCCACTGAAGTTCGGCAGTCACAGTGGTTCCTGGCTGGTTTACCGCCAGTGGGGGCAAGTGAACGGTTTCTCGGAAGTGCCTCTCAGCGATAGCGTTCAGGCCAATGCACTCATCGAAGACGAGTTGGGACCCGCTCCTCGGATTAGTACCGCGAGACGTTCTATCCGGACAATGGGCGAAAACAGGGTTACTTCCCACTTGGCGACAGTCCGACCGGAACTCAAGACGCACTTCACTTTGCCTCAATGAGCGCGTTGGCCTGTTGGCACGAACTGGGCGCGAAAATACCGCTCCAGCCGGACCGCGACCAAGATCCTCAACTAGCGATTTTCGCGCAGTCCTCTCGCTTGTGTCTCTCAACATCCGAAACCAGAAAGACGACAAAGGAACAGCGGCCCCTGCCACGGCACGTCCTTATTGAAGCGGATAGGCGCCGGACGTCTTTGCCTCAGTTTCGTTCCATCCCAAAAGCGAGCGCACATCTGCGGGGAGCAGATCGCTGGAGGGCGCATTCGCAATAGCGCGCTGCAGCTCAAAGTGCCCGAGATCGGGTCCCTTCAGAATGGAACGGGGCGATGCATCGATCTGAACGCCGTTCTCTTCAAACGCAGGCTCGAGCTTGCGGAACTCCTCAAGCGAAGCAGCCTTTGAGGAGCAATTCTCCCCTGCCGAAGGAGCATCAACAATCAAAGGCACCACTGTGCCGGAGGCCAAGACGAAGGGGGAACGGACGTAAACATTGCCATCGACTTCTTTCGCCTGCGGGTGCTGCAGCTTGCCGCATAGCGACGCTTTTTGAACAAACTCAAGCAGCGGTTCGCGGAACCCCTCTGTGGCCGCCATCAGGTTATGGACAAAGATATGGCCTTCACGCTGTTCCAGGCCCGGACCCGTGGAGGCATGCCAGTCAAAGAGATCACCGGCGGCCACCCGGTCATTGCGCTCAACGGTGACGCGCGCATTCACAAAGGTGTTGTTGTAGACATGCACATCCGCCGAATTCAGAACGTGAAGTCCCGTGCTCGAATTCACTACCACGTTACCGGCAACAGTGGCACCGCGGGAAATCTCGATGAATATGCCGTTCTGCGCGTTTTCAACCCAATTGTCGACGATGACGGCGTCGTGGTTTCCCACGTCAAACCAGACTCCGTTGGAATAAGGCTGTTCGGTAATCAGGTTGTCGCGGAAGGTAACGCGATTCGTCTGATTGAAGATCTTTACCGCTGCCGGATAATAGCCGGTCAGCTGTTTGATGTTGTTCCGGCGGAAGATGTTCTTTTCGATCAATACATCGGAAGAACCGATGACGTAGAGGCCTTCAGTGCTGGTATCGCTGATGAGTGAATTCCGGATGATCAGCCCATCGCCCCGAAAATAGCCGGCCACATGCGAGCAGTAGGTGATGGTTACATTTTCGATCAGTGCGTGGGTGACCTCTTTGCCATAGGTCGCCGGCTCGGAGAGCCCGACGGGTTCATTGGTGGGCTCGTCTGCCGAGGTGAAGTGCTTCTTCCCCTCGATTTCAAGAGCGCGATACGCATATTGCGTAAAGGTGAGGCCGCGAATCACCGGGCCTTTGCCATCGGAGACCTTGCCGTGCGCGGGCCCGCTAGTGCGGACCAAAGCGCTGTCCTGTGCGGTGATCTCGACCAGCCGGTTGGTTGGATCGACGCCAATGTATACATATCCATTTTGGTAATCGACGTAGAAGGAATGGGGATCAAGTTCTCCTTCCCAGCCTTTGGAAGTGAGAAGCTCGCCGTCGATGAAGACCATGTCGTTGTTGAACCGGTGCAGCGGCGTCTTCATTCCCTCGCGGCGTCGTTGCCACCAGGGCAAAGCCACTGCCGGAAAGAGATGCTTCCAGGGAGTTCTCCACACGTTGTTGGGCAACCTCCCATTGCGTTGCCTCCTGCGTACCCTTCAGAACCGGATGTTCATCTTCATACGGCTGCATGGTGATGCCCTGGTTAAGCACCAAGCCGCCCGTTCTGTAGATGCCGCTCCGCAAGATGATCGCATCGCCGGTTACGACGCGCTCTATCGCCGCCTCGAGGCTTGTGGGATGGTCCAGCTCGGTTCCGATGGAATCGCTTTTTCCGTCCGGCGCAACGTAGTACACCGTCTTCGCTTTCGGTACTTCATATCGCTGGTCGATCGGCCCATAGGGTCCACCTGAAGGCTGCGAGTAAACGAATCCGGTAAGTAGAAGGAAGGGCAGTGGGAAACGGAAGAAGAGACTAAGCCGCATTTGAAATCCTTTGCTTGGCGCTTGCTGACGCATTGCCATACGCATCGAGTTTTTTGTAGCGCAACTATTCTAAGACACGGTTCATAGATCTTGCGGTGGCGTTCGTAATAGCGTTGCTCCTGCCGCAAGCCGGGTTTTCCCTGGCTGCGAAGACTCCGGATCTGACTTGAATGTCGAAGTCTATGATCTCAAATGTCGCAAAATCGCCAATGCGCTCATCGACGATGCCCATAGACCCAGTAGCCACCCTGTGCCGAGGTCCGAGTGGCTTACCGGCCAACCGGAGAGCGCCGGGATAAACCGACATGTTGTAGGGGAGGTAGGAGCCCTGCAGGAAAGGAAATAGCGAATCCATCCTGACCCCGAGTCTTGCAGGTGGCATCGTGAGGTGCCATTTGA
>Ga0187888_1001335_pt1 | contig 23736 bp, 19 predicted proteins | sample June2016WEW_7_40_FD_132987 | JGI IMG/M metagenome (GOLD analysis project Ga0187888, IMG submission 132987) | Peatland microbial communities from SPRUCE experiment site at the Marcell Experimental Forest, Minnesota, USA - June2016WEW_7_40 | ecosystem: Environmental > Terrestrial > Soil > Wetlands...
ACCCCTGACCCCTGACCCCTGACCCCTGACCCCTGACCCCTGACCCCTGACCCCTGACCCCTGACCCCTGGTCCCTAGCCCCTGCCGTGCGGTAAGGTGGAAGCGATGGCGGAGCAGCGCAAATCGTGGCTTCGACGGCGGGTGGAGACTGCGTTGGTGCGAGGGCTGACGCGCGCGTACTCGACGGTACGAGTTGATCCGGCGAGATTTCTGCTGCAATTGCGGGCGGCGTACCGCGTACCCATCAGCGGATATCACGGTATATTTTCGCTCGAGATCGGAGAACTCGATGTTGTGGCGGATTCGATCATTCGCAGCGGAATGAAACTGGCCGCCGTGGAAGGCGCGGGATTGGGGCTGGGCGGGCTGATGACGATCGTCCCCGATCTCGGGATTCTATCGGCGATCACCATGCGAACTATCCAGAAGCTGAGCCTCGTCTACGGCTTTGAATTCAACACCGACGACGAAATCGCGGAACTCTGGATTGCCGCGGCCAGCGCGGCCGGAGTGGACATCAGCCGCGAGCTGCTGGAAAAAGAGGTGGTCAACAAGTTCGTTCCGCGGGTGATTCAGCGAATTGCGGCGCAGGCCAGCGGGGAAGTGGTGGAAAAATGGGCGGGACGCGTGATTCCACTGGCCAGCGCGGCCATCGGCGCGGGACTGAATTATTGGTTTGTCCGTGCCTGGGGCGAGCGCGCCCGTACACATTTTCGCCAACGGCATTTGTTGCTGCGACAGCGGGCGCAACAGGCAGTGTTGGCTGTGCCGCGGAATCCAAGTCTCCCTGCATCGGAGAGCTAGATCGAGAAGCAGGCCCCTTCTGTTCGCGTTTCTCAAGGTCGGAGTGACGCGACGAAGTACTACTTAGCGCAGCCAGTCTTCCAACTCAATTCCCCGGTCGGTCTTCTCGTCGCGGTACTTCACGATGACGGGAGTGTAAAGCGAAAGATTCCAATCTGCGGCAGCGCCTTTCTTTACCGCGCGCGAGCTTACTGCGCGAGAACCAGGCACGACGACAGCGTTCTCCGGAACCTCAAGCGGCGCGTCGGCGGTGGTGCGGTAGACCTCGCCGCGTACGAGATCGTAGAGCGGCGTGGAGCGGGTGAGAATCGTTCCGGCGCCGAGCACAGCGCGGGCGCGCACCAGCGTGCCTTCGAAGATGCCGCAGTTGCCTCCCACCAGCACGTCGTCTTCAATGATGACCGGCGCGGCGTTCACCGGTTCGAGCACGCCTCCAACCTGCGCAGCGGCGCTCAGGTGCACGCGTTTGCCGATCTGTGCGCAGGAGCCGACCAGCGCGTGTGAATCGATCATGGTGCCTTCGTCCACATAAGCCCCAACGTTGATGAACATGGGCGGCATACAGATGACCGAGGGTGCGACGTAGGCTCCCATTCGCACCGACGACCCGCCGGGAACTACGCGCACGCGATCGGCGATGGTGAACTGGCGGGCCGGGAATGTGTCTTTGTCCACGAAGGAGAGGCCGGCGTTGATTTCGGTCAGTGCGCCAAGGCGAAAGCCGAGCAGGATGCCTTGCTTGACCCACGCGTTCACAACCCAGCGGCCCGGATTTCCTGGAACAACGATCTTTTCAGCGGCGCGAATTCTGCCTTGGGTGAGCTGGTCGCGGAATTCGAGGAACGTTGGCCGCGCCCTGGGATCGTGCTCGACTTGGGCCAGCGCAGCCAGGCGCTCGATCGAAACCTTAAGAGATGGCATTTGCGGAAAGTATAGAGGAAATGCAGAAGTGAGAAGTCAGAATGCAGAAGTAAGAAATGGAAATCTCGCGGCGAGGATCTAATTTCTGCATTCTGAATTCTGCCTTCCGACTTCAAACGCACTTGCACTCGCTGCGAATCAGCACGCCGGTCATGGCGTGGGCGGCGGCGCGGCCTTCGGCCAGCGTCGAATAGGGACCGTGCCAGCGGGCGTGATTGGCGTCGTGGCCGGAGGGCCGCCCTTTACCATGGCTGCATTGCCCGCACGAGCCGCGGTGCAGAACGATCTTGTGCGGTCCGGCGGCCCAGTTCTCATAGATGTAGAACTCGGCGACTTCGGCCGCGGGGCCGGCAGGTTTGCTGATCAGTCCGACTTCGGCGACGACCTTCTGCAGCCGCGAACGAGTGTCGCGGCGCATGGGCAGAAGCGGCAGGCGGTAGACTTCCTCGATCTTGCCCATCATGGCCAGCACAGCCTTAACCGGCAGTGGGCTCGACTCGATGAAGTTTGCCTGCATGAGCGGCAAATATTTGCGATGCAAACTGCGAGCCGCCGCCCAGTCGTTGGCGAGCGCGGCGCGGGTCATCGCTGTCATTTCGTGCGGAATTTGGTTAGCAGCGACGCTGATGACACCGACGCCGCCGAGCGCAATGACCGGCAGCGTGTAAGTGTCGTCCCCTGAGAAAACGAGAAAAGTCTCGGGCACGGCGTTGATGGCCTCGGCGATCTGGGCCATGTTGCCGCTGGCTTCTTTCACGCCCACAATGTTGGGAACCTCAGCCAGGCGCGCCAGGGTGCTGGGCTCAAGGTTCGCTCCGGTGCGGCCGGGCACGTTATAGAGAATGACGGGCTTGTCAGCAACGGCCTCGGCAATTGCCTTGAAATGGCGGTACTGGCCCTCCTGCGTTGGTTTGTTGTAGTAGGGCGAGGCAGTGAGGATGGCATTGACTCCCGGGCGCGCGGCGACCTCCTTCGCTTTCTCCACTGCTTCGTGAGTCGAGTTTGAAGTTGCGCCAGCGACAATGGGTACACGCCCGGCCGCGACTTCGATGGTCGTGTCAATCACCTGCAGCCATTCATCGTGAGTGAGAGTAGGAGTTTCGCCGGTCGTGCCGCAGGGAACCAGAAAATCAATGCCCGATTCGATTTGCCATGAGACCAGATTGCGAAGGGCAGTATCGTCAACAGAACCGTCTTGATGGAACGGAGTTACGAGTGCCGTACCACAGCCATGGAGTTGCATGGCTATAAGATAGCGCGAATGGGGAGAGAGTAAAACAGGCGGGCGGCGTGAATACTCTCAACTGCAGTCGCAGGCAGGTCATTCTGGGTGGCCTGAGCGGGTCAGGGTCGCTTCCCGGCGGATGGTTCGACTAAGTTGCCCATGGTTCGGATGAGCTCGTCGAGCTGGCTTTCAATCGCACCCAGTTTGTCCTGTTCATCCCGTAGCTGCTGCTCTGCCTGGATTTCTGTCGTCTGCTGTTGCTGCGCTATGTTTCCAGCGATTTCGAGGTCCGACTTAACGTGCTTGACCCTATCCTGTAGATCCGTCTGTTGCTGGGGGTTCTCAGCGGAGTTGAGGGCCTCCTCAAGGCGCTTGAGCTCGGTTGTCATTTCTCTCTGATGGACGTGCGTATCCGAGAGCTTCTGGCGGGCGTCGTTTAGATGGTCCGAGGCTCGCGTAACCGCTCCTTCTTCCATTTGGAGGCGGGCTAACAAGATCTGCATGCCTTGAGCCCTATTCAGCGATACCCGCAAGTCCTGACGAAGTGCGCGCACTTCGGTCAGAATTGCCTGTAATGTCTGCGGATCGGATGGAGCGGCTTGAGCGAACGCAGCGCCACATACCCCGAACACTACAGGCAAGAGAAGAAATATTCGTCGCATGTCGACCTCCGTTGAAATCTGCGCAAGAGATAGCTACAACCCTCGCCACACATCCTTGAAATCATAGAAGCCCTTCTTGCCGGCGATCCACTCGGCGGCGCGGACGGCGCCTTCGGCAAAGCCGCGGCGCGACTTGGCATCGTGGCAGAGGTAAATGCGGTCGTTGGCGGATTCAAGCACGACTTCGTGCAGGCCGACGACCTCGCCTTCGCGAAAGGAAGTGATCTCCAAGCCTTCGGCCTGGCGGCTGGCCTCGCGCATGACTCGCTGGATCGCGATCGCAGTGCCGGAAGGAGCATCTTTTTTGTGAATGTGATGACGCTCGAAAATCTGGCCGGAGTAGCCGTGGCGTAGAGCAGCAGCAGCGGTGCGGGCCACATCGAAGAAGAGGTTCACACCGACCGAGAAATTCGCCGCGTAAACGAATCCGGTGCGATGTTTCTCGACCAGACCTCGGATGCGGTCAAGTTCCCCGTACCAGCCGGTTGTGCCTACAACCATGTTCTTGCCGGCGCGCACGCAGGCTTCGATGTTGGCGATGACCGAGTGGGGTGTGGTGAAGTCAATCACAACGTCAATGTCGCGAAGCTTCTCGGTAGCGAGCGCGGCACAGGAGGCGTTCTCTTTGGCACCGAAAGTCCGGACGTTATGCTGGCGCTCGGAGGCGACTTCGGCGACGAGCGATCCGGTTTTGCCGCGGCCGAGAATCAGGAGTTTCATAGTGCCGAAAAGCCTTTAACCGCAGAGGTCGCGAAGAGGGCCGCAAAGGACGCTAAGAAAATCCTTTGCGGTCTTCGCGTCATCTTAGCGCTCTTTGCGGTTAAAGTCTTTTGGCCTTTACGCGAATACTTCCGGATCCAGTTCGGCAAAGAAAGTTTTGTGCAGGCGCTGGATCACCTCGGGCACTTCGTCCTCTTCGAGTACGAACGTCAAATTGATTTCCGACGCGCCCTGCGAGATCATGCGAATCTTCTTGTCGGCAAGTTCACGGAAGACCAGCGCCGCGACTCCTGGCTTGTCGCGCAGGTTTTCACCCACCAGGCACACGATAGCCTTGCGGCCTTCGTACTTCACGTCGGCGAGCTTGGCGAGATCGGCGGCCAGCGCGGGAATGGCCTGATTCGAATCGACGGTCAGCGAAACGCTCACTTCGGACGTCGAGACCACATCGACGGCGACCTTGTGACGGTCGAAGGCTTCGAAGATCGAGCGCAGAAATCCGTGGGCCAGCAGCATACGGGGCGCAGCGACATCCACAATGGTGATGCGCTTCTTGACTGCGATGGCTTTGAAGATGTTCTTGCATTGTGGCGCGCGGGTTGTGATGCGCGTGCCTTCACAGGACGGATTGCGCGAGTTCAGAACATAGACTGGAATATTTTTCTGGATGGCGGGCAGCACCGTCGCCGGATGCAGCACTTTTGCCCCGAAATACGCAAGCTCGGCGGCCTCGTCGAAGCTGATCACTTTGATGCGGCGGGCGTCGGGACAGATTCTGGGATCGGTGGTAAGAATGCCGTCCACGTCGGTCCAGATTTCGATGCGTTCGGCGCTCAGCCCGGCGCCGAAGATAGCGGCGGAAAAATCGGAGCCGCCGCGCCCGATCGTGGTGGTGGTGCCGGCGCGGCTGGCTCCGATGAATCCACCCATGACCGGAACCTTGCCGGCACGTAGCAGAGGTTGAACTCTCTCCTGAAGCCGGGCGTTGGTTTCCTCGAACTGCGGAACCGCCTGCATGTAATTGCTGTCGGTAACCAGGACTTCGCGCGAGTCCACATGGGCGCCATCCAGGCCGCGAGCCGTGAGGGCAGCGGCGACGATCTTGGCTGACAGCATCTCGCCGAAGGCGGCGACGTGGTCGGTGGTGCGGGGCGTGATTTCGCCGACCGCCGAGATGCCGCGCAACAACTCGTCCAGAGCCTCGAAATCGGCGCCGATCTCCGAGTGGAACTCCGTGAACAGTGCGGTGCCCAACAGTTCGCTGGCCGTGTTGTAGTGACGCTCCTGCAGCGAGCGGCAGAGCTTCAGGGCGGTCTTGCGTTCACCGGCGCCGGCGGCTTTGGCCATGGTGAGCAGCGTGTCCGTAACCTTGGCCATGGCGCTGACCACTACCACCGGCTTTTGCGCCAAGCGCCCCTGCACAACGGAAGCTACGCGGTCGATAGCCTTGGCATCTTCCACCGACGTGCCGCCGAATTTCATGACGATCATCGGCGTGGCTTCCTTAGGGCGAGAGTGGGGCGGTCGAGGTGCGGTGTCATCCCAGGTATCCCTTGGCCTTGAGCAGTTCGGCGTTGAGCAGGGCTGCGCCCGCGGCCCCGCGGATCGTGTTGTGCGAGAGCACGGTGAACTTCCAGTCGAGCACGCCGCAGGGGCGCAAGCGCCCGACCACAGCGGTCATGCCGGCGCCCATGTCCACGTCGAAACGAGGCTGCGGGCGGTCGTTGGCCTCGACGTAGACGACAGGACGCTCAGGAGCGCTGGGCAGCTTCAGTTCCTGCGGCTCGCTGCGATAACCGTTCCAGGCGGCGATGACTTCCTCCGGCTTCGCCTTGGTCTTCAGACGGATAGAAACGGACTCGGTGTGCCCGTCTTCGACCGCGACGCGGTTGCACTGCGCGCTCATGGCGAAGGTGCCGGGAACTACCTTTGCGCCGTTCAGTTGTCCCAGCAGCTTGCGGGTTTCCTCCTCCATTTTTTCTTCTTCATTGCGGATGAAAGGAATGACGTTGCCCAGGATGTCGAGCGAGGCCACTCCGGGATATCCCGCGCCGCTGACCGCCTGCATGGTGACGGCCATGACGGTTTCGAGGCCAAAACGCTGGTGCAGCGGGGCGAGGGCAAGCACGAGGCCGATGGCCGAACAATTGGGATTGGTTACCACGAAGCCGCCGGACTTCTTGCGCGAAGCCTGTGAGTCGATCAGCTTGATGTGGCCGGCGTTGACCTCGGGAATCACCAGAGGCACGTCTTCTTTCATGCGCAGCGCGCTGGAGTTTGAAACCACGGCGCAGCCGGCGTCGGCGAAGCGCGGCTCGAGTTCGGCCGCAATGGAGGCGTCGAGCGCGGCGAAAATCACTTTGGGAGCGCCCTCGGGTGTGGCAGGAGAAACCGGCATCTTCGCCACGGGTGCGGGTATGGGCGTCTTCAGCCGCCAGCGTGCTGCCTCCGCGTAAACCTTGCCTTCAGAACGATCGGAAGCGGCCAGCCAGGCCACTTCGAACCAGGGATGGTGCTCCAGCATCTGGATGAATCTCTGTCCCACGACGCCGGTCGCGCCCAGAATACCAATAGGAATTTTGCGGTTCATAGGAGTATTTGGAATTCTATAACAAGCGGAGGGAAGGCCTGTGAACCAGGGTCACTCAGGGAGTTCCTGCGATTGCCGATAGTAGGAGTTTGGAGGGACTCTCATGCCTGAGCTTCGCCAGAATTTCTTCACCAAGGAATGGGTCATCATCGCCACCGAGCGGGCCAAACGCCCCGAGGAATTGGCCACGCATCGCGCGGTCGAGCCAGCGCCGGCTTTTGTGGAAACCTGCCCGTTCTGCCCGGGGAACGAAAGCAAAACGCCGCCGGAGGTGATGCGGTTTCCGGCCAAGCCGGGTGAGCCCTGGGCGGTGCGGGTGATTCCCAACAAGTTTGCCGCATTGTCGAGCGAGGTGCAGCCCACGCGCAGCCTGCAACATTTGCGGCGGCGTATCGATGGCTTCGGTTTCCACGAGGTCATCATTGACAGTCCGGACCACTCCTGCTGCATGGCGCTCTTGTCCGATGCACACGTGGCCTCGATCCTCGGCGTCTACCGGGAGCGCTACAAAGCGCTCAGTCTGGACCGGCGCTTGAATCACATTACGATCTTCAAGAACCACGGGGCGGACGCGGGCGCGAGCCTGCAACATCCGCATTCGCAACTCATCGCGACTCCGGTGATCCCCAGCCAGGTGCGGCACCGCCTGTTTGAAGCCCTGCGGCATTACGACGACGTGGGCGAATGCATGTTCTGCCACATGGTGGAGCGCGAGGTCGAAGACCAGACGCGGGTCGCGCTGAAAGGCGAGTACTTCGTGGCCTTGGAGGAGTTCGCCTCAGCCACTCCGTTTGCCACACACATTTTTCCGTTGCGTCACATGGCCAACTTCGGCGACATTTCCGATATCGAAATTGCCGATCTGGCCCGCGTTTTGCGAACTCTGCTGGCGAAGATTTATGTCGGGCTGGGGAATCCCGACCTGAATTTCACGGTGCGCAGCGCCCCGGCCGAATATGCCGGTGCCCGGCACTTTCATTGGTATGTCAGCGTGATCCCGCGGCTGACGCGGGTTGCCGGATTTGAGTTGGGGTCGGGAATGTTCATCAACACCGTCCTGCCGGAAGCCGCGGCGGAATTCCTGCGGCGGGTGTCGGTGGAGAAAACACTGGGAGCCGGGGCAGGCAGTTAGGGTGAGTGAGGAAGGTCTTAGGTCTTGGGTCTTAGGTCTTGGGTCTTAAGGTCTTAAGGTCTTAGGTCTTAGGATTTAGGTCTCAGGCCGTGGAACTAACGCGGTGACTACTGACTACTGACTACTGACTACTGACTACCGGCAACTGCTTCTCACTTCCGGTGCGTGGTCTGGCTGCCCATGGCGTACTCGGTGAGCGGTCCAAATTTCCTCTTCTCAGCGTACAGCCGCCAGCGCCGGAACACGATACGCAGACTGGCCATCACGGGGATGGAGAGATAGACACCCAGAATGCCTGCGACCTCGGCTCCAGCCATCACCCCAAAAATGGCAGCCAGAGGATGCAGTTCCATGCTCTCCCCCATGATGCGGGGCGCGGAGACATAATCCTGAATCATGCGCCAGACGATGAGGAAGATGATCAGTCCCACCCAGTAGTGGTAATTGGTCAGTAGCGCAACGCACACGATGATGAGTCCGGCGGCCAGCGGGCCGACCACCGGGATGAATTCGAGCAATCCGCCCATCAGGCCCAGCACCAGGAAATAGTTGACCCCCATCAGCCAGAGAACGATGGAATAAACCACCAGGCTCAACCCTGCCAGAGTGAGTTGGGCGCGAATGAAATGGGCCAGCATGCGGTTGAGATCGTTCAGCACATTTTCCAGAAACTCGCGCTGCGGCCGCGACTGGATGGTGGAGAGCAGGACATCGCTGAAAGCGCGGCCGTCCTTCAGGAAAAAGATCGACAACAAAGGTACAACAAACAACAGCCAGGCTTGCTTGGCGACGTCGGCAACCCTTAGCCCGATGCGCTGGGCGAGTTGCTCGATGTCGTCGCGGTGGTTGGCCAGGAATGACTGCACCAGTTGCGAGCTCTTTTCGCTCCAGCCGTGTTCCTGGCCGAGTTCCAGGGCGAGCTGGCCGGAACTGAGCTGAGTCAGCAGATCGGGCAGCTCATGGCCCAGGCGGGCGCCTTCCCGCGTTACCCTCGGACCCACGGCTACGAAAAACACGACGACCATGGCGAGCAGCAGAACGTAGATCACTGCGATGGCCCGGCTGCGTCCCCGCAGGAGCTTTTCCAGGTTGCTCACCAGGGGGCTCATCAGGTAGGCGAAGAAGATGGCGAAAAGAAACGCAATCAGCGTGGCGCGCGTTACATAGAGGAACCCCAGCCCCAGCGCGAACAGCAGCACCGTGACCAGAACCCGTGCCGTACGTGAGTCAGCCAGCAGCAATAAGTTTTCCAGGGTGTTCTCGATTCTGCCGCCCGAGGCAAAGCTAATCCCGGACCACCTCGATCTTATCGGCAGGAATCGTCACCCGCATGAGTTTGAACTGATCCTGAGCGTCGACCCAAAGGGCCCACTCAAAACTCTCCCCGGTCAGATTCACCCGCAGCAGTTCGCGCTCGGCGCCGCGGATCGTGACTTTCTCTTTTCCTACGAGTTCCATGCGGACGCTGGTCCAAGTATGGTCCTGGGGCACGAATACGCCGAACGCCTCCGAGCCCTGCTGACATTTCCAGTTGCCTCCCTCGGCATTGCAGGCGCCGGCTAGATAGCGCCAGACGAGCACTTCGCGGTGCACGAAGAAATTGTTGTCGAGGATGGATGTCTTGCCGGGCCAGTAGAGGGTATGTTCGGCGGGCTTCGTCGCCCCGGGGGTGGCAATCTTCTCGACCAGGAATTCATTGTCGACAGACGCGGTGAGGGATGCGCCGGAATCCTCGCTCCAGTCGTAACGGATCAACTCGCCGGCCGAAGTCATTTCCAACTCGCATTTCTGGACCGTTCCGGAACTGGCGGCTTCTTTGAGCTGCGCTTTGACGGTGCTGATGCCGTTTTGTTGCTCAATGCGGAAGGATTCGGTGATGACGCGCTGGCCCTTGATGTACACGCCGAACGAGCCGGAGTCGACCACCGGACTGGATGCGGGCTTGTTCTTCTTGTCACCGGCCCAGGCCACGAGGGAAAAACTCACCATCGCCAACACCAGCCAGCGCGTTCCTGATTGCTGCTTCACTCGGATTCTCCTTGTTCGCTGCGCATCACGATTTCCTTCAGGTGGAGCTTTTCCACAATCTCCGCTGCGATCGCGTCCACCTGTTTCCCCTCAGTATCGACTTGCAAAGATGCAGTCTTATAGAACGGGAGCCGGTTCTTGTGCAGCTCACGGAACTTGTTCGCGCTGGTCTGCAGCGGTCGCTTGGTATCCGGGTCCGACTGCTGGCAGCGCTGCCAAAGCTCTGGCAGCGGCGCATCCAAAAAAACGGTTCGGATGCCACTGGCCTGGATCGCCCTGTGATTTTGCTCCTGCGCGAACGTTCCGCCACCAAGCCCTACGATCCTGGCAACCCCGCCGCTCAACTCTTCGAGCACCTGTTGCAGCGCCGCCCGCTCGGCCAGCCGGAACTCGGCTTCTCCCGAGTCCCGGAAAATCTCAGCGATCGTCCGTCCTTCACGGCGTTCAATCCGGTCGTCGAGATCCTCAAAGACCGAATTCAGGCGCTGCCCGAGGGCGCGCCCCACGCTGGTCTTTCCGGCTCCCATGAAGCCAACCAGAAAAACCGCGTTCGGCGGAACACGCGCCGCCGTCTTGGAGGGCCGCTTGCGCCGCACACGAATGCGTTTCCGAGCGCCCACGTGCTGGACAGAACGCTTCTTCAAAAGTTAGCTTCCAACTGCGAGCTCCCAGCCACCCAGTTGTTTGGCTAGAAGCCAGGAGCTAGAAGCTGGACTAATCGTTATTTTGTAGCGCGTTTTCTGAGGTGGATTTTACCACTGAAGCTGCGCAGCACCACGGTGGAAGACACAGCGGCTCGACCCATGGTACCCACGAAGGCACTTCCCTCCTTCACGATGAACGACGTGTGTTGCTTGGGCTGGAGAGGAATGTCATCGTGAACTTCGCCTTTCACCGAGCGCGCACTGACGTCGGCGGAGGTGTATTCCGGAACGGTGGCTTCAATGTCACCGCTGTGGCTGGTGAGACGGTAATCGCCGCCGCCGCCAAAGTCGCCGATGTAGTTGATGCCACCGCTGGTAGAAATCACCTGCACTAGCGGTCCGGTGACCCGGTTGAGAGTGATTGCACCGCTTAAGGAGTCTACTTCGACATGTCCCTCGATCACATTGGTGAGAGTCACGGGGCCGTTCAAGGTCTTCACGTGGACATGGGCGTCAGTGATGTCGCGGACATCGACGATGGCTGCCGATCCTTCAAGCGTCATATCTCCGTGCAGCCGCTCTGCACGGAGCGGACCCGTCATCGAATGCAGGGAGACGCTGGCATCGGCGGGCACCAGGATTTCGTAATCCACGTGTCCCGACTGCTCGTTCGCGCCCGGCAACAAGTGAGACTGGATGTCCACACGATTGCCCGTCTGGTTGCTGTCGATCTCGACTTTGTCGGAAGACAGCACGGCATTGACCGATACGGTATTGCCGGCGGAAGGTTTCACCGAAATGGATCCGTAGGGGTTGTTCACGGAAACAACCGCCCTGGCCCCCACGTTGAAGTGAAGTTCCTTGTGGGTTTCCGCGACTAGCGTTCCTGCCATCATGGCGCCGATTGCTGCCAGTCGGATTGTGCGCCCGCTCATAATGATTCCCCAAGCTCCTAGATTATGGCAGAGAACGGTCCAGGGCCAACTCAAAAAGCATGGCCTTTTGCTGATAGGCTGCCAACAACGAACGGTGAGCCTCCTCGTCGTTCGGGTTGGCGGCGACGTCGCTCTCCGCGTCCTGAATGTACTGGTTGGCGTGGCGGAGATTGTCTTCGTATTGTGCCCGGAGCGCGGGCGCCTCCTGCGAGATTTCCTGCAAGAGGTCGTCATCGGTCAGCCCCGCGGTGTCCAAGCCGGGCACGACCGCAGAAACCGCAGGCGGAACGGTATTCGTGGCGACTTGCACGGGCAAGGAACGCTGGCGAACGTAAATGCCGACCGTGATCAGCAAAGCGGCCGCCGCAGGGACTGCCCAGCGCGTCCATCCCCAGCGGCTCCCGAATGACGGGATAAGCGAACGGCCGGGACGCGGCGCCCGGATCAGTCCTTCCTGCCGCAAAGCGATTTCAATGGAATTCCACACCCGGGGACTGGGTTCATCCGAAGCGCGCAACTCGATCGCGGCGGACGCAATCCGGTTCAATTCCGTGACCAGAGCCGAGCAGTCCGGGCACGATTTCAGGTGAGCCTGCTGTTCGGCGCTGCCGCCATCTTCGATCTCCGCCAGGCTCGTTCGCAGCTCAATGCAATTCATACTGCTCTCCCCAAGCCCCTGCTGAATCAGTGTACTTCTGCTTCCACTCAGCTTGCAGCACTTACTCATCCGCCAAAGGTTGCTACCAGTCTTCGCTGGCTCGCTTCACCCTTGGCTCTGTCGTCGCCGTTTTCTCCGTGCTCAGGATTTTTCGGCCTTTCCGGCCCGATTCATCTTGAGCAGATCGCGCAGCTTCATTCGCGCTTTGTGCAACTGCGATTTGCTGTTGCCGATAGAACAGCCGACGATCTCGGCAATTTCATTATGTTCGTAACCTTCCACATCGTGCAGGACAAAGATCGTGCGGTAACCGGGAGGCAAGTCTTCCACTGCCCTCTGCAACTGCAGCCGATCAATGGATCCGGCCAACGCCAGGTCTTGCGTCCCAAAATCCTTCTTCGGCGAATCTTCTTCGGTTCCCTGCGTGGTCTCTTCCAGCGAAACGACCGGGAGGCCTTTCTTTCTTAGATGCATCAGCACCACATTCACTGACAGCCGGTGCAGCCAGGTCGAGAACGCCGATTCGCCGCGGAAGGTCCCGATCTTGCGGTAGAGCTGCAGGAAAGCTTCCTGTGTCAAATCCTCGGCTTCGGCGACGTTCGCAGTCATGCGCAAACATAGCGAGTAGACACGGCGCTTGTGCCTATCGTAGAGAGCCTGAAAGGCTTCCGCATCCCCCTGCTTGGCTCTTTCGATGGCATCGGCTTCGTTAAGCTCGTTGCCCGGTCGCTGTCGTTCTTGTGGCTCTCGGTCGGTCAAGTTGCCTTTTCCGGCCGCACTCCTACAGATGCGGCTAACTATCTTTACGTTGTATGGCTTGCGGGCCGTGGCATCAGCACGAAAGTAATATCCCTATTCACAATATCAGAGCCTTTCTACCGTTCTTGGGATCCCCCATCTCGCCGCTGTGCCGCCGGAAATCCTTTGCCCACTCAAGGTTGAACGCTTCGAGCATTCCCACTCGCACCGGATTCCGGATTTTGCGTCGCACTCTCCGAAAATTGGTAAATCCATTCCGGTCTAGCTGGCATGCGTGGCCGTCGTAATGGTCTCCAATCCGTGCCCGTGAGGGGACAGTTCCCGCTGCCGCAGCAGGAAAGCGAAGGTTAATCCTGAAAACCCCAGGATGGAAAAGATCCACATGCCCAAGTTGTAGCCACCGGGATTATCGACCCCAGCATGGCTGTAATCGTTGGCCCAGCCCACCATTAGATTGAAGCCAGCCAAGCCGATGTTCTGGATCATGGTCATCAGCCCGTACGCCGTTCCCAGTTTCGACTGGTCGACCAGATATGCCACTGACGGCCACATCACTGCGGGAATCAGAGAGAACGCGATCCCCATCATGGCCATGGTTGTCAGCAGGATTGGGGGCAGATGATGCGCCACAAATGCGAAGTGCCCGTCTGCCGAGGAAGGCAGGTAGACGGTGATGTAACTGGCCGATCGCATATAGGCCATCATCAGGTAGACCGGGATCAGCAACAGGGAACCGAGCATCATCAACAGTGCGCGCTTACCCAGTTTGTCCACGAAAAGCCCAAAAATCGGCGTGCCGAACATGGTGAACAGCGTTAGCATGCCCACCAGGTCGCCGCCAGCCTCACGAGTAACGTGGTGCGCATCCATGAAAAACTTGTAGGCAAAAGTCTCGAAAGGGAAGATGGCTGAATAGAACGTGATGCACAGCGCAACGATGTACCAGTAGGAGAGGCCAAAATCCTTGATGTCGCTGAAGACGACTTTGTCAGTCGCGCCCGCTGGGCCGACCTGATAGCGCTTCTCAGCGTAGACCTCAAGCAGCCAATAGAGGATCGCCCCGACCACACAAAGCGATCCGAAGCCAACTGAAATCAGGAGCGGGTTGCGCCAGTAGTTATAGGCAAATCCCGCCCAGGAAGGTGACTGCTGCGCCAACAGCGAGCCGAAGCGGGAAATCATGAGGTTGATGCCGAAGGCAAAGCTCAGTTCTTTCCCGCGGAACCATTTCGCGATGGCGGTGGTGACCGCGACGATAAGCGATTCGGCGCCAAGACCGAAGATCAGCCGACCTGCGGCCATGATGCCCAGGATGCCAGAGAGGCAGGTGATCCCAGCCCCGAGGAAGCACAATGTTCCGAAGATAAAGATGGCCTTGCGCGCGCCGATGCGGTCCACGACGTAGCCGCCGATCAGCACCATGAAGACGTTAGGAATGCTGTAAATGGCCTGAAGCAGTCCGATATTTGAATCAGAGAAACCCAGTTGTTTGGTCAGCAGGTCGGCGATGGGTGCGATGCAGTCGTAGACGTAATAATTGCCGAACATCGTCAGGCTGGCAAACATGAGCACCAGCCATCGAAACGACCGACTAGGTTCAGGACGAGTGGTTGCGTGCATTAGGGCCCTTTTGCGAGCAGATTGAACTCCGGGGAGTCACGAGCAAAGAAGATTAGCAGAGACAAGTAGTGGATACCAACTGCGTCGCTTGGCCGCTGTCGTGCTGAGCGCAGCGGTGAGGATCGCTTCGCTCTCCTCCCCGCTCCGCTCAGCATGACAAGCGTGCGAAATACTGCTCAGCTTCCCACATACCGCGCATACAAACTCCGCGCGACCGCCGTGTCGGTAGTGCCTTTGATGATGGCGCGGCCGTCGGGGAAGAGCGTCATCTCGTAGGGATCGTGCCAGAACTTCAGGACGAAGTCGTTGTGGCGAACCGTACCGTGGGGCTGCAGGCGGCGGTCCATTTCGGCGAAGTCGATGGGACGCTGGCGCTCGTGGATTTGTACCGAATTTTTGCCGCACAAGGTGATGTGCGGTCGTCCTTCGCCCGCCAGATGAACGAAATCGCGTTCGCCGCAAGCGCGGCAGCCGGGGCGGGGTTTGGCGGCCGAGATCTCGGCATGCTCGTTGGTCCAGACATCGAAGGAAAGCAGTGTCTGGCGCAGCGGCGGCGCAAGGGCAGCCTGCTTTTGGGTGGCGGAGCGCTTCAGCGCTGCGATTGCGTCTTCCTCTTGTACATGGGCTTTAGCCGCTGAGGTTGGCGCATCGACCAGCAGTTTGAGCGCTTCCGTCGCCGCGATTGACGCCACCAGGTTCGCGGCTGAATTCAGAATCCCGGAAGTCTCGCAGGTCTCGACCATCCCTCGCGGCGAATCCAGGAAAATGCAGGCCAGGCAGGCGGTTTGGCCCGGCAGAACGTTCAGGGTGACGGCATAGCTTCCTACTGCGGCCGAATAGACCCACGGCAGCGCGCGCTCGACGGCATAATCATTGATCAGGTAGCGGGTCTCGAAGTTGTCGGTGCCGTCGAGGATCAACTGCATTCCCTCCAGCAAGCCCTCAATGTTGGCCGGGACGAGATCGTCGACCTTGGGCTCAACCACGATCTGAGAATTGAAGGCGGCGATCTTGCGGGCCGCGGCGATGGCCTTGGGCAGGGATTCCGCCGCGTCTTTTTCGTCGAACAGCGACTGGCGCTGCAGGTTGCTCGTCTCAACGTAGTCGCGGTCAATGATGCGCAGTGTGCCCACGCCAGCGCGAGCCAGAAGACCGGCCAGGGCGGAACCGGTGGCGCCGCAGCCGACAATGGCCACCCGGGCTGCCGCCAGCTTCCGCTGGCCTTCTTCGCCGATGCCGCGGAACAAGATCTGGCGCGAATAACGGTCGTCTTCCCGAGGATAACGCTCCATGAGATCGCGGTCTGAAGAGCCGAACTGCGGTTCGCGTGCCAAAGAGGTCACCAGTTCCACACTCCAAAACCTTTATTATAAGTGACGGTTTTGCTGAGGATGAGCGCCGCTCGCCTGGAAGGACGTGATTGGTACAACAACGAGCAGGCGCTTACCATCAAAGTCAAGCAACCCCCGAACCCAAGGAAACCTTTGAGCAGAACGTACGCGCCATTACTGACCATCGTACTGCTGCTGTCGGCGACTTTGCAGTTGCCGGCCAGGGAATGGCGTATTCAGTCGCTCTCAGCCCTTGCCATGGGAGCTTCTCAAGCGGGCCACGGGTCAGCCACGGGGCAGGAACCGCAGGCGGCATCACCCGATGCGATCTCACGATATGAGGGGAAGGTGGTCCGAGCGATCCAGCTTCCCGGAGTCCAGGACCGTGACCGCGACCACCTGCTGCAATTGCTGGCGCAGAAGGCCGGGGAGCCGCTTGATCGCAATCGCGTTCGCGACAGCATGCGGGCGCTCTTTGCCACCGGACGGTTTGCCGACATTCAGGCAGAAGTCGTGCCATCCGGCGAGGGCGTCGTACTTACGTTCACGACATCGGCGAACTTCTTCGTGGGTGCGGTTGAGGTGGAAGGCGGCCCCACTCGACCCACCTCGAACCAGATCGTGAACGCCGCGAAGTTGCAGTTGGGAGAACGCTACACCCAGGACAAGCTGGACCGCGCCCTTGAGGGCATCCGGCGACTCATGCAAGAGAACGGTTACTACCGGGCGCGCGTCACCGCCGAGAGCACGTCGGATACGGCCACTCAACAGGTGAACATTTTGTTCCACATCACGCCCGGTGCACCGGCTCACGTGGGCGAGGTGAAAGTGACTGGCAGTTCGGGCCTTTCGTCCGGTGATGTGCAGAGCATCGCGCACATGGATAGCGGTAACCGCGTCACGGGCACTCTGGTCAGCAATTCACTCCAGCGCCTGCGCAAGAGATTTCAGAAGCAGAACCGCGCCCTGGCCCAGGTTTCCGTTGCCGAGCAGCAATACCACGCGGAAACCAACGCCGTCGATTTCACTTTCCAGATTGATCCCGGTCCGGTGGTGGTGATCTCGACGCAGGGATACCACGTCAGCCGTGGAGTTTTGAAGAAAGAAATTCCTGTCTACGAGGAGGACGCGGTTGACGATGACCTGCTGAATGAGGGTAAGGGGAACTTGCTCGATTACCTGCAGACGCGCGGCCATTTCGATGCCACGGTCGAAATCCGAAAGGAGTTTGATCCGAAGACCATGCGCGTGATTTATCAGATCAATCCCGGCCCGCTGCACAAGCTGGTGCTGGTGGAAATCAGCGGCAACAAGGAGTTTCTTGACACGGCGAAACTGCGCTCCTATCTGCAGGTTCAGGAAGCGAGCCGCTTCCTGAGCCATGGGCGCTTTAGCGCTGCTCTGCTCAACAGTGACGTGGCGACGCTGGAGGGCCTGTATCGCTCCAACGGGTTTCGCCAGGTACAGATCCAGACCAAAGTGGACGACGACTACCGGGGCGCGGCGAACCACCTGGTGGTGCACCTGCACATCGAGGAGGGCCCTCGGACGCGTGTGGGCGCGGTGCAGGTTGTGGGCAACGAGAATTTCACGACCGAGCAACTGCCCGAACTGAGCACGCAGCCGGGCCAGCCCTATTCCGAACTAGACTTGGCGAATGACCGGGAGCGGATCCTCAATTACTACTTCAACAACGGCTTCCCTAACGCCACACTGGACCTCACCACCGAGGCTTCTGCCAGCCAACCCAATCGGGAGGATGTCACCTTCACCATTCATGAAGGCGAGCGTTTCACCGTAAATCGGGTGATGGTGGCCGGAACCGAACACACCCGTGATTTCATCGTCGAGCGCGAAGTACAGGTGCGGGAGGGGCAACCGCTGAGCCAGCAAGGGATGCTCGATACCCAGACGCGGCTCTACAATCTGGGAATTTTCAATCAGGTGGATGCGGCAGTGCAGAATCCCGAGGGCACCGATCCGCAAAAGAATGTTCTGGTGCAAGTGGGAGAGGCCAAACGCTACACCTTTACTTACGGCCTGGGATTGGAATTCCAGACCGGCCAGCCCTCGGGGACAACAGCTCCGCAAGGTGCTACAGGAGTAAGTCCGAGGGTAGGCTTCGACGTAACCCGGCTGAACTTCCTGGGCAAGGATCAAACCCTGACGTTCCAGTCGCACGTTGGGCGATTGCAACAGCGTGGGCTGATCAGTTACACGACGCCCAAGCTGTTCGACAGCGACAAGTGGAAGCTGGTCTACACGATCTTCTACGACAACAGTCTGGACGTGGCCACCTTCACCTCGCAGCGGCTGGAAGGAAAGATCGACCTGCGGCAACAGATCGGAAACCCGGGAACCGAGCCGGGGTCGCGGCCCGGACCGAGTTCGATCAGCTACCGCTTTGAATTTCGGAGGGTGAAGGCCAGCAATTTCGCCAGCGGTTTTGATCCAAACCTGATCCCGCTGGCATCGGCGCCGGCAAGAGTGGGCGGACCGGGTTTCACGTTCATCCGCGACAAGCGCGATAATCCGCTGGAAAGCACCAAGGGTAACTACTTCACTCTCGATGGGTTCGCCGCTTCAAAGTATTTTGGATCGCAGGCCGATTTCGGCAGGGTTCTGGCGCAGAATTCGACTTACCAGGCATTTGGAGGCGAGGGCAAGGCTGGGCACCAGTTTGTCTTCGCGCGCTCCACTACGATTGGCTTACAACAACTCGTGAACGGGACCAGAATCCTGCCTCCGGGTGCCTGCCTGCCCACCGCGACCGTCGCGGATCCCTGCCAGAGCATCTCTCTGGTTCCGCTGCCCGAACTTTTCTTCTCCGGCGGCGGCAACTCTCATCGCGGATTCGGGTTAAATCAGGCAGGACCTCGCGACCCCGATTCCGGCTTCCCCGTCGGCGGCACAGCGCTGTTTGTTAATAATCTCGAGCTGCGCTTTCCTCCGACGACTTTGCCCTATCTGGGAGAAAGCTTTGGCTTTGCCATTTTTCACGATATGGGGAACGTCTTCACCGCTCCGCACGACATGCTGAAGGGATTGATGCGCTGGCATCAGCCCGATCCGCAGCAGTGCTTGTCCGGTGGTACAACGAACCAACAGTGCTACACCTACTTCAATAACTCCGGGTATGATTACACTTCGCATGCGGTTGGAGTCGGGGTGCGTTACAAGACCCCGATCGGGCCCTTGCGTTTTGACTTTGGATATAATCTGAACCCGACCAGCTACTTCCAGGTGTTTACGTATCCGGCCCTGTTCGGGCTGGGCACGACGAATGTTCTGGAGACCCAGCGTCTGCACCATTTCAACATGTTTTTCAGCATAGGCCAGCCGTTCTGATGACAGGAATCTTCACCAAGAATCGGGTTACGATTGCCGCCCTCGCGGTTCTGCTGGCCGCCTTTTCGGGGTCAAAGACAGCGCAGGCGGAGGTGGTTGACCGCATCGTGGCCACCGTAAACCGGCACGTCATCCTGCAGAGCGATTGGGACGAGGCGCTGCGTTACGAGGCGCTGCTCAACGGGCGCGCCCTCAGCCAGTTCACCGATGAGGACCGCCGCGCGGTCCTCGACCGCCTGATTGATCAGGAATTACTTTCCGAGCAGATGAAGTCTGCTTATTTCCAGCATGCCTCGGAGTCGGAGGCCGCCGCGCGCGTGGACGAGGCACGGAAACAGTATCCGGAAGCTGCTACCGACGCGGGCTGGCAGTCGCTCCTGGCCGGCTTCCGCTTGACGGAGAAGGATCTGATCGCGCACGTGCAGCAGCAGATCGACCTCATGCGCCTGGTGGATGCGCACCTGCGTCCCACCGTGCAGATCGATTCCAAATCCATCGAAGCGTATTACCAGGAGAAATTTGTCCCGCAGTTGAAGCAATCCGGCGCGGGGGAAGTTCCCCTGGCCGATGTCGCCGCCAAGATTCGTGAACTCCTCACCCAGGAAAAAGTCAGTGAACTGCTGGTTTCCTGGCTGCAGACCCTGCGTTCGGAAAGCAAGGTAAGCATGCCTGGGGTGACCGAATCTGGGGGCGAGGGAGTACAGGAGTAGTGAGCGAACCCGCCGCGAGATCCCGGCGCTGGTGGAAGTACGCATTGATTGTGGGCGGAGCCGGTCTGCTCGCTCTGATGGCCGGGTTGTGGTACACCACCACGGATTCCTTTCAAACCTATGCGCGCCGCCGTCTGGTCTCCGAACTGGAGCGGATTACCGGCGGCCGTGCCCAAATCGGCAGCTTCCACATCGTTCCCTTCCACATGCAAGTCGAAGTGCGCGACATCACTGTCCACGGGACGGAGGCCCCGGCTGACGCACCGCTGCTTCATGCCGACCATCTGTTTGCCCAGATCAAAGTCATTTCATTTCTGCGCACGGAATTTGGCTTCTACTCCCTGAGTCTCGAGCGTCCGGTGGTCCACATTGCGATTGCCCCGGACGGCACAACGAATATCCCCGGCACCAGGGTGTTGCGGTCGTCCTCGGAAAAAACTCCCATCGAACAGCTTTTCACACTTTCCATTGACCATCTGTCCGTGCGCAATGGTGAGCTCCTCTGGTCTGACCGGAAGATTCCTCTGGATTTTGCTGTGGATGACGCCGGTCTGCAAATGGATTATTCCTACCTGCGGGGCCGCTACGAGAGTCATCTCCAACTGGGCAAAGTAGATACTGTGGTCGCCGACTTCCGCCCATTTTCCTGGATGACTACAGCCGAGATCAGCCTCGGGCCTAGCTTCGCCGAAATCAAGTCGCTCCAGTGGAGCTCGGGCCGGTCGCGTGTGGAAGCAAACGGACGCGTCAGCGATTTTCGCAACCCGCACGTGGATGGAAAGTACGATGCTCGGATTGATCTCGGCGAGGCGGCCGCGATCGCCCGTCAGCAGGATCTGCGCGCGGGCGTCGCCGAGTTCGAAGGCAACGGCCGCTGGTCGCTGGATGAGTTTGCGGCTACGGGCTCTATGGCGCTGAGCGACCTTAGCTGGAAGGATGTGCAGTTTGTGCTCAAGAAGGCCAGCGCCACCACCGATTATTCGGTAACGGATCAACAAATCAAGCTGTCGAAACTGCAGGGCAAGCTACTGGGCGGAGGCTTCGCCGGCGATGTGCAGGTGGATAACTGGTTGCACAGTCTTCCGGTTTCGCCGTCGGGCCAGACGAAGAAGGGTGGGGAAGACATTCCCGTGATTACGGCTGCACGGCCTGCAACCAAGAAAGGCGAAAAGGAAAAGCTGCCAGGCGTGCAGATCGGCGCGGTGCATCTGCGTCTGCATGATGTCTCGGCCGGAGAGACCACGGCCGCCTTGGATGTACCCGAGCATCGGCTGGGCCGTTTTCACCCGGCGGGGTTGATGGCAGGTGCGGTGGATGCCGTCTGGAGAGGTTCGCCCAAAGATGCTGAGGTGGCGTTTGCCATCGATATGAACCCGCCGCCGAACGCGGCCCCGGGCGAGTTACCGCTGACGGCTCATGCCCAGGGGCGGTATCTTGCCGGTCCTCAGGTAGTGGAACTTGCGCAATTCAGCCTGTCCACGCCGTCATCACGCATTCAGGCTGCGGGGACACTTTCGCCTTCTTCCGCTCTGCATCTTTCGGTTTCGACGTCCAATCTTGAGGAATGGCGTCCGCTGGTCACGGCACTGGGAGGGCCTACCAACGTGCCTTTCCGCGTGGATGGCATGGCCACGTTCAATGGTTCGGCTGGAGGCACTCTCTCTAACCCGACGCTGGCCGGGACCGTGGTCGCACAGGATTTCGAATTCACGGTGCCTGCGACCTCGCGCACACCCGAGCAACAGGTTCATTGGGATTCCCTGGCGGCCAGCATCCAGTTCTCCCCGTATGAGGGTAACCTCCGGGGCGGCACGCTGCGGCGTGGCGATACCAGCGCCGACTTCGACGTCAGCGCCAGCCTGCAGCGGGGACAGTTCACCGCCGAAAGTCCCTATACGGCGCGGGTGAGTCTGCACAATGTGGACGTTGCCTCAACCGCCGCTTTGGCGGGCTTCGACTACCCGGTTTCAGGGAACGCAGATGTTTCCTTGCACGTCAGCGGAACCCGCGCCAATCCCGCAGTTCAGGGACACATCCACGCCACCACGGCTTCGGCCTACGAGGAGCCGATCGAGAACTTCGATGCCGACCTGCGCATCGCTGAAGGCGAGACGGCTCTCAACAACATTCGTCTCACGCACGGGGACGCGGATGTCAGCGGCAACGCCGCCTATACGCCGGCGACACGTGGGTTCCGGCTCGACCTGCGGGGAACGAATTTCGATCTGGCGCGCATTCGCCAGATCCATTTCGAACGCCTGCCCATCGAGGGCCGTGCCGATTTCACTCTGCAAGGTTCAGGAACGGTCGATGCGCCGAACCTCAATGCCGCGGTTCAGGTGCGTGGTCTGACGCTTGATCGCGAACTCTCCGGCGGGGTCGAACTGGAGGCTTTGACCCAAGGCGGCGAACTGCACCTCAAGGGACATTCCGAGTTTCCTCATGGCACGCTCTTTGTGGAAGGCAACGTCGGGATGCAGGGCGATTATCCCGCGAACATTTCCGTGCGCACGGATCACGTTGACCTCGACGCCCTGTGGCGCGCCTATCTGGGCCGGCAACTGACCGGGCATTCCGCAGTCGGCGGGACGCTGACCATGCAGGGGCCGTTACGCTATCCGCGACAATGGGCGCTGAACGGCGACGCGACTGATGTCTATGTGGAAGTGGAACACGCCAAGTTGCACAATCAGGGCCCGGTACGGTTCACCTATGTGCAGCAGGTCGCACACATCGAGCCGCTGCATATGATCGGCGAGGGAACAGACATCACCGGGCAAGGCTCCATCAGCTTCGCGGGCGCGCGTGCGCTCGATCTCACGGCCGACGGACAATTTGACCTCAGGTTGCTCACCAGCCTGGATCCCGACATCTCCTCCACGGGGCTGGTAAGCGTCCATATGACAGTGGGCGGGAGCCTGGATCAGCCGTTGCCCCACGGCAGCATCCAGGTGAAAAACGGAGCCCTCAACTATGCTGGGTTGCCAAGCGGGTTGAGCGAGATGAACGGCTCGCTGGCCTTTATGCGCGACCGTCTGCACATTGAGACCCTGACCGCCCGCACTGGCGGCGGCACGCTCGACCTGAAGGGCGACGCTACCAACTATAACCAGCAGCTCGCTTTCAATCTCACGGCTGTAGGCAAGGATGTGCGCTTGCGCTATCCGCCGGGCGTCAGCTCCACTGCCGACGGGGAATTGCACTGGGTGGGAACCGGTTCGAATTCGACCGTTTCGGGTAACATCCTGGTGACGAAGCTGGCGGTCACGCCGGGTTTTGATTTCGGATCCTATCTCGAACGCAGCCGTCAGTCGGCCGCGATCGCTCCAGCCAGCTCTCCGCTCTACAACGTGAAGCTTGATGTCGCCGTCCGCACCGCGCCTGAACTTCAAATGAAGACCGCGGTGGCGCGGCTCTCCGGCGACGCCGATCTTCGCCTGCGAGGCTCGGCGGCGCGCCCCAGTGTGCTTGGCCGGGCTGACATTCTTGAAGGGGACGCGACTTTCAACGGCATCAAGTTCCGCCTGGAGCGCGGCGACATCACCTTTGCCAACCCGGTCGCCATCGAGCCTCAGGTGAACCTCCAGGCCACGACTCACGTTCGCAACTATGATCTCGATATCACGGTTACCGGAACGGCCGACCATCT
>Ga0187888_1001337_pt1 | contig 23713 bp, 21 predicted proteins | sample June2016WEW_7_40_FD_132987 | JGI IMG/M metagenome (GOLD analysis project Ga0187888, IMG submission 132987) | Peatland microbial communities from SPRUCE experiment site at the Marcell Experimental Forest, Minnesota, USA - June2016WEW_7_40 | ecosystem: Environmental > Terrestrial > Soil > Wetlands...
ACCGGCGCCGCGTTGCCCGTGGCGCCGGGGGCGAAGACGCTGATGTTGTTTCCGTTGAGCGCATAGACCGCGCCGGATGCATCCACGGCAATGGAGGTTACCATCGTCTGCGTCGAGGGATTGGTGAGCGCGATCGAGCGCGTTGGCGTGGCCTGGCCGGTGGCGGCGGGCGCATAGACCAGAATCTCGTAGAGCGTGGGGAAGGTGGTGACGCTGGCGGAGACGTAGAGATTGCCCGCGGTGTCGACGGCCAGTGCCTGGAACGCGGTCTGCGAGGGGATGGTGATGGTGTTGGCCGGGGCGGCGCTAAACTGCCCCAACTGCCCGTTGCTTGCCGGCAGCTCCAGCACGCTGCTGCCTGCAATGCCTGTGCTGTTCTGCACGACGTAGAGGGTGAAGGACGGTCCCGTGGCCTGGCTGGGGCTGTTGCATCCGATCGCCAGCACCAGCATGGCGATTGCACAGATGGGAAGAAAGCGATTCATGGGCACGATGTACTCCTTGCAGCGGATTTCATTGCATCTGTGTCGAACTTACCGTTGCGGCGGACGGATTCACTCATAACCTTACGCCGCGAGGGCATGGTTCGCAATTCATTTTCAACATGGATCGCTTTGAAAGTACATGGTTTGCGTCACGCTTGAAGAGCGGTCTCAGGCGCGATTTTGGGGGTCTGACCGGCGCGCGTAGAGTGGGCCGGTGGCGGCGAGCGGGCCGCGATGCCGCTTCAGGTGCTCGGCGGCGAATGAATTAATCCGCCCGAAGTAGCCGGAGTGAGGACCGAATCCGAAGGAGGGCAGGCTCCAGGTGGTGAGATAGAGGAACATCGCCAGCGCGTACAACCAGCCGTGGCGGCCAGCCAGCCATGCGGCCCGTGGTTGTGTCTCAGGCCCGCCCTGGCGCCTCTTCGCGTCTCTGCGCTCGATATAGAACAACAGGCACATGAGGCTGAAGATGTGGATATGGATGCAGCGGCCCCAATCGAAGGTGTAGGCGAAGAGTGCAGTGCTGCCCAGCATGGAAACCGCAGTCCACAGCAGCAGGGGACGAACGTCGCGGCGGCGCCTGGAGTCTCGCCAAAGCGAGACACAGCCAAAGATGCAAGGCAGCAGCGCGAGCAGCCCCATGAGGCCGAAGAATACGACGTACCGGCCGCCCGCATTCAACGTGGCCACGGCCTGGCGAAACACTTCTTCCTTCACTGTGAGAAACCAAATTCCGCCGCCGCAGATGCCCTGCCCAAATACGCCCAGACGTTCTCCCAGCGACGAGCAGATGGCCTCGGCGGTCGAAAGATTGCCCGTATGGCCGCTGACGATCTTCAGCAAAACCAGAGCCAGCGACCCAGGAACGGCGCAGATTCGGAGCGCCCGCAGGAGGCTGTCGCGAGAGATCGCCACGACGGCGATGAAGTAGGGCCAGTAGACGATCATGCCTTCGTGCGAGAGCAGAATGATCGCGGTGACGATCGTCAGATACACGCCCGCCGTGAGGTCCGAAAACCACTGCCGATCCAGCAGCAGCAGGAGCCAGCTCAGAGCGGCGAAGAACAGAATCTCCTTGCGGAAGTTGCCGTCAATCGTCACCACCATGAACCCCAGCGTCACCTGCGAGAAGGCAAGCGCGGTGGCCCAGACGCTCCATGCGGTTCCGCGCAGCAGCTTCCAAACGGCAATGTAGATGAGTGCGTAGAGCGCGAGTTGCGTGGCCAGAACCAGCCAGGCAGGAGGCAGATGGAACAGGCGCCCCAGGCGAAAAAAACATTCGCCCGTCAGCCCGCGGCGCACGAATCCGCCCTGGTAGTTGATCAACCAGTCGCCGATATCGAAGCCGTCGGCGCGGCGCAGGTTGTGGTATCCCAGAACCAGCGTGACCGCGGACACCATGGCAAGATATCCGTTGAACAGGCGGTCGAGAGTCCTGCCATACTCCTGGGTCTCGCGGATGCCATTGCCTGCGCTGTTCATTCGTCTCCAATCAATGCAGACGGTCTGACACCAGTCCGTTGCTTGCGCTGGTGTGGAACTGTACCGGTGGAACGCCGTCCTGGCTGCCGCAAATTGGCAGAACGCAGCGATGCAGAGATCGTCTCGGCCCGACGGATGGCAGCCATTCGCAACTCGTATATAATGGTGCAGTAACGTTTCGATGTTACCAGTCAGGAAACACAATGCCAAAGTTGAAGACCCATAGCGGCGCAGCCAAGCGCTTCACCAAGACCGCGTCCGGCCTGTTCAAGCGCGGGCAGTCGAAGACGCGCCACATCCTCACTTCGAAGGAGACCAAGACCAAGCGCCACCTGGGCAGGTCGGTCCTGGTCTCCAAGGCGGACACGCCGAAGGTGGCACGGATGCTTCCCTACGCCTGAGGTTTGGGCGGAGTTTTACTGAGTCTTTCAAGTCGAGCCGCCGCGGAGTTCGGATTCGGGGCCGGAGGTTAGAGGCCGCGGAGACGGAGTCCAAAGCAAAGGGCAAGATGGATGCGTTACGGCCCCTGGGTTTCAGCGCGAGCGAACCCACCGAGACTTGAAGTTGCATAGCGCGTGAAGAGGAACCCTTTCCTCCAGCCGCTTTAACCGAAGTACGCAAAAGGAGAACAGCGATGCCCCGTGTAAAACGGAGTACAAAACGCAGCGACCGCCGCAAGAAGATCCTGCATCGCGCGAGCGGCTACTACCTGACAAAATCCAAGCTGTACCAGTCGGCGCAGGAGGCCGTGGAGCGCGGCCTGAAGTTTGCCTACAGCGGGCGCAAGCAGAAGAAGCGGCAGTTCCGCGCGCTGTGGATTGTGCGCATCAATGCGGCGTGCCATGCGAACGAGATCAGCTACTCGAGCTTCATCAACGGGCTGAAGCTGGCGGGCAACGCGCTGGACCGCAAGATCCTGGCGGAGATTGCGGCACACGACGCGGCGGGATTCGCCACATTGGTGGGCACGGCCAAGGCCGCGCTGGCCAGTGCAAAAGCTGACCGCGAGAAGGGCAAGAAGTAAGTTCAGCGAGTCGAGCATTCCTGAACGGAACACAAAAAAAGACACGGCCCTCGCGGTCGTGTCTTTTTTGCGCTGCGGGCTATTGCGCGCCGCGGCGGCGAAGGATGGTCTTGATGGTCTCGAACATGATGAGCAGGTCGAGGCCGAGCGACATGTGCTTGATGTAGTAGAGGTCGTACTCCAGCTTTTCCTTGGTCTCGGCCAGCGTGGCGCCGTATCCGTAGCGAACCTGGGCCCACCCGGTGAGGCCGGGGCGGATCAGCGTGCGCAGGTAGTAGAAGGGGAGCTCTTCGGAGAGCCAGGAGACGAACTCGGGACGCTCCGGACGTGGGCCGACGAAGCCCATGTCTCCGCGCAGGACGTTCCACAACTGGGGGATCTCGTCGATGCGCATCTTGCGCAGGAAGGAGCCAACCCAGGTGACGCGCGGGTCGTCCTTGGTGGCCCACTTTGCGCCGCCGGCTTCGGCGTCGGTGAACATGGTGCGGAACTTGACGACGTTGAAGATGCGTCCGCCCATGCCGACACGGGGCTGGCGGAAGAAAAGCGGGCCTTTGGAGGAGAGCTTGACGGCCAGGGCGACGAAGGGGAAGAGGGGCAGAAAGAGCAGAAGTCCGATGGCCGCGGCGGTGAGGCTGACCAACTGGCGGGTGAACTGCAGCGAGGGCGGCAGGCGGAAGCCTTCGCTGTAGAGGAAGCTGGAGGGGCGCAGGCCGTCGAGCTGGATCTTGCCGTAGAGGCGCTCGCGCAGGGTGCTGTCCTCCTCCACTTCGATGCCGCGGAAGCGGAGCAGAAGGAGCTCCTGCACGGGCAGTTCGCCGCGCTGCACCTCCATGGCAACGATGATGCGGTGGACGGGGGGGCGGGCCTTGGCGATGCGGTCGAGGACGGAGATCCAGAGCTGTTTGCGCTGGGAGGGCGGAAGCTGGACATCCTCCCAGAAGACGACCTCCATGCCGATTTCCGGGTGGGTGCGGATGGTCTCGACGATGGAGCGCGCGTACTCTCCCGCGCCCAGGACGTAAACGCGCTCGCGGAAGAGCTTTTGCGCGCCAACCCACTCGTAGCCCCTGCGCAGCAGGATGAGCGAGGGCGTAAGCAGGGCGAAGCCGAGGACGTAGACAAAGGGGCCGATGGCAACTTCGGGATCGAAGAACAGGAAGGCGGAGAGAAGGAAGCAGTCGAAGCCGAGCACCAGAAGGATGCGGAAGTAGATCTGCTGGCGGGCGGAGAGGATGCGCGGCTCGTAGAGGTCGAAGTAGTAGGAGAGGACCAGGGTGACCAGGGTGATGAGGGCGATCTTGAGCAGGCCCTGCTGGTACTCGAGGGCGATGTAGGTGTCGGGGCACATGATCCAGGTGGCGGCCAGGAAGCAGCCGCAGACCACGCACGCCTCCGCAAGCAGCAGAAGGATGGTGCGCGTGGGGTAGTAGACGTTCAAAAACCGGATCATTGCCTGGGACGCCCCTGATTATTCTTCAACCTTGTCGTATCCATCGTAGCCATAATAGCCCCCGGCAACGGGCGGGTTCGGGACGGCGTTGAGGACAAAGCCAAGGACCTTGGAAGCCTTGAGTTCGGCGAGGGCGCGCTGGGCGACCTCGTACTTGGTGGTGCCGCCGCGGGCAATCAGCAGGACCCCATCGCAGGCGCGGGCGAGGTTGACCCCGTCGGAGACCAGGTTGACAGGCGAGGAGTCAACCACGATCCAGTCGAAGTAGGGCGAGGCGTCGGCGATGAGGCGGTCGAAGCGGCGGTTGCCAGAGAGGTCGGCGGCCTTGTCGCTGGCGTTGCCGCCGGGGATGAAGAGCAGCGAGGCGAGGCCATGGTGCAGGGGATGGCTGGCGTCGCCGGGCATGGGGCGCTGCATGATCTCGGTGAGGGTCGCTTTGCCGGCCAGATATTCGGTGAGGCCGGGGCCCGGCGGTGCGCCCAGCAGCTTGTGCAGCGAGGCGCGGCGCATGTCGCCGTCGATCAGCAGCACGCGAGCGGCTTTGTGGCGGGCAAAGGAGATGGCCAGGTTGGCGGCGACGAAGCTCTTGCCCTCCTGCGGCAGGCCACTGGAGACGAGAAGGGACTTGAGCGTGTTGAGGTCGCGAAACTCCTGCATGCGCGAGCGCAGGCTGCGGAACTGCTCCACCGCTGCGCCGCGCTGCTCCAGTGCGGGGAGCTGACGGAGCGAGGGGTTCCAGATGTGCTGGGCGATGTTGGCGAGGTCAAAGGGGCCGTCGGCGATGGGCGTGGCAGCGACCGGCGCGACAGGGATGGGCGCGGCGACGGGAATCTGTGCGACGGGAATCTCTGCGACGGGAATTGGCGCGGCAGGGATGGGCGCGGCAGGGATGGGTTGGGCGGGCTGTGCTGCCGCAACGGGCTCAACGGCGACGGGAATTTGCTCGTCTGCAACGGGCCACGCAGCGGGCGCGGGTCCGGCGGCGACGGGGATCTGTGCGACGGGAATTGGCTCGGCAGGGATGGGCGCGGCGGGGCTGGGAGCTGTGGCGGCGCGTTTAGCAGCGTCGAGCTCGGCCTGGCGCAACGCTTCGTATATCTTGCTCATCGTTTCTCCCCTCCCTCTTCCCCTCGCGGGTCCCTCAGGGATGGAAGCGTTGGGTTTACGGAAGACCGGCCGTGAGTGGCCGGGACCATGAAGGACTGGGGCGCGAGGTCGAGGTCGCGCACCACGGCATGGATGAGCGCTACGGGGACCTGATGGAGCTGTTCAACGAAGGCCAGGATGAGGGCGTGCTCGCAGATGAGGTTGATGATGCGTGGGATTCCGCAGCTGGCGCGATGGATAGCGGCGACGGTGTCGTCGGGGAAGATGCGGTCGGAGGAACCGGCGACGAGCAGACGCTGCGTGATGTAGGCGGAGGTCTCCTCGGCGGTGATGGCGTGGGTGCGCGCCCACAGGGTGATGCGCTGGCGCAGTTGGCGCAGGTCGGGCGCGCTGAGCTTCTCTTCCAGTTCGGGCTGGCCGGAGAGGACGATCTGCACCAGCTTTTGCGTAGAGGTTTCCAGGTTGGTGAGCAGACGGACCTCTTCCAACTGCTCCCAGGTGAGGTTCTGCGCCTCGTCGATCACGATGACGCAGGTCTCCGCGCGGCGGAAGCGCTCGATCAGCCAGCGGTTGAGCTGGATGAGCATTCCGCTCTTGGTGCGACTCTGCGGCACGATGCCGAAGTCGGCCAGGATGAACTCCAGGAAGTCGAGAACCTCCAGGCGCGGGTTGAAGACGAATGAGCTGAAGACGCGGCCGGGTTCGAAGGAGGCCAGCGCGCTGCGCAACAGGGTGGTCTTGCCGGTTCCCACCTCTCCGGTGAGGACGATAAAACCCTTGTGCGCGCCGATGCCGTGCTGCAGCGTGGCCAGCGCCTCGCGGGTGTGCGCCAAGCGCACCAGGAAGCGCGGGTCCGGGCTGTCGGCAAAGGGCGTGCTGTCGAGATGGAAGAAGCTCTTATACATGGTTATCCCTGGGCTTCCGCGACCGGTTCCTTGGGCTTGCGTCTGAAGGGCCGCTTCAGGCGGGCAAACTTGCCGGGCTTGCGCTCGGCCACGTCGCCCGACCAGGCGATGACGGCCAGAGTGGGCAGTTTGGTGAACGCCCATACATCGCGCTCCGTGCGCAGCGCGGTGTCGCGGTATTCCAGCAGGGCGACGATCAGCAAGCCAAGCGCAACGCCGCCGGCCAGACCGCCGGAGGCGAAGACTTTGCGCTTGGGATAGGTGGGGTTATCGGGCAGATTGGCCGCATCCAGAACGCTGAAGGTCTCTCCTTCCTGGCGGTTTTGCAGGTCGGTGGCCTGTTGCGCCTGGTTGAGCTTGGCCAGATCGCTATCGTACAAGGCCTGCGAGGTCTGCGAGTCGCGGGTCAATTGCTCGTACTCCTCTTCCACCTGGGGAGTGGACTGGATGCGCGCCTGGTAGTCGCGGATCTGTTTGTTGATCTGGGCCTGTTCCGCGCGCTTTTGCTGGATCCCCAGGTCCGCCGCGCGGATGCGGGCGCGCAGGTCCTGCACCGCCAGCGAGTCGTTGCCGCCGGGCGTGGCCGGCGCAGCCGGAGAGGGTTGCGCGGAGGAGGGGTGGGCAATCTTTGCCTGTAGATCGGCGATCCTGCGGTTGATGGCGATGACGTCGGGGTACTGGGCGCTGTAGTGCTGGGTGAGGTTGTCCCGCTGGGCCAGCAGGGCCTGAAGCTGCTGCTCCTGGGTCTGCGGCGAGACGGAGGCGGGAGTGGCCGCCAACTGCGCGGCAAGCGTCGTCTCCAGGTAGGTCTTGTTCTGCTCCATGCGGCTCAGGTCCTGGGTGGATGCGTCCAGTTGCGTGTTCAGGCTGTTCAGGATGTTGATGTTCTGGCCCTCATCCTCGGGGCGCATTCCGAAGTACTTGCGCTCGAAGTCGGCCTTCTTGGCTTCCTGGTCGTCCAGGGTGTGCTTGGCGTTGTCCAACTGCTCCTTGAGGAAGTCGGTGGTGTCACCGGTGAAGTCCTGCTGGGCGTGCAGGTTGGCCGAGATGAAGAGCGATGTGATCTCGGCGCACACCATCTGCGCGGTGTGCGCGTCGCTGGCGGTAAAGGCGATGGTAAAGCCGGGGACTCCATTGGAGTGGGCGAAGCCGGTTGGCAGGGCCTGAATATCGATGTTCTTGCGCGCCAGGGCAATGCGGTCGTCCGTAGTCAGCCGCTGGTCGGCGTAGAGGTTGAACTTGTCCACAATGGGCAGAATGCTGGAACGGCTCTCGATCTGCTGGTCAATGGTGGCCAGGCGGCTGTTGATATCTTCGGTGACAACCTGTTTGACCAGATCGTTGGAGACCTTCTGCTGCCCGATCTGCACGCTGGACTGGGAGACGTATTGGGCAGGGATGTAGAGCGTGGCGACGACTGCGACGATGGGCAGAACCACCGTTGGGATGGCGATGACCCACCAGTGGCGCTTCAGGATGAACAGATAATCTTCCACGTTCAGAGGTCGATGGCCAAGCATTTCCTGCTCCTTAGGAGTGTCCAAGGCGGATGGCGGAGGGCGAGTAGGTGAGCCCGAAGCCGGCCACATTGGAGAGGCCGCTGAACAGATCGACGGCCGCTGCACTGCCTTGGTTGGACTGGTTCTGCAACGTGTAACTTGCGTAGGCGGAGAGACTTCGTACGATGGCGCGCGAGACCTGCACGCCGGCGACGGTGGTGTGGAATGTGAAGGGCGGGCCGTTTGCCGAGGGCAACTGCGCGGTCTGGGTGTAGGCCGAGGTGAGGGCGCACATCCATACCCGGTCGAAGACGCGGCCGGTGGAGAAGGTGACGCTGTTGGAGATGGCGCCGGCGACCACGCCGTAGCCGCTGTTGCTGCTGCGGGTGTAGGACAATGTAGCGTGGGAGAACTCGCCGGTGTAGGTGGACGCGAGGCTGGCGTAAAGGCTGAGCGCGGGCGTGTTGCCGGGGGTGTCGATGCTGGTCCACTGCGGCCCGGCGGAGGCGCTGACCTGCAGCTTGCGGGTCAATTGATGGCTGTACTGCAGGCTGGCTGTCTGGCTGGTGAAGCTGGGCTCGGGAGGGCCGAAGCTGGTGCTCGAGTAAGTGTTGCGCGAATAGGAAAAGTTGCCGCTGAGCGAGTTGCGCGCGTCGATGCGATGGCTGAGGTTGATGCCGCCGGTCTCGCCGTCGCTGTCCAGCCCTGGGTTGATCGGCGTGGCGGAGTCGTTGAGGAAGCGGATGAGGGTGTAGGAACCGGAAGCCTGCAGCGAGGTCTTGCCGGTGAGCGGGCGTTCGATGCTGAGGGAGCTGCTGTTGGTGACGCGGGAGGAGAATCCGGTGAGCACGCCCTGACCTGGGTTGGCGCCCACCGGCCCCGGGTTGGCGCCCACTGGCCCCGGATTGGCGCCCGTTGGCCCCGGGTTGCCGCCCGCCGGCATGGGGCTGACGCCCAGATCGCCGGCTCCGGGAACGCCGGAGAGGCCGGTGGTGGGGGTTGCCGGCAGATAGCTGACGGAGTCGGAGATGACGAAGACCCAGCGCTTTGCGTGGATTCCCTGAGTGAGTGCGAGGCTCAGGTAGTTGTACGCGGCCTGGCCCGACGTACTCCACGAACGGCCCCCGGTGAAGACCATGCTGAAGGGGGTGAGCTGGCTGCCAGAGATGTACCCGGCGTCTCCGGTGAGGTTGGTATAGGAGGTGATGCCGGAGTTGCCGAAGTAGTTGGTGGAGAGGCTCTCCGATGTGCTGATGCCGTATTGCAGTGTGCCCGCGGCGCTGGGCAGCGTGAATCCGGTGGAGATGGGCGAGGCCGACGCGGCCGGCAGCGCCTGAGCTGCGCAGGTGGCGGGAATCGCCACCAGAGGCAGCAGAAGAAGAAGGATGGCCGGGGCGAACGGAGAGGCCCTCCGGCCCACCCTCCGCATCGCGATCCGGACGCTGCGTTGGGCCGCTCGCTGGCAGACGTTCTGCAAGATGTGCCGGGATGTTTTCATCATGGGACCACGATGGTGTCGCCGGGGACGAGCGTGACTCCCTGCATGTCGCCCCTCTTCAATGCCCTGGTGTAGTCGAAGGGAATATTTTGCTGCTTGCCGGGTTCTCCGCGCAGGATGTAGATGTGCTTCTTGTTGGCGTAAGGGGTGAGTCCGCCGGCGGTGGCGATGGCCTGCAGGACGTTCATTCCCGGACTGATGGGGAGCGGGCCAACGTGCATGACTTCGCCGATCAGGTAGACGCGTTTGCTGTTGACCGCCAGAACCGCGACGTCGACTACCGGATCGGTGACGTACTGCTTGAGGCGCGTGGTGAGATCGGCGGCCAGCTGCATGGGGGTAAACCCGGCGGCGGCGATGTCTCCCACCAGAGGAAGCGTGATCTTGCCATCGGGACGCACCGGCATGGTGGCGGAGAGGTTGGGCTCCTGCCACACCGTGATCTGCAGGGAGTCGTCCGCTCCGATGATGTAGTTGGGCGCGACCGTGGAGGGGCGGGCGCTTTGCGGCGCGGGGCGCGCGGCGGCGGGGCGCGTGACTGGGGTTGCGGCGGAGGGTTTGGAGCTGGGCGCAGGCTTGACGGCCGTCTGCTGCGCGTGGCCGCCGGCCAGGGCCGGGAGGAGGAAGATCGAAAGTAACGTGCAGCGAAGATAGGTCATAGTTCCTGCCCATTCGTTCGTGTCGCGGAATGCGTCCCTGTGCCAACCGCTTGCAGGCGCAAAGGTCGCACCCTCCTGTCTCTTGCCATGCAACAAGGCCCCGCCAAACCGCCTCATCGGGCCTCTTGCAGCCCACCGGCCCATCTTGAGCGGGCCAGGAGCCACACAGCGCACCCGTGGCAATTTTACACTCACGCGGCGCGGCAATTGGCCGCCTTGCGCACTCCAGTACCTCGAAAGACGTAGACCGCGAAGATACCACTTGCGTGCGATAATCCGATGGGCCTTTGAATTGCTGTAACTTGGTACTGAGATTGGTCTGGTGTTGCGCGTGAAGCAGAATCCGACGCAAACGGCTGCCGCGACTTCCATCCCACCTGCTCTCGCCGCGAGCGGGCCGTGGCTGGTTCTCGCGCTGCTGCTGGCTCTGCTGTACCACGGCGTTGCGGTGAAGCTGGTGACGGACTGGTACCAGTTGCCGGACTTCTCGCATGGATTTTTGATTCCGTTTTTTGCCGTTTTCCTGTTATGGGACAAGCGACACGAAATTGAGAACACGGCCATTGCGCCCAGTTGGGCGGGGCTGTGGCTGGTGGCCTGCGGGCTCTTTTTGCTGTTGCTTGGCACCTTCGGCGCGGACCTGTTCCTGCAGCGGAGTTCGTTTGTGCTGCTGATGGCGGGCCTGGTGTGGACGCTGCTGGGCCGGCCAATGCTGGGCCAGGTGAAGTTTGTGCTCTTTGTGCTTCTGCTGGCCATTCCGCTGCCGGCGATTCTGTACAACCAGATCACTTTTCCGCTCCAGACACTGGCCTCCAAGCTGGCCAGCGCGCTGCTTCCACTGGCCGGGGTCCCGGTGCTGCGCGAGGGCAATGTGATCCAGTTGCCGGTCATGCAACTGGAGGTGGCCGAGGCATGCAGCGGCATCCGCTCGTTGATGAGCCTGTTCACCGTTGCGGTGATCTACGGCTATTTTCTGGAGCGCAAGAACTGGCGGCGGGTGGTGCTGGCGCTCTCCAGCCTGCCCATTGCGGTTGCGGCCAATGGCGCGCGCATCTTCGGCACCGGGCTGTGCGTGCAGTACTGGGACCCGCAGAAGGCGATGGGCTTCTTCCATGAGTTTTCCGGCTGGCTGATGTTTCTGGTCTCGCTCGGCTGTCTCTATCTGGTGCATGCGGCGATGCGGCTGTGCACGCCGAAAGCGAGGCCACTGGCATGAGGTCCCCGCGTTTCTGGTCTGTCGTTCTGCTGATGGCGCTCACGGCGCTGCTGCTGCATGTGCGCGGAGATGTGGACCGGGTTATGCCCAGCCGGCCGCTCAGCCAACTGCCCATGACCATCGACTCGCGCTCGGCCACCGACATCGCGATAGATCCGGATGTGCTTCAGGTGCTGGGCAAGGGAGACTTTCTGAATCGGGTGTATGCTGCCAGTCTGCCGCAGCAGGGCCGTACGGAGCTGATCGAGTCGGGCGAGGGCGCGCCGATCGGGCTCTTTATCGGCTACTTTCCCACGCAGAGGACGGGACAGTCCATCCACTCGCCGCAGAACTGCCTGCCCGGCGCGGGATGGAGCTTCGAATCGTCGTGGATGACGTCGTTGACCAACTCCGCGGGGAAAAAGTACCAGGTGAAGGAGTATCTGATTAGCGATGGAATTTCGTCGCAGGAGGTCCTCTACTGGTACCAGATGCATGGGCGCATCATCGCCGGCGACTATGCGGCAAAATTGTTTACTTTGGCCGACTCCATCCGCTACGGTCGCACCGACGCGGCGCTGATCCGCATTATCACGCCGGTCGAGCCCGGGGAGGAGAGGCTGCATGCGCGCGCCCGCGCGGTGCGCTTCGCCGAGCAGCTTGCGCCCCTGTTGCCCGCGTATGTACCCGATTGAGCGCCGGCGAGGAGCGCGGGGAGTACGATTAAAGCCCGATGCCCACTGCTCGAAGAGTAAGGCCTGAAGTGAAGGCTTGAAGAGAAGATCGAGTGAAGATGAGGAACACGCCAATGTTCAAACTACGCAAAGTGCAGGTTGCCCGGGTCCTGGCGGTGGCGGTATCGCTTGCTCTGGCATTCACCGCCGGATGCAGCCGCGATCCAAACGTGCGCAAGCAGAAGTACCTGGAGAGCGGAAAGCGGTATGAGGCCGCCGGCAAGTACCGCGAGGCTGCCCTGCAGTTCCTCAATGCGCTGAAGGTGGACAAGAACTACGGCGATGCGCACTACGAGATGGCCAAGACTTACCTGAAGATGAACAGCCCGCTGCCGGCCTACTCGGAGCTGATGAAGACGGTGGAGCTGAGCCCATCGAACCAACAGGCGCGGATCGATCTGGGAACCATGCTTCTGGAGGGACGCGCCACCGGCCGCGCGGAGGAACAGGCCAGGGCGGTGCTGGCCATCAATCCCAACAATGCCGATGCCTACGCATTGCTGGCTGGGATTGCCGAGAGAAAGGGCGACAACGCGGAGGCGTTGCAGAACATTCAGCGCGCTTTGCAGATCGATCCCAACCGGTCGGCCTTCCATACCGCGGCGGCGCTGTTGCAGACCGCGGACCCGGCCAACGAGGCTGCGGTGGAGACGGAGTTGGGCAGGGCGGCATCGCTGGACGCCAAGGACGCGACTCCGCATCTTGTGCTGGCGGCGCTGCTGGAGAAGAAGGGCGACCTCAACGGCGCGGAACAGCAGTACGCCGCGGCCATCGCAATCGCGCCGCAGAACCTGCAGGCGAAGGCGGCGCTGGCCGGGCTCTACTTCCGCGCGGGCAACAAGAACATGGCTGAGCAGACGCTGCAGCAAGCCGTCGCCGCACTTCCCGAGAGCGAAGAGGCCACCTCGCTGCTGAAGGATTACTACGTCAAGACGTCGCAGTCCGACCGCGCGGAGACGGCCTTTGCGGACCTTGCCGCCAGGTTCCCCAAGAGCTTCGCCATCGAGATGACCTACGCAAGCATTCTCTTCGACAAGAAGAACTACTCCAAGGCTGCGTCGGTGGCGGCGGAGTTGACCAAGAACAATGCGGGCAATCCGCAGTTGCAGAACCTCAACGCGCTCTTATTGATGAACACCGGCAAGACCGACGACGCGCTGGCGCTGCTGCAGAAGGCGGTCAAGGACAACCCCAACAACATGCAGACGGTGCTGCTGCTGGCGCAGGTGGCGGCTGGCAAGGGTGACCTGGCGACCGCTGAGTCGAACTTCCGCCAGGCCCAGAAGATCAATCCGGGAAACCTGGAGGCCGCCGGCGGGCTGGCCGAGATCGCGATCCTGCGCAACGACGCAGGCATGCTCTCCGAGGTGGCCGATAAGACCATCCAACAACATCCCGACTATGTTGTCGCCTATCTGTGGCGGGGGACGGCGGAGGCCTCGCGCAGGGAGTACGACAAGGCGGAGGCGGACGACCAGACGGTGTTGAAGATGAGCCCCAACAACGCCGCCGCGTACCTGCAACTGGGCCAGCTTCAACTGGCGCAGGGACATATTCCCCAGGGCAAGGCGATGCTGCAGAAGGTGCTGGATAACGACCCCAATTCGGCGCGCGCGCTGGGCATGCTGGCGGCCTACGACTTGCAGGCCAAGCAGCCGGCCAAGGCGCTGCAGCGCGTGCAGGAGCAGATTGCAAAGGCCCCGGCGAATGCCAATTTCTATGCCGAGCTGGCCGCCATTCAATTGCAGACCAAGGACTTCAAGAGCGCGCTGGCCAGTTCGCAGAAGGCGATGCAGCTGAACCCGGCAAGCATCGACGCGGTGAACATCTATACCCAGGCCGAGATCGCCCTGAAAGACATCGATCCTGCCATTGCGACCTGGCAGGGTTGGATCGGTTCGCACCCCAACGACGCCCATGCGTGGCAGATCGTGGGATCGTTGCAGGAGGCCAGGGGCGACAACTCGACGGCCATGGAGGCGTACAAGAAGGCGCTGCAGATCGACCCCAACAATGCGCTTGCGTCCAACAACATGGCGTATCTGATGGTGGAGAACGGCCAGAATGTGGATGTGGCGCTGACCCTGGCGCAGACGGCGCGGCATGCCATGCCCGATTCGCCGCATACTGCCGACACACTGGCCTGGGTCTACTTCTACAAGGGAAACTACTATGCGGCGCGCGACCTGCTGGAGGATGCGCTCAAGACGACTCCCGACAATGCGTCCATGCATCTCCACCTGGGCATGACCTATGCCAAGATGAACGACAAGGCCAACGCCCAACTGCATCTGAAGAAGGCTGCGGCGCTTGAGCCCAACAGCAAGACCTCGAGGGATGCAAACGAGGAGCTGGACAAGCTGCAATAAGTACTGTGCGGCGCTCTACAGTCAGAGAGCCGCGGCTGCCCGCTTCTCTTTTTCGGCCAGGTACCATGCCACGGTCTTGCGCAGACCCTCCTGGAAGCGGGCCTTGGGCTGGTAGCCAAGCTCGCCGGCCGCGCGATGGATGTCGGCCAGCGAGTGGCGGACGTCGCCCGCGCGTGGCGGGCCGTAGAGCGGCTTTCCGCTGAATCCCAGTTGCCCTGCGATGGCGGCGTACACCTGGTTGAGGGTATGGCTCTTTCCCGTGCCGATGTTGAAGACGCGGCCCGTGGCGACCGCGCTGGGCGCCTGGCATGCCAGCAGGTTGGCGCTGACCGCGTTGTCGATGAAGGTGAAGTCGCGGCTGGTCAGCCCGTCGCCGAAGATGGTGGGCGTCTGGCCTTCCATCATCGTGGTGGTGAACTTGGCGATGACGCCGGAGTAGGGCGAGTCGGCGGCCTGGCGCGGGCCGAAGATGTTGAAGTAGCGCAGGCAGATTCCTTCCAGCCCATAGGTCCGGAAGAAGGCCTGGATGTAGTACTCGCAGGCCAGCTTCTGCACGGCGTAGGGCGACAGCGGAAGCGGCAGCATCTCTTCCTGCTTGGGCTGGGTGGGCTGGTCTCCGTAGGCCGAAGACGACGCTGCGTAGACGATTCGCCGCACCTTGGCGTCGCGCGCCGCGAGCAGCAAATTGAGCGTGCCGTTGATGTTCGACTCATGCGAGGTAAGCGGGTCCTTGACCGAGCGGGGCACGCTGGCCAGCGCTGCCTGGTGCAGGATGAACTCCACGCCCTGGCAGGCGGACTTCATTCCCGCTGCGTCCTGCAGGTCCATCTGCTGGAAGTCGATTCGCTCGCGAATATCGGCCAGGTTGTCCAGGTTGCCGGTGGAGAGGTTGTCGATGCCGCGCACCTCGTCTCCCCGCTCCACCAGCGTGTGGGCCAGGGTTGAGCCGATAAAACCTGCGATTCCGGTAATCAAGTATCGGGCCATGGATTCTCCACTTTGAGTGTATCGCTGTGCCGGTTAAGAAAATACTATGGAAGCATCGATTTGGGTTGTACTCAGAAGGGTAGGGTAAGTGGAGTGCAAAGCAACGCCGCTGTCCCAGAACAAGACGTGCAGCGCCAGATCGCTCGCATACAACGGGCATTTCGCTGGGCAATCGCATCGTTTGCGCTGCTGAATTGCTGGACCTGCCGGTACATCATGAACCCCGACGGCGTGTCGTATCAGGACATGGGGGACCAGTACTGGCGCGGAAATTGGCACGCCGCGCTGAACTCTTATTGGTCGCCGCTCTATGGCTGGCTGACCGGACTGGTCTTCCGCATTGCGCGGCCGCCGATGGCCTGGCAGTACCCGGCGGTGCATCTGCTGAACTTCGCAATCCTGCTGGCAGCTTTGTTCTGCTTTGAGTTTTTCTGGCGCGAGTTGCTGGCATGGAGGGAGGACAAAAACAGGGGTGGGGAGTCCGAGCCGCTTGTATGGGCGCTGGGGTACCTGTTGTTCGCCTATGTGCATTTTGTCTTCCACCCGCTGGAACAGGTGACGCCGGACCTAATCGTGGCTGCACTCGTCTACCTGGCTTCAGGGTGGATGCTGCGCTTTGCCGCCGGACGGATGAGCACGGCCTATGCCGGGTTGATGGGTGTTGTGTTGGGGGTTGGATACCTGGCAAAGGCGGCAATGTTTCCCTTTGCCGTGGTGGTGTTGGCAACCATGTTCGCGGTCGCGTGCCGGCGGCGCGCAGGCAAGTGGCTTGCAGCGACTGCGCTTCTGGGTTTCCTGGTGATTTCTATTCCGTTCATTGCGGCGCTCAGTTGGAACGCCCATCGCTTCACGTTGGGAGATTCGGCAAAAATGAACGTGGCATGGTATGTGAACAACCATCCTGTGCGTTATTGGCAGGGCGATGCCGCGACCCGCATGGTTCCGCAACATCCTCCCCAGAAGCTTCTTGGTTGGCCGGAGGTATATGAGTTTTCTGCGCCCGTCGCCGGTACCTTTCCGGTGTGGTATGACCCAACCTACTGGAATGCCGGAATTGATACGCGCATGCACCCGGCTCGCGTGATCGTTACATTCGCCAGAAACATCTCCCAATTTGCCGGGGACCTTTTAGTGGTGTCAGGATTTTTGACGGCTGTGCTGCTGCTGATTTTTTTGCTAAGCGACCGGATCGGGGAGGCGTGGAGGAGACTCATGGGATTCTGGCCGGTCCTGCTGCCGGCAGTTGCGGTAGTTCTGATGTACGCGATGGTGTTATTGGAACCGCGATATTGCAGCGGCGTGACTCTTGTAGCGTGGGGAGCGTTGCTGGCCTCGACCGGCATTGCAAGAGGAGAGTGGAGAACCAAAGTGTTCCGTGCGGCTTGCCTGGCGCTGGGCGGGTGGGTGGTTTGCACGGCGCAGTGGACGCTGAGTACGGGCCACGCCAAGAATGTGCAGTCGGCCACGCAGATCGCTGTGGCCGAGCGGCTGCACTCGATGGGAATGAGGCCCGGCGACCGCGTAGCTCTGATCGGCAATGGAATTCACGAGGCATCGTGGGCTCGGCTGGAGAGGGTGAAGATTGTTGCCCATGTGCCGGAAGAGTTGCCGACCGGCGACTCCGCGGCTGCCTTCTGGAGTTCAGGCCCGCAGGGCGAACAGAGGGTGCTGGACCTGCTGAAGACTACGGGCGCGACAGCCGTAATCGCGGATGCGCCGCCGGCGGTGTTGCCGCCGGGATGGCTCCGCGTGGGCGATACCGGGCACGCTGTCTATTTTTTCCAGTGACGACGCCGCGGGGCTCGTGCCATCAATCTGTCCCTGTTTAGGGCTTCATTCGCCATTTACATCCCGTGAATGAATGGTTCATGGCGATCTCTCCGGTTGCAGGTCGAGTAACTGAATTTGGCCGTTTTCCCAATGCGCATGGGAGGTCAAAGATGCCGGATGCGATAATCGGGAGCATGCCGAATCCCAGCCAGCCGAACCCCAGCCAAGCAGCTTCCAACCGGGCCAGTTCCAGCCAAGCAAAATCCAGCCAGATCGTTCTGCCGCGGATTGCGCGGGAGCGTCTCGCCCGCCTGCAGGCGCGCACCGCCCGGATTGGAGTGATCGGGCTGGGCTACGTTGGGTTGCCGCTCTCGCTGCTGCTCGCGGAGGCGGGGTTTAAAGTTACCGGCTTCGACATCGACGCAAAGAAAGTGGACGACCTGGAGGCCGGCCGCTCGTACATCTTCCGCATCCTGCCGGCTGAGATCGCGGCTGCGCGGCAGAAGGGCTTTAGCGCAACGACGGATTTCGCGCGGTTGTCAGAGCAGGACGCCATTATCCTGTGCGTTCCCACGCCGCTGACGGCGCACCATGAGCCGGACCTGAGCTTTGTGGAGAATACGGCGAAGGCCGCGTCGCCGTGGATTCGCGAGGGTCAGCTCGTCGTGCTGGAGAGCACAACCTATCCGGGGACGACTGAAGAGTTGCTGATTCCGCTGCTGGAGGCGGGCAACGCCGAGGGGCTGAAGGCGCAGGCGAAGGGCGCTGCGGCGGAAAGCGGCGTCTTCTATGTGGCCTTCTCGCCTGAGCGCGAGGACCCGGGCAACGTGACGGTGGCGCGGCGCGACATTCCCAAGGTGGTGGGAGGGCACGAGGCGATTGCCACCGAGCTTGCGGCCACGCTCTACGAGGGGATCTTTGCGCGCGCGGTGCGCGTCTCGTCCACCCGCGTGGCGGAGATGACCAAGCTGCTGGAGAACATCTACCGCTGCGTCAACATCGCTCTGGTCAACGAGCTGAAGCTGCTCTCGCTGCGGATGGGCGTTGACATCTGGGAGGTGATCGACGCGGCGGCGACCAAGCCCTTCGGCTACCAGCCGTTCTACCCCGGGCCGGGCCTGGGCGGGCACTGCATCCCCATCGACCCGTTCTATCTGAGCTGGAAGGCACGCGAGTTCGACTTCAACACGCGCTTCATCGAGCTGGCCGGCGAGGTGAATGAGGCGATGCCGGCGCATGTGGCGCAGTCCGTTGCGCGGGCCCTGAACCGGCACGGCAAGGCGATGAAAGACGCGCGCATCCTGATGCTGGGCATGGCCTACAAGAAGGACATCGACGACCTGCGCGAGTCGCCCTCGCTGACCGTGATCGAGCTGCTGCGGGAGCAGGGAGCGGAGGTGCTGTACAACGATCCCTACATCCCGGCGGTGGGCCGCGGCCGCCACTACAACCTGAATATGACTTCCACGCCGCTGTCCAAACTGGAGCAGTACGACTGCGTGCTGATTATGACCGACCACACGGAGTACGATTACCGCGCGATTGTGCGCCAGTCGCGGCTGGTGGTGGACACGCGCAACGCGACCAGGGGGACCGCGTCGGAAAAGATCGTTCGCTGCTAGATCGTGTGCAGTCAACCGGCGTAGGCTGGATGAGGTCATTTTCCGGGCTGCGCAGGCTGGAGGGGTTTGGATGCAGGATGTGAGGACGATCAACGACGCGTTCCTGAAGATGAGCGGGCGCGGCGACAAGGTGGTCTGGCGGTGGCTGGACGCGAGCGCGGGGGTGGATGGGGAGTGGAAGCCGATACCGTCGGCGGAGGCGTATGGGAGAGTGCGGGCGCTGGCGGCGCGGCTGGCGGCGTGGGGAGTGGCCAAGGGCGACCGCGTTGTACTCATCAGCGAGAACCGCTGGGAGTGGCCGGTAACGGACTTCGCCGTGCTGGCGCTGGGGGCCGTCGACGTGCCGCTGTATATGACGCTGACGCCGGAGCAGGTGGGGTACATGTTGCGCGACTCCGGCGCCAAGGTTGCGGTGGTCTCGTCGTGGGAGCAGATGGAGAAGCTGCGTGCGGCGGGAGAGTTGCCAGCGCTCGAGCGGATTGTGGTGATGGATGCAGTTCCTCCCACCCATCGCGATACAACTGCGATGGATGGGGCACCCAGTGTGTTCGCTGTGGAGAGCTTTGCCGAACTGATGAAAGATGCGGCCGCGATGCAGTCGCGCGATGCGGAGTTCGACGAGCGCGTGCGCTCGGTGCAGCCGGAAGATCTGGCGACGATCATCTACACCTCTGGCACCACCGGCGAGCCCAAGGGCGTGATGCTGACCCACGGCAACCTGGCCAGCAACTTCACCATGTCGACCCGGCCCTTCGGTTTTACCGAGGAGGACAGTTGCATCTCGTTTCTGCCGCTCTCGCACGTGACGGCGCGCCATCTGGACTACGCGATGATGGACCAGCGGGTGACGCTGGCCTATTGCCCGAAGTTCGACCAGGTTTCGGCGGCGATGAAGCGTGTGCGGCCCACGCTCCTGGTGGCCGTGCCGAGGGTCTACGAGAAGATCCGCCAGGCGGTCGAAGGCAAGTCGCACGGAGCCAAGAAGATGGTCCTCAACTGGGCGCTAGCGGTGGGCCGGAAGCATCGGGAAGAGACACTGGCGGGAAAGCGGCCCGGCGGGTTGGGGTGCAAGATTGCGGACTGGTTCGTCTTCTCCAAGATTCGCGCTGCCTTTGGCGGGCGGGTGAGGTTCTTCGTCTCCGGCGGCGCGCCCCTGGGGATGGACACGGCAGGCTGGTTCGCCGATGTTGGCATCCGCATCCTCGAAGGCTACGGGCTCACCGAGACATCGCCGCTGATTGCGGTGGACAATCCGCAGCAGCATCGCATCGGGACGGTGGGGCCGGTGCTGCAGAATGTCGAGGTGCGCTTCGCCCCGGACGGCGAGCTGGAGGTGCGCGGGCCTTCGGTCTTCCACGGCTACTGGAACAAGCCGCAGGAGACGGCGGATGCATTCACCGAAGATGGCTGGTTGCGCACCGGAGACATCGGCAACCTCGACGCCGACGGCTTCCTCTCCATCACCGACCGCAAGAAGGAGATGCTGAAGACCAGCGGCGGCAAGATGATCGCTCCGCAGCCCATCGAGAACAAGCTGAAGGCGCGCCTGCTGGTGGGCAACGCCGCGCTGGTGGGCGACAAGCACAAGTTCGCCTGCGCGCTGATCTCGCCCAACTTCGCCATTCTGGAGAGCTGGGCGCGGGTGAAGGGCGTGGTCTATCCCGAGGGCGACCGCAAGGCGCTGGTCGCAGTGCCGCAGGTGGTGGCGCGCTACCAGCGCATCGTCAACGAGGTGAATGCCACGCTTGCGCCCTACCAGACCATCAAGCGGATTGCGGTGGTTCCCGATGAGTGGACGGTGGAGACCGACGAACTCACTCCAAGCATGAAGCTGAAACGCCGCGTGGTGGAGCAGAAGTACGCCGCGGAGATCGCCGAGTTCTATAAGGACGAGGCGACGGCGACGCGGTAGGCGGAGTGGAGAGTGAGTGGAATCCGCTCATGCGCAAACGGTGGGGATGAATGAGTTACGAATTCACTGTCCGGCCTACTCCACGCCCAGCACCTTCACGATCATGCGCTTGCGGCGCTGGCCATCGAACTCGGCATAGAAGACGCGCTGCCATGGTCCCAGGTCCAGCCGTCCATCGGTCACTGGCAGGGTCGTCTCGTGGTGCAGCAACAGCGACTTCAGGTGCGCATCGCCGTTGTCCTCGCCGGTCCTGTGGTGCTTGTAATCCGGCCGCGCGGGCGCAAGCTCCTCCAGCCATTTTCCGATGTCCTCGATCAGACCGCTCTCCAGGTCGTTCACGTACACGGCCGCCGTGATGTGCATCGGCGATACGAAGCACAGGCCGTCTCGCACGCCGCTGCGTTCCACGATGCGCTCCACTTCGTCGGTGATATGGACCATCTCTCTGCGCTTTTTCGTCTCAAAGACCAGGTACTCCGTATGACTCTTCATCTTGTCCTCAACTCGCGATTTTTAGTTTGCAATCAGTCCAGCAGCCTGCTTGTGATCTTGCTGTAGGCGTCGATGCGGCGGTCGCGCAGGAAGGGCCAGTGCTGGCGCGTGGTTTCCACCAGGGCGGGGTCGAGCGTGGCGGTCACAATCTCTTCCTTGTTGTGGCTGGCCTGCGCCAGAATGCGGCCGAAGGGATCGGCGATGAAGCTGCCGCCCCAGAACTCGATTCCGCTCGCGGTTGTGTGGTCGCCGGGGCCGGGGACCGAGATTCCCTCGGGGGCTGAAGCCCCAGTCTTATTCGGTGCCGATACGGACGGGCTGAAGCCCGTCCCTTTCAAAGCAACCGATTTCTGCAATACTTCTGGCGAGTCGAGGATGACGTCGCCGTGCTCGTGGCCGACGCGATTGACCGCGCATACGAAGACCCCATTGGCGATGGCGTGGGCGCGCTGGATGGTCTTCCACGCGGAGTACTGCGCTGCGCCGAACTCGGACTTCTCGCTGGGGTGCCAGCCGATGGCGGTGGGGATGAAGATCGTTCCGGCACCCGCAAGCGCGGTCAGGCGCGCGGCCTCCGGGAACCACTGGTCCCAGCAGATGAGCGCGCCCACCGGGCCGTGCGATGTGGGGATGGCGCGGAAGCCCAGGTCGCCGGGGGCGAAGTAGAACTTCTCGTAGAAGAGCGGATCGTCGGGGATGTGCATCTTGCGGTAGAGGCCGGCGATGTGGTCTGGCTCTGCCGATTCGTGGTCCAGAATGGCGACGGTGTTGTGGTAGAGGCCTGGAGCGCGCCGCTCGAACAGGCTGGCGATCAGCGTGATCCTGGCTTCTCGTACGACTGCGGAAAGACGTGCAGTCGAAGGGCCGGGAATCGGCTCGGCCAGGGCGAAGAGGCGGTGGTCCTCGCGCTGGCAGAAGTACTGCGCGCGGAAGAGCTCGGGCAGGCAGATGAGCTGCGCCCCGGCGCGCGCGGCCTGGCGAATCAGCTCCACGGCGTGGTCGAGGTTCTCCTCAGTGGAGGGCGCGCAGGCCATCTGGATAAGGGCGACGCGGACGGGATCGGCGGCCATGGTGTTCCTTACTCACGCCAATTGGGTCGTGAGGTTCGTTTGCTTTGCGAAGCGAAGTATATCTTTGTCGCGTGTCATAAGAGTCAAACCCTGAATGCGCGCCGTGGCAACCAGAATTCGATCGGAGGGGTCGTTGTTGAGCGAATCGGGCAGTTGCACGGATTCGATAGCGATCTGTGGAGTCATTGTCAGCAGTTGAATCCCCGGCAGTTCAAATGCTCGCTGCACCCAACGCTCAACGCCGATGGGCAGCACGAGCCGCTCCTTGCGTACCAGAAGTGCGATCTCCCAGATGGAGATGACCGATACATACGCCTTGCCGGTTCTACGAGCGCCTTCAATAGCGTGAATCGCGGCCGGTTTCAGGCCCGGCGTCCCGTTGATGTAACGGATCCAGACGTGCGTGTCCAGCAACAGTGGGGACGAATCACTCATCTCCTGTGTCCCACTCTTCGCCGCTAGGGCCGACAATGTCACCCAGCTCACGGACGCTTCCGCGCATCCAGCCGTAGCCGGACGGCAGCCCGGCCTCCGCGATTGGAACGATCTTCGCGACAGGTACGCCACGCCGTAGCAGGGTGACCTCAACCCGGCTCTGTTCTACACCCTTTAGAAGCGCGGATAGGTTCGCCTTCGCAGAGGCAACCGAGGCGCTCTTTTGGGCAATGGCCGCCCGCTCCATCCTGAGCTTCTTACCCGCGAGCTTGACGGGGTTGGGCGGCAGGGATTTTGGAAGCGTTGCCATGTGGTCATCTCCAAATGACTATTATAGCTCCTGCGCGTTCCGCGTGCAAAACAAAATGTCCCGACAAAGGCCGGACCCAGCGATCTAGATTCTGCGCTAATCGACCAGGCCCAGCGCCGCGCCGACGGCGTAGCCGATCATGGAGAGCGGCGTCCAGCAGCCGACCAGCAGGCCGTCGCCGCCCATCAGGCCGCTGCCATAGCGGATGCTGAAGAAGGTGCGCCACAGTTTCTCGGCAGCGCCGCAGCCCTCGCAGAGGCCGTTGCCGGTGGGCAGGTCGAGCACCCACACCGAGACGGCCCCGAACAGAAGCAGGCCTGCAATCCAGGTGTAGCGCGCGGCGCCGCTGCCCACTCCGACGGGCCGGATGCGCGCCACGACGAAGCCGCCGATCATGGGCACGAGGAAGGCCAGCGCGGTGGCGACGGTCTTGGGCGCGGTGGAGTCGGGATTGGGATGGGCCAACGTCATGAGGCCGAGAAGCACGCCCAGGATGGCGACGGCGATGAGCGAGTGCAGCCCAAACCAGAGGGCCTCGCGGGCCAGTTCGCCGATCGATTTGTCGCGCCGCGCTGTTGCACTCTTCGCCATGAGAATTGCCCGGTGAGCTAATCCTAAATGGAATCTCCGTGCGGCAACGCTGATTTTTCTGCGTTAGTTGCGAAGCTGCTTCATCAGTTGCTCGAGGGCGGCGCGCTGGATGCC
>Ga0187888_1001341_pt1 | contig 23677 bp, 18 predicted proteins | sample June2016WEW_7_40_FD_132987 | JGI IMG/M metagenome (GOLD analysis project Ga0187888, IMG submission 132987) | Peatland microbial communities from SPRUCE experiment site at the Marcell Experimental Forest, Minnesota, USA - June2016WEW_7_40 | ecosystem: Environmental > Terrestrial > Soil > Wetlands...
TGATCTTGGCTTTGGCAGCCGTTTTGGTGGATGATGATTTTTGGGTATTGGTATTATTGTGTTTCATACAATCTTGGTGTAACGCTTGGGCGCTCACCTGCCAATACCCATGTCATCTACCTCGCGACAGCCTTATTCAGGAACGGAAACGCCGCATCGGAAGGACTCAAGGAAAAATCAGTTGAACCTCTGGAAAATAGGTTTTGACGCGATCAGGGTCGCGCGTGACGAGCTTCATTCCATCGGCTTTGGCATGAGACCCTATCAGGAAGTCCGGGAGAGGAACACGGTTTTCGGTGCTACGTCCGTCCTTCTTCAATCGGTCCAAATAAAGGGCAAAGGCTTTGGCGGCTGGAATCGCGGCTGAAATTGGCAAGGGCACCAGCTTCAGACCAAAGCCTTCGAGCAATGCGGGGACGGCATCCGGATTTTCCGCGCGAACGGACGCCTCGCTGACGACGATGGTGTTCACAACCCCTCCTTCGCCGCCTTCCTGGACCGCAGCGGCAATCTGGCGCTTGGCCCAATCGTGAAAAGGGCTGTCGAGGTCGCGGGCATCAATGACCACGCTGCTGTCAAAGAGGATCACCGGGTTTCCTTTTTGATTTCATCCCAGCTTTTGGTAAAGCGAAGGGGGCTGCTCTCGATGGCGGCCATGGCCTCGGCATAGGTTGGTCTGCGACGGGGCAACGCAACTTTCCGAAGCAAAACCTCGTTATCGCCGAGGACTTCGGGCTCGTAATAGTCGCCGGGCCGGAGCACGGATACCTGAATCCGATGCGCGTCATCTACTTTTACTGCGTTCATGGGGGGAATATTCCACTAAAGAGAGAAGGTTTTCAAGCCCGGCCTTTCCAACAAGTCAAACCCGGCGCGAGAGCGTGCGGGGCGGGAAGGGTCCCAATAACCATCTCTTCCAAAGCCATGATGAGCCGGTGGCGTCTTTTCTTGCGATAGGGCGCGAGCGGTTCAGTTTTTCTACTTGTGCCCGGACAAAAATGCAAGACGCACGGTAGTGTCTCAATTTGAAAAATGGTAACGACTTGGGCAGGATTTTTTGGGGAGCGCGCAGCCCGCATCAGTGCGGGCTGCGCGCTCCCCAAAGTCAGCGCGCGTTGATCAGGGTTGTCAAGGCCTGGCCTGGCAGGGTGAAATGGGCGGATCCATTTTGCACAGCGACCGGGTCCAGCTTCTCCATCCCCCGCTTCTCATCGGTCACATAGAGGCTCATCTGGGCGACCCAGGCCGGCAATCCGGCCAGGGTCGCCAGGCGGCTCGCGCCGTTGTTGACCAGGTGGACGGTAAAGAGGCTCCGGGCCGGGTCCGCCGCGGCCGCCGGGAGGACCAGGGCGCTGCTGGATTGGGCGGGCAGCCAAGCCGAGCCGGCGGGCGCAAGGTTAAATTGCTTGAGGTTGTAGAACCGCTGCGTCGGCTGCAACGCCCCGCCGGCATCCTGCTTGAGCACGGAATAATTCTCGGTCAACTGCCATTCCAGGATCGCTTCCGGCTGGCAGATGCGCATGATGCGGACGTATTCGGCGGCCTCGTCCAGCGCGTACCAGGCTTCGCGAAAGACGTTGGGATAGCTGGAGGCTTGGGCGTCGTTCCCGCCTTCGGCGTCGAAGAGCGGCAGGCCGAGTTTGTTGGCGGCGTCGGCCCACTTTTGGTACTGAGCATCGGTCGCGCCGCGCCAGGAATGAAAGGAGACCGCGCCGATGTATTGGACAGCTTCGGGATCGTTGAGGGCGGGCTGGATGAAACCGGCCGGCACGGCGTCGCTGGTGTCGCCCAAAAGCATGCGGGTTTTCAGGCCGGCGGCCTTGAAATAAGCGCCGAGCATTTTGATGGCTTCGGCGTGCTCTTGAGGACTTTGATGAACATCAATGCCGAGGTCGGATTCGTTGAAGCTGAAGTAGCGCGGTTCGGCGCCGTAATGGTCGCGCAGGAAAAGCAGATAGGAGCCGATGGACTTGCAGATGGCATCCCATTTGGCCGGGTCCAAATGCTGCCCGCGCTCTGTGCCGCCGAAGCGGCTGACCCGCGGATCGTTGGCCACCACGGCCCAGGACGGCGGAGACCAGCAACTGATGATCATCGGGATGTTGAGCTTTGCCAGCTTCTGGGCGATCTCCATCGCCGAGGTGATGGAATTCATCCCGCCGCCGCCGCGTCCGCCGCGCCCGCCGCCCGCCGCCGGCGGCGCCGCTGCCGCGTTCGTATCCGCCAATAGCGGGGGCGGCGAATTTTCCTCCGGCTGCCAGACGTTCCAGGGCAACGCCACGCGCCCGAAGGCGACCCGCATGTTGTCAAGAATGTACTGGATGTGCTGCGGATCGCGCGGACCCTGGATGCGGTAGTTGCCGCCCATGCCCGCAAAAGTCCGGCCGGGCCTGGAAGGATCAACCGTTACCGTCACCGGGCCGGCCTCGACATCGCCCGAAGCCTTGAGCGTAAAGTGCGATTCATAGGTTTGGCCCGCGGTGGTGTTGCTGACAACAATCGGGAAGTAGATCTCAATATCGTCCGGGGCGACGTTGGGGTTTTTGCTGATTCGGGCTTGCTGCACCACGACAGGCAGATGGTTGTCAAGGCTCACTTTGACTTGTTGGCCCGAGGCCGATGTGGCATTCGTGCGCGAAACTTCGACCACTGGCTTCGCAAAATTCACTTCGACTTGCTGGTGGTTTTTCCCAGAGAGACGAAAAGCCGTGGAGGACGCCGACATATACCGGCCCTCGCGGCCGGGTGTTTTCAGCGGCAAAAGACGGTAATCCCCGTTGGTGAGGAGTTCGAGGGCGCCGTCGGCAAAATCTTTGGCGGGAAAGTCCAGGAAGTAATAAATGCCGCCGACAGTCTGATCCGTCGTTGAGCTGATCTTCAGACTGACCTCGCACACGCCGGGCGCGGAGTCCGTATAAGTGATCGTGTAGCTAAAGCCGCTGCCTCCGCCGCGGCCGCCGGGTCCTCCGCGCCGCCCAAGGCCGCCGGCCGGGTTGGTTGCGCCGGTGCTGTTGGTCACGGCGGCGGCGTTGGTCGGGGCGGGCGGGGTTGCGCCGCCTCGCGCGGCGGCGACGCCGTATTGCAAGCTTTCCCCAACCGTCACCGAGTTGGCGTTGCGCAGGTACTGGCTGGTGCGAAGCGGGCCTTCCCGCTGCGAGAAGGTGACTTGGGAAAAATCGGGATTGAAAATGCCCACTTCCGTGGTAAAGGCCACAAGCTGGCCTCCCACGCGGATTCCACGCAGGTTCCCCCATCCGCTGACTTCCGCCTGGCCGGCGACACGGTTGCAACACAGGCAGACCAACAGCCAAAAGGCGGTACTGAGAGTGACTCTTTTCATGGGAAGCTGGGTTGGAAGTTTAGAGCGGTTTAAGGAAAAGTGTAGCGGAGCATTCATGGGGAATGTGTTCGGCGAGGCGCCGAACACGGCAGGCGAGGGTGCCTGCGCTCCCCGTGCATCAGAATTATGCAAAGAACTTTCATGGCAACAGACTAGGTTGGAAGTTTAGGGACAAACGGCTGTCCTATAGATCTGCATCAGAGATTGCCGGCGGGAGCGCCGATGACCAGGGCCGGCGTGTTGGGGGCGATGCTCGATCCATCGCTGAAGATCCGGCTCTGCACGACCGGATTCCACCCGTCCACCACCACCAACGGATTCTCCCCGCCCAGATCCTTGGAGGCGGCTTCCACTTTGATGGTTCTGCTTTCCCCCGGCAGCAGGGACACATAGTTGTCGTCGTAAAAGACCGGCAGCACGCGCTCATTGGCGGTTTGTTTGCGCAGTTGGATGTGAGTCATCAGGGCCACCACTTTGGAGGGGTTGGAGAGCGTGACGTCCAGGAGGCATTTGCCGCCGGCATCGTGGCGCTGGATCTTCCCCTCAATCGGGGCGGGCGGCAGATCGTTCAGCGCGGTCAGGTTGGTGGCATTGTTACCGCGCCAATAGAAATTGTCCGAAAGCATCCGCCCCTGGCCGTCGCGCAATTCGGTCTTGACGAAATGCACGGCGGAGAGGCCGGCCGGAAACTCAATGGCGCCAAGGTTGGTGGCGCAACTGGGCTTGGCGGAGACCGGCGTTGTCTTGTCGTACGCCACCGAGCCGTCCAGGTTGATGACGCGGACGCGAGCGTGCAAGCCCTCCAGAGGTTTGGGCGTCTGGTTGATGACCATGAGATCGAAGGTGGCTTGATTCATCATTACATGGACCTGTTCGCAGGCCTTCCTGGTCCCGAAAAACGAGGCGAACGGCTCCAGGTCATAACTGTAAATCTGCCAGGTGGTGCTGGGCTGGGCGGGGTTGCTCATCCAGGTCAAGACCGCCGTGCTGCCGGCGAACAATTTGGCGTCGCGTCCTTCATAGAGGGCGCGGTAGGCTTCGTAGTTGGCCATTTGGGCCTCATGCTCGAATTTGGCGAGGGAGAAGTTGGGGCCAGACATGTCGCCGTAACGGGCGCCAATGATGTTGACGTAGTTATTGCCGTTGTCCGCGCCGCGGGCCAGGTCGTGTTCGGCCCAATCGTCGTTGGGAAACGTTTCGGTGTCCTTCTCCGGCATCCAGGCCAGAATGCACTCCCGCGTGGGAATGGAGACGCAGCCCAACTCGGTCTTGAAGACTTCGGCGCCGCGTCCGGAGGTATTGTAGTTGTAGAAGGCGGCCGGCGCGCGCCAGGAATAAGGCCCGCCCGAACGGACGCCCCGCCCTTCGTTGGAGTTGGCATGGTACATCCGCGACGGCTCCAGTTCCTTCATGATGTTGGAAATGCCCGCCGCCAGCGCAGGCGGCGCCGGATCGCTCTCGTTGCGACCGCACCACAGGGCGATGCTGGGGTGGTTGCGAAAGCGGAGCACTTTTTCGCGGACGTTGGCCAGATAGAGGTCCACGTCGGTCGCCGCCGGGCCATCGGTGCGGTTGGCCTCGAAAAACTCGTCCCAGACCATGATGCCATAACGGTCGCAGAGATCATAAAAATCTTCGCTGGTGCTCTGGCCGACCCAGTTGCGGATCATCACGTAATGGGCTTCCTTGTGGAAGCGCAATTGGGCTTCGAGGCGCTGGCGCGGAATGCGTTTCATCCCCTCGTCCATCCCCCAGCATCCGCCCTTGCAGAAGACGCGGACTCCGTTGACGGAGAGGGTGAGAAACTCCGAGTCGGGCACGGAGTACTCGATTTTGCGAATGCCAAAGTTGAACACATTCAAATCGGAAATCGCGCCGCCGACCTCGAAGGTGAGGCGCATCGTATATAAATCAGGCTCGCCATAGCCGTTGGGCCACCAGAGCCGCGGGTGGAGGACGCGCAACTGCGGCGTGTCCTGCGGCGTCAATTTGACCAGCTTGGATTCCTTGGGCGCCAGCGAGACCGGCGTCTGGAAGCTGGCGTCGCCGAAAGAGCCGCGCAACACGCCGGTTTGTGGAGAGTCGGTGAGGTTTCGCACGGTGGTTTCCAAATACAAATCCGCCGAGTCGGTGCGCGGCAGGGGCAAATCGGAGGTGACCAGCGGGTTTTCCAGCACCACCGGGCCGCTGGAAGTCAGGGTGACCTTCTGCCAAATGCCCATGTTCCGGTCGCGAATGGCGGGAATCCAATCCCAGCCCACCGAGGCGACAAAAGTGGGACCGTCCTGGGTCAAATCGCCGCCATTGGGACCGAGACCCAGGGCGACGGTTTGTTCCTGCGGATTGCCCGGATGCGGGGGAGGCAAAATGCGCACGGCCACCGCGGACGTCTCGCCGGGCCTGACGACCAAGTCCGTCACATCAAAATCGCCGCGCGCGAATGCGCCCTTGATGTCGCCCGCCTTTTGGCCGTTGACAAAGACCTCGGCCATGTAGTTGATGCCGTGGAAATTGAGCCAGGTCCGCTTGCCGGCATTCCCGGCCGGGACGGTGAATTGGACGCGGTACCAGTAGGAAGTACGGCACAGAGTTTCGGGAATGATGTCGGGACGGTTGTTCTCGCCCCAGAGCGGTTCGGCATAGACCTTGTTATTGACCAATGTGGTGAGGATCGTCCCCGGCACGGTGGCGGGATACCAATTCCTGGGCGCGTAGCCGGGTTGGGAGATGGCTTCGCCGCTGGTCTCGGCAACCTTGGCCGCCTCTTGCATCTGCCAGCCTGATCCGAGTGTCATTTCGTCCAGGCCCCCGGCAGGCGCGGCCGAGGCGGCGACGCCACCGCCTTTTGGAGCCATGCAACCGGCCAGAAGTCCGGCCAGCAAAGGGGCGGCCAAAAGAGCCGGGATGCCTCGCCAGGAAGATAATTCTTGAATGCGGGTGGGATAAATGTGAGCAATCGAATTCATAAACAGAGTCATTTTGGGGTCGCGGCGCGCCCGATGCGATGGCCGATGGCGCCATAGAACGCCACGTAGGCATAAGCAATCATCGGAACGATGAAAGAGATTTGCAGGTTCCTGGTCACATCCGCGATCCTGCCTTGCGTGGGCGGAAGGATGGCACCGCCCAGGATTGCCATCACCAAGAGCGAGGAGGCCTGGCTCTTGTAAATGCCCACGCCTTCAATCGCGAGGGAGAAAGTGTTGGACCAGCCAATGGAGGAAAAAAGCCCGACAGCCACCACGCACCACATGGCCGCCGTGCCGCCGACCAGCACCGCGGTCGCCAGCAACGCCACGACCGTCGAGGAGAATATCAGCAGCGTGCGGCCCGGCAGTCCTTTGCTGATCTGGAACAATCCCCAGCACAGCACCAGGAAAATTGGATACATCCGCACCACTGCCCAGCCGAGAATCGCCCAATACAGGAGAAAGCCCGCAATGGGGATGGCCGCCAAGAGCAGTTGCTTGGTCTGCGGCTTGAGTTCACTCATTTCCACCGATCCCATGAAACGTCCAATCATCATGCCACCCCAAAAAAGGGATACATAGTTTTTGGCCTCGACCTGCTTCATTCCCGCCACCGAAGGCTGCCCCAAAAAGTTGATGATCGTGCTTCCCACCGAAACTTCTCCGCCGACATACATGAAGATGCAGATGATGCCCAGGACCACATGCGGAAATCGCAGCGCCCCGGCGCTTCCGGCGATCTTGCCTTCGCCGATATGCGGGAGATGAATGCAGGAAAAAACGCCGGCCAGCAGGGCGAACACGATGCAGAACGCAAGGTAGGGAACCTTGACGGATTCGGCGCCATGGGCACCGGTCTTGGAAAAGTACTGAAAGATCAGATAGCCGCCGATCAGCGGCCCGATGAATGTTCCCAGCGAATTGAAGCCTTGCGCGAGATTTAACCGGCTGGAGGCCGTCCTTTCCGGCCCCAGAATCGTCACATAGGGATTGGCCGCGATTTGCAGCATGGCGAACCCCAACCCCACGACAAAAAGGGCGACCAGGAACAACGGATAGGAATGAATCGAAGCCGCGGGCCAGAAGATCGCGCTGCCAACCGCGGAGATCAGCAACCCCATCACCACCCCGTTCTTGTAACCCATGCGGGCCAGTGGATCCCCACTCAAGACCGAAGTGACAAAATAGATCAGCGAGCCGGTAAAATATGCCCCGAAGAAGGCGAATTGCACCAACATTGCCTGATAGTAGCCCAGGCTGAATGCATCCTTGAACCGGGGAATCAAAATGTCGTTGAACACCGTCATGAAGCCCCACATGAAAAACAGCACGGTCATGATCGCGAACGGCCCGCGATAGCTGCGGCCCGGCGCCTCGGCGGCGGCGGCGGCGCTGGTGGATGCGGAGGCTGAGTCCATAATTTTTTCTTTGCTCTGCGACGGCGCGCTGAGAACGACCCGGCGCTCCATGACACTTGATCCCTTCCCGGCCAGAGCGTCCAAGCCGGCTTAATTGGCCCCAAACCTGCGAGTTTCCGCGTGTCATTGCAAGTAAAACTTATTATCGTGGGCAAATATGAGCGCTCGCATCTTTTTTTGGTCCATCACATCTGCCCTGGCGGGATTTCTTTTTGGTTTCGACACGGTGGTCATCTCGGGCGCGGAACAAAAAATTCAGACGTTGTGGGCGCTGGGGGCCGGGATGCACGGGATGGCGATGGGTTCGGCCCTCTACGGCACCGTCGTGGGCGCGCTGTTGGGCGGCTGGCCCACGGACCGGTTCGGACGCAGGGCCACGCTGCTGTGCATCGGGGTTCTTTACTTCGTGGGCGCCGTCTGGTCGGGCCTGGCCACCAATGTGTGGTCTTTCATCCTGGCGCGCGCCATCGGGGGTCTGGGCATTGGCATTTCCACCGTCGCGGCTCCGCTTTACATCTCGGAAATTGCGCCCCCCCGGTACCGAGGGCGGCTGGCCGGCCTGTTTCAGTTCAACATCGTCTTCGGCATCATGGTCGCCTACCTGTCCAACTGGCTGCTGGCCGGGATTGGGGAGAATGCCTGGCGCTGGATGCTGGGCGTGGCCGCGTTCCCTTCGCTCCTCTATGCCGTGCTGTGTCTGTTCCTTCCCGAAAGCCCGCGTTGGCTCCTCTGCAAGAAGAACGACCTTGCCGCGGGCGCAAAAGTCCTCCAACTCATCACACCCGGCGCCTCCCAATCCGAGATTCAAGCCGAGGCGGCGGCGATCATGTCCGCCCCTTCTGAACAAACCTCCGCGGCGCGTTTCTGGACGCGGCGGCTGCGGGTTCCGATCCTGCTTGCCATACTCATCGCCTTCTTCAACCAGATGTCTGGGATTAACGCGGTGCTTTACTTCGCGCCCCGCATTTTCCAGATGACAGGATTGGGGGCCAAGGCGGCGATGCTTCAATCAGTGGGCATCGGCGTGACCAATCTGGTTTTCACCTTTGTCGGCCTTTGGCTGATTGATCGGCTGGGCCGCCGCACTTTGCTGTGGATTGGCTCTGTTGGCTATATTCTTTCACTGGGTCTGGTGGCCTGGGCATTCTTTACAGCGCATTACCGCATTGTGCCAACTTGCATTTTTGCATTCATTGCAGCGCACGCCGTTGGCCAGGGGGCAGTGATCTGGGTGTTCATCTCCGAGATATTTCCCAACCGCCATCGCGCGGAAGGCCAGGCACTGGGCTGTTTCACGCACTGGATGTTCGCCGCGTTGCTGACGACCTTTTTCCCGAAAATGGTCTCGGCATTTCCGCCGGGCTGCATCTTTTCATTTTTTTGCGGCATGATGGTTCTGCAGCTACTGTGGGTCCAATTCATGGTTCCGGAGACAAAGGGCGTGCCGCTGGAGCAAATGCAGGAACAACTGGGCATCGCGTGAGGTTGGGCATGAGCTTCAAAATAGTGGGCATCGGCGAGGTGCTGTGGGACTTGTTCCCGGCGGGACCTCAGTTGGGCGGCGCCACGGCCAACTTTGCCTGGCACGCTCAGGCACTGGGGGCGCGCGCCCGGGCGGTCACGCGGGTCGGCAATGACGATCTGGGCCATGCGATTCTCAGGCTCTTCCAGGCACAGGGTTTGCCCGTGGACACCATGCAAGTGGATGACCAGGCCCCCACGGGGACCGTCACAGTCGCGCTTTCCGGCAATGGGCTTCCCAGTTATGTCATCCAGGAAAATGTGGCGTGGGATCGCTTGGCGGTCACGCCGGCGGCGCTTAAGGCCGTTGGCGAAGCGGACGCGATTTGTTTCGGCAGCCTCGCCCAACGCAGCGAGCCGTCTCGCGCTTCCATTCAAAGGCTGGTGGCCGCCGCCCCGGCGGGTGCCCTGCGGCTCCTGGACATCAATTTGCGGCAGCACTACTTTTCCCGCGAACTGGTCGAACAATCCCTCCGGCTGGCCAACGTGCTCAAGGCCAACGACGGCGAGCTGGCGATGCTTGCGGAGTTATTGGCCCTCCATGGTTCGACCCGGCGCCAGATCGAACATCTGGCCCAACATTATTCCTTGCAATTGGTCGCATTGACGCGCGGAGCCGCGGGCAGCCTGCTTTACCAGGCAGGCCGCTGGTCTGATTGCCCGGCGGCGCCCGCTAAAACTGTGGACACCGTGGGCGCGGGCGATGCCTTCGCCGCCGCATTGGTTCTGGGCCTTCTGCGAAAAATGGAGCTGGACGGGATTAATGCCCTGGCCGGAGCAGTCGCGCGCCACGTCTGTTCCTGCGCCGGAGCCACCCCGCCCCTGCCGCGAGAATTCTCCCAATGGGCTTGAAGGTCGTTTGCGGGATGCAACGATGCGCCTTTACGCGGACAAAGCGCCTTTGATTTTTAGCGTGACGGCGTATTGGCACGGCGGCTGGTCCGGCAGCTTGACGTGAAGCCCCTGCGCGTCCTGGGTCCACTCCAGCTTGCCTCCGTAACCCAGGAGCGAGACCTCGGCGACTTTGCGCCCGTCCAACTGCGGCGAACTGGTCGCAAGGCTTTTGATCACCGTGGCGCGGGTTTCGGGCCAGACCATGAGGAAGGCGTAGAGGGAATCCCCTTTCATCGTAAAACGCATGTCCTCGGAGGTGTAAGCCCGGACATCGCGCGCGCCGCCAAACTGCCCCCGCTCCTGCGGGCCGGTGACCGACGGGCCTTCTCCATAAACTTTCCAGGGGCGGGTGGCATGGATGCCCTCGCTGTTGACGTCCATCCAAGCGGTAAAATCGGAAAGGAATTTGAGTTCGTCATCATCGGGAACCCCCCGGCCGGGCAGGGGAATGCTCAGTTGGAGGTTGCCGTTCTTGCTGACGATATCAATCAGCATCTGGGAGACCTGTTTGGCCGTCCTGTAGCGGTGCTGCTCGAAAACGCTGCGCTCATAATGCCAGGAGCCGATGCATGTGTCCGTTTGCCAGGGCAGGATTTCGCCGCCGTTGGTCACGCCCCGTTCGACGTCGAGCACGAGGGCGCGGCGTTGCTCGGCGTTGAGGCCTTTGCCAGTCAGCACCGCCTCCAGCTTGCCGTTGCGCGCCAGGTTGGTGTTGTACAAATAGGCGGCAATGCGAAGGCCGATGTCGCTGGAGGGATAAATGGGCAGAATGGTGTCGTCGAAATACAAAAGGTCGGGGTGGTGCTTGTTAATCAGGTCAATGGTGCGGCGGAAAAACTTTTCCACGAAGGCCTTGTCCAGCGGCGGATTGCCGTCCTGCGGCCAATTGTAACTTCCCATTGGATGATACTGCGCGTATAGATCCTGCGGATCCAGACCCTCCCACCATTTGCCTTTGCCATCGGCTTTGGTCATCTTGCCGTCATAAGGCACGCCGGCCAGCGGGCCGGTCGGGTCGGATTTCTGTGCGTCCTGATACCAGCTCCACGCCCGATCCCCGTGCGAAGTCACCGCAAAACGCAGGCCCGCGGCGCGGACGGCCTTGGCCCAGCCGCCGACAATGTCCTTCTTCGGCCCGATGGTCACGCTGTTCCACGGCTGATACTTGGAGTGGAACATATCGAAGTTGTCATGGTGGTTGGCCATGGCCGCGAAATACTTCGCTCCGGCGCGCTTGTAGAGCGAAATAAGGTGTTGGGGATCCCACTCTTCGGCCTTCCATTCGTGGATGACGTCTTTGAAGCCGAACTTGGAGGGGTGGCCGTATTTCTGGACATGGAATTTGTAAATGGGGCCGCCAAATTGATACATCTTTTGCGCATACCAGTCGCCCATTTCGGGCTGGCATTGCGGCCCCCAGTGCGCCCAGATGCCAAACTTGGCGTCCCGGAACCAGTCGGGCACCTGATAGCCGCCGGCCAGCGATTCCCAGGTCGGCTGAAACGGTCCCTTGGCAACGCCAAAACCGGGGGGCGCGGCAATCGGCGCAGGCGCCGGCGGAAGGCCCGCGGCCGCGGGGGCGGCGGGTGGGCTGCCGTTGCTCGAGCAGGAAGGCAGGAGCGGCAGGCTGGCGGCGGCCCCGGCAAACAGAGCGGAATCTTTGATGAATTGACGGCGGGAGAAGGGAGTTTGCATGAGATTGATATGAGATTGGTGCAAGTATAGACAGGGGTTTTTAAAGATGCGAATCAAAAATCACGCCAGGTCCGGTTCATGGTTCTATTTCGATGGATCTTGCTTCTTGAGCAAATCAATCATTGCCCCGACAGCTTCATCGCTCGCCTTGAATGCCGTGTCGCCGCCTTGGTTCACGCAAACCAGAATGGCAAAGTCGCGCTGCGGGGCGACCCAGACATTGGCAAAATTCATCGTGTTGTCGCCGCCGTGATTGAGGGCTTTGCCGCCAGCCCAACCGCGTTGCGCCACAATCCAACCGAGCGCGTAGTTGCCGCCGAATGGGGGTGTTTGCAACGTCTGGTATGATGCGGACTTGAGCAAGGCGGCTTCGCCGCGCGCTCCGCGCAACTGGTCCTGCACGAACCTGGCCCAATCCTGAATCGAGCAATGCACACGCCCGGCCGATCCCATCACGGGTGGATTGTCCGTCGCGGGACCGTTTTCGGAGGCCGGCTTGCCATCCCCGGTGTGAGGCCAGGGTTGGTCAATCGCCCCCGGCGTGCCCGTCCCGCCGAATCCGGCCGATTTCATCTGGAGGGGATCAAAGATTTCCTCAGTCATGGCCCGTTCCCAGGATTTGCCGGTAATTTTTTCCACGACCGCAGCGGCGATAATGTATCCGAGGTTGGAATACTCGTACTTGCTGCCCGGCGCGCTTTGCGGCTTGTTGGCAAGCGACTCACGCACGGCCCGCAAGCGCAGAGATTCCACATCGTTTCCAGCATACTCGGCCAGGTTCAGATTCGCCGGCAGACCGGCGCGATGGGACAGCAACTGGAGCAAAGTGACTTTCTGAAATTGTGGATTCATTTGCGGGGCAAGGTCGGGAAACACCTCCGCCAGCGTCGAATCCCACTTCAACTGCCCGCGCTCCACCAGACGCGCAATCAAAGTGCTGGTCATCGCCTTTCCGTCCGAACCCAGATGCCAGAGATCGTCCAGGGTGACGGGGATTTCGGTGCCGCGCTTGCGAACCCCAACCGCGCCGACATGCTTGATTCCATCGCTTCGCAACACCACCGCCGCCATGGCGGGCACGTTGTATTTTTGCCGGATCGGCTGGAGCGCCTGCGTGACCGCTGGATCGCCGATCGCAGGACAGAAGGCGGGCGCGGCGCCGATCCTGGCGGCCTTCTCACGGCGGTTGATCACCAGCGCCGCCAGGAACAGCACACCAAGGACAAACATCGCAGCCGCGCCGGCGACCGCACCGAGCGCGAACGACTTGAAATGAAAATTGTCAAATGGAATTCTAAGGTGAGCGCCCATTTGAAGGCTCATCTTAAGAAGCAGGCTCCGCATCAAACAAGTTCAATCTGCGAACATCAATATCCGAAACCCTGAGGAAGCCCTGGAGCAGACGGCCTCCATTTGCGTCCGGGGTTTGGGATTGCTCCGGATGGGTTCCTCCACGGCGGAGATTGCCGCTGGCTCTGGGATGAATCTCCGTTAGAATCGTGGAATGGCGCGTTATTCAAGAAATGACCAGGCGGGGATCGAGCTGCCGAAGGCGAAGCTGGATCGGGAAAACCTCAAGCAGGCGTTGGAGCTGTTCCGGTATCTGCGTCCCTACCGGGGCCGGTTCAGCGCCGCCTTGGCCGCCTTGTTTGTCTCCAGCCTGCTGAGTCTCTCGTTTCCTTACCTGGCGGGAAGCATCATTGACGCCGCCATGGGCCACACCCAGGGCGGCAACAGCATGGCGGGCGCGGATCGAACGGCGCTGCTGCTGATGGGCATCCTGGCGCTGCAAGCCAGTCTCTCCTACTTCCAGTCCCTCTCCTTCGCGACCGCGGGGCAGCGGAGCCTGGTTGATTTGCGGCGCGATACCTACGCCCGATTGATCTCGCTGCCGATGACGTTTTTCGCCCAGCGCCGCGTGGGGGAGTTGGCCAGTCGTCTATCCAGCGACCTGATTCAAATAGAGGACACGCTGGTCGTCATCCTGCCCCAGTTTCTTCGGCAAACGACGATCCTGATTGGCGGCATCGCCCTGATCGCCGTCACGTCGCTGCAATTAACAGGCATCATGCTCGCCAGCCTTCCAGTGATCATCGCGGCGGCGGTGGTTTTTGGCCGCAAGACGCGGAAGATTTCCCGTGAAGCGCAGGATCGCCTGGCCGACAGCGCGACGATCGTGGAGGAAACCCTGCAAGGCATCTTGAATGTGAAAGCGTTTTCCAACGAAGGATACGAACTCAATCGCTACCACCGGGCCTTGGGATCATTCCTGACCACCACCTTGCGCGGCGCCCGGCTGCGGGCGGCGTTCATCGCCTTCATCGTCTTCGCCTTGTTCGGATTCATCGTGCTGGTGCTTTGGTCGGGGGCGCGACTCCTCCAGCAGGGGGAAATCACCTTCGGCCAACTGACCCGATTCGGTCTCTACACGACCTTTGTGGCTGGAGCGATGGGCCAGTTTGCCGAGTTATACAGCCAGCTCCAGAAGGCCATCGGAGCGACCCAGCGGGTACGGGAACTGCTCCGGGAAACTGGCGAAGTGAAGGCGCTGCTAAGCCCCACGCCGCCATCCACATTGCCGCGACTGAGGGGCGACATCGTGTTTGAGAATGTCCACTTCAGTTACCCGTCGCGGCCCGGGGTCGAAGTTCTTGACGCGATCAACCTGGCCGCAACATCCGGACAGAGGATCGCGCTGGTCGGCCCGAGCGGCGCCGGCAAATCCACGCTCATCTCCCTATTGCTTCGTCTGTATGACCCGTCGGACGGCCGGCTCTTGATTGACGGCCGGGACGCACGCGAGTACCGGCTCGCCGAGCTTAGGGGTCAAATGTCCATGGTGCCACAGGAGGTGTTGCTGTTCGGCGGAAGCATCGCGGACAACATCGCATACGGAAAGCCGGGCGCCGGCGCGGAGGAAATCGAACAGGCTGCCCGGCAGGCCAACGCGCACGAGTTTATCCAGGCCTTTCCCGAACGTTACGCCACGCTGGTGGGGGAGCGTGGGATCAAACTCTCCGGCGGCCAGCGTCAACGCGTCGCCATTGCGCGCGCGATCCTCAAGAATCCGGCCATCCTCATTCTGGATGAAGCGACCAGCTCCCTGGATTCGGAGAGTGAACGGCTGATTCAGGAAGCGCTGGAAACACTGATGCTGGGGCGAACGTCATTTATCATCGCTCACCGGCTGGCCACCGTGCGGCATGTGGATCGAATCTTTGTCATCGCCGGCGGACGCGTCGTGGAATCCGGCACACACGCGGAATTGCAAGCCGTTGCCGAGGGCACGTACCGCCGCCTGGCCGCCTTGCAATTCCGCGTGTGAGGCTGGTGTTGACATGCCTGCCGCGGCTTCTTACCGTTCATTCACAATGAAAACCCAGATAGTGTGCGCGCTGCTGCTGGCGGCCACGGCATACCCCCAGAGCCTTCCCCACATGGAGCAGCGGGGGGAGGCCAGGCAATTGATTGTGGACGGCAAACCATTCCTGGCGCTTTCGGGCGAGCTGGCGAACACGGCGCCATCGGACCTGGATTACATGCGGAGGATTTTTCCAATCCTGGCCAACCAGGTGCATCTGAATACGGTGCTGACCGCCGTGGCGTGGGCGTGGATCGAGCCGCAGGAGGGCCAGTATGACTTCCGCTTCGTGGACGCGGCCATTGAGAACGCCAACAAGTCCAATCTGAGGATCGTCTGGCTCTGGTTTGGGAGTTGGAAGAATGGGGAATCGAACTTCACGCCCGGGTGGGTGAAAACAAACCAGGCGCGCTTTCCCAAGGCGCAGATTCAGAACAGCCAGAGCGTGGAGATCCTCTCGACGTTGAGCCAAAGCAACTGGCAGGCGGACGCGCGGGCGTTCGCGGCGCTGATGCGCCATGTTCGCCAGGTGGACAAGAACCACCGGGTGATCATGGCGCAGGTTGAGAATGAGGTCGGGTTGATCGGCGATGCGCGGGATCGCTCGCCGCAGGCAAACGACGCATTCGCCAAACCGGCACCCCGGGAGTTGATGGATTATCTCCAGAAGCACAAGGACGATTTGCTGCCGGAATTCCGAACGATCTGGGAGGCCGCCGGCTTCAAGGCCTCGGGAAGCTGGGAGGAAGTTTTCGGGAAGGGCGAGAAGACCGACGAGGTTTTCATGGGCTGGAACTACGCCCGGTACGTGGACCAGGTGGCTGAGGCGGGCAAGGGCGAATACGGCATCCCGATGTTTGTGAACGCCTGGCTCAACGCGCCGACGGACAAAGGGCCGGGCGATTACCCGAGCGGCGGCCCGCAGGCGCACATGCACGATATTTGGCGCGCGGGCGCACCGCACATTGATATGCTGTGCCCGGATATTTACATGACCAACTTTGCCGAGCTGGCCGCCCGTTACAGCCGATCCGGCAACACGCTGTTCATTCCCGAGTGCGCCGGCGACATCCACGGCGCAGCCAACGCGTTCTATGCGATCGGGCAGTATAAGGCGGTTGGCTACTCTTCGATGGGCATCGGCGAGTTGCAGCGGCTGACGGCCTTCCGGGCAGGGGATGCCGGGTCGGTGGCGCCCGCCGATGTGAGCAACCTTCCGCTGCCGAACGCTTACGCCACGCTTGGGCAACTGGCCCCGCTGGTGCTGGAGCATCAGGCCAAGGGCACGATCGCCGGCGTCTGGCTGACCCGGGAGAACCCGGCCACGCAGGTCAAGCTGGGCGGTTACATCCTCAACGTGTCCCTGGCGGGGTGGGGCCGCAGCGCCGCCACCGATGCTCCGATTGGCTACGGCATCTTCATGGCGACGGCGCCGGACGAGTTCCTCATGGCGGGAGACAACGCGCAGGTGACCTTTTCACCCGGCACACCGGGACCGGGGTTTGTGGGGTTGGTCGAGCAGGCCGCGGGGCGCTTTGAAAACGGCAAATGGGTTGTCACGCGGTATCTGGGCGGGGACGACTCGACCCTGCGAAAAGACCTTGCCAACGCGGTGGCCGAGCAGCAGTCGGGCTTTGGCGTCCGGCTTTTTTCACAGCCGCACCTTTCTTTCGCCGAACGCGCCATCCAGCGCGTGAAGGTGTACCGTTACAAATAGAGGAAAGGAAGCGCGGCTTATACCGTGCTTTGGAGGATTCGGTTTCTTTGCCGGCGGCCCTTTATTGTCGGGAAAGTTTACATTCAAAAAAACGGAGAAAACGGAGAAATCGGAGGTTCCAGTTCCATTTCGGCCTGGGGTTCAGATCGCCAGGCTGGCCGCCCAGGCATTTTAAAAACATACGCAACTGGTTTATTTACAGCACTTAACGCAAATACAATTGGGAAGCGCCCCGTGTCAAAACCAAGGCTGGCACATGAAGTGCTGATTTGGCAAGTGTGCGAAGTTTGATGGCAGTCATTGCGCAAAAGTCTGAATGACTTATATTAAGCATTATTTTTCCAAAAGCCAAGAAATGTTGTGAGTGGAAACGCGAACGATTGAAGAGCAGATTGCGGCTTAGGCCCGCGTTGTTTTCATTCGGCGCCTTGTGATTGAACAGGTTGTGATCGTGATTTCTTTTGCAGGCGCCATTTGTGCCGGGCGGTCTTGACATTTATCCAGATAGTGCTTGACAACTCCCGTGATGTTGAGCAATTATTGTAGAGTGCGGAAAAGCAGGCCGGAGCGCCTGGCAGCAAGGGTTGACAGCCGACGGGTGAAGGGTTCCGCAAACGGCGGACGCTGTCAGTCAAGTAGATAATTCAACAGCGATGCCGCTGCCGCGACGGTCTGAAATGAGATGAAGAAAATATATTCATATACAGTTGCATGGCTGGTGGTGGTGACGGCGGCGGCCGCGGCGCCCAATCCGCCGCCGGCGCACGATTACACGCAAACCAGCCTCAAGCTGGTGCATAAAATCGGCAGCGACCTTTACGATACGCTGGACGAGAAATATAAGAAGCAGGTGAATCCCGAGGCGGTGCGGATGGAATCCATGGACGCGCCGGTGATCACGCCCATTCCCGGGGCGGATCAAACCAAGCTATTGAACCAGGTATTCGTTTCGGCCGGATATGTGGAGTTGATGAACTACATTGCCCATGCCAAGGCGATTGATCGAATCCAGCCCGGCTATTTCGCACAATACGCGCTGACCCTGGCCGGCACCAAGGGGAACGACGCCCCGCCGATGCCGCCGAACATGATCGAGCGATATTGGGGCGATGATGTGATGAACGACCAGATCAGCTATTTCAACCAAATGTTGGGGATGACGATGGCGCTGAGCCTGTCCCAGGAGTATCTTGGGTATTTCAACAAGTACTCCGGCCAGATGCTGGGAGGCAAGCTGGTTCCGATCAATAACTTCATCACCGTGGCGGAGTGGGAGGCGAGCGTGAAGAAGGCGACGCTCAACTCGCTCAATTGCGCGCTGGGCACAGAGGGCGTGAAAGCGCTCTTTGAGGCCATTGACAAAATGCCCAAGAGGCCGGCGTGGACGGCGTTTATTGTGCCGCAAGGAGTTGATCTCAAGAAGGTGAACCAGGAACTGGCGTCCTATGAGGTGAGTTATTTTCACGGCGGGTTGAAATGAGGTTTGGGCGCAAAGTGTCAGAGTTCCCTCAGAACCAGCCACGAAGGCTTGAATGGGTGCGTCACATTTTTTGAACGCCCGGTGAAATGTCGCTTCTGGAGGAAACGCCGCCCGGAAGAATTCGCCTGGCTGGAAAAAGCCCATCTCCCCGGGGAGGGACGCCCTGACTGCGATCCGCGCTTTTTAAACGCAAAGCCGCAACCAAAGTGCTGGATCTGAATTGAGAATTGGTCATTGAAAATTTGTCATTTATCATTGGGGCACATCGTTCGGGAAGTTTTGCCAAAAATGCGCAATTCTCAGGAATCGCACTGCAGCGGGGCAAGCCGCAACCAAAAGCTGAATCTGAATTGAGAATTTCTCATTGGTCATTGGGAAAGACGATTCGGAAAATTTTGCCAAAAATGCGCAACTTTCGGATATAGCACTGCAAATCCGCCGCACCGCTTGATTCGTATTCAATTGGCCATTGTAATATACGAACAACCTGTTTTATTTAGTTATGAATGCTGAACAGATGCTGGTCGAAAAACTGAACGAATTCAGATCGCAATTCACATATAAATACGTTGGCGGCGGCTATTTTCGAGATATGACCGTTCCAAAAGGAACAAATGCTGACATCATACACGGCGACGAAATCATCAACAAATTCTGCGATGATTTGGTAAAACACTTGACCGATGACCATGCTGCATAAAAAGTCGCCGGAGCCAGCCGCCGTTGGCGCGGTCAGTTCCGCTGTCGCGGTTCATGTGGCAAGTCGGCGGTGGCTCAGCTTTCTACGCCAGGCATCGTCGAACATTTAAGGATCAGGAGTTGATTGTGATTCAAGACCAGGCACAAAACCAAGAAGCGGAGACACCGAAGCGGGGCATCACCGGCGAGACCGTTTTGTCTTACGTCGTCACCGGCTGCTCTATCGTTTTTGGCATGCTGCCGATCGCGCTGGCGGGGGCTCCGGTGGTCAGCGGCGAGGCGGTCATTCGGGCGCCGGCCGGAGGCTCGGAGGTTGTGATCAAGACCACCTCGCGGACGGCTGGGGCGATTGAGTCCTTGCAATGGGGTGGCAAGGAGTTCATTGATGACTCGGACCACGGCCGGGAGTTGCAGACGTGTTGGAATGGCAACGCGGGGGTAGAGCCCATCGCTGAGGAGACGTTCAACCCGACGGAGGCCGGCTCGCTTGATGACGGCCGCGGCGCCACCTCGTCGAGTCGGTTGCTGGAAATGCAGGCTCGCGGAAATCAGCTTGAGACCTTCAGCCAGCCCGCCTTCTGGTTGAATCCGGGCGAGACTTCCGGCGGAAAACCCGCGCGCAACAAGACGATTCTTTCCAATGATCGTCTGCGCAAGCGGGTGGTGATCGGCTGCAAGAACTTGCCGCACGCCATCGAGTGCCAGTTCACGGTTTTTCTGGCCGCCGAGGACAGCAACACGCGCTGCGTTATCGAAGCGCTGACCGGTTACATGCCGCCGGAGTTCGATCAGTTTCAAGTCTTTGACCCGAAAACCGGGAGGCTTGCCCCGATTGATGATGGACCCGGCGAGCAAGCGCTGCCGCTGGTCTTTTCGACCGCCGATGGAAAGTATGCCATGGGCGTTTTTTCCCGGGGGCCGGAGGCGGCGCGCAATGGGAGCGGACCCACGTATGGCCGCTGGAATATGAAAGCCTATCGGGTGGTGAAAATGGAACTGCGTTTTCCGTTTGCAAAACCCGGATGGCTTTTCGGGCGAATTCAGTTACCATGTCTTCGTGGCGGTCGGTTCGCTGGAGGATGTGCGGACGACCCTGGCGGCGCTTCAAAAGATGTAACTAAATAGAATGAAACCCAAGGCGGCTGGAGAAGAATCAAAGCCCAGAGTGGCAAGGGATTTTGGCAAAGCCCTCGCGGCTGACCCGGTGGCGAAGGCCAAGTGGAACGATCTGACGCCGATAGGGCGCAGAGACTTTATAAGCTGGCTGGACTCAGCCAAACTACCGGAGACACGGAAGCGCCGGATCGAGAAGGCCTGCTCGATGCTCACGGCGGGAAAGCGACGCCCCTGTTGTTATTCAGTCGCGTCATTCGATCTTTACACAGCCCTGAATGCCAGCCCGATGGCCAAGGCTCAGTGGAGAGAACTCACGCCGTTCGAGCGGCGGGACTTTATTGATTGGATGGACTCCGCCAAGGAACCGAAGGCACATGGACGCCGGATCGAGAAAGCCTGCGAGATGATTGCGGCCGGAAAGCGACGCCCTTGACATCCTTGGCCCGGCCTGGTTCAGTTCTGCCCATTAAACATCACCGCGCATTTTGGCATTACCAAGAAATGAGTTTATGAACTTAACAATTTTGACTCTGGTTGTCACATTTCAAGCGCGTCCGGGCAAGGAGGCTGAATTACGCGCCCTGTTGACGGGAATGCTTGCGCCCACGCGCAAAGAGGCCGGCTGCCTCAATTACGACCTGCACATTGCGGCCGACGACCCGTCAAAGTTTTTGATTTACGAAAACTGGGCGAGCAAAGGACATCACGAAGCCCACGACAAAACCCGGCACGTTGAAAACCTGCGGGCACGCCTCAAGGGGATCTCGCTCCAACCGGTCAAGACCTTCTGGGAAAAGATTGGCTGAAACGCCGGCGAGCTGCTCGCCAAATTGTGCCGCTGGAAGTCTGCGGCTCTTTTTCCCGTTCACCGGAGGTGCAGCCGGGCAAAGCCGCCAGGAAGCGGGATTCTTTTCCCACCCCGGCCCGAGTTTTATCTTGCCAACATTGCAGGTTGACAGGCGGGGCGGTTGAACGCATTGTGTGCGAGCATTTTAAGAGCGCGAGCCATGAAGGTCCGGCGCTAAACGGAGAGGAAGTGAGAATTTTTGACCGAGATTAGACTTAAAAAAGGCGAACCCGTGGACAAGGCGCTGCGGCGGCTGAAGAAGAAGATTGACCGGGAAGGCACTTTGAAGGAAGTGCGCAACCACCGGCATTTCGAAAAACCGAGCGAACGCAGGCGCCGCAAGGAAAAAGCCGCGCGTTTTTCCGCCATGCTGAGCGCGCGCTACGCCGATATGTGATCCAGATTGAATTCTCACCGCCGGGCGCCGTCTGAGAGCGGACCGCACCCGGCTTCTCTCATGTATTCATTCTCCAGTTGCTGGAACTCGCATCGCCACACATGCGGACGGGCGATGCTGCGCGAAATCAAATCCCTCGGATTTGACTGGGCTGAACTGAGCCACGGCATCCGCATCAGTTTGCTGCCGGGGATCATCGAAGCCGTGGAGGCCGGGGAAATAAAAATTTCCTCGCTGCACAACTTTTGCCCGCTGCCGATGGGGGTGAGCCATGCCGCGCCCAATTTGTACCTTTTTTCATCCGCCAACCCGCGGGAGCGCGAGAACGCGTGGCGGCACACGCTGAAAACGCTGGAGACCGCGGCCCGGCTCAAGGCGCAGGTGGTGGTGCTGCACCTGGGGGCGATCGAAATGAAGGAGTACACGGACAAGCTCCTGGAAATGGCGGGGAAAAAGCTCAGGGACACGCCGAAGTACCAGAAATTGTGCGCGGAATTGATGGAAAAGCGCGAAGCCAAAAAAACGGAGTACGTGGAACGCTCGGCCGAAATGCTCGGGCGGCTGGCGGCGGAGGCCGAAAGGCTGGGCCTGCGCCTGGGGGTGGAAAACCGCTCCGCGCTGGAGGAAATTCCGCTCGAAGACGATTTTCAGTTTCTGCTGCGCGAAAACAACCGGCCCGGGGTGGGCTACTGGCATGACACCGGGCACGCGCAGATCAAGGAGAACCTGGGATTCATTTCCCATGCGCTGCACCTGGAATCGCTGGCCGAGCGCCTGATTGGCTTTCACCTGCATGATGTGGAATTCCCCGGGCACGACCATCGCCCGCCGGGGAGCGGGATGATAGATTTTGCGGCCCTGAAACCAATGGTCAAACCGGAGCACATCAAAGTTTTCGAGTTCAGCCCGCGGCTGACGGAGGAAGAGGCGCGGGGCGGGGTGGCCCACATCCGGCAGCTATGGGGTGACGAATGAAGGGACTCAAGGCGTGCTGGCGAGTGGGTTGGCGGCTGACGGTGTGCCTGCTGCTGCTGCTCTGGATATTCCAAAGCATTTTCCTGAGCGAGGGCAAAGCGGCGGCGGGCGGCCGCGGATTGGACTGGGACCAGCTTGGCCGGCTGGAGCAATGGCGGCTGGCGTGGACCAGCGGCCCGCGGGAACTGTGGCACACGCTCTGCCTGATCCACCCGGCGGCGCTGGCGTGTTCGCTGGTGTTCGTATTATTGACAATACTGCTGGGGGTGGCGCGGTGGCGCATGGTGCTGCAAGTGCAGGGTTTGGAATTGCCGTGGAGCCGCGCCGCCGGGATCACTTTCGTGGCCCAGTTTTTCAATTCCTTCCTGCTCGGCTCGACCGGCGGGGATGTGATTAAGGCCGTGTACGCGGCGCGGGAAACGCACCACAAGAAAGCGGAGGCGGTGGTGACGGTGTTTGTGGACCGGCTGATCGGGTTGTGGGCCATGCTGCTGTTCGCGGTGACGATGATGGCGCCGAACCTTTCGCTGCTGACGAGGCATCGGCAATTGGGCGCCCCCGCGGTGTTGATAGTGACGATGCTGGGCGGGGCGAGCGTGGTGCTGGGGGTGGCTTTTTGGGGCGGGGTTTCCAAGCGCTTCCCGCGCGCGCGGCACTGGCTGCGGCGATTTCCGAAGGCGGAATTGCTGGAACGCTCGCTGGATGCCTGCCGGGAATTCGGCAAGACCAAGGGGTTCATGGCCAAAACGCTTGGGCTATCCATCATGATCAACCTGGCTTGCGTGCTGCAAATGCAGGTGCTATCGGCCGGGCTGGGGGCGTCGGTTCCGCTGCACTGCTGGATGGTGATCGTGCCGATGATATTCTGCATTTCCGCGCTTCCGATCACCCCGAGCGGCCTGGGGGTGCGGGAGAACCTGTTTGTGCTCATGCTGGCCGTTCCTGACATCGGCGTCCCCCGAACGACGGCCCTCTCGCTCTCGCTGCTGGCCTACGCGGGGACGCTGTTTTGGAGCCTGGTTGGGGGGGGTGTTTACCTGGGGCTGAAAAAGAAAGAGCACCTCCAAGAAGTGACGCAAACGGAGGCGGTGACCGAAGGGGGCTGATACCACTTCCGGTCGGCAATTGCACTATTTCAAAACTGATTTGCGGCGGTCATAGAGCATTTCAATAAATAGTGTAGCCATTTTAGAGGAGTGTGGTATGGTCTGTCCATGCGAACGCTTTCTTTGGATCTCCGTGAACGAA